>Ga0306925_10001283_pt1 | contig 20324 bp, 16 predicted proteins | sample flu12Cox44000176_FD_203755 | JGI IMG/M metagenome (GOLD analysis project Ga0306925, IMG submission 203755) | Lab enrichment of tropical soil microbial communities from Luquillo Experimental Forest, Puerto Rico - flux8day.12C.oxic.44.000.176 (v2)... | ecosystem: Environmental > Terrestrial >... | reverse complement strand
ATGGGAAACAGCAGATTGGCCGGGAAGGCGGCGAGGAACTGCGCGATAGGCTGCACGATGCTGGCCACGCGCGGCCGCAGTCCGACCCACACGCCGATGGGTACCCAGATCAGGCTCGCCAGCGCGATGAGCACCGCAACGCGCGTCAGGGTGATGAAGCCGAGACCGATGACGTGCGCGATCTCGCGGCCACTCACCTCGCGCAGCACGAAGTCCATGGTCTTGGCGACCGCCGCGACCCCGATGAGCACCAGCACCGCGTACCAGGCGTAGTCGATCCAGCGCGAGCTCCGGGCGCGCCTCTGCCGCGAATGCGGGTTATCGGCAGGGCGCGGCTTCATGCCGAGGCGCAGCATTGCGCCGAATGCGTTGCCGACGAAGCCCAGCAGGTGGGAACGGCGCATCATGGTGAGTGCCCAGGACTGACTCGGAGTTTGCCCGGTCTCCTGCTCGAGGCGAAACCAGTCGGCGCTGGCGATCAACGGCCGGAACAGCAACTGATCGAACAGCAGGATCACCACGAACATGGCCGCGATCGCCCAGGCGATGGCAGTGAGGTTCTTCTGCTGGATTGCGAGTGCGATGTAGGACCCGACCCCCGGCAGTGTGACCGTTGTGTTACCGACCGTGATCGCCTCGGACACCGTGACGAAGAACCAGCCCCCCGACATGGACATCATCATGTTCCAGATGAGCGCCGGCATACCGAAGGGCACCTCGAGGCGCCAGAACCGCAGCCACGGCCCGAGCTGGAGGTTACGGGCCGCCTCCACCATCTCGTCCGGGATGCTGCGCAGCGAGTGGTAGAAGCTGAACGCCATGTTCCACGCCTGGCTGGTGAAAATGAGGAATATGGAGGCCATTTCCGCACCGGCGACGCGCCCGGGCGTGAGGTGGAGAAAGAAAAGAATGGTCAGCGAGAAGCTCAGGATCGGCACCGACTGCAGGAAATCGAGCAGCGGGATGAGGATCACTTCCGCGCGGCGGCTCTTGGCGGCGAGCGTCGCATAGGTGAAGGTAAATACCAGTGAGGCCACCATGGCGATCAGCATGCGCAGCGCCGTGCGCGCCGCGTAACCAACGAGCGCCGAGGGGGCGAGCGATATCGGCGTTGCCTCCAGATGCTCGAGCGAACCGATCAGTCCGCGTGCCGCCTGCGCCATGTAGATGAAGAGGCAAAACACCAGCACAAAGGCAAGCAGGTCCCAGCCACCCGGCACATAACGGGTGCGCAGTACCGAGATGGGGAGGCGGCCGAAGAGCATCCGGTGAAGTTTGCCCGAACGGCGCGGCGATTGGCACCGCAACGCTCACGTGGTGCGCGGTCCGGGACCGGTGCACGGTGCGCGCGGTGCAAAAGACGACGCGGGTGTCGTACGATACTTTCTCATGAAAGCAAGGTTTCTGGCGGCGGCGGCCGTCTCAGTCATCCTGGCAGAAGCAGCGGCGCCGGTCGGGTGGGCGCAAGCTTCCCCCACGGCCTCTGTCGGGGACGACGCCCGGACGGCCGGCCACGCCGTCGCCCATGGCGCCACAACCGTCGGTCACACCGTCGCGGACAAGTCCCGCGAGACAGGCCATGCGATCGCGGACGGCACCCGCTCGGCGCGGACCAGCATTCGCGATGACTCGAAGAGAGCCGGTCACGCCATCGCCGATGGCGCCCGCAACATCGGCCGCACGGTTCGTGAAGGGATACAGAAGTTGAAGGCCGGCATGACGCGCAAGCCCGGCGAGCCCGTGCCTCACAGTTAACTGCCGGCGATTGAGCCGCCATGTATCCGTGTACGGCGTGAGGCCGGCGGAGTCCGCCCCGTCGTCGCTGGCGCGGGATCGAACCGTGACCCCTTCCAAGACGCATCTGGTGCTGATTCCGAGCTACAACCCCGGCACCAAGGCGCTGGAGACCGTGCAGGCGGCGCGCGCGGAGTGGGATCCTGTCTGGGTCGTCGTCGATGGCAGCACCGACGGCAGCGCCGAGAAGCTCTGCGCGCTGGCGCGCACCGACCCCGGCCTGCGAGTGTTGGTTCGCGAACGCAACGGCGGCAAGGGTGCGGCGCTTCTCGATGGGCTCATCGCCGCGCAGCGTGCGGGCTTCACCCATGCGCTCACCATGGACGCCGATGGCCAGCACCCCGCCGAGCGAATCGGAGCTTTCATGAGCGCCTCGACCGCTGCTCCCGGGGCGATGATCCTCGGCGATCCGGTGTTCGATACCAGCGCACCGCGCGTGCGGCTGCGCGGCCGTCGGATCGCCAACTGGTGCACCAACCTAGAGACACTGTGGGCGGGCGTCCACGACACGCTGTTTGGCTACAGGGTCTACCCGATCGCGCCGCTCATCGAGGTGATGCAGCGCAGTCGCTGGATGCGACGCTTCGATTTCGATCCCGAGGCGGTGGTGCGGCTCAGCTGGCGCGGCGTGCCGCTCGTCAATCTGCCGGCACCCGTGCGCTATTTCAGCGCCGCGGAAGGCGGCGTCTCACACTTCAATTACTGGCGCGACAACGTGCTGCTGACGTCCATGTATCTGCGGCTGAGCGTGGGCTTTCTCGTGCGCCTGCCATGGCTCGGGGCAAGGCGGCTCGCCCGCGCGGCCAGCGGCGGAAATTGAGCGCAGCAGAATGCATGCCCGCGGAGTACCCTCGCTCGCAAACCGCGTCGGTCGTCAGTCCGGCTTATTTCTTTCTGCGCCGATAGCCGCGGACGATCGCAATCGTGCCGCCGAGGAGCGCCAGAGCGCCCATCGCCTGAGCCGGATCGATCTCCGGGGCCGACACACACCGGCGGCTGTCGCCGTGGCAACCTTGATCGTCCCGGTCGTGTGAAACGATGTTTCTGTCGTGCGCCACAAAGTCCCGGTCGTTTGCCACGGCGAAATTCGCGGCGAGCGAGAGAAGAGCGATTGGAATCAGTGTTGTCTTTTTCATCTTGGACTCGGCATCGCAGGCCGGTGTGTTTGTTCGTGCCCGAGTGACTTTACAGCGTTTCCGGGCTGTCCGGGGATATTTCGGGCTTTCTGAACTGCCGCACACTTTAAGTTAAGGGGCCGCGGCGAATGCTTCAGAGCTGCCATTGGGAACCCGCCAGCAGCCGCTGCGACAATCAGCGGGTGGCTCGCGACGTGGCGGCTCACCCGTTCTGCGGCTGAGCGATGAAGGCGACGCGCCAACTCAACAGAACACGCACCGACGCGCCGCTAATACAGGCTCACCAGAGCTCCCAGTGGGACGCGCCCAGTACAGCTGCAGTGAGCAGGCCGTTCAAGGTGGCATGGGCGACAACAGCTTCGCCGAGTCGGCCACTGCGCATATAAACCAGGCCGAAAATCACCCCCGTGATAATTCCGGGGAGCCAGAACACCCCCTGACAGAGCCCGTAGATTACGGTACTGATGATTAGCGCCAATCCGCCCACCTGCCCCGGTAATTGGCTTTCAAAATCCAGGGTGTTGATGCGCCGCAACAGGTAACCCCGGAAAGCGAGCTCCTCGGCTATGGGTATCACCACAACGCTCACCAGAATATGTCCAATGATCCAGGCGGCGCGTGAGATGGCCGGCAGAGCCGCGATCGCCATGGGCATTCCCTGATGAGGCACGACCGCGCGCGCCAGAACGATCCACAGCACGAAGGCGCCGAGCCCAGCCACCCCCCCTCGCCAGCTGAAGCGCCAATCCACGTCCTGAAGTCTCGGCCACGAGTAGCTGAGTGCTGCGCCCGCGAGGAGCAACCGCAACCAGTACAGGCTCTCGAACCCGCCTGAGGCGGCGCGGCTCACCATACCCGCAACGAGCAGAGCGAGATACGGCAGCAGGTAAACGGCCGTCGGGTTCTCGCCGGCGCTAGCGGTGCCGAGCCCGGCGGCCGCACGGCTGAACCAGCCGCTGCGCAGGCTTACGAACGCAAGGCCGACTGCGGCTGCATTGAAGGCGATCCAACCCGCCTGTGAGTGAAAGCCGTACATCGCGACGGTCGCGTAACCAGCGTTCCCGATCAGCACCAGCGCGGCGATCCTCGCAATATTCAGGGCAAAGCTCACGAACAATCCCGCGGGTATCAACAGCAACGCACGGGGAAAGATGTATTCCCGGCGAAAGAGCAGCAGCAGCGCAGTGCAGAACGCCAGCATCAGGCCCATGCCCTCGAGACCTGAGCAGACCGGCTCGATAACGACAGCAAACCGGCCGGTGTCGATGATCCGGTTTGCGGGATCTACCTGTAAGGTGGGTACCAGCCAGTCGAGCAGCCGGTACACGGCCTCGAAGGTCACCCTTGCCATTCCCGTCCACAAGCGTTGGCTCCATCCCATCGCCAACACCGCACCCGCAGCGGTGATAGCGGCGTACCACCACACTTCGCCGAGGGCGCGCGCCGCCTTTCCCCACAGGGCCCACGGTGCCAACGCTGCGAACAGTGTCGTTGCCGCCGCGATGGCCAGGAGCAGCACGAGTGTCAAGACGGCGCTGAATGGCAGCGAGATTGCATCGCCATGGAGTGACGCGGCCAGTGGCACGAGCAGCGCGAGAACCGCGAGATGGGCAAGCAGCCAACGTGGTCTCAGGGGCGCAGCAGCACGCGCGGCCGCATCTACATCCCGCAACTCGCGACCGGCGCGCAGATAGCCGAACACGGCAGCCGCGACTGCCATGGATACCAGGAGTCGAAAGCCCCAGTGCTGGGCAAACCACAGGATGGCCACCGAACCGCTGGCGGCTTGTACGCTCTGGGAATCGACAAATGAATTGAAGATGACCTTTTCCACGAGCAGCACAATGGCAGCCGCGGCTGTTCGCGCACCGAGGCCCACGCCGCGACGCGTAAACGCGAACACCCTCTCAGGGCTGCTTAACACGCCCCACCTTGCGGCCGAGTGGCAGGGGGCTCACGAGTTCCCCTCGCACCGTCTTGCGGTGTAATGACGGACATCTTCCGAGCCTCAAAAGCGCCGACGCGCAAAGTACTGTTGTTCATTCATTTTGCTTACGCAGGGTCGGTGCGACGCTGGAGGGGTCGAGTGGAAGCGATTGCTCAGTACGCCTGTTCAGTGCAGGCGCGATTCGAGCGGCGCCGCTGTCCGCGCTCACTTCGGCAGGGACGCTACGCTCGGCTCAGCTGACGACGGCTCGGTCAGAGCGAGAACAGCATAGGCGGTGGCCGCATCAGACATGAACCGGCCGACATTGCTCCACGGATTGCGCCATTTGTTCAACGAGCGTGCGACCCAGAATCCCTCCTGGCCCCGAATCCAGGACCCGCCGTGGCCCCGCTGATTCCGCGCCAGCCAGGTTAAGCCCTGTCGCACCTGGGGAACCGCCTCAGGTATAGCCGTCTGTTCGAGTACCAGAGTAACCAACCCCGTCGCGTAACCGTCGCTGTTGGAGTCGGTCAGCAGTGCGTGGCCCTTGCCGGACTTCGTCAGAAGCGCGGAGAGACTCCAGCCGCCGTCGGGGTTCTGCATGTGCAACACCTGGCCGACGAGCGACTGACGCTGCCCCGCGTCGAGAATGCCAGGCAGCCTCGTCGAAGCCCATAGCAGGATCAGGCGATGATGCAAGGATTGGGCCGCGTACTCGCGCGCCAGATAGTCGCGTAACCGCTGAAGAGACGCCTCGATCTCCGGGCGAGATTGATAGTTCTCCGGAGCCGCTCCCACAGCCATGGCGGCCAGTGCGGCTCCGTAGTATTGCGCATCAGCGGCTTCCCAAGGCGAAAGGTCAAAGTCGAGCCAGGACCAGGCTCCCGAGGTCTCACCGCTTGTATGCTGCTCCACCCACATATGGTCAAACGCGCCGACGGTGTCCGCACTCAGCCGGCCCGTACGAGCGTCATCCCAAGCCAGAATCAATGCACTCAGAACGGCCTCGGTACCGCGGGACTCGGCGCTCTTGCCAGGCCCATCATAGTCATCGCCATAGAACGGGCTCGTCTCATGCCACAACCGAACCCGACGTCTGACATCATCGATGAGCTGCCGCTCGGGGGCAGCGTCAGCCCGCTCGGCGAGGGTATCGCGTAACGCTGGACGCGCGAGCGCGTAAGGCACGGCAGTGTGACATGAAACACAAAAAGTGCCGTGATCGCGGGCAGAGCTTTTCCAGCTTATCCACCACTCCATTCTGCGGTCCAGGTAGGCAGCCGCGGCCTTCGGATCCCACCTGCTGTCCGACGTTGCAGGCTTGCCGTGTGAGCACGCGACCGAGGCCAGCGCAAAACCGCAGAGCGCACCGGTGCGGGCGAACCCGGAGAACGTTCTGGCCCACCCGCCGTCTCTGCTAATCAAGGCTTCAAGCATCTGGACACACCGCCGTCCTGGCCAACCGACCCTGCCCAGATATCGCCCGAATCGCCATCGTCAAGCTCCGTATGGATGGAGGGTACTCTCCTCGCCGGCAGGGTTGAGAGCCCTGAACGGCCGCACTAGTTCATCGAGGGTGTAGACTATTGTATGCACTCGATTTTTGTTGAGCATATCTCCCCCCCGCGGACCCGTGAATGATTACTAAAGGCATCGTCCTCGCCGGGGGATCCGGCACGCGCCTGTATCCGGTGACGCGAGCGATTTCCAAGCAGCTGCTACCGCTGTACGACAAGCCACTCGTGTACTACCCACTCGCGACGCTGATGCTGGCAGGGTTGCGGGACATTCTGCTGATCTCGACGCCCGAAGACGGCCCGCTGTTCTCCCGGCTTCTCGGCGATGGCTCGCAGTGGGGGATCCGCATCCGCTATGCGACGCAGGCCGAGCCCAAAGGCATTGCTCAGGCGTTGCTCATCGCGGAAGACTTCATCGCGGGCAACCCTGTTTGCCTCATCCTCGGCGATAACCTGTTCTACGGACATGGTTTGCCCGAGCAGCTACGACTTGCAGCGAATCAAGGGCGCGGGGCGACGGTCTTTGCCTACTACGTGCGTGATCCCGAGCGCTATGGGGTAGTGGAGTTCGATGCGGAGGGTCGCGCCGTCGGGCTGGAGGAGAAACCCGCAGCGGCCCGCTCGCACTATGCCGTGACCGGACTGTATTTTTACGACCCGGGCTGCGTGCAGATTGCTCGTAACCTCAAGCCCTCCGCCCGCGGTGAGCTCGAGATCACGGATGTCAATCGTGCGTATCTCGCGAGCGGCCAGCTTCATGTCCAGGTTCTGGGCCGCGGCGTCGCCTGGCTTGATACCGGCACACACGCCTCACTGCTCGCCGCCGCCAACTTCGTCGAGACCATCGAAGCACGGCAGGGCCTGAAGATCTGCTGCCCGGAGGAGATCGCATTTCGCCAGGGCTTCATCGACCACCGACAGCTGAGCGACCTCGCCCGCGCCATCGGCAAATCCGGTTACGGCGAGTATCTCGAGCGCGTCCTGAGCGAGCACGTCTTCTGATGCGAACCATGCCACTGGCTCTCCCGGGGGCGGTGCTGATAGAGCCCACGGTGTACGGCGATGCGCGAGGCGCTTTCTTCGAGGCGTGGAACGAGCGCACTTTCGCCGCTTCCGGTATCGAAGCGCGCTTCGTGCAGGAGAACGTCAGCGTTTCCAGGCGCTATGTGCTGCGAGGACTTCACTACCAGGTGAACCAGGTGCAGGGAAAACTGGTCCGGGTGCTCGCCGGCGCGGTCTTCGATGTCATCGTCGACCTGCGGCGCTCATCGCCACGCTTCGGCCGAAGTCTGAGCGTGACCCTGGACGCCCGGGAGCCTCGCGCGCTGTGGGTGCCGCCGGGCTTCGCACATGGATTTCTCGCGCTCTCGGACGACACCCAGGTTCAGTACAAAGTCACCGACTTCTGGTCGCCGCCGGCTGAGCGCACCCTGGCCTGGGACGACCCTGCGCTCGGTATCGAGTGGCCGTTGCCCGCGAACACCGCGCCTGTCCTGTCGGATAAGGATCGGCGCGGACAGAAGTTGTCGGAGGCCGAGACCTTTCCGTGAATGTGCTGATCACGGGTGCCGGTGGGCAGCTGGGTCGCGCTCTTGTGGCGCTGGCGCCCAGGCACGCGATCGTGCGGGGATTCAGACACGAGCAGCAGGACATCGCAGACGCCCCGGCGGTCGATACCGCCTTGCGGGAATTCCGGCCGGATGTACTCATCAACGCGGCTGGCTTCACGCGCGTCGATGATGCCGAAACCGAGTGCGAGGCGGCCGAGCGTGCCAACTCTACGGGTCCTGCCGTGCTCGCCGCAGCCTGTCGCCATGTGGGGACGTGGCTCGTGCAGGTATCAACCGACTACGTGTTCGACGGATCGCAGAGCCATCCCTACGCGCCTGACGCGTCAGCGAACCCCCTGAGCGTCTACGGCAAGACCAAGCTACAGGGCGAGCTGGCAGTGACTCGCGAACTGCCATCGCAGAGCACGGTGGTGCGCACCTCATGGTTGTACGCGGCCGAGGGACGCAATTTCCTCACGACGATGCTGCGTCTCATGAGAAGCCGCCCCGAGTTGACGGTGGTCAGCGACCAGATTGGCGCCCCGACCAGCGTTACGGGACTCGCCCAGGTGCTTTGGGCCCTCGCTGGTCGCCGGACGTCCGGTGTGTACCACTGGTGCAATTCAGGAGTCGCGAGCTGGTACGATTTTGCGGTCGCTATTGCCGAGGAAGCAGTGTCGCTCGGTGTACTTGCCTCGAGCCCACCGATAGTGCCGATTGCGGGCGCCGACTATCCCACACGTGCCCGACGGCCGGCTTACAGCCTCCTCGACAAACGCGGCACCGAGGCGTTGCTCGGCATGACCGCGCCTCACTGGCGGGCGGCATTGCGCCAGAGTCTGGGCGCGCTGGCAAATACGGGAGCACCGCGGTGAGGAGACTGATGGTCACAGGTGGCGCAGGTTTCATTGGCGCGAACTTCTGCCACTACTGGAGCGCCACGTATCCTGGCGATCGGCTCGTGGTGCTGGATGCACTGACCTACGCAGGCAATCTCGCAAGCATCGAGCCCCTGATTCAGTCACAGCGGGTACGCTTCGTCCACGGCGACATCTGCGACCGGGACCGCGTCGCCGCACTCCTCCGCGAGGAGCGCATCGACACAATAGTCAACTTCGCCGCCGAGTCGCACGTGGACCGATCCATCAAGGATCCGCAGAGCTTCCTGCGCACCAACGTCATGGGCACGCACGCTCTGCTCGAAGCGGCACGCAGTACCTGGCCTGATCCGGCTACAGGTAGCTATCGGTTCCATCATGTCTCGACGGACGAAGTCTACGGGTCACTCGGACCGGCCGACCCCGCGTTTACCGAGAGTACGCCCTATGCACCGAACTCACCGTACTCCGCCAGCAAAGCAGCCGCCGACCATGTCGTACGTGCGTATGTCCACACCTTCGCAACACCTTGCACGATCAGCAATTGCTCGAACAATTATGGGCCGTACCAGTTTCCCGAGAAGCTCCTGCCGCTTTGCATCGTGAACATCCTCGAAGGACGGCCGCTGCCGATCTACGGCGATGGACTGCAGATCAGGGACTGGCTCCACGTCCAGGACCACTGCCGCGCGATCGATCACATTCTGCGTGCCTCCGGTATCGGTGAAACCTGGAACGTCGGTGCCGGCTCGAGCGAACCTAACATCAGGGTCGTCGAGGCGGTCTGCGAGCTGGTCGATCTGGAGTTCCGGCAGCGGCCGGAGCTCAAGACACGCTACCCGCACAGCGCCCCGGCGCGTGGCCAGCCGTCCCGCAGTCTCATCACCCACGTCAAGGACCGGCTGGGACACGACCGGCGCTACGCCGTAGACGGCGGCAAGATCGCACGGCTGGGGTTCCGTCCCGGCACCGCGCTCGATGGCGGACTCGCCAGCACGGTGCGCTGGTACCTGGAGCACGAGTCCTGGTGGCGCGCGATCGTCTCCGGCGAGTACCGCAGCTGGTACGCGCGTCAGTACGCGGCGGCGACCTGAGGCGGACCTATCCCTCGCCGCGAGCGCGCACTGTCAAGTGCCGCGCGAACAGCTCCTCACTCAGGATGCGTTCCAGTGCACCGCGCGAGGCGGCGTGCGTGAACGTGTGATCGCCGCCCTCGATGATGTGACGCCGGCAGCGTTCCCCGAGACGCCGAATCGAAGAGCCAGCCTGGAGCTTGAGCAGATCCATCCCCGGATCGTCGCGCGAGAACACGAACACGACGCGCACCCCCCGCGCAGCGAGCTCCTCGAGCTCGGAACCGAGATCCCAGGCCAGAGGGATGCGGAGCGCGCGTGCCGCATCGCGCAGCACGGCCTCCAGCGTGAGCAGCGGTCGGTGGCAGTAGATCCTCACGATCCGCCACACGTTCACCTGTCCGGTGAGCAGGCGCTTCCAGGCGCCAGCAGACACCAGCCGCTCAGGGTACACGCCGGGATTGCGGACGATCTCGTCGAGCTGCAGCTCATGGAGACTCCGGCCTTCCTTCCAGAAGAAGTTGAGCGGATTCACCATTAGCAGGCGGCTCACCGGGAGACCGGCGACCCCGGCCCGCAGCGCGTGATAGGCGCCTGAGCACACGCCCGCGAGCGTGACGTCCTGACTGCCGTAGCGCGTGCGGACGAGCTCCAGTGCGTCGCGGATGTCATCGAGAGCGGCGGGCGGAAACACCTCGTCGTCCGGACGGCTGGGCCGCGTGGCACTGTCGCCGATGCCGGCAAGATCCATCCGGAGGACCACGTACCCACGCCACGCCCAGCTGCGCGCGAAGGTGACGCTCATCCGGCTTGCGCCGCTATGGTGGTCGGCTGCAGCGTTGAGCAAAATCACGGCCCGACGCCGCGCTTCGTCGTGCCGCGGCTCGGTCACGATGCCGAACAATCGGCCCTCGCTGCCGAACAACACAGGGCGCTCGGTCAGGGGCGCCTCGCCGGGCTCACCGCGCACCTGCAGGGTCCCTGCACCGGCGCCGCGCACCGGCCGCGCCGCGGGCACCCCGGGCGCGACGCGCGCTGCCGGCACACGTGCGAGCCACTCGCTCGTGGTGTCCAGCATAGCCTGCGGTACTTTAGCGAACTGTGGCGCGGTCATCAGCATCTCGACCGTGCCGGGCAACCTCTGGTACTCGCACTGGATGCCGCTGCGCTCGAGGGCCGCGGACCAGGCGGTCGCCGCCGGCAGGTCGATGCGGTCGATGAGCAGTACGCGCGGGACGCTGGCGGGCAGGCTTGCGAGGTCGAGGTCGGACAGTGTCGCGATGCTCGCGGCGGTCAGCCGATAGCCGCTCGCTTCCAGTGCCCCGTCGGTCGCCGGGACGCGGTCCGCCTCCGCCGCGCCACTCAGCGCCGCCATACGCGCGATACGCAGGTCCCGCAAATAGCGGCGGCCGCTCACCACCGGGGCGAGGAGGGCCAGCCCGTCGACGCGGCAGCGCGCGGCCGCCCGCCAGGCGAGCAGCGCGCCGAGGCGGAAGCCGAGCAGATAGACCTCCTCGACTGCGGCTCGCTGGCGGAGCTCTTCGACGGCGGTGACGATGTCCTCAGTCCACAGCTCGATCTGGTCGCTCTGCAGGTCGATGTCCGCCGCGTCTCCGGTGCCGCGATAGTCGAAGCGCAGTGCCGGCAGGCCGAGCGCCGCGATGCGCTCCGCGAACACCCGAACGCTGCGGTGCGCGCACAGCGCCTCGTAGCCGAACGGCTTGCACAACACCACCCCGGCGGCTCGCGCGCGGCCGCCGTCCGGCGGCGAGTGCAACCAGCCGAAGAGCTCGTGGTCACGCGCGGGAAAGTACAGCGGGTCCCCGAGGCCGTTTGCGGGAGACGTCAGACTCTGGTCAGCAAAATTCGCGTTCACAGCAACTCGCCGGCCAGACGAATCCGGGCAGCCTACGGGTTAGCAGGCCACACTTGCGCCGGCGGATACGTAATTTCTTTAAAACGATCACTCAATACATTCTGTGGCCCGTAAATGCGGAGCCACCCCTGACGCCAACACTCATCGCGTATCTCTCTCACCAGGCTCGTGACTGATCGAATGCCAAAAGCCCGATCATAAATTTTGCTGGAATTCAGGCTACTCGGAGATCCCTTCTGGACCGAGAGGACTGGCGAACTGACAACGCTAACTACATCTGGATTGAAATGCCGAAAGAAAAAGTAGGCAGCGTCGATATAAATCTTACCACCCTCCGGGTGTCCTTCCTCACGAGCGATCGAACCCCGAAGGTACTCTATCAATCGCGGCATGATTCGCCGATGCACCGCATAACTATGCGCCCAAATGAACGGACCTGAATAACGCAAAAGCCCCGTGGGTGATTCCGGAAGTTCCTTCCTTCCCGAATGGCCGATGAAACAGAGATCCCATTCATTTTCGCGCAAGTAGCGTGCAATCTGCTCTTGTTGACGCCTGAACCTCCTGCTGAAGATCGCGTCGTCCTCGAGTGTCCAGACAGTCTCGAGACCATCCTTGTGTGCGGCCTCAATGATTTCCAGATGACTCAGAAAACTTCCATAGACCCCGCGCGACCGAAATCCATTTGGCGTGGCCGGCATCGGCGCAGCTGGTATGACTACCTTGGCATCATCAATGTCGATTCCACAGGCGCTTAATTCCTTGGTCAACGCGCGCAGGCGATCATGGCGATCCGGCAAATGGACAATCGCCAATCGATCGAAATAATCGAGAATTCCCATAAATCCCTTACCATTTCCTGAGTCAACGATAGGATCACCATCTCAACGAGCCGATGAGTCCCTGCGCGGCTTGCCGTGTCTGGCAATTGCCCGATCGAACGCCGCGGCGACGGCTCCTCACGTGTGGGTGAACTTTACTCCGAAGCCGTGCGATTCGCGGGGGTCACCGCAATCAGACACCATGAGATTCCGACCGCCGGGTCTGCTGGGGGATCCTGGTGGCTTGACTTGTGGCCTGCTTCGCTTCGACGAAAATGCCGGATGGGCAAATCGCCGAAGAATTGATTAAGATATGAAAATCAAAGTTTTGCGCCGAAGCTGGGCACTTGCCTTACTTCAGTAACATGGATGACGAACATGCGAAAGGCTCTGGTCTGTGGTGCGGGCGGGTTTATAGGTTCGCACATGGTCAAAAGGCTGAAATCGGAAGGATTTTGGGTCCGCGGAGTGGACCTCAAGTTTCCGATTTATAGTGAAACGCTTGCTGACGACTTCGTGGTGGCGGATCTACGTGATCCCGCCGTCTGCCGAGGCGTGGTGGATCAAAAATTCGACGAGATTTACCAATTTGCGGCTGATATGGGCGGTGCCGGGTACATATTTACCGGCCTCAACGACGCGCACGTGATGCACAATAGCGCTACGATCAATTTGAATATGCTCGAGGCTGCGAAAACGCGAAACAACAAGAGAATATTTTATTCTTCTTCGGCCTGCATGTATCCCTTGCACAATCAACTCGACCCGGATAATCCGAATTGCGCTGAGGACTCGGCCTATCCGGCAAATCCCGATAGCGAGTATGGGTGGGAGAAGCTTTTCTCTGAGCGCCTCTACTTGGCCTATGCGCGCAATCATGGATTGGAAGTCAGAATCGCCCGCTATCACAACATTTTCGGCGTGGAGGGCTCGTGGAATAACGGCAAGGAGAAGGCCCCGGCAGCTTTATGCAGAAAGGTAGCCGGGGCGCAGGATGGCGGGTCAATCGAGATCTGGGGCGACGGCAAGCAGACACGTTCATTCTTGTATGTAGACGAATGTATTGAGGGTACGCTCCGACTGACGCGATCCGGCTGGACTGGTCCGGTGAATATCGGATCCGATGAAATGATAAGCATCAATGATTTGGCAACAATGGTGATGAATATTGCGGGCAAGAACCTGGCGATCAGGAACATCCCGGGTCCAACCGGCGTCAGGGGAAGAAATTCCGACAACAAATTGATTCAGCAAAAGCTGGGGTGGAGACCGCTCAAACCGCTACGGGAAGGGATACAGAAGACTTATCAGTGGGTGCGGGCACAAGTGGCGTCCAATTTGACGGACACCTGAAGATTTCGAGCTCGATCTGGAGCTGGACTAAAGTCGCGAAGCGCGCCCATCTGGCCGCGCACGACCGTTGCGTCGGCCGGGTCAGCCGTCGGGATGCGTGTGCTGATAGCCGCGCGTGTGCGGGAAGTTCACGAGAAACCATTCGTACGTCTGCCGGAGGCCCTCTTCCAGGCCGATGGACGGCCGCCAGCCGAGCGTAGTCAGCCGCGAGGTGTCGAGAAGTTTCTGTGGCGTGCCGTCCGGCCGCGTGGCGTCAAACCGCTCCGCCCCTGTATAACCCACGGTGCGACGGATGAGTGCGGCGAGTTCGGCAATCGTGATGTCGCTCCCGACCCCCACGTTGATGAGATCGCCGACAGTTTCCTGCTCGGCGAGGAACACCGCCGCATCGGCCAGATCGTCGACGTGCAGGAATTCGCGGCGCGCACGGCCCGAGCCCCACAACACTACCTCGCCCGCGCCATCTGTCATCGCCTCGTGATACTTGCGCATCAGGGCGGGCAGGACGTGCGCCTTCTCCAGATCGAAGTTGTCGTTAGGACCATAGAGGTTCGAGGGCATGAGGCAGATCGCGTTGAAGCCATATTGGCGCGCGAACGCGCGGCAGGTCTGGATGCCGGCGATCTTGGCGACTGCATACCACTCGTTGGTCGACTCGAGCGGACCGGTGAGGAGATGCTCCTCGCGCATGGGCTGTGGCGCGAGCCGCGGGTAGACGCAGCTCGAGCCGAGGAACACGAAGCGCCGTGTGCCGTGACGCCGTGCGCTGTCGATAACGTGCGTCTGGATGAGAAGGTTCTCGCGGATGAAGTCCCCGGAGTAGGTGTCGTTGGCGTGTATACCGCCCACCCGCGCGGCGGCCAGAAACACTACTTGCGGGCGCTGCTCGCGAAAGAAACGGTCGACCTCGGACTGCACCGTGAGATCGAGTTCGGGGTGGGTGCGGGTGAGGACGTTACGATAGCCGGCAGTGGCAAGCCGCCGGCAGATTGCCGAGCCCGCCAGCCCGGTGTGACCTGCCACGTATATACGATCGGATTCATTCACGGGGTTGGTGCACCTCAATAGCCGTCACGCGCGACCATGGCATCGCGTCTAGCATGCTCGAGATAAGGCGTCACTGTCTCGCCCACCCGTTCTGCGAACATCGCGCGCGGCGTCCAGGCGAGCTTGCTACGCGCCTTGCCCGCATCCCCGAGCAGTGGGTCGACCTCGGTCGGCCGGAGGTAGCGCGGATTGATCCTCACCAGCACGCGCTCCGAGTCTACATCCTCGCCGCACTCATCCACACCGCTACCCTCCCAGCGAATGCGCTGGCCGACCTCGCGCGCGGCGAGTTCGACAAGCTCGCGCACCGAGTGCTGGAGGCCGCTTGGGTACTCGCGCGCACATGGCGTTGACCCGGGTTAACTTATTGGTGGCCGAACAGCCGGCACTTCGCGATCGGTCGCCTTCGCCTGCGATGCCGGCGCCGGTCATGCTTGCACGCGCAGCGGGCAGGAACTGCCGGCGAGTGCCAGAACCGCGCAAGGTACGCCGCAATCTTTCCTAATGCCTTCAAGTGCGTCGGGTCCACCCAATGGAAGCACGATTCATCGTAAAACTTGCATGGCTTCCGGAACGGCGGGCCCGGACCGTGGCTTTGCACAGGCGCGAGCCAGCTGATCGAGCTGGCCGATTACCGTCTCGACCTTGTGCAGACGGTCCGCCTGGACCGCGCGGTGCGACAGCTCCCGGCACAGGCGCGCACGGTCCTTCCGTCCAACAGACCAGTACGTCTGGCTGCTGCCCGCCAGCGCTAACCGATCGGGCGCTTTACCTCAACACTTCGGGGACCACCGATACGCAACACCGCAGACATCAGCCACGAGCGCATCGTGCGTGGCTCGCGGGGAATGCTGCACATGCAGCTTGTACCGCACCGGTGACCTGCGTCGCCAGAATGCGCAGGGCATCTTCTATTGGTCGACCGCGTCGGCCCCCCGCAGGGCAGCGCCGTGCATAACCCAGCCTAGCCTGGTGGAACGGACGGTAATGATCTATTGCCAGTCCGTCGTGGCGTCATTGAACAATGAGGTTCGTTGGGGGCATGGGCACGGGCGGCTGGCTCGATGTTTGCCCCTGAGTCGAGTATGTCCAAGCCAAGATGTTCTGTGTCGCAGTCATGCCGCCCGTGGCGCCTGTGAAGCCGACGTAAGCAGTGTTCCCACCCACGGTCTGCGGGATGTTGATAGTCCAGCTGTTTGAATGAGAGGCATGAGTGACTGTATCCGTAATCGTCATGCTGAGCGTCGTTCCGTTATAGGTCATCGACACGGCGAGAGGATCACCACTATGAAGGCTCACGCCCGACCCATTCATGCTGACGCCATTCTTCGAAACATCAGCGCCATTGGTATATAGGCCCGTGTCGTTCCCCGTTCCGCTGTACAAGTCAAATTTCACTGCCACGCTGTTCAGCAGTCCGGTGATTTGTGAAGCCGAGCTTCCTGTACCGCCGGAATAACCGAGGCCGGCCTGACTATTTGCCATGGCATTCGGGCCACCGCTCACCCAGCGAATCGAGGTATCGGATGAAGCAGGCGGCTGGTTCTGAATGCAGAACGTCATTCCGTTAGCGTTCGGCTGTAGCAACTGAATTGTGAAATTCGTCGTGAACGATCCCACATTTACCGGAGCCACGTACCAGGCCGCTCCCGCCTCCATTGTTCTGGCCGTATCCGTGAGGCGTAGGGCAGAGCCGCTGAACTGAGCAGAACCATTGGCGGTGACCAGGCTCGAAGCGCTGGTGAAGCCACTCGGGAAGTTGATGAGTGGCGTACCCGCTGGTGCGATCTGGTAATTTGCGATGGCTACCAGGCTATCGGTAGACCCCGTTTCTACGGCGATGGCCTGAACAACTTCGCTTGCATTCACGGAGATCGGGCCCGTGTACTGGCTCGACGCGGTCGTGGGTTGGTGTCCATTGGTGGTGTAATAGATTGTCGCTCCCGAGGCCGCGGTGATCGACACACTTTGAGCGGACGTATACGATCCTGGAGCGACGCTGAAAGATGGGGTGGCGAGTCGGGGGGCATATCCCTGACTAAAGCTCCATGTGAGCACACTGTTTACCGCCGCCGGGATCTCACCCGCGGTAAAGCCCACCCAGGCAGTATTTCCCCCGACGATAGCCGGAATGTTGACCGACCAACTCGTCCTGAACTCGGCGTTTGTCACCGTATCTCGCAGAGTCATGGTGAGAAGGCTCCCGTCGTAGACGACGTGGGCTGCCATGATGTGACCACTGTAAAAATTGATCCCGAAGGGATTTAGATCATTTTGGGGGACGAGCCCGGCGCTGGGGCCGCCATCGATATATAAACCAATCGAGTTGGGAGAGCCTCCCGCGGGATATGCAGTGGTGTTGCCGTTCGCGTTATTCATGTCGAATTTGATCGCGATGCTGTTGCCAACGGGGTATTGCCATTGGGTGGGGCTTGGATACCAATAGGCCCCGTACCCCGCCATGTTGGCATCCGCTGATACGTGGGTACCGTAACCCAAGCCCATGGAGGGGGGGTTGGTTGTGCTGTTGCTGTTCTGGATGCAGAAGGTCATGCCCACAATAGAAGGCACCGGGAGGCCGGAGGGCATCTGGAACGTGAAATCCGTCATGAACGACGTGACGTCCACTTGTGGGATGTACCAGACTGCGCCGGCTTCATGCGCGCCGGGTGCCCCAGTGGTAAGTTCCATCGCTGAGCCATTGAAAGCACTTGCGTCGCTGGATATCTGAAACTGGCTCGTCGCGCCAGCAAACCCATTCGGATAGCTAAAAATCGAAGTTGCGCCCGCGGCGGCCGCGTCTTTGCAGACCGCGAGCATCACCACCGCGATCAGCATCGGCAACGTGCGCAATTCATTCAGCCGTCCGGCTTGGTACATTCGTAATCTCCCTTGAGACGCGATTGGGTTCCGGCTCGGAAGCAAGCGACAAAAAGAGCCGGCAGATGAGGGCATCCTGCAGTATTCGATCGCCCCGCGCAATTGACGCAGTCCAGAGACACAGACGCAGTTCGGAGACATGGCAATTGGTTAAATACGAGAATCGGCTGGCGAGCTGCGGCGGATTATAGATTCGACCCGGAATGGGACACAGCGTTCAACGGACCCCGCCGGAGGCGCTCTCGGCATCCCGGTGGCATCCGGAGAGCAGGGTGTGCCCTGGCCGAAGACGCCATCGAGCGGGGCCGCCTCCCGGTGCCACGGCAGCCACGATCTCGGCGGGGCCGGACGGCGCTGTTCTGGATTCCGCTTTTCAGTCCAGGCGGTCAACGTGCGCCGCAGACGCAGCAGGCGCAGCGCGAAGTTGGGCGGCTTCTTTGTACCGGGCGCGGTACCGGTGGGGCAGACATTTGTTTCATGGCGATGGGTGCTCAATGACGCCATGCGGGCTGCTGTATGATTCATCAAACAGACAGCCCGCTGCCCCGGATCAAATCAAGAAACCGTGCTTATCGTTGACTGCATTCTGGATGTTAAGGGATGGAGTCCGATACACCATCTGGTAAACCTGGCCTCGCGGCTGCTCAGAGCCCGGGTCATGCGGTCGACCCGAGACGAGCCATCGCTACCTACCAAGCTGGCAGCCATCATGCGAGGCAGGCGGCAACGACGCGACGATCAAGAGGCGTGCCTGCTGATCTGCCAAGGGCCTGGCGATTTGGTGAGGGTGCTGAATGTCGGCGATTGGCATGTGCAATTCGGGCTGAGGGCAGCGTGGATAATCGATTCGTTTTGGGTGGAGCACATACCGTTCTTCGCCCGATTTTCCCGATCCTTCGGCCATTTCTTCGTCACGTCCCTCGAAGACACACACGTGTGGCAGCGGATCACCGGTGTACCCACTACATGGTTGCCCTGGGGCACGGACGCACTCGATCTCGGCAGCGACGCGGCCGAAAGACCATGGGACATACTCCGCCTCGGACGCCAGCCGCAGGAATGGGACGACGATGTTGCGAACATGGCCGCCGCTCGATCGTTGAACCTGAGTTACCAGGGGCGCATCCCTGAGAACACACTGGCCGCTCTGGAAAATCAGCAGGCGGTGATGCGCGCGTACCGTAACGCCAAATACCTCCTGGCGTTTTCCAACATCGTCAATCCCGGATACCAGACTCATCCGACGAGGCATTACCTCACGGGGCGATGGGTGGATGCTCTGGCAGGTGGCGCAACCGTCGCCGGGATCGCTCCCAAAGGCGCCGATGCGGACAACCTGCTCTGGGAAGGGGCGACGCTGGAGCTCGGCACGATGGACCGGTCGAAAGGACTAGAGCTCATCGCCGACGCCGTCAGATCATGGACGCCCGCAAACGCGGTAAGAAATCACCTGATGGCTCTGAAAAACCTCGATTGGCGGTGGCGTCTCAGGACGCTCGCGGACATGTTTTCGACCGAAACACCGACGCTGCGCGACGAGATGTCGCGACTGTCGGCCAGGATCGAGACGCTAGGTGGCACGGTTCCGGGTTAGGGCCAGAGCGTCCCGATGCCCAACCCAATCAGCACCCCCACCACGACGCACGCCAGGGTCCATAGCTCCGCCGCCACGGAGAACATCCCGTGGCGGATCAAGCCGGCCGACACCACGATGAGCGGCGGAAGCTCCGACAGCGCGATCGCCCAAATCAGGCCGTGCACACCCGCCTGCGACCAGCCGATCGGAACAGCCACGACGATGGCGATCGCACGGGACAGATTCTCGATGAACTGGTATTTCGGGTGACCCAGCGCCACGAGACACGACTCGCCGTTTGAGATGATGGCGACGATGATGAGCCGGATGGACAGGACTTGCAGCATCCAGCCGGCCTCGTGGTAGCGATGATCGTACAGAAGATCGACGATTCGAGTACCCAACACCATCATCATTGCGATCGGCACTATCATGCCGAGACCGCCGAACAGGCGCGCACGAAACACTGCCCGGTGGAGCCTCTGCGCACCCTCCGGAACCAGTCGACTGTAGGCGGGATACAGCACGTCAGAGTTGATCTTCTGCACTACGGTTTGGACGGCACCGGTCAATACGGTCGCCGTCCCGTAGACCCCGAGTAGCGCCATGTCGAGGTACTTTCCCAGAAGAAACCGGTCACTTTGCGTAGAGAGGAAATAGACCACGCTGCTCAGGTAAATCCATTTTCCAAACACGATGAATGTGTCGAGCGCGGATCGATCCCAGCGAAAGCGGTTGCGGATTCCCGGCAGGTACAGATGGCTCGCCGCTACGTTGAACATTTCGCCGACGACTGCGCTCACGACGATTGCCCAGACACTGCGCGAAAACCACGCCCATATGACTGCGACGCCGAAGGTGAACACTTGGACAAACAGGCTGAGGATGGTCAGCCT
>Ga0306925_10001282_pt1 | contig 20325 bp, 29 predicted proteins | sample flu12Cox44000176_FD_203755 | JGI IMG/M metagenome (GOLD analysis project Ga0306925, IMG submission 203755) | Lab enrichment of tropical soil microbial communities from Luquillo Experimental Forest, Puerto Rico - flux8day.12C.oxic.44.000.176 (v2)... | ecosystem: Environmental > Terrestrial >... | reverse complement strand
TGAAAAAGGCGCGTGACAACGCCGCCAACATTGGCACGCGCAATGTCGAGTTTCGCCTCGGCGAACTCGAGCATCTGCCGGTGGCCGACAACACCGCCGACGTCGTCCTGTCCAACTGCGTGATCAATCTGGTCCCCGACAAGGCGCAGGTGTACCGCGAGGCGTTCCGCGTGCTGAAACATGGCGGGCGGCTTGCAGTGTCTGACGTTATCAACATCGCGCCGCTGTCGGCCGAGCTGCGATCCGACCCCGCGCTGCTCTGCGGTTGCGTGGCGGGCGCCGTGCCGGCGGAGCGCGTCGAGGATTGGCTGGCGGCCGCGGGTTTTGCCAATGTGCGCGTCACGCCGAAACCCGAAAGCCGCGAGCTGATCAAGACCTGGGCGCCAGGGCGCAACCTCGAGGATCATATCGTCTCGGCCATGGTCGAGGCCCGCAAGCCGTGAACATGCCGGGACAGCGATGACGGACGGGACGATTTACAATGTCCTGTTTCTTTGCACGGGGAACTCGGCTCGGAGCATCTTGGCCGAGGCGCTGATCGATCATTGGGGCAGAGGACGCTTCAAAGGCTACAGCGCCGGCAGCTTTCCCAAAGGCGCCGTGCATCCGCTCGCCTTCGACGTGCTGGAAAAACTTCATCTGCGGACGGACGGGCTGCGCAGCAAAAGCTGGAATGAATTCGCGCGGCGCGGCGCCCCGCTGATGGATTTCGGCTTCACCGTTTGCGACCAGGCGGCGGGCGAAGTGTGCCCGGTGTGGTCCGGCAATCCGGTAACCGCGCATTGGGGCGTGCCCGATCCCGCGGCCGTGCAGGGCACGGAAGCGGCGCAGCGTCGAAGTTTCCGCGGACTCCTATGTCGCGCTCGAAAACCGCATCAAACTGTTTGTCGCGCTGCCGATCGACAAGCTCGACCGCATGGCGGTCCAGTGCAAGGTCGATGACATCGGCCGCCGTGGCGTGATCGCTACCCTCTCCACACCGAAACTGGAGCTCTGATGACATCCGTTATTGACGCAACCCGGCGTCCGGCGGCGCCGGCGCTGGGAACCTTTGAGCGTTATCTGACGCTGTGGGTAGCGCTGTGCATCTTTGCGGGCATCGTGCTCGGACGGCTGCTGCCGGAGCCGTTCCAGTCTCTCGGCCGCATGACGGTGGCCGAGGTCAACATCCCGGTCGCCGTACTAATATGGCTGATGATCGTGCCAATGCTGCTGAAGGTGGATTTCGGAGCGCTGCACCGGGTGGCAGAGCGGTGGCGCGGCATTGCGGTGACCGTCGGCATCAACTGGCTGGTCAAGCCGTTCAGCATGGCGCTGCTCGGCTGGCTGTTCATCGGGTGGCTATTCCGGCCGCTGCTGCCTGCGGTGCAAATCGATAGCTATATCGCCAGCCTGATCATCCTCGCCGCCGCGCCCTGCACGGCGATGGTGTTTGTGTGGTCCAATCTGACAGACGGCGAGCCGAATTTCACCCTGACGCAGGTTGCGCTCAACGACACCATCATGGTGTTCGCCTTCGCGCCGATCGTGGCGTTGCTGCTGGGGCTGTCCTCGATCACGGTGCCGTGGACGACGCTGTTTCTTTCGGTGCCTCTACATCGTCGTCCCCGTGATCGCGGCCCAGCTTTGGCGCCGCTCGCTACTGGCGCAAGGCGGGGAGGCGGCGTTGGCGCGGACCCTGCGGACCTTGCAGCCGATCTCTCTAGTCGCGCTGCTAGCGACATTGGTGCTGCTCTTCGGCTTTCAGGGCGAGCAGATTGCGCGGCAGCCGTTCATCATCGCGCTGCTGGCGGTGCCGATCGTCATTCAGGTCTATCTCAATGCCGGGATCGCCTACGCGATCAACCGCGCGCTTGGTGTGCCGCACAACGTCGCCTGCCCGTCGGCCCTGATCGGCGCCTCCAATTTCTTCGAGCTCGCAGTCGCCGCGGCAATCGCGCTGTTCGGATTTCAGTCGGGGGCGGCGCTGGCGACTGTCGTCGGCGTGTTGGTCGAAGTGCCGGTCATGCTCTCGGTTGTGCGGATCGTCTTGTGGACGCGGGGCTGGTACGAGCAGGTTCGCACCGTCTAGGAGAACCGCCGAAGAGCGATGACCGATACCGCCGCACTGAGAACACGGGTGGCCACGCCCGCCGACGCGTCGGCGATCGCGGCGATCTACAATGAAGGCATTGCCGACCGGGTCGCCACGTTCGAGACAGAGCCGCGCTCGGCTAAAGACATTACCGGCTGGTTCACCGCACAGCATATCGTGATGGTCGCCGAAACCGGAGAAACCGGGCTTATCGCTTTCGCGGCGTCCTTTCCCTATAGCAGCCGGCCCTGCTACCGCGGCATCGGCGAATTTTCGGTCTATGTGAGGCGGATTATCGCGGCCACGGCGCCGGACGCGCGGTGCTCGCCGCGCTAATCGAAGCAGCGACTGCACGAGGGATGCATAAGCTCACCAGCCGGGTGTTTCCGGAGAACGCGGCCAGCCGGGCCCTTCTGAAAGGGCTCGGTTTCGAGGAAATCGGGATTCACAGGCGGCACGGGCAATTGGACGGCCGCTGGCGCGACTGCGTGATCGTCGAGCGGTTGCTCGGTAAGAGCGCTACCGAGTGAAGCGCTCGATCGTCGTCGCCGCGCTTGGAACGGCGGAGACGCTCGCCTGGGGATCGAGTTATTACCTGCCGGCGATCCTTGCCGATCCAATCGCACAGGGCCTTGGGTTGTCGCGGAAAACCGTCTTTGGCCTATTCTCGGGGCGCGCTGCTGCTGTCGGCCGTGTTGGGCCCTTCCATCGGGCGCGCTATCGATAATCACGGCGGCCGGGGCGTACTGGCACTCTCCAATCTGGTTCTCGCCGCAGGGCTGGTCCTGCTCGGTATTGCTCAGGGTTTTCACTCTGGCTTTGGCCTGGGCGGTCCTCGGCGTCGGCATGGCCCTGGGACTTTACGATCCGGCTTTCGCCACCCTCACCGGGCTCTACGGCCGCGCTGCGCGCGGACCGATCACCGGCATCACCTTGATCGCCGGCTTCGCCAGCACGGTGGGATGGCCGCTCTCAGCCTTTCTCGACGCGCAATTTGGTTGGCGCGCTGCGTGCCTTGTCTGGGCGGCGCTGCACGTTCTGATCGGGCTGCCCTTGAACCGGCTGCTGATCCCGCGCGCGCCGCCGCCGGTCCGCGCGTCCGAGATCGAAGGAGAAGCGTCGCCGGCCCCGCGCGCTGCGATGGCGATCCTCGCGTTCGTCTTCGCCGCGACTTGGTTTGTCACCGGCGTGATGGCCGCGCATCTGCCGCGCCTCCTCGAAATCGCCGGTGCGAGCACAACGGCGGCGATTGCCGCCGCCGCCCTCGTCGGACGGGCACAGGTCGCGGCCCGTCTTGTCGAGTTCGGCGCGTTGCGCATGGTGCATCCTTTGGTTTTCGGCGCGTCTCGCCGCCCTGCTGCATCCGACCGGGGCGGTCGTTCTGGGGCTGCTCGGACCGGGTGCGATCACCGCCTTTGCGGTGCTGCATGGTGCGGGCAATGGGCTGCTGACGATCGCCAAGGGAACCGTCCCGTTGGCGATCTTTGGACCGGTCGGTTACGGGCTGCGTAACGGCATTCTCGGGGCGCCGGCGCGCGCAACGCAAGCAGCATCGCCGCTGCTTTTCGGCCTTTTGATGGATCACATGGGCATTGGCGTGCTGGCGATCTCGGCCGGCCTCAGCCTGAGCGCGCTTTTCGCGCTGCTGCTGTTGAACGCGCGGCCGGCTGCCGCGCCAGTGCCGGCATAATCATGGCGCTGGCGCCCGCCACCCGCGGATACACGAAGGCGATCGTCGCCGCTCAGATGCTGGCGCAAATCGGCGCATTCGCCTTGCCGGCACTACTTCCGGATTACATCGCCCGCTGGGACTTGTCGAAGACCGAAGCGGGCTGGCTCGTCGGCATCTTCTTCGCCGCCTATGTCGTTATGGTCCCGGTGCTCGTCGCCCTGACCGACCGCGTGCCGGTCCGGCGGGTCTATATGCTCGGCACCAGCCTGACGGCGCTGTCGCATTTCGGGTTTGCGCTATTCGCCGACGGGTTCTGGTCGGCGTTGCTGTTGCGCCTGCTCGCCGGCATCGGCTGGGCCGGGACCTACATGCCGGGCCTCAAGGCGATCGCCGATCCGCTTGAGGGAACGGCGCAGTCGCGCGCGGTCTCATGGCATGCCGCCGGTGTCGGAATCTCCGGCGCCGCCTCGTTCGCCATTGCCGGGTTGGTTGGCAATTGGGCGGGAGCCTCCGCGTCGTTTCTGCTCGGCGGCGCGACGGCCTTGAGCGCCGTGCTGATCGTCTCGACGGTGATGCCGTCGAGCTTGGCGGTCGGGTCAACGAAGGCCCCGTCGCGACGGTTGCTCGATTTCCGGCCGGTGCTCCGCAACTGCGCGGCCATGGGCTGGATCATCGGCTACACCGTCCACACCTGGGAATTGTCGGCGCTGCGCGCCTGGGGCGTGACGTTCCTCGCCGCCGTTTGCGCCAGCCAGGGCGCGCCATCGTGGCTTCCCGATCCGACGGTGCTGTTCACCGTGGCTGGTCTTGCCGGCATCGCCGTCTCGATCACCGGCAATGAAACCGCACACCAATGGGGCCGGGCGCGCGTCGTCACCGTCGCGATGAGCATGGCCGCCGTCCTGTCCTTGCTGACCGGGTAGGGCGCAACCGCGCCAGCAATCCTTGCGGCGGCGCTGGGTGGTGCTGTGGAACGCGGCGATTTATTTCGACAGCTCGGCCTTGACCGCCGGCACCGTGCAGGTCGCAGACAAGGAGCTGCGGGGCGCTACGATGGGCCTGCACAGCATGTGCGGCTATGCCGGGGGCTTTATCGGGCCGCTCGGTGTCGGGCTGGTGCTCGATTGGGCCGGTAACGCGGATGGTTGGGGCTTGGCGTTCGGCCGTCTTGCCCTGATTACCTGACGGGGCTGTTCGTCTTGCGCCGCCTCGGCGCAAGAAGCACGGTGCAAACGGTAGCTGTCAGCTCGGCCTAGCGAAGTCACCGTTGCCAGATGTTTCGGGGCAGGAAAATGGTGGCACCGGCGCCGGCCAGGCAAGCAAGCCCACAGGTGCCGAAGCTCAGTATCCAGGCGGTGACCTCCGAGGTCCCTCCGAATTGGTCGAGCGTGACGCCGAACAGCAGCGTTCCGAGGAAGCTGGCGCCAAAGCCGATGCAGGAATAGAGCCCGATCGTTGCTCCCAGGTAACGTGGAGCGGCAACGGCGAGCAGGCCGGAAGTGAGATTAGAAAAGTTGCCCTGCACGATGAAGCCGGCAATCACGGAAAGACCTAGCACTGCGATGTAGGGCAGCATCGCCGTGAAGCCGAACAAGCCGCCAGTAACCGCCGAGAGCACGAAGACCAGGGTGGCGATGGTGCGCAGGCCGTAACGGATCGAGAGCTCGTTGCCGATGAGGCCGGCGGGCACGCCGAAAATTGATCACCGCTCCGACCAGCAGAATGATCCAGGCTTGTGCAGGAAAAGCTGCCTTATCGCCGGCAGAGAAGGTCAGGAAGACGACAATCCACTGCCGCAATCCGACGCAGCCCCATATGGCCGCGGCATAGCCAACCATCAGAGCGGGGACATCCCGGTTCGCAAGCACCGGGCGAAAGTCGAGCAGCGGCTGGGGCTCTTTCTCGCCTCCAGAATCCCCACGCGGCAGCGCCGCCCAGGCAATCAAGACACCGGCAGCGCCGAGCATGCCGGCGATAACAAAAGCGCTGCGCCAGCCCAGCAGCGTTCCGACGCGGCCGAACAGGAACGACAGCGACGCGCCGATGGTGAACGAGCTGGTGTACCAGGCTGCTATGCGGGCGCGTGTTTCCCCTTCGACGCGATGGGTAAGCGCCCGCAGCCCGGGCATATACATGCCTGCCATGGCAATGCCCGCCAAGCCGCGGAATCCGAGCGCCGGGAGCAGGCTGTCGAACAGCGCCATTCCGAAGCAGGACAGCGCGCTCAGAACGCTCGAGGCGAGATAGAGTTGCCGGGCGGGCCGCCGGTCGGTCAGGCTGACCAGAGGGATGACGGCGGCCATATAGCCAGCGGAGGCGATCCCCGCGAGCCAGCCGGCTTGCGTATTGGTCAGCGACCAGCCGGAACAATCGAGAAGCCGGCCAGGCCGAGGATTTCGGCGGTGCATATGGCGGCAACAACGAGTGTCGAAGGTGCAGCCGTGCAGGATTGAGCCAGGTCACGATTCCCACGAGAAAACCCCGGTTGGGGGAACCGGGGTTTGGGGGTCGACGATCGAGCAAGGGGGAAATGCAATCGATCGCCTTGCTGTAGGAAACACCACCTCGGCTCCGCCGTCTACCTCTCGGCGTACGAGATTCACCAAATTATCGGATCAGGCGCCGCCGCCAGATACCAGGCCGGAACCGGGCTCCGGCTCAAGAAACATGGCCGCGCCGGTTGCGTTTGAACTTACCCCCCGGATCGCGCCGTTGCGGCCGGTCGCTAGGCAGCAAGGCGTTCGGGGGCGAACGGCTTCGGCGCCTTGTCCGCGATATTCGAGGGCGCGGTCCGTTTTTTCTCGATCTGGGCGAGCAGCCAAGCCTTTACCGCAGCCTCCGCCCGCTCTCGCTCCGCATCGTCGTCGGCGAGGCGACGAGCTTTGAGGATTATGGAGAGCAACTCGGCGACGCTGCGGCAAAAACGGTCGTTGAAATATACAAGCGAAAGGCCTGGGCGGGGCATCGCATCCTGCAGCAGCGCGATCGCCGGTATCGCCGGCAGGCCATGCTTGCGGCTTAGATGAAGAACCGCGCCGACCAGGCAGTGGCCGCCGTTTCCGTCATCATAACGGCCACGCGTCCAGTGGCCGTCGTCGGCGAAAGACTCGAGCATGAGATCGAGCAACTGCGCCGCTTTGGCGATTTCCGCTTGGGGCCATTGTTGCTGGCTCCCGATCCGGGGTGACGGCAGAAGCCTATCACCGGCCGCGGCGATCCGCACCGCCGCTCGCTCAGGGCAACGCAATCGGCTCAATTAACGAGGGATCGTTGTTCTTGACGTTGCCGACGCGCAGGCTGACCGGCCACTGGGTAGGTACTGTCCCGCCGCTCATCGATGGCGCATGAACCGGTCGTAAGTGTCTTCCTCGGGATCGGGTTCGAGCTGAACGTATCGGTCACGGTCCTCCAACAGCAACAGCGATATGGTGAAATCATACTGCTCGGAAAAAACGGTCATCTCTCGAACTTCTTCAGGGAACCACACGCCGGATCCATGCAACACCCCGGTGCGGTTATCGGCGAGGTGGTCTTGGGTGGCCGCCAGAGATGCCGCTGGAATTTCCACGGGCTGACCGGCGGTGCGGAAGAAGGCTCCGGTTTTTAGCCCGCTGTCGCTGGAACGTGACCAAAGAATAAAACTGTCGCGCGACACCACGAGGACCGCGCGTCGCGTGGTGTAACCGAGCCAGCGGAGAATTGCGGCTATCAGGGATACGCGATAGCGGCCGGCACAGTGAGAAATGGCATCGAGATCGACTTTGGCGCCGGCGTCGATCTGACGACGGAAATCGTCGAGGGGCATCAGCAGATTGGCGGCAAAGCGATTGGCCTCGTGCTCGATTTGCCCATAGGCCGAATCCCAGCGAACAACGTCTTGTTGACCGCAGCGAACGCCGTTGGGGTGAGCGGCCCGGTGCAGAAGGTAATGTCCGAACTCGTGGCCGAGGGTGAAATTTATCCTACCGGGCGAGGCGAGCGCGTTGTTGTAGACGATGCCCCACCCGGCCTTGCCGGCCGGCGCCCGGTAAAGGGCCCCGTCGAATCCGGGCAAGTTCGCGCCCTCGGCCATCGTGATCGCATCGCCGGGGAACCGTTGCGCGGTGTATTTACGGGCGACACGTATCACGTCGATCGGGAAGTGTTCGGGGCCGAGCACAAGATTGAGGACCTTGGTGATCTCGAAAGCCCAGCGCTCGGGTCCGAATGGCGTCATCGTCTGTCGCGACCCCAAAGCTCGACCATTTTCCGGATTTTCTCTTTCGTGGTGTCATCCATCTTCCGGTATTTGCGAAAGAATGCCTCGTCGACCGCATCCGGTGCGGAAGTCAATTCGGTGGTGTCGAGCAAATAGTCGGCGGTTACATCGAGGGCAGCAGCGATCTTACCGATCTTATCGGCCGAGGGCCGTGGTGGATTTTTATTCTCAAGCTCCCAGATATAACCTTTGCTGGATTCGGTAAGCTCTCCGAGCTTCTCAAGAGTATAGCCTTTCTCTTTTCGTAATCGGCGGATTTTCTCTCCTGTTGTTTCGGTCATGGGTTCCTCCCCTCGGACGGCGCGGTTCAGGATAGACGCACATCCCGTGCTTGACAACGCGTATTCACGCCGTTAACGTTTCCAGTAAAGTTCAGAATCGACACATTATCGAGTCGTCGATTGACGTAAATAGGGGTGGCGGTGGTTACGACCAAGATTGAAGGGTTGCATGGCGAATAATGCGGACGGTGTCGCGCGCCGATGTCAGCTGCCGAGCGAGGAATTCGAGCCGGCCTGGTCGTCGATCAAGTTGCCGGATGGCGTGCGGGAGCGGCTGCTGGCTCATTCTTTGCTGTCATTTACCGTCCGGCAGAAACTTGCGTTCGCGGCCGCGCCGCTGCATGGCCTCATCCTTTTGAAAGGGCCGCCCGGAACCGGAAAAACGACGCTGGGGCAGGGCCTCGCGAATCAAGTCGCCAAGCACCTTCCGCGCACGAAGAGCACCATGTCGAGGTCGATCCGCATGCTCTCACCAGCTCGGCATTGGGCCGCAGCCAGCAGGCCGTGGCAAAGCTGTTCGAACAGAGCATCCCGGAACTCGCGATGGACGGTGCAGCGATTGTGTTGCTCGACGAGGTCGAAACGCTGGCCGTTGACCGGCACCAGCTAAGTCTTGAGGCGAATCCGATTGATGTGCATCGCGCCACCGCTGCCGCGCTGCCGGCCTGGACCGGCTGACGCGTGGGCACAAGAACGTGCTGCTGATCGCGACCACGAATTTTCCGAAGGCCCTCGACAAAGCTCTGCTCTCCCGCGCGGACTATATCGAGGAGATCGGTCTGCCGACCGAGCCCGCGCGGCGAGAGATCATTCTCGATACGCTGCGGAGTATCGCCGGCGTGTGGAAAGATGTTCGTGACCTCGAGACCGAGGCCGATCGCCTCGCGATGGCCGCCGACGGACTCGATGGGCGCCGCATCCGTAAGGAGATTTTCGCGGCGGCCGCATCGGACATCGAGACAGCGAAAAATCTCAACAAACTCGCCGTTGCGCAAATCGAGGCTGCCTATCGCCATGCCGTGAAGACGCAGAAGGAGATGGGGCGATGAGAGTGCGGCGCGACATCAGCTCCATCCCGTACGAATCGGCAGGTGAGACTTGGCAGCGGATCGTCGATCTCGTGACCCGTCTGGGGTCGAAGGACGCGCAACAGTTGAACGACGTTGGCGGCATCATGGGCTCGATCATCGCCGACGAGCACCCGGCAAAGCGCGCGATTATCCTCGAAGGCGTAGGTGCGCAGCTGCGGATCTACTGCCGATACGGGATGCGGGGCCGTGGAGGAAGGGGGCGCCGTCGACGCACTCACCTGGAATCCGACCGCGGGCGACTGGACGCTGCGCGTCCCGTGCGATAACCGGAACATCGATTGGGTGAAGACGGCGCTCGGAAGTATATCGCCACGTATTAAGGTATTTGACGTTGCGGAAACAGATCGTGCCGAAGAAGAAAATAATGTCGCCGTCCAAAAGGGCGGCGACGAGCTGATAGTCGATTGGGATCTGAGAGGATAACTTGTGGCAGGCACTTACGTTTACGCGTCTACCTACACTCGCACGCAGGCTGTCATTTTTATGAGCGATAATCTGCGGATCGTGTTGCGCGATGTGATCCTCGAATATGGTCTTAGCCCCGAGAACCTGTTGCTGCAGGATTGGGAGACGATCGAGCGAGGTATACGCAGCTGGCTGCTGAGCGGGCACCTCAACGCAATCGTCATCGAGTTCTTCAGACCCGGAGTGTCGCTCGCCTCCGCGCGCTGGGACGTTCCGATCCGTTATGTCGGCTCGGGTGTCGATGACGATATGTGGCTGGACAAAGCGTACCTGCGGCAGCTCGTCGCAAAATCCGCGCGCCCGTCCTGGGATTGTACGTATCGGATTCTGCTCTGCACCCACCCGGGCGCGCCCGAGGTGGCGGGCTTCCTCCATGCCACCTTTCTTTCGACGGGCCAGATGGCCGCTCGCCAGGGCGGAACGGTTATTGCGACCGGTCACATGACAGCCGGCGTGACGTATTGGAGGTAGTTGCCAGTGTTATCGACCAGGGACGCGTTCGAAAAGTTTCGCCGGCGGCTCGAGCTCAGCGACACGGAGCAGAAGGATGCCGCTCGCCGGCAAAACGATCTGCGAGGGTGTATCCGCGCCGGATTCGAGGTGAGAACCGATTTCCTCTCCGGGTCGTATCGGCGGCATACAAAGACGAAGCCGCTCAAAGATGTCGACGTGATGTTCGTGCTCGGCCAAAAGGAGCATTGGCGACGCGAAAAACCGCCGATCGAGACGCTCTATGCGTTCGAGACACACCTGAAGACGAAATACACCGGCAAGGAGCAGGTTGAGATTGGGCGCCGTTCGGTAACTGTCGAGTTCGAGAAGAATTGGTATCCCGAAGACCATGAAGGGAAGGTGCTAAGCATCGATGCGGTTCCGGCGTTCGAGTTGAGCGGCGGCGTCTATGAGATCCCGGACAAAGTGACCGGAATCTGGATCAAGACGAACCCCGAGACGCACAAGGAGCAGGCGACGGCAAAAAACAAGGAACTCGACGGCCGATGGGTGCCATTGGTGAAGATGGTCAGGGGATGGAACCGGGCGAATGGCAGGCCGATCCGACCGTCGTTTCTCATCGAGGTTATGGCCGAAGATCTCGTCGAGCCGCCGTTGTCGACCTACCCCGACGAAGTGCGCAATTTTTTCGCGGCGGCGGAAGCGAATATCGACCGGACGTGGTCGGACCCGGCGAACCTGGGACCGCCGGTTTCGGACCAGATGACACCGGATCTGATCGCCGGTGCGAAAACGGCGCTGCGCGAAGCGCAGCGCAAAGCGACGCTGGCTTTTCGGGCCGAAGCGACCGGCAGGCAGGGTGATGCGTTGGGGATTTGGCGGGAGATCCTCGGCGACTATTTCCCGCTGTCATAACCGGGGGCGCCATTCGAATTGCCATGACAGACTCGACCGGCCGTTCTTTCCTAAGCTATCGCCGCACACGGCTCGAGGAAGCACGGCTGTTGATCGAGGCGCAGCACGACATTGGCATCCCGACCTGGCAGGATCTGAGCGAACTCGAGGAGGGGCACACCGAAGCGCTCCTGCTCGAAGCGCTCGGCGCCGAGAGCACCGCGAACGCCCTCTGCTGGCTGACGCCGGAGGTCGAGGCCTCGGCCGCGATCACGAAGACGGAGCTGCCGGCGATCATGCGTCGGATCGATCGCAAGGATGGTTTCTTCATGATCCCGGTCGCCGCGGGTGGCCTCGATTACAAAGACGTGACCCGGATTGCGGGTACCTATCTCGGCCTGCACGATCTCGGGCAATGGAATGTACGACGGGTCACATCCGATCCGATATCCGCCACCGATGCCGGTGTTGTCGCGCGCCGTGTACTGGAGCGGCGTATTCGCGCCATTGCAGAGGCGCTCACTCCGGATGCGCCTCTGCGACTGGTGCTCAACACCCGGAAAAAGCCGGCCTTGGAACGCGGCGTGGCGTTATCGATCGACGGGACGCATCGCTTCGACGGCCGCACCATCAAATCGCACGGACTTTGGCGAGAATGTCTGCTGCCGGCATTGGAGACGATCGCCCAAGTCTGGGAAGAGCACGCGCGCGGCCGCCGGATCATCGCCGAGGGGCTTTGCGGGTTGCCGGCTGCCATAGCGCTTGGGACAACGTTTCTTGCGACGCGGCGATTGCCTGTGTCGTGGCGTCAGGTTTCGCCGAACCGGCCGCCAGAGCTCTGGTCGTTAGAGTGCGCCGCGGAGCCCTCCGGCTTCGAAGCGAATATCGTCCATAACAATCCCAGCGGAGAGGACCTCGTGCTGCTGGTTTCGGTGGCCTCAAACGTCGAACCGGCTTTCGCCGCGATCCGGCCGAAATTGCATGAGTTGCGCGGATTCGTGGTTGTGCGAAAGGCGGGAAACCACCCGCACGACCTCAAGACCCCTGGCGAGGCAAGAGACGTAGTCCGCGTGGTCGTCGAAGGTTTGCGTCGCGCCTGTGACGTTTTGCAACCACGAGGAACGCTGCATCTGTTTTTATCCGTGCCTGCAGGATTGGCTGTCATGATCGGCCAGATGCTGAACACCCTTGGGCCGGTGCAGACTTACGAGCATCTACCGACGGATGGGGTTGGAGTTTATAAGCCCGTGGCGATGCTTATGCCTTCGGCGTAGATCATGAAACGTGGCGCATTCCCGCGTGCGCGGTGCTGGGGGTTCGCCAGCAGGGTGGACAACTCGACATCGGCAATTGTGGGTGCGGCCGGCTTCAAGGTCCTCATGTTATGTGGCGTTCCTTAATATTGCGTTGTCGTTTGCCTACGGTTGGTATCATGTAAGCTCTAAGGGTAAAAGTCGAACCGTCCGATGGTTACTGGCGGCTGATTGCTCCAATCGTGTGGACAATGCTTGACCTTCTTGCCGGATCGGCAAGGACAATTTGCATTCTGCCCAACCTTCGAATGTTGCGCCAATACTCAAAGGTGGCCATAGCCGGGGCATTCGTGGTCAATCCGATATCATCGATTAGACGTAGCGCCTGATCGAGCATAATTTTGATCAGGTTCTACAGAAAATATCGCTACCCGCGCTAACGCATTCTCTACGGTAGCCTCGCGCTCTTCTTCGGGCGGATATTCGGGAATATCGGTACCCCCTTGTGTCGTATTGTTAGGCAATTTCGTGAAGCGAATGGGCTCGGAACAGATCCACTGAAACGCATGCGTCTTTGTATCATGGCCCATCATCGGAGCTGCGAAAGCCAGCATTCCGCCGATGCTCGGATGTACGGCATTACAAAGCCACTGGTAGTCATCATGAACGGGACCGTCTGTGGCTCGCGCTAATTTGTCTATGAAAGACAAAATGTTAGTTCTTTGGAGGCGACCGTAGGAAGTCGCGTACGCGGTAGCACGTTTATCAAATTTCGATGCCCAGAGCATGCTATTGATGAGGTTGGTCATTTCGTACCAGTGACCGACTTCGGGCCCGGACGTGGCAGAGTTGGATTTTATTCGCCGCCAGATCTCGTCGAGATTGGTGGTTTCCACCCAGAGCGAGGCGGCCGTTTCCAAAAGAGAGCGGGCACAAGCCGCTGCAGGAACGATCTGAAAGGCATCGCCAAGCGACCACGTCGCATCCGCCAGCTGCTGGCTTCTCCATGCATTCACAAGCCACCAGGTGATAAGTCTAGAGTGGATTTCGACGTAAAGAGCCAAGGTCGATTTTCGCAACGCGTCGGAGGTTTTTCCCAATTTGAATACGGTGTTTATCGGGAAGGCAATAACTAAAGGGGTTTTGGCGTACCGGCAGTTCCCGTTAGAAAGACTCACTTGCCTTCATTGGCAGTCTTGATTCGCAATGCGTCCACATAGCTATCTGCGTCACGGGGCCTTACCGGAAGAATATACAGAGCTTGCGAATGCTGGCCTGGTGGCAAGCCGATGTCCTGAAAGAAGGAGGTGAGCCCACCTGCCCTTTTGCTCCATTCATCACCAAGGTTCGGCTGAATTACATTGGGGAAAGAATGGCTGCACATTAGATTTCTATCCGAAATTTTTAGCTCATTATTTTTGATATCACATCCCTTGTTGCGGCGGGCAAATTACCGCGAACGAGTAACTCGTTAACGACAATAGGGGCAAACCCGGCCATAGATCCTAGGTTCAGAGCATCCCGATTAGCGGGATGGTCTGGCGTCAATGGTCCAGATAAAACAACGCAGAATCTCTTTCCGTCTCGGCGTGTTGCTAGAATGTGAGAGTGCTTGGAATAATCGAAATCGTCCGGCACTTCCAATTTGAAGCGGGTATCACCTTGTCTTCTCAAATCACTGCATAAAAGGGCTGTAGAATTCACGACGCGCTGGGCGTCGAACGCCGGCGGCTCGTCGGTAAGCAGATACTCGAGGAGTTCGGCGCCTACATGCCTATCGAGCAGGTCATGCTCGAATTTGTTCTTAAAGCTGCGCAGACAACGGTAACACGACGAATCGCAATTTTCAGGGCATGCCTTAATGGAGCTGAGCGCCCGTTGGAAAAGCTCGATGCTTCGGTCGAGGAGCTGACTTGAAAAGCCTGCGCCACCTGGCAGGGTGTCGTAGAGAAATATCTCAGCTTCCAAGCCGGCTTGGCCGGCTGGCGTGAGGGCCGGCCGGTATTCTGCCATAAGTTCACCTGGCTCGATTTCAAGCATGAGGCAAGCGGTCTTGGCGAGGGTCTCACCGACTGTGCGGAGCGCGACGTCCGTCGGATAATTGCCGGGTTTCAGCTGAAAAGGTGGTGCAACCGCCATCGAAAACAGAACGATATCAGTGATGAAATCCGTCCCGAGGACGACGTGCCTCGTAGTGCCGTTGCCTTCGCAGGTGGGCTCCCGGTCATCCGGATAAGGCTTGCGGTGTGTCGCGAAGAGTAACGGCGTGTGTTCGCTGCTGGCCTCAATGCGCCCGCACTTCACGCAGTAGGAATATCCGTCGTGCCTCGGTCCGGTATTAGAGACCAGGAGATGCTGCCGGTCGCTCAGGGCGCGAATGCGTTCGTTGATCTGGACCCACCTCCCGTCGGTGGAAGGTGTTTGCATGGTGAGCTTCGCCCTCGTGGCGTAACTCGTCTCCGGCATATCGTCAGGGGACGTGACCTCAGGAACGTCCACAGGATGCGCGAATCCAGGGGGGCGTAGCCAGTAGCGCGCCGGGCCGAAGCTGTTTTCAGAAGCGCAGGCCGGACAGTCACGAAGATCCCCGCGATCGAGCATGTCGAGCGGCACCGTCTCGGCAAATCCGCAGGCGCGGCACTCCCGATAGAGCCGCCGATCTTGCCAAGCTTGGTAGCGCTCGTCTGGCATTGCCGAATAGACAGCTGCAGAGGAATAGCACTTGCCAGAGATCCATATCTGCTTGCCCGGCGCATATTGGCTGGGGGCGATTGGAAGGCCCTGGGATGGCGCGAAGCGCATAATCGGTCGAAAGCGGGTGGAGCGTCCGAGATCGAAAACATGGAAGGTGGCAACGTCTGTCGGAAATGCGTATCGTGGAAGCACGCCACGATAGAGGAGGCGGTCCAGCAATTTGGTGCTAGCCGCATTGACGGGAAGTTCTTCCCCTTCCTCTGGTGGCTCTTCGACGGCTTCGTCTTCCTCCAAATCTTCATCGTCGGAGTCTCTGACCGTTGTCGTCTCGCCTAGGCCCGGTTGAATCGCTGCGTCAATAGCAGTGAGGCAATCGCTTTTCATCTCAGAAAGGAGAGCGGTCCGATCGGCCGCAGAGAGCTCACTTGGCATCCAGGACGCGATACGTTCCTGAAGCTCCTTTTCGTGTGTGTCGAGCCAATTGGCAAAGTCGCTGCGGTTGAGGATGCCGGTCCCCGTCCGAAAATCCGCCACTGTCCCGAGAACGGAAAAGAGATCATGGGGCTGTTCCGGGTCGACTTCGGGCAGACGATCCTGGTGGTAGTTTTGGAGAAGAAAGGCCCGAATGTGGCGTCTTGTGATCTCCCTGTTGTCGAGGGTCAATTTAGGATCCACAACACTCCCTCGGATCATGCCATCCGGGTTGGCAAAATAATGCTCATCGTGGCTGTCGGCGCTGCCGAACGCGACGACTGTAGCGACAGCATTGCCTCTGCGGCCAGCGCGGCCTGAGCGCTGCTGATAATTTGCACGGGCCGGGGGCATGTTGCGCAGTGCGACACCCGAGAGCATGCCAATATCGATACCGACTTCCATGGTCGTCGTGCTCGAAAGCACGTCAATCGCGGCTGCGCGGGAGCTTCGGCTCCATGTGAGTTGGACGTCCTGAAACAGGAGTTCGTTTTCCTCTGCCTTGGAAAAGACATCGTCATTTTGCGGGGCATTGAGCTGCGCGGTATGTTCGGCTGCGATAAGCGCCATGGGCTGTTCCGGTGGCTCGCCCAGCGCGGCGATGACCGGATTGCGGTAGTAGCCCTTACGGGCAGCGAAGGCGGGGTCGGCTCCCGGATTGAGCGGCGTAATCGCGTCCGCCCCGCAGTCGAGGCAATGGGGTAGGCCCGGCACGGGCCGGTGAACCGACTTGCAGGTTCTGCACCGCACCCAATCGCCTTCGAGTAATAGGGACAAGTTGGCACCGCGCAGACGGCGCACGCCTCCCATGTCCTCGGTGAATAGCCTAAGGAGCTCTGGGGTCCAACTGTCGGTAAAGATTTTCCGCTCCACCTTTCCTTTCAGGACATCGTCCATGGCCTTGAAACGCCCGCGTTGGCCACGGACGCTTGTGCCCTCCGTGCGCGGCCTAAGCCACCATACGGGGGGCATGGCGTTGAGCCAAAATCCGTTACTGCGCCAGCAGCGGAGCCAGGCGCGCGCTAGGCCTATCTTGGCTTCTGGAGTTTCGATTAGCCCAGGAATTGCGGGCAGCTTCGCGAGGGACGATGTGAGGTCATCCCTTTCGGCTATTGAAGCAAGAGCGAGAGCTTCAAAGCCGAGAAAGCGGTCCTGGACTGTCTTGACGATATCGTCGAGTAGCGCTTCTGGGGGCCGCTCGGTGCGCAGTTTCATGCAAAGGAACTGCAAGCCATGATCCGTTTCCGCACCGCCGTCGCGCACGGCGAGTTCAACGATATCTTCGGCGGCGAAGCTCTCGCCGCTTTTCAGTTCGGGCCGCAGGCGCACCTCAAGTTTTTTTGATGCCAACAGAACGGCTAGGTAAAGATCATCGAGGCTTAAAAGGGGGCGGAGTATCGAAATCTGCTGCAGTCGCTTGTATCCCCAAGCAATGAGCGGACGTACAGAGTCGCGCACGGAGTACATCTGCAGATTGGGGGCGAGGCGAGCGGCAACCTGCCGGGAATCCGAGAAGACCAGGACTTTGCGGCCGCGAAAAGGGGCGAAGCGGCTGGGTTCGACTGGTGCTGGCGGCTGGACCTGCAGTTGCTTGGCAACGAGCGCCTCGAATGGCTGGTCCCCCTTCGTTTGATGGTCCTGAACGGTGGCTCGTCCGAAGCGGGCTGTCTCATTGCAGACAGCGCAAGGGATGAATTGGCCGCGCGTCTCCATGCTGGCGTCAAGCGTGCCGTCCTCACTGGCCGGCGGCGAGATGCGGTCTCGGCGCAGATAAACTCGCCGCATGCGCGAGCCGTGCTCGTGAGGGTTCAGACGGCCGGTCTCAACATCGTAGTCTGCAGGCTCAGCGAGTTCGGGGAGCGCCGGTTCCTCGAGGAGAAGGTCGAGCGGCAGAAGAGGACTGGTCTGCCCGCCCTCCATGTGAAGGCGCCGGCCGGCTTCGGACCATAGTGCGGAGGGGTTTTCGAGATCGTCGGAATAGGCGCGCGCATAAGCGGTGCCGCAGTACCGGCAGGTGTAGAGTTCAAGCACCCGGGCGCCGCAATCGCAGCGTTCGTGAGGCTGGCCATACATGCGCCCGCAGATGCCGCCTCGCTGGTGGGAAGGAATTTCGGTGCAGTTGTGGTCAGTGCAGACCCAGAGGCCGGGCAAGCCCCGGAAAAAGGTATGAATGCGACAGGGGAGCAAGGCTGGAGCGGTGGGATCGCGCCGGGCCATGCTTCCAAGCGCCATCAGCACGGTGACCGCATTGTCAGCGATAGCGGGCGCATCGGGGAAGAGGATTTCGCCCAACTCTTTGACGGGCCTCGCTTCTTTCATTGTCATATTGATGAGAAGCCCGAGCGCGGGGAAATTCTCTAGTGCGTCGAACAGGCTTTCTTCGAGCTGAAGCCCGAGGCGGACATGCCGGCGTTCGAGGAACGGCTGGACAATTGCGATCCGTGCCGCATCGGAGGATGCCTCATAGAAGGCGTTAAGATCGATCGCGGCGAGCAGCTCAGCCTCGCGGGTGGTCCCTGCGGCCGCGTGCGGCCTAAGATCGAGCGTGCCGGTCACCGGAACAAAAGTTTCCGGTGGCACGCCTGCGAGTTGCGCTCCGAAATCAGGCGCGTATCCGTCGTCGGTGAAGCTCGCGGTTGCGCAGATAACCTGAACCGTTCGGATGGGATCTGAAGTCGGTCGCGCAGGCGGCGAAGGAGTAGGCCGACTTCGGCCCCGGCGGCTCCCCTATAGAGATGGGCCCCGTCGAGGACGATGAGAAATTTCTGGTCGGGATTGTTTTCGAGCCATTGGCGCGAGGCGTCGAATATCGGCCGTTCGATCGGCCGCATCAACATGTACTCGAGCATGGAGTAGTTTGTCACAAGCAGGTCGGGAGGGAACGACTGCACCTCATGGCGAGTGACGAGTTCCGTGTCGTCCGCAAGCATCACCGCGCGGCGAAACTCTCCCGTTCGTCTGTCTTGCCAAGGCGATCCTTTGTCGCCGAACCAGGCCACAAGATCTGGCTTTGCGGGCCACTTGCCGCGCGCCTTTAGCTGCTGGAGCAACCGCTGCGGGGCGGCTTGTTCTTCGGCGTCATCCAATCGGGCGCGCCGTTGTATCTCGACGTAAAACTCGTCAAAGGCTCGGAGCTTGCGGGAGTCTTTCTCGCGTGTGCGCAACCCGGCGTAAGGCGTACGGCTGGTGTAGCGCGCAAAGCGCGGCGGCCGTCCGGCCCAGTTTTTGAAGAGGCCGACGATTCTGGGATCCCCAAATAGTGAGCGAAGGCGCCCAAGTTGGTCGTTCACGAGCGCGTTCATCGGGTAGAGAACAAGCGCTCTCATGGCCAATTGGTCTCGAAACGCGGCGGGGTTGGACTCCGCCTCGCATGCGAGTCTGCCAAGGATGGGCAAGAGAAACGATTCAGTCTTACCGGAACCGGTCCCGGTCATGACAAGAAGGTTCTTTGCTTTGATCAGGCTATGGCGGATAGAATCGGATTGATGCTTATAGGGAGGGTCGTATACGCGACGGGGGAGTTCGCCTTGGCTAGTCGATAATGCGAGGTAGGCTTGCAGCGCAGCGTTCGGGAGGTCCGCCATTTCCGCAAGATGCTCGCCCGGTTGATACCGGGGCGTCGATTCGACGTATGGGATTTGGTAGATGATGCCCGGCCGTTCGAGCAGCATTCGGCGCTGCTCTATCAGCGTCGGCGAACTGATATGATAGGTAGCTTCGATATAATCCCTAAGACAGCTGTGAAGCTGACCGATCGTCTCTTGGATTGTTTGCGACAATCGCGGCCCCGCTCAGTTTGAGTCCTCGTCACATCTCAGCCATAAGCGCCGTTGAAGAAAGTCTTCTTGGGCGATCAGGTCGTCCGTTGCGATGAAATAAGTGAAGAGGGAATGCTGTCGCTCTGCCGCGTGGCCGACAATGGCGAGATGACGTTCAGCCCACAAGGGTAGCGGCGAAAAGAAGTCAAGATACGCCCCACCGTGTGCGTATCGTCGCCGGTATCGCTGCCGCGCTGCGCGGCAGTGGTCAATGGCCGCCTGCAAGTGCCAAGCGGCATCGCAGCCGCGCCAGCGAAACCCTTTGATTGGAAAGTCGAGAAAGCGCGCCAAGGCGCCGCGATCAAGAAGGGCGAAGCCCCAGAGGGGAGCGCCATAAGCCTGCGGCCGGCGGGCGACGAAAGTGCCACTCAGCTCTCCCGGCGGCTTCCAGCGGCCACGGTAGTAGTCGACCTTCGTGGTTGGATCGAGCACGAGAAGACCCTCCGCATGGCCGCTTCGGGGCAGAGCGTCGAGACGACGCAGCATGTCACGATGCAGCTCATCGGCGGTGGTTTCTCTGGGGAGTTTCAACCAGGCTTGCTCGGAACGCTGAAGAAGTCCCAACTCAGCAAGGAGCGCCGGAATATCTTCGCCTGGCTCGGGCCGTATGATTCGGACATAGCCTTGGTAAAGAATTCGCGGCTGAAGGGATGCGGGCAGCGGGCTCAAGGCATCCGGTGCAATGCCGGTCAGAAATGTGCCTCCATCGGGTCGAGCAACGAACCCTGGCGGGGCGCGAAGAGCCAATTGCTCTTCGCTTCCGCTGTATTTAAGGCGACTTGATCGAGTTCGAGCAGATCGCCAACGACGACGAGACCCTCCACGGTATTCTCCACTTTTTCGCGCAGGTCGCCTTGGTGCGGGCTTAGGGACCCTCTGCAAAAGCCATTGGCCAGTGATC
>Ga0306925_10001281_pt1 | contig 20338 bp, 20 predicted proteins | sample flu12Cox44000176_FD_203755 | JGI IMG/M metagenome (GOLD analysis project Ga0306925, IMG submission 203755) | Lab enrichment of tropical soil microbial communities from Luquillo Experimental Forest, Puerto Rico - flux8day.12C.oxic.44.000.176 (v2)... | ecosystem: Environmental > Terrestrial >... | reverse complement strand
CTTGGGAAAACGCTAATGAAAACAACGGCAAAATTTCACTATGGTGGGGGAGGTAGGACTCGAACCTACGAAGGCGTTAGCCAGCGGATTTACAGTCCTATGATTTCGCGTGCGCCTTTTCTGCTAACTGTATGAAAAACTTGTCGAAACTTGAATTGGGCCTCCCTCTTTTTCGCCTTTTTTCCTACGACGAATTCTGCAGTATTTTCAACGGCTCCCGATTACTCTCTTTGGCTCGGTGCGACATGCTCGTAGCATATTTCGGGTCTCGGCCAGCGGATGATTAATCTGCTGGCTCGCATCAAACTCCTACATATTTAGGATTGCTCCGACTGGGTCTAACATCGGCCATGGCCGATGATGCCAAACTTTCCGCGGCGAAGATTGCAGCGCTCCGCCAGGACTACGAGGAGCTGCGGCAGCGGCAAGCCCGAGTGCTCGCTAAGCGTCCGGCGGCTCTCGAAGCCGCGCTCCGGCGCGCCTATTCCAACCTCTGGGCGAAGCCGCGTCGCGTCACGCGTCGCGGTGAAACAGTAACAGTCGAAGGACCAAACATCCCGCCGCGTAAGGCGAAGCTGTTCGACACGCCGAGCCTAATCGCTCGCCGGGTCGCGAAGGGGGATGACTCCGAGGCCGCCTGGACTAAGCTCAAGAATGAAGCCGAGAGGTTGCTGCTCGCGCAAGGTGGCAACCGGCATTCGCTGAAAAAGCGAATGCGCGCGGGTACGGCAACGCCTGCCGAGATGTCGCTTGCTGCTGATGTCCTCGATATCTTCGACAGTAAAACTGTGCGTAAGCGGGGCAAACCCGAGAAGCCGAGCGACGCGCTCGGCCGGGAAGCGCTGAGAAAATTCTTGGCCAAGATCGAAGCAACGCTGCGCCGCAGACGTAAGGGAAGTAAAGAGCGCCGGGCATTGACGAAGGCTGATATCCGCGCGGTTGCCGAGCAGTACGGCGTTCACCGCAATAGCTTCTACAAAATCCTTAAAGCGTTTCCCAAGACAGCGGCATGGTTCAAGCTACTCCCTCCTGGAAGCTAACATTCCGTCCGGAAATTCCGATTTAGAAAACACGCAAACAGCGGGTCTAGTGGACGCCTTCGGTAGCAAAGCGGAGGCGTTTTATGTCGGCTACGGAATATCTTTGGGGCGCGGCCGCGATCGCAGCGGAAGCCGGCATCTTCGATGATGACGGCAAGCCCGACGAAAAGCGCACCTATTACTTGCTCGAAAATCAGCTGATCCCGGCGCGCAAAGTTGGTCGCATTTGGGTCAGTTCGCGATCGCGCATTCGCCGCGCCTTGGGCGACATCGCAGAGCCATCGGCCACAGGAGAAATTTAGACAATTCGTCCGGCGCGCGTCGTCCCGTGTCCGGAGCGGTCAACCTTAAGGGCGGCGAACCTTCGAGCCCCGGGACCACAGTCACGTGGTGGTGGCAGGTCCCGGAAGGCTCGATCCCAAAGAAAGGCGGAATGCCCCATGTCTATAAGTTCGTTTCCCCGAAAGTCAACGCGCAGCGTCAAGCGCGACCGAAACTTTTATGCACCCCGTGGCCTTAGTAACGGGGGCCTTCCGCGTAAGGTGCCGGAAGGCAAGTTCATCTGGCACAACCACGTTCAGCACTGTGTCGGCATGAGCCACGGCCTTAACGGCTTCCGCTGCTGGAACGGATTGCTGCCGATCGACTATCGCAAATTCGAGCGATGTCACTGCGGCTGGATTGACCTACCGCACTATAAAATCCGCGGCCTCGGCTCCGGCAAGTGTGTGAGGCCAGAGCAAATACATCTCGGTGGGCTGACACTAGCCGAACTGAACGAATGATAGCGCGGCCGATCGGCGTGAATGCCGGTCGGCCAATTTTTTGGAGGGAAGCTATGAACGGGCAGGAAACCGCTGAGGAACGTCTCGATAGATTGATCGCGGAAAGCAACAGGCAAATCGAGCAATTGATCGCGAAAGCCGAGGAGATCGTCAACCGATCAATCGCGGAACAGAAGAAGGGAACAGACCATGAGTAACGTCATCCAATTTCCGAGCGCGGAAGAACGGTTCAACGCCAAGCCGCTAAACAATCCGTCATGGCGGGACGAAAACACCGCCGGCCTTTGCGTTCCGGGGGGCACTATAGGGATCTGCTTATGGGACGACGAAGAGGCCGCCGCATTTGACGCCGACCCCGACTTATTCGCGGCAGATCACTTCGGTCTGACGCTAGAGCAATATCGCGAGTGGATTTTCACTGACGGCACGCCGCTTTGCGGCGCGACGACAAAAGCAGGGAAACCCTGCCCGGTCCCGCTTGGTCACGTTCAACAAGACCCCGAACCTTGGCTTGCCCTACATCGCAATGGGCTGTGTAGCGCCCATAGAAAAATGGCCGGGAGGGCGAAATGACAACCACACCCACCATCACCGGCCACGCGCATCTCGAGGCGTTCTTCTCGCGCGTCAATCCATAAATTTTGGGGAGCAATCATGAACCTTCACGACGCTATTACGGACGACTTCGATTTCGAACCCTATCACCGTGATTGGATGGTGCGGCAAGAACGCGAATGGCGTGACACTGGTTTCACTGTGTCGTGGATCGATACGCGGCCGAAATGGATTTCGATTATTGACTGGAGCATTCCCGGCGACGCGCATCCTGGCAACGTGGCGCAAAGCGCGCTAATTAATCCCCCCGCACCGTGTCGACGCGCCTGGCGCTTCAGTTTGATCGGCGGTGGTCAGATCAAGATCATCGAGCATTGGGTTAAAACCAATGATGCGCCGCCGCTCGACCCCGTTTGTAATTCGCACACCAATCTTATTGTTGCCGCCCATACCGATGATCGGCTGCGCGTTTACCCCGGCAAAATCGACGGCGTTTGGACCGAAATGCAAACCAACGCCGTTTTGCTCCGTGGCACCAGCGAAGATGTTCAGGCTATTGCCGATCGGGCCGCGGCAACGCTTCGTGCGCTGACCGAAGACGAAACCAGCAGCATCACCCCGCCTGACCGCGATCGCTTCTATGCCCTGCTCGACGGCGCACGCGGCTGCGCCATCTGCAGTCGGCCATTGCGCGACGAGGTCTCCAAGCTGCTCGGCATTGGCCCTGACTGTGCCCGCCAGTGGCACATCCCGCACTCGCGTGGCGCCGCATCCAAGCGGCTCGAGCTGCGCAGTCAAATTCTGCGGGAGGCAAGTGAGGCGGCATCATGACGACCACACCCGCCATGCCGCTGACTTCAGTAATACACGAGGGCCGATGCCTTGGTTTCTTGCTTAGCCGCGGCCGGCAGGGCGTTGAAGTCTTCACGCGTGAGACGCAATCAATCGGCTGTTTCCCCACCGAGCGCGAAGCGATTGGTGCACTGCTTAATCCAAAGGCCGCCACCAAAATGGAGGTGCAGCCGTGATCTCGCTCGCCAACATTCATGAAGCCACCGCGACGCTGCCGCCGCGCGTGCTGGTTCACGGCCAGGAGGGTGTTGGCAAAACGACACTGGCGGCAAAATTTCCACACGCCGTCTTTTTGCAGACGGAAGATGGCACGCCGGCTGGTTTGAAACTTTCGACGTTCGGCCTGTTGTCGACCTACGCCGAGGTGCGCGACGCGCTCGCGGTGCTTGGCAATGAAACGCACGAATTCAAAACCGTGGTGCTCGATAGCCTCGACAAGCTCGAGGGACTGATATGGGCGGACGTTTGTGCAACCAATAATTGGCCGTCAATCGAGGCGCCAGGCTACGGCAAGGGCTATGTCATCGCCGATCGTTGGTGGCGCGATTTTCTCGCCGCACTGGATTGGCTGCGTCGTGACCGCGGCCTGACCGTGGTGTTGTTGGCACATAGTGCTGTCGAGACGATCAATGATCCGCGGGCGTCGTCATATACGAGTTACCAGCTGCGCCTGCACCGACGTGCGCGCGGCCTCGTCCAAGACGAAATGGACGCCATCGCCTTCCTTGCCGTCGACGTGGCGGTGATCAGCGAAGACGCCGGCTTTAGCAAAAAGCGCAATCGCGCCGACGGCGGTTCGGCACGCTGGCTGCACTTCGAGGGGCGGCCGGCATTCGTCGCCAAGAGCCGCTTCGAGCTGCCGCCAAAAATCCTCTGCCCCAAAGATTTCGACGTCGGCGTGTCGCTGGCGCCGTTGTTCCCGAGGGTCGCACCGGGAAACAAAGTGCGATCAACAACCAAATAGGAGTGATCTATGAGTGATGAGTTTTATTTCGACCCGGAACAGCAAGAAGGTGGTTCGCGTTTCCAGGTGGTTCCTGCCGGCGACTACACCGCAGAGATTATCGACGCTGTAATCAGCCAACCGAAATCCCGCGACGGTCATATGCTGACGCTGATCTGGAAAATCAGTGACGGCGACTATGAGGGTCGGCAAATCTTTCAACAGCTCTGCTACCAGCACAGCAATCCGACAACGCAGGATATTGCGCGTCGCAATCTGAAAGACATCTGTATTGCGCTCGCTATCAATCAACAGGTGACTGATCCCGAAGTCTTCAAGTTCAAGCCAGCGCGGGTGCGGATCGGTATTGCGTCCGACAAGTACGGCCAATTCGACGACCAGAACAAGATCAAGCGTGTGCGTCCGCTATCAGACGCTGAGTCGGAATCGTCAGCACCGTCGCCGAAACCGACGACACAGCCTAAGCCGACGCCGACAGCTAAGCCGGCAACCAAGCCGACGACCGCCGGTCCCGGCGCGGCTCCATGGAAGAAGCAGCCGGCGGCCTGATCATGGAGCTGCGTCCGTATCAGACCGACGCGCTCAAGGCGTTGGATGATTATTGGTCGGCCGGCGGTGGCCATCCACTCGTGGCGATGGCTACTGCGACCGGCAAATCGGTGCTGATTGCCAAAGTCATCACCGACATTGCTGCGCACTACCCGTCATTGCGTGCCCTGGTGTTGGTGCATGTGCGCGAGCTGCTGAAGCAAAACCTCGAGCATTTGTTGCGCGTGTGGCCGAACCTTTCCTGCGGCATCAACTCAGCCGGGCTACGTCGGCGCGACTGGCAGGCACCGATCGTGCTGGCCAACATCCAGAGCGTCTGGCGCTCACCGCGGCGGCTCGGCCGCCGCGACCTCGTCATTGTCGATGAGGCGCATCTGGTGCCGCATGAAGGCGACGGCATGTACCGCAGCCTGATTGATGGCCTGCGTGAGCTTGAACCAACGATGCGGGTATGCGGCTTCACCGCGACACCGTATCGGCTCGATAGCGGCAGACTCGACGAAGGCGACGGCAAGATTTTCGATCAGATTGTATTCAACTACGGCATCGCCGAGGGCATTCGCGACGGCTGGTTGGCGTCGCTGTCGTCGAAAGCGACCGCGGCCAATATCGACATCTCCGGCGTGGCGATACGCGGCGGTGAATTCGTTGCCGGTGCGCTGGAAGATGCCGCCGACGATGCTGCTATCATCAACGCCGCTGTCCAAGAAATCCTTCAACGCGGCCAGGATCGCCGCAGATGGCTGCTGTTCTGCTGCGGCGTTCGTCACGCCCAGCACGTCGGCGAGGCGCTGCGCGATCGCGGCATCGCCGCGGCGACGGTGACGGCAAAGACACCGGCCGACGAGCGCGATCGCATCATTGCCGGCTTCCACTCCGGCACAATCCGCGCACTGACTAACGTCAACGTACTGACGACTGGCTTCAACGTGCCGGCGGTCGATCTGATCGCCATGCTGCGACCGACATTGTCGACCGGCCTCTACGTCCAGATGATTGGCCGCGGCACCCGCAAGGCCGACGGAAAATACGACTGCCTGGTGCTGGATTTCGCCGGCAACGTCTGGCGCCACGGCCCGGTCGATCGTGCTGAAGGCGGCACCGGCAACGGCGAAGCCGGCATCAAGGCCGATACCGTCGCGGCCAAACGCTGTCCGGAGTGCAGTGAACTCAATGCGCTGACGGCCACAGAATGCACGTGCTGTGGTCACGAATTTCCGCAGGAGCAACCAAAGCCAAAGCACGCTGGTGTCGCCGACTGGGCGCCGATCATGGGCGCCAGCGAATGGCTGCCGGTGACGGAAGTCAGTCTCCGGCAACACGTCAAATTCAGTGATCCAGCGGCGCCGCCATGTTTGCGCGTCGAGTACCTGTGTGGGCTGTCGCCCTATAGCGAGTACATCTCGCTGCAGCGCACCGGCTATGCGCGCGAAATGGCGGAGCGATGGTGGTACGCCATGGGCGGCCGCGCGCTGGCACCATACACGGTCGCGCAAGCCATGCACCGCGCCGCTGAATTGTCTGAGGTGCTGGCGATTGTCGTCGCCCGCGACGGCAAGTTCTGGCGCGTGGTCGAACGTCGCCTGCGCCGGTCCGACGGCTCCGAGGTCGAAGTCAATCGCCACTGTCGTTGCCTCGTGGCGCATCGGCTGCCGCCAGCGCCGCCGCAGATCGATGACGAGGTGCTGTTTTGAGCGCCTTCGTCGCCAACCGTTTTGCCACCAAGGAGCCGACGCTGTGCGCAGTGTGCCACCGCCATGCGGTGTGGCTCGGCTATCACGCCGGCGAACGCACGCCGATCGTCTGGTTATGCGACGACAACGACTGCCACGCTGCCGCAAAGCATGTCTATGCCATGACCAAACAAATCCTCGACGACTACGAAATCGGCGCCGCGCTCGAGGCCGGCCGCGGCGCCGGAGCTTTTTTGGAAGAGCTCGGCACCACTGACCTGGCCAAACTGACGCCCGGACAATGGCGCGAGTTTCTGCGCCGCATCGTCGTCGGCTATGAGCACGTGCTGCGCGATAAAATTCTCAACCACGAACCGCCGTTTTAAAAAGGGAGTGACGTTCGTGGGCGCCTATGCCGAAATCGGTGAGCGTTTGATCGAGCGCGGCTTTGCCGCGATCCCAATCATGCCCGGCACCAAACGCCCCGGCTTCTGGCATGCCGGCCAGTGGCTTGGTCTGTCGAACTGGCAGCGTCGTTTCCTGCGCCGCATTCCGCCGGCGAGCGAGCGTGGGCGCTGGGCCGAAGGCGACAGCGGCATCGGCGTGATCACCGGCCCAGCCAGTCAAGGCACGGTGGCGATCGACATTGACACCGACGATCCCGCGATCGTGGCGGCGATCATTGGCATCTTGCCGCCGACACCGATCAAAAAACGCGGCGCCAAGGGCGAGACGCTGTTCTACCGCGGCCCGACCATCGACCAATCAATGAGCTGGAGCATTGACGGACACCGCGTCGTCGATCTGATCGGCCCCGGCCGGCAGACGGTGCTTCCGCCGACCATTCATCCCGACACTGGCCAGCCCTATGTGTGGACTGGCAGCGACGCCCTGGAAGACGTGACGCCTGGCGAGTTGCCGGAGCTGACGGCCGACATTCTCGCCAAAATCTCGGTCGCACTAGCGCCGTTCGGCTATCAGGCAGCGGAGTCGCAAACCGGGCGCGGTAATGGTGGCGACGACGCCAGCCCGCACCGGCAGCTCAACGAGGCCGCGCTTGCCAATCTTTCCGCCTGGGTCCCGGCGCTCGGGCTCTACCGCTGTCGCCGCACCAAGCTCGGCTTCGAGGCGGTGCCGATGTGGCGGCCGTCAACCACGGACCGACCACCGGAGAAGCGCCATCTCAATCTGAAAATCGTCCCGGCAGGAATTCGCGACTTCGGCGCCGACCAGGGCTATACGCCGCTCGATCTCGTCATGGTGGCCCTATGTTGCGATCTGCAGGCCGCCTGGCAATTCTTAAGCGAGCGTCTCAACTTTGCCAATGGCCCGAGCATCGCCATCGAAATACCAGCCGAGCCGGCGGTGGCGCCGACTGCCAAAACGGATTCGCTGGAAGCGCTCACCAAAGTGCCGGGAGTAATCGGCGACATCATCGATTGGATCGTCGCTACCGCGCGGCGGCCCAATCGGGTGCTCGCGCTCGGTGCCGCGGTCACCGTGGTCGGCACCCTGATCGGTCGCCGCGTCGCCGGCCCGACGCGCTCGGCAACACACTTGTATGTCATTCCAGTCGGGCCGACCGGGAGTGGCAAACAACATCTCCTCGACGCCACCATGGCCTTGATGTGGGCCGCCGAAGCGCATGGTCATATCGGGCCGGGCGAATTCATCTCGATGCCAGCGGTGCTGAACTTCATCACACGCAAACCGCTGGCGCTGTGCCTGCAAGACGAGTACGGCGCTTTTCTCCACCGCATCACCAACAAGAAGGCGTCGGGCTTCGAGCTGACCATCAGCAAAGTGTTGCGTACTTTATGGGCGACGTCGTTCGCACCGATGGCAACGCCGGAATGGGCCAACCGTGAAACCAAGATCATCCAGTCGCCAGCAATCTCAATTCTCGGACTATCAACGTCTGACGAGTTTCATGGCGCGCTGCAGGGCGAGCACGTCGTCAACGGCTTTCTCAATCGGTTCCTGGTGCTCAATTCAGATCTGCGCGCCGCCGATCGCGAGCCAGAGCTCGAGCCCGGCACGGTGCCGGAGCGGCTGAGCACGGCACTGCAGACGCTCTATCTGTGGTCGGGACCGGAAAGCCTGCTGCAGATCGATAACCCCGAAGCCGTATTCACACCCGAGGTGTTGCCATGGGCTTCTGAGGCGGCCGCCGCATCCTATCGTGACTTCGAACGGATGCGCGACGAATACATGGACGAGAAGCCAGCATTTAGACCGTACATCGCTCGCGCCGGCGAGATCGCCGTTCGGCTGGCAACCATCCGCGCTGCTGGACGCTGGGGCTGCAAGGCCCAGGTTGGCCGCGACGATATCGATTGGGCCATCGGCGTCGCCTGGACTGCTGGACTAGCATTAGCCAACACAGCAATGGATTACACACCGGAAACCGAGCGCCGGGCCTGGAGCAACAAAATCGTCGCGCTGATCGAAAGGCGGGGAACGCTGAGGGTCCGCGATATCCAGATCTACATTCGCAGCGCCTTACGCTCCGCCGAAATCAAGGATCTGCTCGCACAATCCGTCGAAGCCGGATTTATCGAATGGACGGTCGATGGCTATCGGATCGTGAAAAAAAGTTAGAGCCCGTCCACGCGGATGTATAGCGGATGTATAGAGGTGTAGTGGGGGTGTGTGGCAACAGTATTCCTAAATAATATCAAATATATATACGTAATGTATGTATGTATGTATGTATGGGGGGTATGTTCTATTTTCTGGTGGGGTGCCTTGAGGGTGTTTTTGAGGAGGCTATACGGAGATTACAAACATACATGCATTCTTTGGTCCGCCGATCTCTACTTAGCCGCTAAAAATCGGCATTTCCTGCCCCCGTGCTGGCAACGTGCTGGCTCATATACATCGTACATACCCCGTACTCCGACGGGAGCGACAAGCAGCGGGCTTTCTGGGCCCCAAAATGGCGCGTTAACTCCTTACAACCTTAGCGTTTTTTATAGGTTCTGGTGGCGTGCTGACTGTAGCATGGCCGTAGCACGATGTTATAAACCATTGTAATTATTCGTGTTAATCTTGAGATGGCGGACGCACTATCCGCTTGTCATTGCCCAGGTTTGGGGGTATGCGGGGCTTTTGAACACCGGATTTAGTGGATGGAATCGGCTAGCGAAATCGCTCCGGGTTTACCGTCGAATAGTCGCAAGACTGCTCGACCGAAAAAGAACCCTGGTCGGAGCCGGATAACAAACGGTGCCTTGCTGCCGGGTCGAGATGGTCGTGGCCCTTGGACACGGCGTTGTCGCGATCTGATCAATGAATTTGTCAACGAGCAGCTTGCCGGCGTCGACAATTGCAGTCCGGCCGAGCGTGCGATTGTCCGGCGCGTTTCAGTTCTGATCACCGAATTAGAAATTCTGGAATCAAAATTTGCCGATAAAGGCGAAGCCTCGCCGGCGCAGTTGCATCTTTATCAGCGTGTCGCGAATACCCTTCGTCGATTATTAGAGTCATTGGCGCCCGGTCTGCCGCGGCGTATGCGCAATTACAATCAGACACCCGACGACTATTTCAGTCAGCTTAATAAGGCACCATCCGCGCTCGATGGCGAGGTCGTTGAGGAGTCGGCATCGTGAAACCAAAAATTTCAATGCGCAAGGCTCTCTCCGATCCGAAAGTGCTTGGTCGCGCTTTACCGGGGCCGAGTTGGTTCGGCTGGCGCGTTCTGCTCATTGCTGCTGCCGGCGAGAAGTTGTCCGCCAAGGAGCGCATCGAATTCAAGCGTCTTACCGGTCGCGAGCGCGAGCCGGGTCATCCGTGTCGCGAGTTGATTTGTATTTTTGGTAGACGCGCTGGCAAGACATTGGCGATATCGACGTTCGATTGTTGGATTGCGGCGTGTTGTGACCATCGCGACGTTCTAGCGCGCGGTGAGACCGGCGTGGCGCTCCTAATTTCTCGCGATCAGCGCGCCGCTAAGATCGCGCTCGACTACATCGACGGTATTCTGCGCGACAGTCCGGTGCTTAGCAGCCTGATCGTTAATCGCACCGCTGACGCCATCGAGCTTTCCAATCGCATCAACATTGAAGTGCGGCCATGCAACCGCGTCTCAGTTCGCGGTCCGACGTACATTTCCGTTATCGCCGATGAAGTAGCGCATTGGTTCACCAGCGCCGACTTTGCCAATCCCGATGTCGAAATTCTTGGTAGCGCCAAGCCTGGCTTGATGACTACGCGCGGTCCGCTGCTGATGGCAAGTTCGGCCTATGCAAAATTCGGCGTGCTTTTTCAGAGTTTTCAGAGGTACTACGGTGCCAGCGGTCCGGCCGATATTTTAGTTGCCTACGGCACGTCGCGCGATCTCAATCCATCATTATCGCAAGCCGATATCGATCGCGAGCTTGAAGCCGATCCGGTCAGAAACCGCGCTGAATATTTATCTGAATGGCGAGATGACTGCGAAGGCTTCATTCCGCGCGACGTGGTCCTGGCTTGTACTGGTGATTACCGCGAATTGGAGCCGCGGCCGGGCGTGCTCTATTTCGGCTTTCTCGACCCGGCATCGGGGACGGACGGCGGCGATAGTTATGCGGCCGTGGTTGCGCACAAGGAAGGGGATCAGACCGTCGTCGATTGTGTGTGTGAGGCGGTCCCGCCATTCAGTCCGGCGGCAGTGGTTGCTGACATCGTGTTACCGCTGTGCAAGTCCTATCACATCGATCGAGTTCATGGCGACAATTATGCCGGCGAATTTGCCAAGGAGCCACTGCGGAAGGCTGGCATCCATTATAGTTTGTGGGATCAGCACAAAAGTGCGTTGTACCGCGACCCGCTGCTGTCGCTCCTGAATTCGCGACGCATTACGTTACCGCGCATTGACAAGCTGATTAACCAAACGTGCACGCTCGAACGCTCTGTGTTGCGCAGCGGTCGCGACGAGATCACGCATCCGACGCACGGTCATGATGACCTCATCAATGCCGTCGCCGGCGCCGCAGCCGTGGCCATGCGCGCCGCGCTTGCCGAGCAGCATGTGCCGATCGTTGGGCCGTATGTCATTTGTAAAGAAGGCGTACTTGCCGATTGGGTGGGGGGCGACGCGCCGAAAACTGCGGACCAGATTTATCGTGAATATTTGGATTCGCCCTATGACCCGTGGTCATGGCCTTGGTGACCGCATGACGAGTGAACAAACAAATACTAGCGCTGCTGATGCCGAGAAAATGCTAGCGGCGTTTGAAACCGAGACCGTGGGAGCTTAGCGGCGCCTGACGCGGTCTATCATGGTCCGGGTGACAGCGATCTCCGCAATGCGATTAGCCCGAGTGCCACGTTTGACGGGCCCTTGTTAGCGGGTGACGGCCTCCGAGCCTCGTTCTTTGGTTTCGGGGCTTCACTCGCACCGGTAGCGCCAGTGAACGGCATAGTGGGGCAGGTCCTTTCTTGAGATCTGAGCCACCGCCCTTATTGTAGGGTGTTCGGATAAGCAGTCATCCTATGCCCAAGTGCGGCGGAATCTCATCATTTGTGGAGGCTTGGCGATGCCACCGTTTGCCATCACATGGCGAGAAATCGCGCTGGGCGTCGTCGTTTTGGTTCTTGTGCTTATTGGCTTCGGGATCCTCGCCAAGACCATCCACTGGCCGAACGAGGAAAGTGGCTGGCCGTTTGTCGTTGCCCTTACCGCCATAATCGCTTTTCTTCCTTCTATCGCACGCATACTCAATTTCCTGCAGCAAAGCCGGGCGAGCGTTGAAGGTCCATTCGGCATCAAGGTGAACTTCACCGCTGCCGTCGCGGCCGCCACAGTCGGGTCGGCCAAACTGACCGACAATCTTGTGCAGCCCGGCACCCTGATCAACGAGAGCAGTTACACGGAACTGCTCGTCGCCGCCCGCGAGGCGACCGCACACACAATCGCGATCATCGACCTGGAGGACGGCCGCGCGTGGTATGCGACGCGTCTGTTCGCACTTGCGGCCGCGGCGGAATTCCTAGGCGCGCCGCGAGTAATCGTACTGCTCGGCCAACGAGCTGGACAGAAGCAACGTGTTGGCGGCTGGATCAGCCCCGCGGACGTAGTCCGTGCCTTCGAGAGAGACAGTCCACGCTATCGAGAGGTGCTGCTGCGGGCTCGGACCTATCTGTATTCTCTGCGTGGGCGTTTTCTCGCACAGCCGATCGTGGCCACAGATCCACCGCGCCTCGGACCCTACTTCAACGCGTACGCCGACGCGGGAGACGCCGCGATTATGTTCGTACTGGTCGACCAGATGCGGAATCCTGAAGATGTGCCGCCAACGGCGCCGCTCGAGGCAGACGCGAAACCACCCTGGATCACACTCGGTGACGCGGAGTCAATGCTAGACCCGTGGCTGGTACGCGATACACTCGACCTCTCCAAGCCAGAAAAAGCTAATGAGATCGAAGCCATTCTGTCCGCCAAGGGGCCAATTATTATTGCAGTCCGGAACGATCAGTACGCAGGCGTTATAGATGCTCAGCGAGCTGAGCGAGAATTATTGCGCCAGCTCGTGTCGCGCTCGCGCACATCCTAACGTCTGTTTGGCGCCTCGCCCGCCTTCGCAGGGTCGCTCTCTTTATTGGCGATTGGCGGACGGGCTTATTCGTGAAATCCGGCTGCCCGGCAACACGCAAGACGGCCGCACTCTGCGCACCGCGATCGAGGACACCGAGGAGCTCAGGGACCGCCAGATCGAGCGCGCCTATGTCGACAAGGCATACCGCAGCCACGACACCGCAAACCCACACCGCGTTTTCATCTCCGGACAGAAGCGCGGCGTGTTCGGCGTCATCAAACGCGAATTGCGACGTCGCTCCGCCATCGAGGCCGTGATCGGCCACATGAAGACCGACGGCCATCTCGGTCGCTGCTATCTCAAAGGTCGCGCCGGAGACGCCGGCCGGCCCGGCAGGGCCTCCGGGGCCGGGCGGACCGGGCGGACCGGGGAGGGGTGGCGGGCTGAACTTTGCGACGAGCCAGATGGCGAGCGCAAGGATCAGGACCAGCAGCAGTACAATCAGTACCTGCAGTACTTGCATGTTCCACCCGATCCCGCGGTGATCCGGATGTGGATGGATGCGCTCTCGTGGCCCGAGATTTTAGTCACAGAGAAGATCCACTGAATAGAACTTCGGGACAGCTATTCGCTGTGACGCGCGGCACACAATCGTCGTGCGTTCCGCGATTTTAAGTCAGCGAGATTTGCGCGACGGTCGCCACGGGTAGTCAATCTAATGGATACCCTTCGAGCCAGCATCAATGCGGTGAAGAAGAAGGCACCGGCACCCGGCACCCAGGTGTGTCGGCCTGCTAAAAAGAAAGCGAGCCAAAGTCGATCGTAACCCGGGGTAGCCGAGCAGCCTATGACCGCTGTTGAATTGAATAGTTCAGCGCTCAAAAGCTCTGTCGGGCCGTCTTGCCAAGCGGTGACCAAGCGCATCGCTTGGCCCCATTATATGGAAAACCGACCCACTAACCTTGGTTATCTGATTGTGTTTGACGCCCGCCTCGACGCTTTTGAGTGCCCACTGCTCTCCAGGGCCCCGGACTTCAGACGATCATCGAAAAGTTCATCGATGTTAGGCCTCGCGTAAGCCAAAAGTCCAAAAAATGGAATCCGCGCGACGCTGCCCCTCGCAAACAGGTGCCGGAGACCGCACGTCCAGTCCTTCAGTCGCGTTCCTGGCGACCTTGGGCTAGAAACTTACGCAAGAGAGGAATGGGATCATCCGGCAGGCCTCTAGGGTAGCGCTCAATCTCACCAAGCCTCTGATCAAGTTGTTGGATACGTGTCCGTCGCGCTTCAAGAAAATGAGGCCAATCGGCTTCTGAAATATTAGGCGGTCTTCCCACCATCGCTCTCAGCGTCGCGGCCAGTTGAGTGCTGCCGAGAGCGTCGGCTGCGCGTGCTAACACCTCAATTTTCTCTTGCAGATCAGCCAGGCCATACGGTTCTGGATTCGATGTTGCTCCATGTGCGGCAATGCCTGCAATTGCTGTGCCGCAGCTCTGCGCAGCTTCGGTGCGGCCAACCAGTAAAAGATTCATACCTAGAATTGTGAGCGCGCCGCATGCGTCTTGGGCGTGGTGATAGTGAAACGGCGGCTGATTTTCGGGAAAAAATGGAGCTACCGAATGCACCACCCACTGCACGCGATTGTCTATGTCATCGAGATGAGACTCGCTGCCGGCAGGCGGATGTGTGAGCAACGAAAGGTGTACCTGCGCAACCGCCATTAGCGTATCAACGATCCATTTTCGCAGCAGACTGTTCTTAAAGTTGATGCGTGCCAGGTCCCGGAAGTGGTGAAGGATGTCTTCTGACGCTTCCAAAAACTCGTGAAAGGGATTTACCCAGGGGCGTTCAGCATCAATGGTCACCTGACTGGCGACCTTGTCCAAGAGCACCGCTATATTGGCTTCGAAGCCTAAATCGTAAGGCGGGTATGTTTGAACGAAGCGCTGCCCAGTCGCATCCAACTGGACTTCAAAGGGCACCAGCTGAAGCGCTTTGCCAAGCACTGTCTCAAGCGCGGGCAGGTTGCCATAGCCCTGAACGTTAATGTCGTGGCGAGCGGCATATAACATGGCTTTCATTGCTGGAAAGGCCCACACCGAGTCTGGTCTCGCGTAGCTTGAAACCGCGATGGTGAAGAGAGATTGGAAAACTTGAGACTCAGCTGTTCTTGTGTCCACCTCGGCTGTCTTCTTGAGGTAGTTTGTCCGAAAGCTATCGACAGCCGCAAGCACGGCATCCGCCATGTTGGCTCGGATGGCAATTTCGGTACACATGTTCATGTAAAAGGCTGCTGTGTGGGCAAGAGGTGCAGTTCGCCAATGTCCTGCTTGTGTCCGAGTGATTTGCATTGCGTGCGTTGTCATTTTTTCGAGTGTTTTAATGCAGTGGCGTACAATAAGCTCGTTGGAGGCATTGGCCGCGTCTTGACATATGGCCCGAATACTTTCGTAGATCGGATTAAGCACCTCGCCTATGTCGCTGACGCCGCCCGCCAAAGGAAAATCCCAATCAGGTAAGAGGATGACACTACCGCTTCGGGCGTGGGCATACTGCTGACCAATGACTCCCATTGCGGAGATGATCTCGTTCGCGCCATGTGTGTCACGGCGCGCTATCCCTTTGTGGGCAAACTCATCAAGTTGAGCGATCCAAGCACGCAGACCCTCAGCGATCTGAGAGTTAGCGTACAAAATAGCTCGGGTGACAGCCTGCTGGTCCGGCTCGCTTCCGGCTCCGGGAAGTACGCGAACGAGGCGCTCAATCAAGTGCTTCACACGCGCAAGCTGGCTTGAGCATTCACGCAAGACCAGCCTTACCGCGGTCTCTGGGGCGAGCAGATCAAGCGTACGAGTGTAGAATCGGCGCAGTGCATCGAAGGAGAGTCCAAGCAAGACTAACTGAATGCTGATAGCGCTTTTAGGATTGAGTACGCCGATCCAACCTGTCCCGAGCAAAATTGAACCCATCGTCGTTAAAACAAGGATGAGGAAAACTATTAACAGCGCGCGATCGCGCGCATAGAGTTTCAGAATGGCCGGTGAAAATGCTTCCGCTGCTTTTTGTGCGGGGATGATCGATAAGGAAAGAACTAGTGCCAGCGCTCCCCCAATTACGACAGCGGACGTTAGATTGACCTCACCCGCTTTTAAGTCGGCAGGTGCTTGAACGAAAATTTGGAGAGCAATTAAGATTAAGCATGCGATAAGCGTAGCGGCTAGCTTTGCTGCGCCTGCGAGCGCTGTCTTGAAATAAACAGTCGGCCTGACGCGAATGAAGCGAATCACAACGTGAGTATGGGCGCGCTTCACCGTCCGTCGCGCCAAACGGCGCAGGTATCGATTGCGAGTCCGAACCGGTGCAATGCCTAGTTTCAGGACGTTCATCTTCAAGATTGGCTTCTCGTGGCTAGCAGCTGTGAACTCACATGTCTCAGTTTGGTCCAGCAGTACCTGTTTGCCACTGCAATGGTCGCCACTAGCGGCCATGCGCGGGCGGGTTATCGGTCCTTGAGCCGATAGGCCAAACGACACGACTCCAACACGTGTTGGATCGGTCCAAATGGCCGTGGGGCGCGGTATCCTCTTATGGCGGCCGGGGCTGTTCTTCCTGGATTCGAATGACCTGAGCCCGCTGGCGTGACGTCCGAAGAAGCCGTCGGACGAACATCTCCCCATTGCCGCGTAAATTGAGCAAGCACGATCAACACCAAATGCGCCCCCTCATTTTGTTCAGCGTCCGACTATGATCGCTTATGACCCTTCAGCGACATCGGCAACGCAAAATTGCTGCCGTGCAACTCGATCTCTCAATCCCATTAACCGGACCGCAAATCCCTGCTGTAATTGCACGGACATCGCAAGACGTGCGCGCAATGTCCGCTTTACCCCCAAAAGCGGACATTGGGACTAAGCCGCAAAAATATCCGCTGAGTGCTCAATAGCTGAGATTCCGCCATTTGCAGGTAAACGATGAAACTGCACCTCCTGCGTTAGCCCTCAGTACATTCGTTTTCTGATGGCCGGCTCGCGGAGGCTTAACCTCCCATCTTCACTGCCCTCAGCATTAAGATCAGCACTGCTGCAATACCGAAGGCAATACCGAGAGCGACAAACAGCCACCCTTTGCGGGTGTCCGCTGACGGTTCACCTTTGAAATTCATCAAGCCAACCCGGAATAAACCTGCTCCAATGACCGCGAACAGCGCGGTTAAAAAGAAAATCACATAATCGGTTTGCATGACCAACCTCCCTTCGCTCAAGGTGACGGGTCATCGCAGATTAAATGCTGCAATCAATGTCGGCCAAGCGCTATCAGCTCTTTAAAGTCAGTGATTCTCGCTTCGCCGTTCTTTTTCGAGCTTCTTCAATTCCCTGTCGCCGCGCAGCCTTTCCCAAATTGCGGTGACGGCAACGATCAACAATATTAGAACGGCGACGCCGACGGCGAAAGTGAAGCCGTGCATGTTCTGGGCCCAGACCGATACTGCCTTCCCACTTAAAGCTTGCGCATGAGCTCCGGCAGCTTCGCAACATTCAACGCGATCCGTCGCGCCCCCGGCTCCCCTTCGCGCGCTCGTCATGATGGGCGCGGTCACGGTGCCGCTCGTGGTGATGACGGTTCACTCAGGTGTCGGTGGAAGAGCCGTCCGCAGCATCAAAAGCGGACATAGCGTTATTTGAATCACCCGGTTTGCCGAGTTGATATTTCTCGTTAATCTGCACGCATCGGAGCGGTGCAATGGCAGACCTTGCGCATGACGCATCCGGTCCAGCTTCGTCGGAGCCTGCTGGGATCACCCAGCAAGTAAAAGAGCCTGCTCTGTCCGACAGTGGGAAGCTTCGCGTCTTTATTTCCTATAGTCGTGATGACCTGAACTTCGCCGACCAACTCGATGCAGCGCTCAATCTTTGCGGTTTCGAGTGTCTCATTGACCGTCACGACATTTCGGGTGGCGAGGACTGGAAACGACGCCTCGGCAATCTAATCAGCGAAGCTGACACGGTCGTTTTCGTGCTGTCGCCGAGTTCGGCAGGCTCCCCAACCTGCACCTGGGAGGTGGAGGAGGCGGCAAGACTAAACAAACGCATCCTACCCATTGTTTGCCGACCGTTGGAGGGCGTGAGCCCACCACCGCGTCTGCGGGAGCGTAACTACATCTATTTCTATGAGGAGCCGAAATTTCCGGGTTCGGGCTTCGGCACCGGTCTTGTGGAACTGGTGACCGCTCTCAAAACTGACCTCGATTGGCTGCGTGAACACACCCGCTACCTTCAGCGCGCAACTGAGTGGGACACGGGCGGGCGACCAGCAAACCGGCTGCTGTCAGGAGACGATATAGCCGAGGCCAAAGCCTGGGCGGCGCGTCGGCCCAAGGGTGCGCCCGAGCCCACGGCCCTCCACCTCGAGTTCATCCGCGCGAGCGAAGAGGAGGCGCAGGAGCGATTGAGCGAGCAGCGCAAACAGCTCGAGGCGGTCGCTGCGGCCCAGGCCACTAAAGAGACAGCGCTGCACGACCGCGAAGAGGCGCTCAAGCAAGCTGCGGACGCGCAGCGCCGACGGGTGAGGATCAGAAATATTGCGCTCGTCGTCGTAAGCATTTTCGCTGTGCTCGCAGGGTGGCTGGGTTGGAGCAGCGAACAACAAAGAAAGCTCGCCGAACGGCAGCGGATCGCAGCAGAAGAACAAAGAACGCTCGCCCAACAGCAACAGAAAATAGCAGAAGAACAGAGACAACAAGCAGACGAACTGCTGGCACGCGGCGGGAACATCATTGAGAAGTTACAGGGAGTGATGGATATCGAAACCAAAAAAGAGGCGTTCGCGCTGTTACAAGCTGGCGCGGACCACGGCAATACGTATGCGATGCGCAACCTCGGCGTATTTTATGAAAACGGTTACGGCGTGGCGCAGGACTACGCCAAAGCACGCGAGTGGTACGAGAAGGCCGCCGCTGAGGGCAATGCGGCTGCCATGGTCAACCTCGGCGCGCTTTACGCTTACGGCACCGGCGTGCCGCAGGACAACGCCAAGGCGCGCGAGTGGTACGAGAAGGCCGCCGCCGAGGGCAATGCGATAGCCATGGGCCTCCTGGGCGGCCTTTATCGCACTGAGAAGGATTACGCCAAAGCGCGCGAGTGGTTCGAGAAGGGCGCCGCCGAGGGGGACGCCTCCTCTAAGGCAGAGCTAGAGAAATTGCCTAGCGATGAGGCGTTCAGGGCACGACGCTATGTGGAAGCGCTGCAGTTGCAGGAGGCGCTCGCAGCAAAAATAGAGGAGGTTGAAACAAAACGTGATGGCAAGCCCGGCGCGGAGACGGCGGATGCGCTTAGCGGTGTGGCATTTTTCTCACTGTTTGTACGAGAATTCCCGAAAGCGTTGACCGTCGCCGAGCGCGGCCACGCGCTTTTTCCGCACAACCTCGTGATCGACACCAACCGGGCGCACGCACTCATGTTCATGGGGCGCGAAGATGAAGCTAAAGCGCTCTACCTTGCCCACAAAGGAGAGCCTCTCTACCTGAACCTCAGAGGGGAGCCTCTCTACGAATGGGAGGTTGGAATCATTGATGACTTTGCAGAATTCCGCAAAGCGGGCTTGACGCATCCGATGATGGCCGAAATCGAGAAGGAGTTGGGCATCTCGCGCTGACGGGCGCACCAACTCCGGCAGCTTGGCAATATTCGCTGCGATCCTTCGCGCCTCATCGCGGCCGAGTAGATAAGTCCCCCGGAAAGATGTGCTCCACACACACCTTGCTGGGCACCCTTCTTGTTCGGGCGCTCACTTACCTGACACCGAGTTGGGATGATCTTCCAACCATTGCGCAAGTCTTTCGGCGTACTCTTTACTGCGTTCCCTGACACACTCCGTGCTTTCTGTTTGTTGCGGGTCTGGCAGCACCGCGCATTACTCCGGTGTGGCAGTGATCAGGGTTGACAGCAGACATTTTCCGAGCGGCGGGTGGGCACCACTAGACCTTCGACAATTCGTCCGCTTTTTGTTTCGCGTCGTCGGAAAAGTTAGTTATTCCGCGAACTCCCAACTGCGCGCCAAGAACAGCCACCGCCGCTCTAGTTCAAAAAAATTCTCTTTCTGTTTTGGATCAGTTTGAGTAGTGGCTTTCCGCGCACAATCTTCCGCGTGCCGGTAGCACTCGCGGATTTCCTCACTCAAGTTTTTCAGCATGGCGTTTTACCGGCACTATCCCGCCGGGCCATGATGCGGAAGCCGTCATGCTTAATTTCATGGAGCCAGCCCGGCCCGGAAGGCGGAGCCTTCGTTGGCGACGGCAGACATGGCTCGATAATGCCCAGCCCGGGGCGGCTACGCATATGCAACATGCGAGGCTTAATAGGAGTAACCGCCCAAAGAGTCGAATCGGGCATCAACCCTTGCTTAA
>Ga0306925_10001280_pt1 | contig 20345 bp, 33 predicted proteins | sample flu12Cox44000176_FD_203755 | JGI IMG/M metagenome (GOLD analysis project Ga0306925, IMG submission 203755) | Lab enrichment of tropical soil microbial communities from Luquillo Experimental Forest, Puerto Rico - flux8day.12C.oxic.44.000.176 (v2)... | ecosystem: Environmental > Terrestrial >... | reverse complement strand
CATCCGCAAGCTCGCCCGCGCCCTGGGCGTCAAACCTACCGAATTGACGACCTGCGTCTAACCATTCGCCGAAAGTCTGCATGCGTGCAGAGCAACGGTAGCCGGCGCGCAGTCACAATGTCAACACTTCTATTGACAGGGGATTGACCCTGTATGCGTGCAGCGCTAATCTGTATGCGTGCAGATTCCTGAGCACCCGCTCAAGCTTGTGCTCCGCAATCAGTGGCCGCGGATGTCCCAGGCGAAGCTGGCGAGAAGGTTGGACATGAACGCCAGCCAGCTTAACAAGTACATCAGCGGAGAGCGACAGCCGCCGGACCAATTCTGGAAGGCTGCGGCAGACATCCTGGGCGTTGACGTCAGCGAGATTCGGCCGCCGACACAAGAGGGCGCCGCGGCGTGAGCGCGTACGCCGACTTCCTCGAGTCCAAGCGCTTGATCGTGCCGTCTGTCGGCCGCCACGTTGAGCCGCGCGCGCTCCACGAGGCGCTCTTCCCCTTTCAGCGCGACCTGACCGTGTGGGCGCTACGCAAGGGACGCGCGGCGATCTTCGCCGACACTGGCCTGGGCAAGACGCTCATGCAACTGGTCTGGGCGCAGCACGCCGGCGCGCGCGTGCTGATCCTGGCGCCGCTCGGCGTGGCGCGTCAGACCGTCCGCGAGGGCCAGCGCTGGAGCATTCCGGTGCGCTACTGCCGTGATCATCGTGAAGTCGTCGACGGCATCAGCATCACCAACTACGAGATGCTCGAGCACTTCGACGCGGCGGCGTTCGACGCGGTCGTGCTGGATGAATCGAGCATCCTCAAGAACTTCGAGGGCAAGACGCGCACCAGCCTGATCCGAGCTTTCGCTCAGACACCGATGCGTTTGTGCTGCACGGCCACACCGGCGCCGAATGACATCAGCGAGTTGGCCAATCACGCCGAGTTTCTGGGGGTCATGTCGCGGGCGGAGATGCTGGCCTCGTTTTTCGTGCACGACGACGAGGGCTGGCGGCTCAAGGGCCACGCGCGCGAGCCGTTCTACCGCTGGCTGGCGTCGTGGGGCATGAGCCTCAAGCGTCCGTCGGACCTCGGCTACTCGGACCTGGGCTACGACCTGCCCGACCTCGAGATCATCCCGCAGATCGTCGAGACCGACTACGCGCCGCCGGGCCAACTGTTCGCGACCACGCTCAAGGGCGTGACGGATCGCATGGCGGTGCGGCGCCAGACGCTCGAGGATCGGGTGGCGCGCGCGGCCGAGCTGATCGCGGCCGAGCCCGACCAATCCTGGATTGCGTGGTGTGGGCTGAACGATGAGGGGCGAGCGCTCGCGGCCGCGGTCAAGGATTCAGTGCTGGTCGAGGGTCAGCACTCGCCCGAGGACAAGGCCGATGCGTTGGAAGCCTTCGCCTCGGGACAGGTCCGCGTACTGGTCACCAAAGCCAAGATCGCCGGGTTCGGGCTGAATTTTCAGCACTGCGCGCGGCAGGTGTTCGTTGGGCTGGGCGACTCGTACGAAACGTACTACCAGGCCATTCGGCGCTCGTACCGCTTCGGACAGGAGCGCGAGGTGCACGCGCACATCGTGCTGACCGAGCCGGAGGAAGCGATCTACGCCAACGTGCTGCGCAAGGAGCGCGAGGCGCAAACGACCGGCGCCGAGCTGCTGCGGCACGTGGCCAGCTTCGAGAAGGAGGAGATCGGCCGAGTGGAGTCCGACGAGTTTGTGTATGGCACCGACGAGGCGCGCGGCGCGGGTTGGCGGTTGCTGCTGGGTGATGCGGCCGAGCGTTTAGGCGAGCTTGAGCCGTCCAGCGTTGACCTGAGCGTGTTCTCGCCACCCTTCGGCAGTCTGTACACGTACTCCAATACCGAGCGCGACCTGGGCAACTCGCGTACCGAAGTCGAGTTCTGGGAGCATTTCTCTTTCATCATCCGCGACCTGCTTCGACTGACGAAACCCGGCCGTCTGGCATGCGTGCATGTGGCTCAGATCCCGTCGCAGAAAGCGCGCGATGGTGTGATTGGCCTCAAGGATTTCCGGGGCGCCACCATCGACCATTTCCAGTCGGCGGGCTGGATCTTTCATGGCGAGGTGTGCATCGACAAGGACCCGCAGGCGCAGGCGATCCGCACCAAGAGCAAAGGGCTGCTGTTCACCCAGATGCACAAGGACTCGTCGTGGTCGCGGCCGGCGCTGGCCGACTACATCCTGATCTTTCGGGCGCCGGGGGACAACCGCGTCCCGATCAAGCCGGACATCACCAACGACGAGTGGATCGGCTGGGCGCGCCCGGTGTGGTACGGCATCCGCGAGTCGGACACGCTGAACGTGGTGGAGGCGCGCTCGGACGACGACGAGCGGCACATCTGTCCGCTGCAGCTGGGCACCATCGAACGATGCGTACGGCTGTGGAGCAACGCTGGTGAGACGGTGCTATCACCCTTTGCGGGCATCGGGTCGGAAGGCTACGAGGCGGTGCTGCGCGGCCGCCGGTTCGTGGGTATCGAATTGAAGCCGGAATACTGGCGCGTCGGCATCAAGAACCTGCGGCAAGCGGAGCGTCTGGTGCATACGCCGGACCTGTTCAGCGCCGAATCGAGCACGGAAGAGGGCGCCGTGGCGTGAGTCGTCCGGCTCGGAGCGCGCGGCCACTACGCCTGGCGAAGCCACCGACGGAAGGGGTGCTCGCCTTCGACGGCGGCACGCTCACGCGGTTGGGGCTTGAGCTCGACGACATCGGGGTCGAACGTTGGACCGATGTTGGGCGTGCGCTGGCGGACATCGGCCAGTCGTTGACCTGGGCCATCGGTGACTGGCTGCTCTACGGGGAGCAACAGGAATGGGGCGATCCCTACACCGAGGCGCAGACGGTCTTCGGCTTGAGTATCGGGTATTTGCGGAACTGTAAATGGGTCGCCAAAAGCTTCGAGATATCGCGGCGCCGAGACAATCTTTCGTGGGCGCATCACCGCGAGGTGATGGGGCTTGAGCCCGACGAGCAGGACCGGTGGCTCGACCGAGCGAGCAAGAATGGCTGGACCACACGCGAATTGCAGGCCTGGTTGAAGGGCGACAAGCCAAAGCCGCTGCCCGTCCACACACCGCTGCTGCGCTTCTGTCAGAACCTGGCGACTCCCATCATCGTTACCCAGATCCTGCGCGTGTACTTCTCGGACGCGGAAACCGCGCTGGACACCACCGGCGGGGACGGCGGGTTCTGGGACGGTAGTGAGCACCTCAGCGTCACGCTGCTGATTCGTGACCCGCTGCGCTCGGACGGCCCGGACTTCCGCGACCTGGACTGGGAGGACGACAGCGTCGACGTGGTGCTGATGGACCCCCCGCATCTGGCCGACGCGGGCGCGGACGCGATCATGGGTGGTCGCTTCGGAACGTATCCCGACGGTCACCTGGAGGAAGTCATCCGCGACGGATGCCGCGAGGCGTGGCGTGTCGCACGATTGGGCGTGATCGTCAAAGTCACCGACCACGTTCACGCCCAGCGCTACGTCCTCGAATCGGACTGGGTGCGCAATGCCATCGGCCGCGAGCCATTCGACGAGGTGTACCAGGTCCGCGGCGAAGCGATGATCGACCCCAAGTGGGAGGAGCAATTGTCGGCGTACAACAACGGCTCAACGTACCTGATTTTCCGCAAAGACGGTGACCGCCACGTGCGGCGCGCGAAGGCGACGGCGTGATTCCCACCCGGGTGCAGCTCACTCTGCAGGACCTGAACGTCTACGGCCGCAGCCGGCTGGAGTCCGATTTTCTCAGCGTCGACCGGCGGGATGGTGGCAAGACGTCGCGCACCGACTTCGCGCTCGGCTGGATGGCGCTGGCGGTCCGTTTTCACCTGTGGTCACTGTTCACCGACGAAGCGAAGGCCCGTCTGCAATGACCGACGAAAGCATCGACTGGGTGGATGGCAAGGGCTGGTACGAGCTCACGGACCGCGAGCAGGCGCTGCTGAGCAAGGTGCACGACGAGGCGTACGCGCGGGGATTCCGGGATGGCGAACGCTTCGGCGCCGAGGAAGCCTTGCGCGCCTCGACGACGCTGACCACCGCGTTCGAGAATCGTCCGACGCAGCGCGCCCTGCGCGTGCTCGAACGTTTGCTCGGCATCGTGTCCACCGCGGAAAACGAGCGCGGCAGCGTGTACTGGCACACCGAGGAGGTTGAAGCGCCGTGACGTGGCTGCTCGTCGGCCTGGCGTGGTGTCTGGCGAGCGTGTGTCTGGCCATCGGGTTCTCCAGGTGGTTGCGGTGGCTGCGCGACGGCAAGGCCCCCGAGGTCAAACGCTGATGGACTGGACCTTTCGGGAGATCCGCCAGGCTCAGGAGCGGCTCGGCGGGGTGAAGACGTGCCGGGGCTGCGGCCGCACGCTGCCCATCACCATGTTCCCCCCGCCCAACCTCTCCAACTACCGCGGCCTGCCGTGCCGGACGTGCTGTGCGAAATGGCCGAGCCGCCAGAAGAAGAAGGTGCGGCCGTGAGCCTGGTTCTGCGAGGGCTTTCGTATCCGCAGACGCGCCGGCAGGCGTACCGCGTCGTGCCCCGCGGAGCACTCACGCGCGCCCAACTCCAACTCCTGGAGGGTGCTGGCGAGGACGAGTTCACGCGCTTCGTCAAAAGTCGCGCCAGGCTGCACGGCTGGCGCGGCTGGCACTTGAGAGACTCAGAGGGTGTCATCGAGTCGGTCCACACGCTGCGCTTCGACGGCTTCTGCGACGGTCTGGGGCTGCCGGACTGGCAGTTCTGGCACGAGGACCTGGGCCAGCATTTTCTGGCCGAGCTGAAGGGCGCGGGTGGCACGCTCGGCGTGCGCCAGAAGACGGCGATCGCGTCGCTGCGGCGCGGCGGCACGCCAGTCTTTGTGTGGTGGCCGAGAGACGCGCTGCAGGTCGAGCATGTCTTCGAGCACGGCCTCGGAGGCGAGGCATGACCGAAACGGACGTGGAAGTGGTGATCTCGGCGCGGCTGCTCGAGGTGCTGCACGATGAAGCGGTGCGCCTGCAGGCCGCGTCCAACGTGGTGCTGGCGGGCTGGGGCCGGCACCTGCTAGTCGAGGACTGGCGCAGCCTGGAATTGCTCGCCGAACGGGACCGACCCTGATGAGCAGTGGACTCATCCTGCCACCGGGCGTCAAGCGTCATTCTGGACGTGAGGTGTGGCCGCTACCCGACGTGCTCAAGCTCAAAGGTGGCGCGCTGCTCAAGCATCATGGCGAGTGGATGCCACTGGGCTACCAGCCCGACGGCTCGCCGAATAACGCCAAGGTGTACCGCGGACCGCGGGACCTGACGGTGCTGGTCTCGCTCGACGATCGGAGCGAGCCGTTCGGTCCGCTGCTGCACATGAGCGTGAGCCTGCCGAAGGGCTACCCGGACTGGGACCTGGTCTACGCCGTGACGCGCGCGGTGTTCGGCGAGCACGTCGACGCGATGATGCCCATACCGCGCGAGGAGGCGTTCATCCACGGCGTGGTCAAGGGGCAGCGTGAGGTTTTTCACGTGGTCGAGATGCCTCAAGCATGGCCGAAGGAGATGTGATGGTGGCGTGCATGCTGTGCGGTCTGCGTCTGCGCGTCGATCCGGCCGTGGCGCTGTACGACACCGGCTGGCGCTACGATGTTCTGTTTGGCTGGCTGTGTCAGGTGTGCCGCCAACGTGACCTGGGCCAGCGCCGACGCCGCGGACCGGGACATCCGGTGAAGGGCCACGACTAATGCGGTACTGGCGGTGTTGGCGCATCTTCAACTCCGGGCCCCTGGCGTGGCTCTGGCCTGTGTGGGGGCATTCGATCTACTTCTATCAGAGGTTTGCGTACTGCGAGCGCTGCTTGTGGTGTGAACGCCTGCCAACGTTGAGGCGTCGCGCATGAATTCCCAACAGGGGGCCGAGCCGAAGGGAGTGTCCCGTCCAAGCCGCGGTGAGGACGGATTGCTGCGCCAGTCGCAGGAGACGCAAGCCGCGGTCGGCGTTGACGCCCCCAACCCCCCTAGAGATGCCGCCGGGGCTGGCCCGGCGGCATCGCCCCAACATGGACGCGAGCTGGCTGGCGTGCGGATCGAGGTCCAGGCGCCCATCCAGCACTGCCTGGCGTGCGGCGCGCTGATCTGGTTCGGGCTGACGAAGAAGGGCAAGGCGTGTCCGTTCGATGTGGTGGACGGGGCACGTACTACAGTTACGCACTTTTCGACGTGTCGCGAGGTGCGCCAATTTGAGCGTGGGCGTGGAAAGAGGTGACGGATGACTCGATCCACATCTACATCGTGTTCGCCGCGCTGGTGGTGCTCGTGCTGATCATCGTCCTTCGGAGTCTGGACTGATGACCGAACTGTCTGATGCGTTCCTGCTCGACCTGCGGGTCGTGCGTTTGGAGAAGTGCATCCTTTTGTTTGCAGACCACGTCGGTGCTACCGGCTGGAACGCTCAACTTCAGAAGCTCCTGGACGAGATTCAAGCCGACTTGCGGAGCGTTGCCTGATGGCGAAGGCGACGCCAGGAGGCTGGCTCATCCAGGAGCTCTATGCGATGCACAAGGCGGGCAAGCTGAGTCTTGCCGCGGCGCGCTGGATTCTCGTCGGTGTCTATGGTGAGCAAGGTCTTCAGCAACTCGGCGACATGCTCCGGAGTCTCGATTAGCGTGGCGAAGGCCGCGGCGTTCGTGGGTGGACTGGTGTGTGGATTGGCGCTCGGCACGGCCCTCATGATTCAGCCGTACGTTAAGGGGCCAGCAGACAAGCCTCTCAAACCACTCACCACGAGTGTCTACTCGGTGGATCGCTGATGGCACGCGTGTCGTTTGGCGCTGGGGTGATCGTGGGTGCCGCGATGGTGCTGTTCGGCTTCGCCGCGCTCGGCCTACACGCCGACGAGGTGCAGGCCGAGGTCAACGAAGCCGCCGTCCTGGCGCACGTCAGTCCGGTGGACCTCGCCGGTGCGCTCGTGTCCCAGCAGCAGGCGGGGTTGACGACCGACCCGTACGAATATCTGCGCGCGAATGGCAAACTCCCCCCGGTCGCGCTCGGTGCGCCGCCGCCGAAATCGACAACGTCCATCTGGGACCGGTTAGCCGGGTGTGAGTCGTCATCCAACTGGCACGCGAACACCGGCAATGGATTTGCCGGTGGACTTCAGTTCACTCCGGCGACCTGGCGCATGTATGGCGGGGTGGGCTCGCCGGCGTCGGCGTCGCGTGAAGTCCAGATCGCCGTCGCTGAACGTGTGCTCGCCGGTCAGGGCTGGCGGGCGTGGCCAAATTGTTCGAGGACCTTGGGGCTGAGATGAAAGGAGGCATATGACCCAAACGCTCGCAAGACACAAACCATCGCCACCGGTGACGGTGGAACAGGCGCTGGTGCAGGGCGATCTGTCGGGACTCGACGCCGAGCAGCGCGTCAACTACTACCTGAAGGTCTGCTCGAGCCTCGGGCTCAATCCGTACACCAAGCCGTTTGACTACCTGATGCTGAACGGTCGGCTCATCCTGTACGCGCGCAAGGACGCCACTGACCAGTTGCGCCAGTTGCACAAGGTCAGCATCACGCGGCTCGAGCGCGAGCAGATCGGCGAGCTGATGGTGGTGACGGCCAGCGCCGCGGCGTCCGACGGTCGGACGGACTCGGCCATCGGCGCGGTGCCGGTCAAGAATCTGCAGGGCGAGCAGCTCGCCAACGCGCTGATGAAAGCCGAGACGAAAGCCAAACGGCGCGTCACGCTGTCGCTGTGCGGGCTGGGCATGACGGACGAGTCGGAAGTCGAAAGTATCCCCGGTGCGTACTACCCCGAGTCCGAGGAGACGTACGTGCCAACCCAGCAGAAGGAGGTCGACGACCGGGATCTTGTCCGTTCGGCGGATGAGCGCATCTGGAAGCGCTACGAGCAACTCTTGGACGAGGCGCGTTCGCTGGGACTCAATCCGAAACCGGCGCGGTTGCCCATCGAACGTGACGAATTGAAGGTGCGCGGCACGGAACTGGTGGAGGCGATTGGCGAGCGCCAGGAGCAGTTGGACAAAGAGGATGCGGCGCGACTCGTGGGCCAGGCGCAGGCAGCGGCAAAGTCGATTGACGAGATGGAGGTGGAGCGACAGCGGAGGATGGAAGGCGTCCAATAATGACGCGCTGGCTGCTGGTCGAGTTGGAGTCGGACCTCACGCGGTGCCGTACGACGCGCACATCGGTGTGGCGTGGGATCAAACTGGTGGCCGGTGTGAAGTCGGTGACCGACATGTCCTCGCTCAGCCGGCGCACCATGGAGGCGTGGCTCGGCGACTGTTTTTTACCTGACGAGCAGGTATTGGTTGATAAGTCCGCACAGAGAAGGCCAAGAAGGAATGGCGCGACTTGATACAGGTTGGCACGCGCATCCAAAGATCGTCGGACTGGGGTGGGCAGCGATGGGCCTCCACTGCTGGTCGATCAGTTACAGCGACCATCACCGCACGGACGGATTCGTGCCGATGGGCGTGTGGCCCTCGCTTGGGGGGACGAGCACCGCGGTGAAGGTGCTGGTGGCGGCCGGCTTGTGGGAGCCGGTGGCGGGCGGCTACCGGGTGCACGACTACCTGGACTACAACCGGTCGCGGGCAGACCTGGAGGCCCTGGAGGTGCAGCGGCGCGCCGCCGGACAGAACGGTGGGCTAGCAAAAGCTAAAGCAAAACCCCTAGCAAGTGCTAGACCAAATGGCCTACCAAATGCTTAGCGAGTTGCTTAGCGAGTTGCTTAGCGAAATGCCTAGCCCGTATCCCGGTCTTAACTCCGGGTTTGTTTTAAATACCCTCCAGCACCAGCAGCACCGGGTAGGGGGTGCAGGGGGGAGGGTGCTGCTGCTGCTGCATTTTGAGTTCAAATCTGACGAAAGTGGCCAGCTTGACCCCAGAGCGTTTCGATGAGCTGCGGCGCGCCTGGCAGCCCCAGTTTCCGACTCGCCAGGCTTGCGCTGAGGCTGCCCAAAAATACATCGAGACGGCCATCGTTCCTGACGAGCGCCGCTTCAACGAGTGGATGCAGACCAACCTCGGCAAAGCTCGCATGCTCGCCGCCGCCAACGCCGAGCTCAGCGACGCCACGTCGGCAGCTTCGGCTGCTATCACTGCCATGGGCACGGCTTCGTCATCATGCCTTTCCAGGGACGTCGTCCCGAGTCGGGCGAAACCGGGTTCGCTGAGGCGAAGATCTGTCCAGCGTGTCGCAACACACCGGAGTCGCACGTGTCCCACTGTGCCAAGTGCGCCGCCTACGAGGGCGCACTTCAGCCCGGGCGTAACCTGTGCTGGACCTGCTCCACGTTTGAGGATGAACTCGCCGGCGAGCGTTGCTCCAATCCACGCTGGCACTTGCCTAATGCCAATGCGCCTGCTCAACAGCCCGTGCCAGGATGGCAGAGTACGGCCGACATGCTCGCCGAACGCTCCGAGTCGTCCGAGGCTGGGCACGAGCAATTCATGAACTACTGGACCTCGGGCCTTCGCGAGCGACTGGGTCGATGACCACCACCTGGCAGCAGCAGCAGCTGACACGGCTCGCCCAGCGCATGGTGCGGCTCGAGCAGATCGCCAAACGTGCCGAAGCCCGCTACGACCAGGAGCGTGCCGCCGACGCCTGGGAGCGCCGCGCCATCGTCCAGTGGCAGCGCTCCTTGCTGCTCCGCGACACCTGGGCCCAGCAGCACGGGAATCTGCATGGCTGACCACTCCCCGCCGTTGAGAGAGAGGGACCACTGCATGCATCCGCGGGCTGGGTATGTCTCTCACAACGAGCCGACTCGCCGTATCTGCTGCTGGTGTGGCTTCGAGCAGCATCGCGAATATCGTGGCGAACCCACCCACGGCCCCCACGTCCCGGGTGAATCTCGTACCTGGTGCTGGACACCAGCGAGTGTCGGAATGCGTTGTCCGGGAACCACGCCGGCGGAGGTGTGAAGGTGCCTCGATGAACCAATCCACGGCGCTCCGCGACACCTGGGCCCAATCTCACTCCCATGACCGTTAGCCTCGTCCCGCTCGACCAGCTCACGCCAGCGCCCTGGAACCCGCGCCACATCGACAAGGCACGCCTCAAGAACCTCGCCGACTCGATCAAAGCCGACCCAAACTTTCTCCTGCGCCGTCCCATCCTTGCGCAAACTTCTGGCGAGATTTACGCCGGCAATCAGCGCTGGCACGCCGCGAAACTGCTCTTTTCTCAAGGCTGGACGCCACCCTGGAACACTCAGACCGTGCCGGCCGACCTGGACGACGTGCCTGACCAGCTCGCTCGTGAACGCGCTCTCCGGGACAACAATGCGTGGGGCGCGTGGGACGACGACTCGTTGGCGCGTCTGCTCGGCGACCTGCGCGACTCCGGCTCCGACACCGGGCTCCTGGGCTTCGACGATCGTGAGCTTTCGCAACTCCTGGCGCGCCTGGGTGGAGCGGAGCTGAATCCGGATGATGCGGACCTCACGCCACCGGTGGACCCGGTTACCAAACCGGGTGACTTGTGGATTCTCGGCGACCACCGGCTGTTGTGTGGTGATGCATTTCTGGAGTCCGACCACACGCTAGTGTTGGACGCCGAAGTCGATATGGTGCTGACGGACCCACCCTACGGCGTCGATATTGATTACGACACGGTGGCTGACGACTTCGGCGTCGTCCAGCGTGTCATTGCGGAGGCGCTGCCGTTGATGCGGCGTTGGCCGGTGGTCGCCATAACCACCGGTGCCCGGTGGTTATGGCGATATCCTGAACCGACGTGGCTGCTGGCTTGGGTGCATCCTGCCCCCATGGGCCTCGGCCCATGGGGGTTCACTGGACTGAATCCCGCGTTGGTGTACGGTGCTGACCCGTATCTAGCGAATGGTCTCGGAAGTCGCCCAGACTCTGTGATTCTGGCCGTGGACCGCGAAGGCGTCGAGGGTCATCCAGTACCGAAACCACTCGCTGTCTGGGAGTGGTTCATGGAGCGTGGCACCACGAAACCCGGGCAGGTCGTGTTCGACCCGTTCGCCGGCTCGGGGACAACGATCGTTGCTGCCGACAAACTCCATCGACGAGCACGAGCAATCGAGATCAGCCCCGCCTATTGCGACGTCGCGGTGCGTCGCTGGGAGCGTGTGAGTGGTCGGCAGGCCTACAAAGCGAACGCCTGAACGCGAGCAGCGGCTGCTCGACGCTCTGCGCGCCGGTAACACGCGCTTGCACGCTGCCAAGTACGCGGGCATCGGCGAAAACACCCTCGGTGACTGGCTGCGTCGATTCCGGGATTTTCGGGATCTCATAGAAAAAGCCGAGTCTGAGGCCATCGTCCGGCACGTTGCGAACATCGCCAAAGCTGCCCAGGACGGCCAGTGGACCGCCTCGGCGTGGTGGCTCGAGCGGCGATACCCGGAGCACTACGGGCGTCGCTACGATGCCGATCCGACCATCGCCGCGACCATGCAAGTCACCGTTATGTTCGACCATGCCAACCCAGACCAACCAACGACGCTCGCCCTCAGCACCGCGACGGATTGAGTTCGTCCGTCCCCGGCTGTACCCCAAGCAGCTCGAGGCCATCTACGCTCCTCAACGCTACTCGCTCATCGAAGCGTCCACTAAGTCGGGCAAAACCGTCGGCTGCATGGTGTGGCTTGCCGAGCAAGCGTGGCTGGGAAAATCCGGCCACGAATTCTGGTGGATCGCGCCCATTTACGAGCAGGCCCGCATCGTGTTTCGCCGATTGTCCCGCGGTCTGACGCGTAACACCTTCACCGCCAATCAGGCCGACTCGAGCATCACGCTGGCCAACGGCGCCGTGCTGCGTTTCAAGGGCGCCGACAACCCCGATAGTCTGTACGGCGAGGACGTGCATGCCGCGGTCATCGATGAGGCCACCCGCGTCAAAGAAGACGCCTGGCACGCCGTGCGAACCACGCTCACGGCTACCCGCGGCAAGGTGCGCATCATCGGCAACGTCAAGGGCAGGCGCAACTGGGCCTATCGCCTCGCGCGTCGTGCCGAGTCTGGCGAACCCGACATGCACTACGCCAGGATCACGGCGTACGACGCTATCCAGGCCGGCGTGCTCGCCCAGTCCGAGATCGACGACGCCCGCTCGCAACTGCCGGCCAGCGTGTTCAAGGAGCTGTACGAGGCCGAGCCATCTGACGACGAGGGCAACCCGTTCGGCATCGCCGCCATCCGCGACTGTCTCGAGCCACTGCACGCCAAGTGCACGCCGGCGTGCTGGGGCTGGGATTTAGCACGTGCGAACGACTGGACCTGGGGCCTTGCGCTGTGCGACCACGGATGTGTGTGTCGGTCTGAACGCTGGAACGCTTCGCATTATCCGCAACTGAACTCCAGCAAAGACGAGTCGGACTCACATCCAGAATACTGGGAGGTGACCCTGCGCCGGATCATGGATCTCACCGGACGCACACCGGCCGCGGTCGATAGCACCGGACCCGGCGGACCCATCGACCAGGCGCTGAATGCCGTGAACCGCAACTTCGAGGGCTACGTCTTTTCGCAACGATCCAAACAATTGCTCATGGAGGGACTAGCCGTCGCTATCCAGTCGCACGACATCCGTTTTCCGGAAGGCACCCTCCAACTCGAGCTCGAGGCCTTCGAGTACGCCTACACCAGAACCGGGGTCCACTACGCCGCACCGGAGGGCATGCACGACGACGGTGTGTGCGCGCTCGCGTTGGCCTGGCACAGCTACGCCAAGCTGGGCTCTCGACGTGCGCTGGAGATCCTGCTATCGACACCCGCCACCGTGCGGCACAAGGGCGCACTCGTCGGCGGCAAGAACGGCCACGATCGCTTCGTGCACCCGCTCGAGGTGCGCTAGACACCGAGGTTTAGACTTGCAGCATGCCCACCACCACAAAATCTGGAACGTCCACGACGACGACCACCACCCCGAGTAGTCCGAGCGCGCAGGACCTGGCCGACCAGCTCGCCACCTCGCAGTCCTCCACGATCTACGTCGATGCGCCCGAGATGACCGACGACGCCGCCGCGACGCTGCTGCTCGGCGACCCGCCGCTGCACGTCGAGCACGACGCGGTCCGCGACAAGTGGGCGGTCCGCAAGGCGACGGACCAGGAGGTCGCCGACGCCAAAGCCGCCGAGGAGGCGGAAGCGAGCACCAGCACGTCATCCACCTCGTCGTCCTCGAGCAGCACCAGCAGCGTGTAGCAGCACCCGATGGCCGTTCGCGAGTCCGACGTCCCGACGTGCAGCCAGCTCGCCACCCGCTGGTGGTCCAGCTATAACGAATGGCAGACAACTCGCTTACGAGTGCGTGACTGTCGGGACTGGCTGAACAACCGCTGGGACCCGGTCGTGCCCAAGGACTTCGCCCAGGTCGCCGGCAACCTGGCGATCAAACTGCCGTACGCCATCACCGTGCCGCTGCACGCCGTGCAGATGCTGTCCGGCAAACGCCCGCGACTGCGGCGCGATCCGATGGGCAAGAGCGTCACGGCGCGCACCAACGCCTCGGACCTCGAGATCTGGGCGAATGCCGCGGTGAGTGCCATCGAAGAGCAGCACGGCGCGTTCTGGCGGCCGCTGATGGACATGCTCTTTAACCAGGGCTCGGCGGCGGTGCTATGTTTCCCGGCGTCCGCTGGTTGGGAGAACATGCCCTCGTTCGTCGATGAGGACGGCGGCGTCTACCGCCAGTGGCAGGCATCGTCCATGAAGGCCTCGAAGACCGAGTACGACGACTATCTGCTCGACTGGCGCGCTCGGCAGGTGCCCATCGCTATCAGGGTCATCGGCGTCGACCAGTGCCTGCCCATTCTCGGGCCCGGCCATCGGCTCGACGGGCTGATCGTGCGTTCGCAGTACTCGCAGGAGGATCTGGAGGCGCGCGGGTATCGGTGGCGGTTCGGCGACAGTGGCCACATCGGACCGGGCTACGACCCCGACTACATGAGCCAGTCGCGCGGCACGTACCCCAAGTTCACGCTGTACGAACTGTGGCGACCGGGCAGCGTCGTGTACTACATCGGCCAGGGCGTCACCGCGCCGGCCACCGACGGCTCGAACATCACCATCGCGCACCGCATCAACGCCGGGGGTGAGACGAACCTGGCGGCGGTCGACCTGGCGCGCGACTTCGGCATCACGCGTTTGTGCGGCACGTGGGTGTGGGGCTGCAACTTCGCGAGCGAGACGGACCCCGACCGACGCGGCGTGCCCTTCCTCTGGCCGTTCCTGTCCGTGTTCCAGGGCATGAACAACCTGGCCACGGCCAAGCTGGCGCACACCTGGCAGCACGCCTTCGGCGGCTGGTTCATCCCAGCGAATGCCGACGTGCCGCCCGACCTGGTGCTCGAGGACGGCCGGCCGCGCGAAATTGATATCCAGCCCATGAAGGCGCAGTACGTCGCCGGTCAGCCGGTGCCGGCCACCCATCCGGGTACCAACAAGGACGTCGACGAGCTGATGGGCTTGATGCTCGGCTCGGTCCACGAAGAGGCGCCCAGCTCAGCCGCTGGCGGCGGTCCGGGCGCGACGTCGGGTCACGATCGCGCCCTGATCCGCTCCATGCTGCAGGACGCCTACGACGACGTGCTCAATGGCGGGCTGCAGGCGATGACCTTCGTCGGCAGCATGGCCACCGAGATCGCTGATCGCATCGTCGAGCACTACAGCGTGACGGTGCCGGTGTACTGCAGCGTGCAGCCCAAGGGCATGCGCCAGAGCGTACGCAAGGCGCAGGAATTGACCCAGGACATGTGCCAGGGCGTGTACGACTTCTGGACCGAGTACCCGCCCGAGGAAGGTGAGAACTTGCCCTATGCGCAGATGCTGATGCAGTGGAGCATCGAGGGTCGCATCCCGCTGCGCCAGGCACTCGAGAAGGGTCTGGGCGATGAGTCGCCGGACGAGACGATGATCGAGATTCAGACCGAGAAGCTACTGTTCAACACGCCGCAGGGCCAGCAGTACCTGTTCCAGCTCGTCGGCAAAAAGCTCGACGACGAGAAGATGGCGCAGTTGTTTAGCGCCGTGCAGCAAGGTCAGGCGATGCCGGACGGCACGCCGACCGCGGCGCTGCCGGGGGGTGGCCTGCCGCCGGGTGGTCCGCCTGGTCAACCCTCGGGCCAACTGGCCGGCGTGGTGACGCCCAACCCGGTGAACGCGGCGATCGGGGGTATCGTGCAGGGAGCCCTGGGCGCGGGGCCCATGCGACGCGACGTGCTGGCGAGCCAGCAGGCCGGCGCCATAGTCGGACCGGGGGCCGCGGCTCCTCCGGGAGGATAATCAGACCATGGCCAAACGCATGCCGAGCATCGGCAACGGAGCGGGAACGAGCTACCCCCAGCCCAATAATGGCGGCACCGCGTCCGCCGACTCGAGCCTGGCCGTCCAGTCCAACGGCAACGTCAACAACTTCATCGAAGATCCAGACGTGCTGAACGCCTCGCCCGCGACCAAGAAGTCGTACAGCTGGAACAAAGGCGAGACGGGGAATGCCACCTAAGGGCAACGGGTCCAAAAAGTGGACGCCCGCCAAAGACGACGCCTGGGACAAGGCGCACGGCGTGAAGGAAGGCTCGAAGCGGGACAACGCCCTGGACAAGAAACGCGGCGTGCCCGTCAAGAAGGCCAAGTGATGGCCGCCGGCAACTGGATCAAGTCCGCGATCAAACGGCCTGGTGCGCTCAGGGCCAAGGCTGGCGTCAGTGGCGACAAGCCGATCCCGGCCAAGAAGCTCAATCAGCTCGCCAACTCGAGCAATCCGCGTACCGCGCGTCAAGCGAACCTCGCCAAGACGCTCAAGAAGATGGGGAAGTAGCCATGGCCAACGGGAACGGAAAACTGCCGAAGCCAGCCAACCCGCGCGTCGGCCTACCGAAGATGCCCAAGGCGCCGGCCATGCCGCGCAATATGGGTGGCGGCCGGATGATGGGCGTGCCGGGCGTGCCGACCACCGCGCGCGTCTCTCGTGCCGCGCGTGTGCCTCGAGCGCCCATGCGGGGACCCAAAGTGTGACCAGGAGCAAAGCCGAGAGCGGTCCGAGCAATGCTGGCTCGCCCGCGGGCCCGAACAGCTATCCCGAGCTCGACCGTCTGGCGCGCCTCAACGCCCAGCTGCTCCCTCCCCAGCCGGGCGTGCTCGAGGCCGACCGCCACAGCTACCCGTGCCCCCCGTGTCGTATCCATTCGGGCATGACACCGACGGGTGGCGCTGGCGGCGGCCTGCTCCATGAGCGCTTGCCCACGAAAAACGGCGGGGCGTGAAGGTCCTGGTCGTCATGCCGCTGATCAAGAGCGCCTCGCCGAAGGCGGTCGGGAAGAACATCAGGACCGAGGTCGCGGCTGGTCGTCCGCGCAAGCAAGCCATCGCGATCGCCCTCAACACTCAGCGTCAGGTAGGCAAGAAGGGTGGCCGGTCAAAGTAGCCAGGACGTTCTGCAGCAGGCGGTCGATTCGTTCGCCAAACGCGTCGACGAGTACGCCTCGGGCATCGCCGGACGGCTCGGCTCGCCGCTCAGTGGCCAGCAGTTGAGCCAGGACGAGGTCGTGCAGCGCTGGAACTTTTCCCCACTAGGGTCAACGGATGCCGCCGACGCGCAGTACCACCAGCTCGTGGCGCAGGGCGCGCCGCCAGGTCAGGCGCTCAGTCAGGTGTACCCGATGCGCAGCGCGCTGTATCAGGGCGCCGACCTGAAGGAGGCGATCAGCAACGCCCAGAAGATCCAGGGCTGGGCGCACGACGCGGCGGGCACCGAGCCGCCGCCCGCGTTTGAAGGCTCGACGCTGCCGCTCGCGCTGGCCCAGAAACACCTCGCGAGTCTGGCCGCGCCGGGCACGGCACCCCCCTCGCCGATGCCCGGCCCGGCCGTCGGCCCCGCGCTTCCGCCACTGCCACAGGCACCACCAGGACCTCCACCTGCCATGCCAGGACCTATGCCCGGTCCGGCACCGATGAGCTGACATGCCGATCACCCCGCGCCAACAGCCGGACGGCAGCTGGATCTGGGTCGACTCGGCCACCGGCCAGCCCGCCACTCAACCGGGCGGGGCGGGCACGGCCTACACGGCGCCGAGTGATACGCAGGTGCCGGCCGCTGGCAATATCGACCCCAACGCCTCGCGGCCCGCCACTCCGCCGACGCAGGGGCCGCCCAGTCCTGGCACCGGCACCACGCCGCCCACGGCGCCCACCGTCGGCGCCCCGCAGGGCCAGAACGCCCAGGGCCAACCGACAGGTATGTTCACCGTCGACCAGGCGACCGAGGCCGCGGCCAAGGAGGTCCAGGGTGCCAACGTCGAACGCGCCCAACTCTGGGACAAACTGACCACCGCCCAGAAGACGGTCGACGACATTCAGGCTCAGGTCAGCGCGGGCCACGTCGAACAACAGGCACAACTCAACTCGGCCACCACCCAGCTCAACGCCGTTTACACCTCGCTCTCGCAGGCGTCGCAGCGCGTCGAGACGGCCAACGCCGCCTACTCCACGTCGCTGACCAACGCCATGAAACTGGTCGACCCCAATCAGGTCGCCCTGGTTCAGTCGCAGATCGACAAGGCCAAGCAGGACGGCGACCTGGCGCACGCCCAGGCGCAGGTCCTGGTCGACGGTGCCGACACTCAGAAAGCCAAGACCGCCGCCGACGCGGCGCAGGCGAGCGCCTCGGCGGTCTCGCTGCAGGCCGCCGCGGATGCGACCAGGGCCAAGACGCCGGCCGAGGTCCAGCAGCTGCAGGCGCTCGCCTACCTGTACGGCCAGCAGGCCTCCCAGATCACGCAGCTACTGCCGGGCCTGATCGCCAGGCAGAACGCGGACACCACGCTCACCCAGCACCAGGTCAGCCTGACCGACTCCCAGTCGGACTACTACCAGGCGAATGCTGGCAAGGCGACCGCCGACGCGAACTACTCGCAGGCGCAAGCCGACTACCAGCGTGCGCTGATCCCCGGTGCACCGGGCCAGCAAGGCGCACAGACGGCCCAGGCAGCGGGCGCCGGCGCGGCCTCGCAGGCGCAGGCACAGGCCACGTTAGCCGGTATCCAGGAAAAACAGCTCGGACCGATGTACGGCCTGCAGCAGCAGTTGCAGGCGATCAAGGACATCCACAACCAGTTCTTCGGTCCTGGCTCGGGGCTGAGTCCCGACGAGGCGACCAAACAGGCCAACGACGCGATGAGCGACTACTTCCGCGCGACCACCGCCGGAACGACGCCGTACGCCGCGTCCGTCGCCGCGGCCAACTATCAGCAGAACCAGTACGGCCAGCAGATGGCCGGCACCAACGCGCTGCAGTCGGCGTTGGCCTCGCGCGCCAATGCCTACACCCAGGCGGCCGGCAGCGCACTGGGCCAGATGGCGTCGATGAACATGTACGCGCCGCGTGGCAGCACGGCCGGCGCCGCGGCGTTCCGCGAGGTGATGGACGAAATGAGCCAGCGTCTCGCCTCGCAGCAGTTCGCGCCGGTGCAGTTACCGCAGGGTCCGCCGATGCCCGCGCTGCTGCAGTCGTTCGCTGCCGGCCATCAGGCCGGCGTGCAGCAGGCGAGCGCCCAGGGCGCCGGCGGCCAGCAGCCGACGGTCAACGTCAACGTCAACGGCCAACCCGCGGGTGGCCAGGGCCCGACATTCAATCCGCAGGCCGCGCCTCCATCGCTGCCGGCGAGCTTGCAGAACTACGCCGCTGGTGGGGGCGCGGCACCTGGCTACATGAACCCACCCTCGATCATGGCGCCACCGGCCACCGCCGGACCCACCGCGCCGCAGCCCGCAACGGTCCCGGCGCCGATCCCGACCATTCCGAACCTGATGCAGAACTACATGGCCTTTGCCAATCCGATGAACATGATCGGCTTCGGCCGCGGAGCGTATTGACGTGACGATGCCGCAAGCCCCCGGCGGAGCCGATCCGCTCAGCACCTTCTTCGGCCAGACCTCGGGCGGCTACGCGGCCGGCCTCAACCAGCAGATGCAGATGTTCCTGCAGGCGCTGCAGTTCCAGCAGCAGCAGGCCGCGCTGCAGGGCGCTCAGAGCCTGGGCACGCAGTTCGGCTACGCGCCGGGTGGCAGCTGGTCGCAGTGGCCGCTCAGCCAGCAGATGCAGCCCCTGCCGGGCACGCCGACCCAGGCGATGCAGTCGCAGGCGATGCAGAACGCACTCGCCGCGGCCGGCGTCACCGGCCAGTTCACCAACCCGTCGACGTTCATGTACCAGCCCGGCACGTTCGTGCGGAACCGTGACGACGGCGGCATCGGCCAGATCCAGGCCAACGGCTCGCTGCGCATCTTTGGCAGCATGCCCGAGTACCTGGCCGCCGGCGGCACTCAGGACGCCGTAGGAAAGATGCCGCAGCTCTCCGCCGCGGAGTTCGGCAACCTGACCAACACCAACAACCAGACGCCTCAGAACACGATGCAAGCCGCCGCGCTGACCGGCATGTACCAGGGCGCGCCGACGACGGCCTACGCCCAGCAGCTCGCCGCGCTCGCCGGTCAGGGTGCTGGCCTCACCGGTACGTACTACGACCCGACCCAGATGCGCTATCAGCCAGGCACCTTCGTCAAGGACGCCGACACCGGCGGCATCGGCCAGATCATGGCCAACGGCCAACTCAGGATGTTCGGCAGCATGGATGAGTTCACCGCGGCCGGCGGTACCCACGACATGATCGCTGGCTTGCCGAGCGTCAATGACCAGCAGTATCAGCAGCTCGCCAATCAGGGCCAGGTGACTGGCCAGACGACGCTGCAGGCGGAGCAGATGCGGCAGCAGCTCGCTCAGCAGTGGGCGCAGATGTACGGCCAGGCGCCGAGCTTCGACGCGCAGGGCAACCCGATCGCGCCGAGCGGCCAGACGCTGCAGTCGATCAACCAGGCCGCCACCCTGTCGGGCATGTATCAGGGCGCGCCGACCGAGACTGCGCGCGAGTTCAACCAGCAGCAGGCCCAGCAGTTGCAGGAGTTCCAGCAGAATCTTGCGCTCCAACAGGGCCAGCTCGGCCAGCAGTACCTCAGCACCGCAAGTCAGTTGCAGGGCCCGCAGAACACCTTTCAACTCTCGAACTATCTGCGCGGCGCCCAGGGCAACCCGAACGTGCCCGTCTACCTGCAGAACCTGGCGGGCAACGTTGGCACGCCTGCCTTCCAGGCGACGGGCACCACCGCGCCGACGCCGAACAGTATCGGCGGGCTCCAAGCGCAAATGGGAGGTCAGAATCAGAACTACTACACCGGTCAGCCGGGCCAGGGTGGCGGCGGTCCGGGCTGGGACTACAACTCGACGCTGAACCAGATCAATCAGATCGCCCAGCGCGGCGCGCAGGGCCTCGCACCGGGTTCGCTCGAGCGGCTGACGCCCGACGAACTGCAGGCCTTTGGCTCGG
>Ga0306925_10001274_pt1 | contig 20394 bp, 27 predicted proteins | sample flu12Cox44000176_FD_203755 | JGI IMG/M metagenome (GOLD analysis project Ga0306925, IMG submission 203755) | Lab enrichment of tropical soil microbial communities from Luquillo Experimental Forest, Puerto Rico - flux8day.12C.oxic.44.000.176 (v2)... | ecosystem: Environmental > Terrestrial >... | reverse complement strand
TATTAAATACGGCATAGTTGCATGGTTTTTCGACCGCGTCAGGAAGAACGCGAGTGTGGTAGCCGGATCACCGGAAGCTTTTGCCTTAATGGCGATCATCGTATTTGGGATATCCTACTTCGCGCTGGAGCAGTTTCATCGCGAGCTTCTTGCTGTCCTCAACGATAGGGTAGTGTCACAAGAAGCGCTCCTCACCGAGTATCGAACGAAACTGAAGGGGGCTACACCGGAGGAAGCTGCAAATCAGATTGCGCAATTGAAAATCACGCTGAGAGACACTCAAACAAGCCTCGATAATGGGGTCAAAAATAAAGCAGTGGCTCTTGAAACTGTTGATCGCGATCCTCTACGTTTATATCAGAATAACACCGCAGTGGCTTCCGTGCAGGAGCCGAAATTTGATCGTGACAACAAAACAGTAACCTTCCCTGAGGTTACGTCGAGGGTGCTTCTGGGCATAAACAAATCCTACGAGTTTAGAGATTGGAAATTGATATGTGGCGGGACCAGAGTTTACGCTGATGTGCGCAACGGGGCGGCGCACGAATTTTCGTATTCCCCTCTAACCTGCAAAATCGCAGGAAACCGCTAAATCTCCTCGAACTCAGAATCCGAATCGGTTAGCAGATCGTCACGACAGCCCGCAAGCGGACTTGGCCGGTCGGAATAAGCTCATCATCAATCTGCTCCGTGACGTGGATCGCCCCAAGCGACTGATGCCAAGCTCCCGGAAGCTGGTGATGACGAATTGACCGCTAGAAACTGTCCGATTCCCGCGCGCGCAAGCTTCTCAAAACGATAAGTAAGCTACCCGCTCGCGCCGGGGAGAGGGGCAGAGCATTAGGATCGGAGGTCGGCAAAGGGACGCTCTTTTGACTGCCCGCTCGTAACATCGGAACGAGCTTGGCTTCTTTAAGTCTCTTCTCCTGCCGGTCAGGCTCGCTTGGGTGCTACCTCGACGCCGCCATCTGCCTCTTCGAATATGACCGACAGAACGGGCGGATCTACAAGGTTCTTGGTTCCTGGGAATGGTTCGAAGATCCCAGCTTTTTGATTCCGCCTGAAATCACCGGCCTGACCGGGATGACCGATGAGATGGTCGCCGGGCGCAGTATTGATGATGTTACCGTCATCGATCTACTAGGGCGGGTTGTGCTCATCATCGCCCACAATGCCGTCTTTGATCGTCGCTTTCTGGAGAGACGGTTTCCCCCATTCGCCACGAATTGAAGACTGATGCTGGGCTCAGCGCGAAAGCCCATCGTGAAGAGATCACCACCAACCTACAGACCCTCGGTGGCGCACTGTCCAAGACCATCGAGCAGATCTCGGCATCGCAGAAGGAGCGCCTCGATCGCGTGTCCGGGAGTGTGGCCGAGCTAACCCAGCGGAGCGGCGAACAGCAGGAGGCGTTGCGTAAGACGGTCGAGGAACGGCTCGACGCAATCTGCACCGAGAATACCGACAAGCTCGAACAGATGCGGCTGACTGTCGACGAGAAGCTCCCAAGCACTTTAGACCAGCGGCTTGGTGCTTCCTTCCAGATCGTCGCCGACCGCCTAAACGAAGTCTACAAGAATGGGCGAGACGCAGACCCTTGCCCGCGGAGTCGGTGATCTAAAGCGATTGCTGACCAACGTGAAGACCAGGGGAGCGTGGGGTGAAGTAGCCCTTGGCAATCTGCTCGAAGAAATGATGGCTCCCGATCAGTACGAGCGGAATGTCGAGATCGTGCCGGGCAGCAATCAACGAGTCGAATACGCAATTCGCCTGCCTGGAGATGGCGAAGTCCCGGTCTGGTTGCTGCTCGATGCCAAGTTCCCGATGGAGGATTACGACCGGTTGCTCGATGCGAGCCAACGCGGGGATGTCGATGCAGTCGAGATTGCCGCAAAGGGCATTGAGACCGTAATCCGCGGTTCAGGAAGAGCGATCTGTGAAAAGTATATCCACGCGCCGCATTCGACGGATTTCGCCGTGCTATTCCTTCCGACTGAGGGCTTATTTGCCGAAGTCGTCCGTCGTCCTGGCCTCGTCGACGCTCTCCAGCGTGAGTGGCACGTTATGGTCGCTGGGCCGACCACCCTGTTATCATTATTGGTGTCGCTCCGGGTCGGCTTCCGCTCGCTCGCCATCCAGAAGCACTCCAACGAGGTCTGGAGGGTGCTGGCGGCGGTCAAGACCGAGTTTGGCAAATTCGGCGGCATCCTCGACAAGGTGAGTCGTAAGCTGCAAGAGACGCAGAACGTTATCGATGTGGAGGTGGGGCGTCGGCGTCGCGCGATGGATCGCAAACTGCAAAGTGTCGAGGTATTGCCGGATGCCGAGGCGGTCGCCGTGCTCGAATTGGACGGCCCGGACGAGTTGGCCGAGGAACCCGAGCGCTACGCAGCGGAGTAGATCACGACTACTCTCCCTGCTGAAAATCTACGCTATGGCCGATGCCACGTCTCAATGCTTCCTGATAAGCAAGCCAAGCAACGACGAGATCCTGAAACGCCAATCCGACGCTACCGAAAATCGTGATCTCATCGGGTTCCGCGCGGCCCGGATGCACACCAGCGATGACCTCACCAAGTTCCGCATCGATAACCTCTGCGCCGACGCCCGCACCGCCCGCCGCTCCCATTGTGACCGCGAGATCACGGTCATCACAAACAAACAACGAGGACCGGAGAAGATCGGCGCTCACTTCGGCCTTGCCGGGCTGATCGGCTCCCAACGTCGTTACATGGGTTCCCAGACGGATCATATCGGGATGGAGGAACGGCGCGGTGGCCCAGGTAGCGGTGACGACAATATCGGCATCGCGGATCGCTGTATCGAGATTGTCAGCAGGCTCAATCTCGATACCAAGCCGGGAGTTGTTTCGGGCCGCGAACTCCCGTGCCCGACCAGCAGAAATATCATAGACGCGTGCCCGAGTGATCGGACGGACAAGCAGTAGCATTTCGAGTTGCAGGATGCCCTGCGCACCGGCACCGACAATGGCAACCGTCCGAGCATCGCGACGAGCCACCACGTCAGCGCCAATCGCGCCAGCAAGGCCCGTTCGCAGCGCCGTGAGGAAGCCCGACTCCATTATTGCGAGGGTCTCTCCGGTATCGAGGCTGGAAAGAATGATCACCCCCTGAATCGCCGGGTCGCGCGCCGGGTACTTGGCGTGCACTTTCACTGTGTAGGCTGGAATACCAACGACGACGCCCGGTACGAGTATCATCGCACTCGCATCGGACGGAGCCGGGGCGGGCAGCGGCGAGGGTACCCGCAGGGTGGGGACCATTCGTTGCGTAGAGTAGAGTCGAAAGGCGTTCCGCATCGGCTCAAGTGCTTCCTGCGGAGACACCAGGGCCTTGATCTCGGCCCGGTTCAGAATCAGCGTCTCAGTCATAGCCGCCTTCCAAATGGCGTGTACCGCATCTATGCTCACCGATCGAGTTCGCTTGAAGTAGGCGGCATAGCGCACGCTGGGCGCTTTTTCACCCGTGTCGGGTAAACACGAACCAATCGATTTCTTCGGTAACGGCATCATTCTGGTCGATCGCGTCGCCGGGGTCTCGGAGTGCCGCCATACCTCGGTGGAAATCGTCATTTGACAGCCGTGCCAAGAACGAGTCGGCGCGTAGGGCAGATTTTTGAACGAAGGTCGGCCAATTAGGAGCAGTAACCTGCGTCACGACTTCATGCACTACAGGCGTAAAGCCGCTCGCTCCAAAGACGGCCTCGATGTCCCGCCGCGACGGGAGGTCGGAATCGATCAGCGCCCGCAGCGGGAAGAAATGCCGATGCGGAAAGTCCGATTCACGGGTGCCGTTGCGGACGCAGGCATAGCCGTCCCGACACAACACGCGATGGCATTCTTTGGGGACGGCGGGTGGGTCACAAAAATGGTGATAGACCATCGACATGAACACGAGATCGGCACAGCCGTCGCGGAGCGGAAGCCCCTCTGCCGACCCTTGCAAGTACACCACGTTCCCGCCCGCTGGCTTGCCGCGAGCCTGTCCCAGCATCTTTTCCGAGGGATCAATGCCGATCACTTGGACGCCGAGATGCGCCGCCAATAGTTCGGAAAAGCGCCCTGTGCCGCAGCCAAGATCAATGACCAGCGACATCTCGGCGCGACTAATATGAACCGAGAGCAAGTCCTGCCACAGCCGACGCGTTTCTGGCGCGAGGGCTCGGGCCTTGTCATAGGTGGTCGGGATCTCAGTCTTGTCATAGTCCATAACGCTGGTTATCCTGATCAGCGTCTCACTGGCGCTCAGCGCTATAGAACCACAAGGAGCGCCAGCCCTCTGGGTCAGTTTGGCCTCAACGGCACGAACGAGCAATCTCGGCCTGCAACCTTGAGGCGGTAGACCTGAGCTAATATGCTCATCGCAAGGATGTCGACCAGGGATTCGCCATTAGGAGGGTCATGAAGCTCCCACAGACGGGTGGTTGCCAGTGCGGGCAGGTTCGCTACGAGATTACCGACGAGCCGCGGTCGGTCTATACCTGCCACTGCCAGGGTTGCCAACGGCTGACCGGTAGCGCGTTTTCTTTGGGCATCGTTGTCCCCGAGAAGGGGTTCCGCCTGTCGGGGGTTGACCCGCGTCGACTTCAGCGCACCGCCGATAGCTGGCGCGTGAACACCAGACTGGTTTGCCCGGAGTGCGGTTCCTGGATTTGCGGGATGCCGAGAGAACGGGAGATTTCGGGCCTCACGGCGCTCGCCGACACAGCGATGAAAGAAAAGCGATGGGCATCCTGACAGACGACATGCGACGCATGGTCGATGAACAGCAATTGGGCTTCATTGCCACCGTCTGCCCAGACGGCACGCCCAATCTCTCCCCTAAGGGAACCACTGCTGCCTGGGACGATGAACATTTGGTGTTCGCGGATATTTGCTCACCCGGCACCATCGCAAACCTCCGCCATAACCCTGTCTTGGAGATCAATGTCGTTGATAGCCTGTTGCGCAAGGGCTACCGTTTCAAAGGGAGGGCGACAATCCTTAGCGAAGGGCCTCAATTTGACGAGATCATCGAGTTCTATAGGCGGCGGGGCTCGACCACCGTCAAGCACCACATCGTGCTGGCGAAGATCGAGCGTGCGGCCCCGCTGATCTCGCCAGTCTATGATATGGGCTCCAGCGAGACGCAAGTGAGCGCGCGATGGCGTCGATATTGGGAGAAGCTCTGGGACCATCGAACGCGTTGTGACACCCGATAAAGGGCCGAGTGCGCGGAGGTGTCGACCTCGCTCCGTATCCGCGCCGATTTTCCACGGGTCGCTTTCGTTCAATTTCGCCACATGACCGGTCACTCACTATTAATAATCGATTATAGTGCGCAGCCCATGACCGCTCTCGTCCGAGTGTTCCGGGCAGCCAAGGCGGGCGCGCTGTAGCCCGGCTCGCGATTTGTCTTCCAACGGTGATAGCTCATCCAATCCCGTCATCCATTTGTCTGAGCCTGCCACCTTCGGAAAAGGACGCGATTTCCCTAATGACGAGTGTCTGGCCCCTCGATCTGAACATCGAATTTCACGAAACGATCAAGGAGCGGTGCTTTCCGGTATAGACGGGTGGCAACCGACTCGGTCGCCGACTTCGCTCGGGTTCGCGATTCCAGAAGCCCGAACCAGACCAAGGGTCGGAGAATGCGTGCCTCCATCGCGCTGGAACCAAAGTCCCATCGCGACTCCAGAACGCCGATCACGGGAGACGCGCAAAGCCGCGTGAGTATCTCTCTCGGCAGCCACTCGTCTGCCGACGCCGAAAGCGACCACAGGATGACCCCCACTTCGCTCTGCGGCCATGAGTCGAGCGGGTATCCGTCGAAATAGGCAAGGTTCACGTGCCAGAGTGCGACATGGAACAGGAGTGCCTGCAAGGGTCCGTGTTGCTCGGCCGTGAGCATCCGTCTACCCAATGGCGTCGGTAACAGCTTTCCGCGATGCGTCCGGCTAAGCTTCGCAGCTTGCGTCAGGATGCGAATGAAATGTAGGGGCAGGAGATCGGGCTCGTTTATTACCTTTTGGAGCCGCAGCAACTCAGCCTTGTCATAATCAGGCGATTGGATGATCCCGAACATGTCCTCGACCACGGCTCGGGACAAGTTGCCGGTCGCGGTCAGCTTCAGTCCACCCACCTCGGCTGCTCGCTGAAGCAGGATCAGCGCATTGGCCGTAACCGCAGATCCGTAGATTTCGGCATTGGCGAGGTCGGGTTCGAGACGGATCGCGTGGTTACTAGCCGAGGGCTCGTGACGAAGAGCATTCAGGCTGTTGAATTCGAGCATCGTCCAGGCCGGTTCGACGCCGTTTAGCCATCGACGAACTTCGGGATTTTCTAGAAATCCTGGTGCAACCATACCTCTCTGATACCGGGCTCGGAATTCGCAGTCTACCGAATTGGCTCGGTGCCACACCGATTGCGGAGTCGTCCGCCATCAGCGATCGCCATTACGACCAGGATCTCGTCCGGTCGAGGGGCATCGGGTACTGAGACCGTGATCGTGTCGAAATGCGGAAATGACCAGGAATCGTCCTTGTGCCCGAGTGGCACGTCGAGCAAAGCACCCGCTGCGGCCACCTTGACATTCGACCCGATGACCGCCTTGCCGCCGCCGATTGAGGCCCGCATCGGTTTGCCGAGCATCGGGTGCACACAGGCACCGCCGTGCTCCATTTCGCCAGCGACACCGACGATCGCGCCCTTGCCGTATGAGACTGCGGGTCCATCGAGCAACCTCACCAAGTCCGGCATCAGGCGCTCTCCTAACATCGCACCGGCCTCGAACAACGGTCTCAGATCCTCGACGAACTGACCAGCGAACGGATTTCGGATGACAGCCATTCCCACGGCCCGCGTAATTGGCCGTGCCCCCTCAACGCCGAGTTCCGAGAACGCCGTTTCTCGGAGAATGATGGTCTTGCGGATCTCGATCATGATCTCTTCCCTTCAAGGTAATATGGTCCGAGTAGGTTTATCCGTCTGCGAAGCAGCGCAGTCCATCACTGATGAAGTTCAGTCGGGCCGTTTTGAGAAACGCGGGATCTTGCCGTGCACCTCGATCCACGGCAACGCGTCGTCACGAAAAATCTCCCGCGCCGCTTTTGCGATGGTCGGATCGTCAAATGTCCCGACATTTAGAATAATCACACCGGGCCGCGTTCCTGGCTCCTCGGCGATCGACGAGCCGCATTCGGGGCAGAAGTGCCTGAGGATCGGATTGCCGCTGCCGCCGAGGCTACTGAACGTCTTGAGCGTGCCCTCGACAATCACCGCCTCCTTGGGCACTCGAACCAGCGCGGCGAAGGCGCTGCCGGTGAATTTTTGGCAGTCCCGGCAATGGCACACTGTTGCGCTCGTCGGGTCGGCCTCGGCGGTGTAGCGCACTGCACCGCAGAGGCAGCCACCTTTGATCTCCATCTCAACCTCCTCGCTCTTTCACCCCTTCGGCTAGAGGCCGAATGAGTATTGCCCATTAATCATGTCCGAGCTATGGCCAAGACCAACTTTGTTGTCAGCCGCTTAGAGCCGCGCAGACGAACCGGAAATTAAATATGAATTCGTGGCCCAATGGCCCCGGATGTCCAGGCTAGTGACATCCGGGGCCTCTCTACATATTTCCAATATATTGCAAGCGGTCCCGATGAACCTGCCAATGTTCTGTAAAGGATTCCTGCCCCACGTCATTGAGAATGATCTCAGTGCACAAGCGTTCCTCGAAGTCCATCCCTTCGATCCAGACCTGAGCGTCTTGCGGTAGTTGACTTAGAATTTCTGTTAGTTTTATCGTCATCTCTCCATCATCCTCGCTCGTCTAGCTATTGTCTGTTGACCGTGCTTGGCTTCCTCATATGAGGAACCGTACTTGCCTTGACCGCGGTTAGCCTTCTCGAAGGCTGTCGGCTGCGCCGACAAGCAGAGATAGGCCCTGCTCTCGTTCCAATTTAGTCCCCGTGAGACTGTGGTTAAATATTTGCAGCGTGGTGCCGAATTCATATGATGTCTCTATGATAGCAATCTCAGAAGTTCTGACCAGCGCAAACGGAAGAGGGGGATTGTGCGACGGCGATTGATCTGGCACCGCAGCCTACCGCAGTCGACGTTTGCTGTCTGTGGTGTGGTCGCACTTTCAAACCGCGATCGACCGGGGGATCGGCGCAGAAGTTCTGCTGCTCGGGGCACCGACAACAGTTCTGGATCGCGGCGCGCCGCTGGACGATGCGCGCGATCGAGGCGGGCCTACTCTCGGTCGACTGCCTGAAGGCATCCCACACGAGCGTGCACGCTGCCTGAGGGGCGATTCCGCTCCCAGAGAGATCCTCCGACGATAAGGCTCTCCTGCCAGAGCTATCGGTGGGTTACGCCGGACGGGCTCGAAGTCCAATTTCCTCAGTCAGGAACTTCGAAACCGAAGCTTTGCTAAACTTCTTGGCGTGATACGGGAAATCGACATATGGCGTGTCGCGGTGTTGATGGTCAACCGCTACGCTGACGCCGCCGAGGCGAGGGCCGACCGGTGTGCCGTCGACCTTGAAACAGAGGGCGATCACACTGGTGCGGCGATTCGGTCACCCCCGCAGCGCCAGCAGCACCGCGGTAAGCAGCAAGAGTCCGCAGAATGCCAACCGCATCCGTCTCTCGGGCAGGCGGCTGGCGAACGCGACGCCAGCGGAGATCGCCGCGGTGCCACCAATCGCAAGCGGTAATCCGATCAGCCAATCAACCCTACCGGCTTCGGCATAATCCAGTAATGCGATAAGTGCGCTGGGGGAAACGAGCGCCAGCGCCAGACCTTGCGCCTCCAACTGCCGTAATCCGAAGAACGTCGTCAATAGCGGGGGCGCAACAAAGGCCCCACCGACTCCGAAGAACCCTGAGAAACAGCCACCGACGATTGCAATCCACCCCCAGGCTCGCGTCGGCCTTGCTTCAACCCTCGCACCGCCGCGCCACGTGTGGTAGGCAACGGTCGCCGCAATCACGGCGAGAAGGACCGCGAAGGCGAGCCGTAGGACATGCGGGTCGAGGGCGGTTGCCAAACGGGCTGTCGGATAGGTCGCAATCAAAGCCGATCCGGCGATGGTCGCCGCCATGCGCACATCGACGCCGAAGCGTCGCCGATAGCGCGAAAATGCCCACACTACATTTGGGGACTACCATTACTAGGACGGTGCCCTGCGCGGTTTGCTGATCCATGCCATAGAAGAACCCCAACACGGGGATCACAAGAAAGCCACCGCCGACCCCAAATAGCCCGCCAAATAGACCGGCGACGCCACCGAGGCCCGCTGCGGCGGCGACGCGAATTGCCGTCGCGATCATGCGGACGGATGGTGCCGGAGAAGACAGAGGGATCGAGAGTGCAGGATCGAGATCCTTCCGGCGAGGACGGAATCAGCACTGGCTACTATCCCCGCTCGCCAGACGTGGCCTTGTGGCGAGCGATAGTGGCTGAGCTTTAAATCAGGCGAATTCTCGCTGCTTCTGGACCCTTCCGGCCCTCGACGACATCGACAACCACTTGCTGCCCTTCGCTGAGCCCCTCGATGCCAGATCGCTCAAGAGCCGAGACGTGGACAAACACATCCCTCCCGCCGCCGTTCGGAGCAATGAAACCGTAGCCCTTATCGGCATTAAACCACTTCACCGTGCCGGTCTCCTCGACCGATGGCCCGTTCAATGTCGTCGCCTGGGCATTCGACCGCCGTGATGCCATTGGAACAGCGGTGCTGCTGTCGATACTCAGTACCTCGGTGACGTGTGGCCCCTTGTGTCCGGGACCGACGCGCACTTCGAGCGTTTCGCCCGGTTGCGCGGTGTTGATCCCGCTCTGAGCGAGGACACTCCCATGGAGGAAGGCATCGCCAGACCCATCAGAGAGTTCAACAAAACCAAATCCCTTGTCGGGGTTGAACCATTTGACAACGCCGCCAACGGGTGGCCCGGAAGGGGCCTCGAACCGGGGTTGGCTGAACCGGGGTCGGGTGCCGAATGTACGAGGTTGCGGGGAGAAGGTATCAGCGTCGAACTCGCGACGCCGTGAATTGCGGAAATCTTGATTTCTCAACTTGGATTCCTGGAGGGTGATGCCCGATCATTTCGGGAGAGTAAGGCAAACGCCCGCTCGCGGTCACTGGTGGGAATAAGGTCTGGTCGATCCGAAAGACGGTCGCTCGCGTCGGTGCCGATTAGGTGGCCTTGCCTCATGCAGAGATCAAGCGCAAAGAGTCGATACCGTTGGGTCCATCTCCAATCGAAATGTGAACTATGTTGCCGCGAACCCCTGACACGGATGCATTCTGGCAAGCCTTTCGCCGCAATGCCGGGCTCGATCACGACAATTATGTCGTCGGATCATTCGGTGATTCTCCAGAGATGGCAACCGAACTGGCCGATTTGGTCGTCACCGGGATTAAGAGGGCCACGGCCAGCTTGGCACGCGATTACGGCGAGGGCCGCGAGCCGACACCCGAGCCCGGCGATTTCGTGATGATGCAAGACGGCAAGGGGCGTCCCAGGTTCATCTGGCGTACCACTCAGGTTACTATCAAGCCGCTCTCCCAAGTTGATGAGGCATTTGCGTGGGACGAGGGCGAAGGGGACCGCACGCGAGAGTGGTGGCTCGACGCCCATCGCCGCTATTTCACTCGGCAAGCAAGACGTGAAGGGTTCGAGTTCGGCGAGGATATCCTTACCGTCTTCGAGCGCTTCGAAATCGTGTGGCCGCTCGATGTGGCGGATATGATTACCCGAGAGTCTTCACAGAGGCACTAAAGGCCCGATCGACGACAATCAGTGCAGGCGGGCACTAGCTTCGGTGCGTGACACCCCGATGAGCTTTCCGCGCGGCGCGGCCTTTGTGCTATCCTCAAAGCGATCCATCGGCTGCCCCTAAGCTCGAAAGGTATTTTTATGAACGACGTAGCTCCGATGCGCCAGCTAAGCCCCGCCTCGCAAGCGATAAGCCCGGCAAAGTTTGCTCATTTCGTGCTGAGAACCGGGCAGTTCGAAAAGATGATCGAGTGGTACCAGACCGTGCTCGCGGCTCGTACCGTATTTCGTGACGAGCGGCTTTGTTTTCTGTCCTATGACGACGAGCATCATCGCTTGGCGCTAATCAACATCCCTGGCTTGCCGGTGCGCGATCCCGATGCTGTCGGGACCGACCACGTGGCCTACGCCTACAACAACCTCGGTGAATTGTTATTGACCTACCGCCGACTGAAGGTGGCTGGCATCCTGCCGCACTGGCCGATCAACCACGGTGTCACGACATCGATGTACTACCGTGATCCCGACAATAACCGGGTTGAGCTTCAGATCGACAATTTCGCTACACCTGCGGAGCTTGACGGCTATTTCCATAGCCGGGCCTTTGCCGAGAACCCGGTCGGCGTCACCTATGACCCCGAGGAGCTTTGCCGCCGCTACGAGGCGGGTGAGCCGATGGCGGATCTGCTTCGCATTCCGCCGATGCCCGAGGGAAAGACCCCATGGGACATGTTGGCGAGCCACTGATCGGCCTGCAAAACGCCGATACCCTTTGTCAGGAGTTTCGACTTTAGGGTGATGTTCGCCGAACCGGCCCAGTCGTGATCGGCGGGTTTCTGCGAATTGTTCCTATTGTGAATCGCTAGGAACAATCGGCCCGCGACAACGGCTGCAAGTCTTCCTATCGGGTGGTATGGGATATCGGTAACGACTCCCGGCGCTCTCACAGCGCTTGTCAAGGCCACCCTGTCACACTCTGGAAGGCGCGTAAGTCTAGTGCAACGCGGGAGCCGCGGGGGCTCGGGGCGTCACGACGCCTTAATCGGAAAATCTGAGTTCGGAGGTGCATGTATGGCACAATGCCGGGATGGAAGATTTAGGATGCGCCCCGAAAACATCACTAACACGGTCATTTCGACGCCGCGGCTCGAACTCCGATCTTTGACGCCGGGGGATGCTGCGGAGATCTTTGCAGCCATCACGCCGGAACTGACCCGCTTCATGGCGTGGGAACCCCCAGTGTCGCCCGCCGCCATGGCCAGGAGCCAAATGATCCAGATATCGGCCATGGCTGCTGGCACTGACCTACACCTCGTTATTCGATTGAAGGACGACGGAGAATTTCTTGGGAGGGCTGGATTGCACGCGATTGGCAGTGCGGAGCCGGAACTCGGCATCTGGATCAAGGAGACGGCTCAGAGCCGTGGTTATGGCAGCGAAGCGATAGCGGCGTTGGCTGCTTGGGCCGCTCCGCGTTTTGGCATTGCGAGCTTTATATGGCCGGTCGCTGAGGAGAATGTGCGCAGTCGACGGCTCGCCGAGGCTTTGGGCGGGGTGCCCATCCGATCGACCATCCGCCCAAAATACCGGGCCATCATTTACCGGATTCCAGCGCCATGAACCACGCGAGCCTGCCCGCGACTGGCGGCGAGCTATCGTTACGGCAGGACTTGGGCTCTGGATAAAGACTATTCCCTAGACATCGTGGTCTGCGATATGCGCTTGGAATAGCCGAGCTTCACGGGGCTTAACCTTTTCGTCAAATTCTCCCGCATACGCCAAGCTTTGAACGTTCTCCCGCATACGCCAAGCCTCGAACGAAACCGAGCACATTTGTCGTCACCGCGTGGCAATGAAAACGATCGCAAATAGCGAGGCGATTGCCGTGAGGCTCCAAAAGATCTGCATGGCTCAGAGGCAGTGTCGCCAGAAGACTTCTATCCAGGCGATGACGATCGCAGCGCTCCCGACCATCGTATACAGCGGTTTGAGGGCTTGCTCCTTACGGAATCGCGTAACCTGTTCGATCAGGAACTCCAGGTCGGCCTTAATAGCACCGAGGTTGATGTCCTCAGGGTTACGTCGTGGCATCAGTGGGTGATGATCGTCTGGCATGTCGGTTCCCGACAGTCTCGCGGCTTCGCCGCGAAGCATGAGATTGATTGTGCCAGATCATGGTTGACGGTTGGTTAAGATGAAGGACGCAAAGCCTCTGTCGGTCAACGGGAACCAGTCTCTCGGTGTGACCGATTCACCGCCGCGGGGTTCCGGTCACTCCGCAACGGCGTTTTGGCAGTTTACAAGGACACACTCTTTGCCGCCATTACACGCGGCCTACGGACGGCGGATTAAGCGCACAAAACAGCGTCTAAAGGTTGACCCACGGTCGCGTCATTCGACCGGACGGTATCGCTCTGTGGCGATCATCAAAAGCGGGATAGGATCTTCCTGAGCGGTAAGGAGCGGTAACATGGTCACGAGCACCCGAACCAGTGCGATAACCCTTGAGCGGGCGAAGCTCGAAGGTGATGAGCTTATTCAAACCCCGATCGGTGATATCAAACTTGTGCACAACTACTTCGATGACGAAGCTTCCCGTAGGCTCTTCGATGAGCTTGACTACAAGCGTGCCGTGCAGGCTTACATTTGGAGTCAGCCTCTCGTAAGCATGGCCAACTGGCGCAACTGCCAAGGCAAGGCGTTCGGAGTAAGCGGCACAAATGACTTCGTGGTGCTGAAATCTCTAAGAGAAAAGCGCGGAATCCTGACGGCGAACTTGATAACGCCTTACATATTCAACTTCAACAGTCTAACAGAAGGCCCGTTGCTAATTGATTACCCGGCTGGCAAAACTGCCGGTGGAATTTTAGATTTCTGGCAACGCCCGATCGCAGACTTGGGCCTTACCGGCCCCGACCAAGGCAATGGCGGTCGCTACATTATTGTTGGACCCGGCGACGATCCGAAGAAGTACAACAACTCGGAGATGTTTCTGTTCCAATGCGCAACGAACAACGTCGCGGTCCTCTTGCGCAATCTCGACCCAGATCCGGCGTTCTACGAAAGTTTCAAGGCGACGATCAAGATGGGCCGCCATGGTAGGGCGCTGGAGAAATGTCGATTCATCGAAGATCGCGACGTGGAATGGGATGCCACCGCACCCCGCGGAATGGAGTATTGGAGTATCCTTTCGTCGATCATCAACGAGGAACCGGTCCGCGAGGTGGACAAAGCGTGGACCGCGATGCTGCTGCCGCTCGGTATCGAAAAGGGCAAGCCGTTTAGCCCGAATGCAAACCAAAGAGCCGCCCTGCTGAAGGGTGCGGCGATGGGCGAACTGATGGCTCGCAATTTCCAAGTGAATCCGCGCTTCACTGAACCGTACTGGAAAGGAACCCACTGGTATAAGAGCATCGATTTTCACGTCGAGCAGGAGATCGATACTCGCGTGGAACTGGATGAGCGCACGACTTGGTTTTATGAAGCGGTCGGGACCACCAAGGGCATGGCGAATCCCACTGTCGGCACCGGCCAAGTGTACATGACCACTAAGCGCGACAGCAAAGGCGATCTATTGCGCGCCGATAGGACGTACAGGCTGCATGTACCGAAAGACGTACCCGTTGGCCAGTTCTGGTCATTAACGCTGTACAGTGAAAACACGCGCAGAATTTATGATAACGGGAGCACGGCGCTCCGCAGCGCCGGGATCGACAGCCACATGAGAGATTTGAAGTACAACGCGGACGGCAGTATCGATTTGTACATCGGCCCAAAAGCTCTCGCCGGTCACGAGGCCAACCGCATCAAGACGGTGGGCGAAGATGGTTGGTTTGTGTATTTCCGCTTGTACGCGCCATTGCAGCCATTCTTTGACAAGACGTTTAGTCTGCGCGACTTCGAGGTTGTGCCTTAACGCGATTGATGACACGGGAGGCGGTTCGATGGAACTCTACCGGCAAACTTTGGAGCAGCGTGCCGTCACCGCAGCGATCTGGGGGATGCCCATCGTCAGCGTGGACGCGATGCGGCGCGCCTTCTTCCGCGACGCCAAAGCCAACTACAACGATGTGGTCTTCTGGTCTCAGCCTTCGGACTGGAAGAACCAGACAACAACACCCAACGCGTCTGCCCGTTATGTGTATTTCAACTTCAACACTAAGGACGGGCCAGTCGTGGTGGAAATCCCGCCTGCTGTGGACGCCGGATTGTTCGGGACGTTGCTCGACGCGTGGCAAGTGCCGCTGGCCGACGTTGGCCCGGAGGGCGAGGACCAAGGCAAGGGCGGCAAATATTTGTTGCTGCCGCCTGACTTCAGGAGCAATGCGCAAACGGGCTACATCGTCGTTCGTCCTCAGACCTTCAACGGCTACGCGCTGTTCCGGTCCATCCCGAAGAGTTCATCGGCAGCGGACGTGAGCAACGCCATCGCGCTGGTGAAGAAGATTCGACTTTATCCACTGGTAAAGGCTGACAGCCCGCCCGAACAACACTTCGTGGACATGACAGGAAAGCTGTTCGACGGCATCGTCCGCTTTGACGGAAGTTTCTACGTCAGTCTTGCCCAAATGATCAACGAAGAGCCAGTACTGGCGCAGGACAGGGCGATGATGGGGCTGCTGCTTTCGCTTAGCATCGAGAAAGGAAAAGAGTTCAAGCCCGACACCACTATGCAGGCCGTCTTAACGCAATCCGCCCGCGAGGCGCACGCGTGGCTGATGAACGGGCTGCTGGCCTACAGCACGCCGCATTGGCCTAACAGCCGATGGGCGGTACCAGCAGCACCAACAGCTATCGAGACGGCTTTTTCGTTTGAGCGGCCCAACTACCTGGACGTGGATGCGCGCGGCATCGGATACTTCAGCTTTTATGCGCCGCCCAAGAAGCTGGGGGCGGCGACTTTTTATGTCGGCACGTTCAAGGATGCGAATGACGACCTTCTTCGAGGTGAGGTAGGCTACAGGCTGCACGTCCCCCGCAACGTGCCCGCACAGCAATTCTGGGCGTTGACGCTTTACGACCGCGAGACATGCGGCTTCATTCGTGACATGCCGCGTCCCGGCATAGATTCTTACGACGAGAAAATGCAGAAGAACGCTGACGGCTCAGTCGATATCTACATTGGTCCGAGCCCTCCTGCGGGGAAGGAAGCTAACTGGATTCAAAGTTCATCGGGCCGCGCTTGGTTTCCCTTTTTCCGCTTCTACGGGCCAGAAAAGCCGCTCTTTGAGAAGACATGGAAGCTGCCGGACATCGAGCGCGTGAATTGACCATTTGGTGGTAGAGTCTCTTGGTCAGCACATCGAGCGACCCCTGATCCTCAGACCTCGCGCAGTTCGCCCGCTTAATTAGCCGCACGAGTTCGTTCCATTCATCGGGGGGCCGGAATCGGATTTCATCGTCGCTGATTATCGTTTTGCAGGTGTAAAAAAGAGGGAGCGCAACTCGCGCTCACCGAATACTCGGCCAATTTCTCTAAACGAAAAGAATGGAATCAGCGCGATAGTAAAGATGATAATGACGAAAAGGAACGCTCTCGGACTTCCGTCACCGATGTGCGGGAAACTTTCACCTATCGTCTTGCCCTTGAATTTGCCAACAACCACTTCCTCTACTATATCGAATATCAATAATAAAATCGTGAATGCGACAGATTTCACCAATATGGCATAGATTGGTGTCCGTTCTCTAAACCACTCCGCAAAGCTAAAGTCCTCGGCAACAAGTATGACCTTTCCGAAGATGAGAGCATTAACAATGGCGAAGCCATAGAAATGGTATTCTATGCCATCTTTTGCCGATACGACCGCTTCATGGAGGGCGAGTATTCCAAACAAAAAAAACTGATAAATGGCAATTCCAATGAAACTTATGATTTCGTGGTAGAGTCTCTGTTTGGTCAGCATAAGCAATCAGGGTCGAGGGTTTCGCCGACTACGGTATGCTGGGGTCGGGGGCACCTTCCTTGGGCCGACCTACTTTCCCTGATTGAACTTACGCAGGCAAAGCGCATCTATTTACCGCCCCGAGCGCGATAAGATTAGGTCCATCCCCCGGACCCCGACCCGCATGGCTTCCCCCAGCCGATGCGGGCCCGCTCGGAGCAGCGGGATCATTGCTCTTTTTCGTAGCGTTCGTCAGGTCTCATCGGCGCACACGAGGACAATTTCGTTAACGGTGTAACCTCGTCGCAACAATGTGGTAACAAGGACGCGGGCTACGATCTGCTCTCGAAACCGGTGGTATAGCCCTGTCGCGATCCGCGATCTCGCGGCTCGGGATAGGTATCAGTTCCAAATGCTGGGCTATCGCAGAGAGGCCCGATCATGCCCTGGTCGATGTCGCAGCGGCACTCAGAGCAGCAGCGCGTGGTAACACAAGAGGGACAGCAACACGAGCTACGGCGTAGAGCACAATCGCCAGATAATAAACAGTGCCGCCAGAAAAGCTCGATCCAGGCGATAACGATCGCGGCGCTCCCGATCATCGTATAGACGGGTTTTAGAGCTTGCTCCTCGCGGAACCGCGTGACCCATTCGATCAGAAACTCTAGCAGGATGCGGAAAAAGTCGATTGATCGTCGTTTCGCTGCCATTCATCGCCTGGGGCACGTCCGTAAGCCATTGATCTAATGTGACCCTCATTTCGGTATCGAGCCCGTTCCATGGCCATTTTTTCGAAATCGCGACTTTTTCCGCAGCCTGCTAGGTCGGCCTTAATGGCACCGAGATCGATGTCCTCAGGGTTACGCCGTGGCATCGGGGCATGGTAATCGTCGGGCATGGGATAGATAGTGCCAAATGATGGTCGGTGACGAGTTGACGATCCGCTCGTCACTGCTGGCGGGGCGGGAGACGAAGCCGATCAACCGGAGAGCGGGAGCACTCTGTTGGCCGGAGGGTCGAGTTAATCAATAAGGCTCCAGATCGCGCTCCAACGGTAACATTTCGTAATTAACCGTAACTTATCGTTGACAGTTGCCCTTAATCTGTCACTTTCTCACAATCGAGAGGTTTTGTCCAAAAAAACCGCGAGGTGACAAGGGGCATCACTCATCGAAGGGAGGAATGGATCATGCGCTTCTGGAAGAACTTGCCGGAACCGGAAAAGTAGTCTCGGACAAGCCGGTTGGAATTACATCGGGTCACAGGAGAGGAACACGCCATGCGAAATAGTGTTGTTGGGTTGGCGAGCGGCCTATTGCTGCTCGCTTGCGGCGGTGCTGATGCCGCGGACACAGATGCCGAATACACGGCGAAAGTGATGGCCGCTGCGCCGCTGCCGATTTGTCAGAGTGCTACGATCGTGCGCACGGTGAACGGTGTCACTCAGACCCTCAAAAAGGGAACCAACGAATACACATGTCTGGAAAACAACGGCGTGCCGATGTGCCTCGATCCCAACGCCATGGAGTGGGTACAGGCGTTGCAGACCCACGCACCACCGCCCGATAAGGTCGGCTTTGTTTATATGCTCAACGGCGACACCGGGGCGAGCAACACCGATCCGTGGGCAACCAAACCCGAGCCGGATAACCATTGGGTCGTGACAGGTCCGCACGTGATGATCGTCGGTCCCGCCGTCAAGGCGATGCCGGGCTATCCCCGAACCGCCGATGCCGATCCGACGAAGCCCTACGTGATGTTCGCGGGGACGCCCTACGAGCACCTTATGCTCCCTGTGAAGTGAGGTTTACAAATCAGGGCTCATCTGGGGTAGGCATACTCCTCATGGCTCGGGGAAGCGCCAGCCATCGCCTCTAGTCGACGGCATTATGGGGCGGTGATCGTCTGGCATGGGATCGATCGTGCCAGATCATGGTTGACGGTCGGTTACGATGAAGGACGATGGAGCAAAGCTCTGCCGGTCAACGGGAACCAGTCTCTCGGTGTGACCAACTCACTCCCGCTGGGTTCCGGTCACCACCATGTCGGTATGATGGCTTCCGCATACCGAACAGACGAGGCGCTTTGACCAGTCTGGAACAGTAGTCTCGGACCCGTATCGGCTTGCCATTTCCGCGGGTGCGGGTTCAACTTGATGGCCGCAATTCCGGCACCCGGCAAAGCCGTGTGGCTCCCCTAAGGGGAGGCACCACACGATCAGGCGAACATGGGCAGCCGCCGCATTCCCTAGTGTCATCGGCGGGCCGGAATAGGCTTTCATCGTCGCCGATAACGGCCCGCCCGCGGTCCATCAACCCCATGTATACCTGCGAAGTCCCAGGACTCCTCTAAGGCCGGGATGGACGCGGTAAGTTGCAGCATTTTCGTTGAACAATGCTCGTCTGTCACGATATCGCCATACATAATCAGATCCGCCACCGCCACCGCCCGGCCGATAATAGCCTATAACGGAAAAGTCGAATAGTTGAGAAAGCAATTCTCTCGGTGTAATCCCATCAGGTAGAATGTCCTTCCTTGCATCGCACGCTTCCTCTAACGCTTCCCTCTTAAATACCTCACTATTTATCGTTTTCAATACCTCTAAATACTGTTTATACTCGGGTACGTGCTTATGGATTTCGTCATCTAATTCATTGAGAAAGTATTCCGAGTATGCCACTCGCGTCTGGTTTACGTCATCATTATCAAATCTTTCTGGCTTCGTGTCTTCTCTTCGTTTATATGCATTGAGCACTTCATTGCAAAACTTAATTATATCTCTTGGTCTCAGAAATGTCCGATCAATAATGTGTTGGTATTTCGATTGATGACCGGACATTTGACGTGTTTCGTCAAATACACCATTCCACGAACCTGATTCTGGTATCTTAAACACCTTTGCAAATCGCTTCTCCATAAGCGCTTTTAGGCTGTTGTCGTTAGAGCCTGTGTCCCATTCAATTCGAGCAGCAGCGCTTTCGGTAATCTTATTTTTATCCTCAAACTGGAGTTGCTGATAAATATCATCGCGCAAGAAGATCACAACGCGCAACTTCTTTCCAGCTTCACGCGCCGCGTCATTTATTTTGCGTGCTGCGAGTAAGAGGCCAATAAGCTTAAGTTCATAATCAGCTTCCGTTCGGGAAAAACCCAGGTCTAGCTCATCAAAACAGATGAAGTAAATAATTTCAGGGTTGGCAGAACTTATGACGGCGCGCATTAACCTATTGTTGACATCTTGGACAACTACAGGAAGATAATCCATAGGAACTTGCTCTGGACGGATTTCAGCCTTTCCAAACGACCAATTTAGACCAAGTGTAGGCTTCAACTTCAACAAACGGAGTGGGGAAAAAATCTGAGCAACATCGGGTCACGTGATCCGTGTGTGTCGATTACAAACGTCTCTATGACCGACATTTCTTGCGCAGCAACATCCGAGTGGGGCTGAGAATTGTCCATATTTAACAGGATCTTTGCGACAGACATATATATCAAGTATTCCCAGCTATACAAAAAGCACTGTTCATTAGGAACACCAGCCTTCTTTTGTTTTTCGTGATGATGCCAGGGATAGTCCGAGAACGTATGGCCGAAGGAGAAAATATTGTGCCTCCTCGCTGTTTGCGGTGGGTAGGGTAACGCGTAGCTAGATTTGCTGTCTGCGCACCGGTGAGGTTTGGGTAGCGCGGGTGAGGCGGAGAAGGAAGGTCCGGCACCGGTAGAGCGCCGGAC
>Ga0306925_10001271_pt1 | contig 20400 bp, 13 predicted proteins | sample flu12Cox44000176_FD_203755 | JGI IMG/M metagenome (GOLD analysis project Ga0306925, IMG submission 203755) | Lab enrichment of tropical soil microbial communities from Luquillo Experimental Forest, Puerto Rico - flux8day.12C.oxic.44.000.176 (v2)... | ecosystem: Environmental > Terrestrial >... | reverse complement strand
CCCGTCAACGTGATGGTCATGGACGGTGTGCCGTCAAATGACCGACTGACCGAGCTCGGCGTCTCCCGCATCAGCTACGGTCCCATCCCGTACATCCGCGCGATGAGCGTGCTCCAACAGGACGCAAAGAAGGTGCTTTCCTAGTGGATAAAGGGTCTGATGTGAGAGGCGTCCAAGTCCGAGTGAGCACAGACCCTCCGATTTGCACGCCACGGCATGCTGCCGCATCGATACAGAGGTGTATTCTGCAACACCGCCGCACGCCGAGGATGCTTATCGCGCAGGCCGCATTCCCATTCGCCGCAGCAGGTTTTCGACATCCGGCACTGCCTGAGCCACAATGACGTCCGTTCCGGCAGCATTAAGGTGCGAGTGATGGCCTGAATCGTCTTCAGGACGAAGCCTCCACCGGCCGCTCGCCCAACCCTCGTAATAAACGTATACCAGGTGACGAAGGAGTCCACGCTCTGCTGCCCGCTGCAAAGATGGTGCGGGAAATTCCAAAGAGCCGCGAGATCGTTGCCTACTGCCGCGGCCCCTACTGCGTGCTGGCCTTCGAGGCCGTCGCTCTACTGCGTGACCGTGGATTCAAGGTCAGGCGACTGGAGGATGGCTTTCCGGAATGGAAGGCGGCTGGTCTTCCGGTCGCATAGGGTCGCTCGATGTCTATCGATTGCTATCGGCGGCCTCCAATTCCCCATTGTTGTCCTCTGGTATCCCGTCCTACTCCGCGGTACTCCCCGTCACTCCCACTCGATGGTGCCGGGAGGCTTCGAGGTCACGTCATAGACCACGCGGTTGACCCCCTTGACCTCGTTGATGATGCGGGTCGCCACGTGCCCGATGAATTTCATGTCGAAGGGGTAGAAATCCGCCGTCATGCCGTCGGTGGAAGACACCGCCCGCAACGCCACGACATGGTCGTAGGTACGGTAGTCTCCCATCACGCCCACGCTGCGCACCGGAAGCAGTGCGGCGAAGGCCTGCCAGATGTCGTCGTAGAGCCCGGAACGCCGGATCTCCTCGATGAAGATGTCGTCGGCAAACTGCAGCATCTCGAGCTTCTCGCGCGTGACCTCGCCGGGGCAACGGATGGCGAGGCCCGGGCCCGGGAACGGATGTCGGCCCACGAACGCCTCGGGCAATCCGAGCTCGCGGCCAAGCGCACGCACCTCGTCCTTGAACAGCTCACGCAGCGGCTCGACGAGCTTCATATGCATCCGCTCGGGCAACCCGCCCACATTATGATGGGACTTGATGGTAACCGACGGTCCGCCGGTGGACGACACGCTCTCGATCACGTCGGGATAAAGCGTTCCCTGGGCAAGGAACTCGGCGCCGCCGAGCTTGTTCGCTTCCTGCTCGAACACATCGATGAACAGCTTACCGATGGTCTTGCGCTTGGCCTCGGGATCGGTGATGCCGGCAAGCGCATCCAGGAAAATCTGCTCTGCTTCGACATGCACGAGCGGAATGTTGTAGCTGTCGCGAAACAGCCGCACGACCTTCTCGCCTTCGGCAAGACGCAGCAAGCCGTGATCGACAAAGACGCAGGTAAGCTGCGCGGCGATCGCCTCGTGGATGAGCACCGCGGCGACGGCCGAATCGACGCCGCCCGAAAGCCCGCAGATCACACGTTCGCTGCCGACCTGCGCCCTGATCTTCTCGATCGCCTCCTCCTTGAAGGCGCGCATGGTCCAGTCGCCCCGGCAGCCCGCAATGTTGCGCACGAAATTGCGGATGAGCGCCGCCCCGTGCGGCGTATGCACCACTTCGAGATGAAACTGAGTGGCATAGAATCTGCGCCGCTCGTCGGCGATCATGGCAATGGGCGCGTTTGGCGACGTCGCGATCACGCGAAAGCCGTCGGGCGGCCGGGTGACGCGGTCGCCGTGACTCATCCATACGGGATAGCGCTCCCCCTTTCGCCAAGTGCCGTCGAGTAACGGAGAGTCCGCCGTCACCAGCACCTCGGCGCGACCGAACTCGCGATGATGCCCGCCTTCGACCGCGCCTCCGAGCTGGCTTGCCATGGCCTGCTCGCCGTAGCAGATGCCGAGAACGGGAATGCCGGCTTGGTAGATCTCGACGGGGGGAAGCGGGGCGTCCCGGTCGAGCACCGATGCAGGGCCGCCCGAGAGGATCACCCCTTTCGGCTGCATCGCGTGGAGCGCCTGCGCCGCCCTGTGAAAGGGCACGATCTCGCAATAGACCTTCTCCTCGCGCACGCGCCGCGCGATGAGCTGGGTGACCTGCGAGCCGAGATCGATGATGAGAATGCGGTCGTGGCGAACCGGCCGATCGGAGCCGACAGCGCGAACGAGAGGAGAATCGAGGACGCTCATCACGGAGTTATGTGCGGCCGGCTCCGTGCCGGGTCAAGGTTCGTCGTCCCCCGAGATCTATGCCGGCCCCGCTTCCCCCAGGACTGACGCGTAAAAGGACCGACACGTAGAACCCGTCGGTATCCGTCTGGCGCGGCGTCATCAGCAATCCTTCGGGCGATAGCTGCACGGCGCGCTGGAAAATGACGGCGCGCTCGCCCAGGGCCTCCATCACCCGGGCCGGTGCAGTTGGCGCGAATTGCGGATGGCGGGCGAGGAATGCACGCACCTGATCGTCGTTCTCCTCGCGCAGAAGGGAGCACGTGACATAGGCGATGCGGCCGCCAGGTTTGGGCAGCGTGGCGGCGCGATCGAGCAGATCGGCCTGCTCGCGCATGCGCAGCTCCAGCGCGCCGGGACGCACCCGCCATTTGGCATCGGGATTGCGCCTCCAGGTACCGATGCCGGTGCAAGGGGCGTCGACTAGCACGAGATCGGCATGGTTCTCGAGGTCGGCCAGCAAGTTCTCCGTGGACTTCGGCGTTCTCACCTGGACGTTATGGACGCCCGAGCGCTCCAGTCGCGAATGGATCGGGGCAAGTCGCCGCTTGTCGAGATCGGTGGCATAGATTTGTCCGCGATTGTTCATCATCGCTGCCAGCGCCAGCGTCTTGCCGCCGGCGCCGGCGCAAAGGTCGATGACCTGCTCGCCCGGCTTCGCCGCCGCCAGCAGCGAAGCGAGCTGCGAGCCTTCATCCTGCACTTCGACCCTGCCCTTTATGAAGGCCGGCTCGGCGCCAATGGCCGGGCTCTTTGCCTCGGCCGTGCGCGCGATGCGCAATCCAAACGGCGACCAGCGGGCCGGCACAGGATCAAGATCGGTGAGCGCGCTGATTGCATCCTCGAGGCTCCCCTTGAGCGTATTGACCCGCAGGTCGAGCGGAGCGCGGGCAGCGAGCGCGGCACCCTCGGCCGCCCGGTTCTCACCAAATGCGCGCGCGAAATGCGCATCGAGCCACTGCGGATAGTCGCCGGCAATCCAGGCCGGCGCGTCCCGCAGATCGGCAGCGGCAAGCCGCGATTGCTCCTCTGCGGTCAACGGCGCCGGCGCGAACCGCGCGCCGCTGGCAAGCACGGCGATGGCCTCGCGGTCAAGCCCGCGTTCGAGCCGCAGCATGCCGAGCGTCAGCGCGCGGGGAGACTGCTCCCCCATGATGTGCGCGCTCGAGGCACGCCGGCGCAGCGTATCGAAGACGAGGCCGGCAATGGCGGCGCGGTCGCCAGAGCCGGCGAAGCGGTGCGACAGCCCCCAATCCTTGAGCGCGTCGGAAGCGGGCCGCCGCCGCGTCTCGATATCAGCGATGACCTCGATGGCAGCGGAAAGCCGGGCCGCGGGCGTCATCCAAGCCCAAGCAGGATGCGACCCATGAAGATGAGCCACATCAGCGCGAGCACGATCGCGCCTGCGATGTAAATCCCGCCCCGCTGGCGCACGTCGTTGCCGGTCGTATGCACGTAGGCATGGGCGAGGCGGAGCACCACGAAAATCCATGCCATCACGACGAACAGATAATCGGCATGGCGGGTAATCCAGGCGAGAATCGTCAGCACATAAAAAAGAACCGGCACCTCGAGCTGGTTGTGAAATGCATTGGCAACCTGGGTCGCATGCGAGGGCCAGCCTGGCTCGCGCAACGCAATGTCGCTGGTCTTGACTTCCCCGCTGGTGACCGCGCTCGTGCGCAGATACGCCATCCAGACCAGCAAGACGAAGGTGAGCAACACCTGGACGAAAAGCGGAAGCAGGACAGCTTGAATGGACATCGGTTATCCGCAATCGCGCTAGTGTCCCGGTTCCGACGTTTGTATACCCTTGCAGCACACCCTTTTACAAACGTCGGAACCAAAGGGACACTAGCAGGATATATGATTCTAGTGTGGCTTTGGATTTGACGTTCCTACGAATGACTCGCGGCAATGCTGGTAGGAACGTCAAATCCGCCACACTAGCCCCGGCTGGGATAATTTGGGCTCTCTCTGGTGATGGTGACGTCGTGCACGTGGCTCTCGCGCATGCCGGCAGCGGAGACGCGCATGAAATCGGCCTTTTCATGAAACTCAGCAAGCGTCCGCGCGCCCACATAGCCCATGGCGGCGCGCAGACCCCCCGCGAGCTGGTGCAGCACGGTTGCCGCGGCGCCCTTGTAGGGCACCTGGCCTTCCACTCCTTCCGGCACCAGCTTGAGGCTGTCCCTGATATCCTGCTGGAAGTAGCGGTCGGCGGAGCCGCGCGCCATGGCCGGCACCGACCCCATGCCGCGATAGGTCTTGTAGCTGCGTCCCTGATAGAGAAAGACTTCGCCCGGGGTCTCGTCGGTGCCGGCGAGCAACGAGCCGATCATGGCGCAGGCGGCGCCGGCGGCCAGCGCCTTGGCAAGGTCACCGGAATATTTGATGCCGCCGTCGGCGATGACGGGGGTGCCGCTTTTGCGGGCCACCTCGACCGCGTCCAGGATGGCGGTGAGCTGCGGCACGCCGACGCCGGCGACGATGCGGGTGGTGCAGATGGAGCCGGGACCGATCCCGACCTTGACCGCGTCGGCGCCCGCATCGATCAGCGCCTGCGCCCCTTCGGCGGTGGCGATATTCCCGGCGACGACTTGCACCGCATTGGACTGGCGCTTGATGCGCCCCACCGCCTCGAGCACCGCGCGCGAATGGCCATGCGCGGTATCGACCACCACGAGATCGACCCCGGCCTCGATCAGGCGCTCGCTGCGCACGAACCCTCCGTCGCCGACCGTGGTCGCGGCCGCGACGCGCAGCCTCCCCTGCTCGTCCTTGCATGCGTGCGGGTTGGCGACCGCTTTCTCCATGTCCTTGACGGTAATGAGCCCGACGCACCGGTAGCGATCGTCGACCACGAGCAGCTTCTCGATGCGGTGCGCATGCAGAAGCCGCTTGGCCTCGTCCTGGCTGACGCCTTCGCGCACCGTGATCAGGTGCTCGCGCGTCATCAGCTCGGACACCCTCTGGCGGGGATCGTCGGCAAAGCGCACGTCGCGATTGGTGAGAATGCCGACGAGCTTGCCGGCCCGGCCGTCGCCGCCGCCCTCGACCACCGGGATGCCGGAAATTCCATGGTCCTTCATCAAGGCGAGCGCATCCGCGAGCGTCGCATCGGGCGCAATGGTGAGCGGATTGACCACCATGCCGGACTCGAACTTCTTGACCTGGCGGACCTGCACCGCCTGCTGCTCGGGCTCGAGGTTGCGATGGATGACGCCGAGCCCTCCGGCCTGCGCCATGGCAATCGCCATCTTGGCCTCGGTCACCGTGTCCATGGCCGAGGCCACGATCGGGATGTTGAGCGCAATTTCGCGCGTGATGCGGGTGCGGATGTCGGCTTGCGACGGCAGCAGCTCCGACAGCCCCGGCCTTATCAGGACGTCGTCAAATGTGAGCGCTTCACGCAGCTTTCCGTTGGAGGCAGGGTCCATCGCCAAGTCCAGCTCTCGGGCGGCATCATCGCGCACCGGAATGAGGCAACTCGTCGGCGAAACGAACCGCTTCGCGCGCTGCTCGATGACCCGTTTTAGGTTGGCGCCGGTCGTTAGCACGTCGACCGGCAGAATCCTAGCTCCTTTGCGGCAATCCACCGGAACTCAGGACGGATTTTGCCCACGCGTGCAATCCGGTCCGAAACGCATGCCCGTATGTAGGATGGGGCCGCCGCAACACAATGGCCGCGCCCGCCCCCGCCAGGGGGACGATTCGACATCTGCCCCGCGAATCGCTCTAAAGCTGCGAGGCGACAATTCTAATTCGGTCATTTTCCATGCCGGGCAAGCGCATCGTGCCGCTGATCGTGGCGGTGGCTCTGTTCATGGAAAACATGGATTCCACCGTCATTGCGACCTCGCTGCCGGCGATCGCGCGCGACATCGGCACCAGCCCGCTGGCGCTCAAGCTTGCCGTCACCTCCTACCTGCTCTCGCTCGCCGTCTTCATCCCGGTGAGCGGCTGGACCGCCGACCGCTTCGGCGCGCGCACGGTGTTTCGCGGCGCGATCGCGGTGTTCATGCTGGGATCGATCGGCTGCGCGCTCTCGGGCTCGCTCGCGCAGTTCGTGATGGCGCGCATGGTCGAGGGCATGGGCGGAGCGATGATGACGCCGGTGGCGCGCCTCATCCTCGTGCGCAGCGTGGGCAAGCGCGAGCTGATCAACGCCATGATCTGGGTGACGCTGCCGGCGCTGATCGGCCCGCTGCTCGGCCCCCCGCTCGGCGGCTTCATCACCACCTTCATATCCTGGCACTGGATCTTCCTGATCAACATCCCGATCGGGCTCGCCGGCATCGTGCTCACGACCATCTTCATCGAGGACGTGCGCGCGCAGGCGCCCGATCCGTTCGACCCGCTCGGCATGCTGCTGGCGGGGCTCGGCATCGGCGGGCTCGCCTTCGGCGGCTCGGTGCTGGGGCTCGATTTCCTGCCGCTCCCGGTGACACTGGCGCTGATCGCCGGTGGGGCGGCAGCGAGCTACGGCTATGTCGTGCACGCGCGGCGCACCGCTGCCCCGGTGCTCGATCTCACCCTGCTCGAGCTTCCCTCGATGCGCGCCGCCGTCATCGGCGGCTTCATCTACCGCTCCGGCATCGGGGCGCTGCCGTTTCTGCTGCCGCTTCTTCTCCAGCTCGGATTCGGCCTGACCGCGTTTCAGTCGGGCCTGATCACGCTCTCCAACGTGGTCGGCGCCATGGGCATGAAGACCGTCATTCCCATTATCCTGCGCCAATTCGGATTTCGCCGCGCGCTCACGGTCAACGCGCTGATCAGCGCCTGCCTGGTGGCGGCCTGCGCGACCTTCGTGCCGGGGGTGTCCTTTGCCTGGATCGTCGCAGTTCTGATTGTCGGCGGCTTCTTCCGCTCGCTGCAGTTCACCAGCATCAACACCATTGCCTATGCCGACGTGGACTACCATCGCATGAGCCGCGCCACCTCGCTCGCTGCCGTCGCGCAGCAGCTCTCGATCTCGGTCGGCGTTGCCATCGGCGCGCTGGCGGTCGATCTCACGTTGTGGGCGCACGGGCGCTCCGTGATCACCGCCGCCGACTTCCGGCCCGCCTTCGTGATCATCGCCGTGATCGCGGCGAGCGCATGCTTCGTCTTCGCGCGCATGCCGGACGATGTGGGCGAGGAGCTCGCCCGGCGCACTCCCGGCCCCATCCCTTCTCCGGTCGAGGAGGCGGCCGATCAGAAGCTCGGATGAGCCGCAGCTACGACGGAACTTTGGGTTCGTTTTGCAAAAACGGGGGTGCTCGCGTGCAAATTAATAATCATACAATCAGAGATAGTTAGGGGCGATCTGCCGTCAGGTTCGTTTGGCCAAAAGCCCTCTGCGGGTAAACGTCCGGCGAGAGACCCAGGACGTGTTTGCAGCGCGCTTCCTGATCCGCAGCGCATCGGCGGCTATCATGCTCACGTCGGGCCGCTTCGCATCAATGCCGTGAAGCGTGCGGGTGACTATTCGATTATTTTGCTCCACACTCCCGTCCGAACAAAACCAACGAACTCAGTGATGGGAGGAGGTCATGCTGGCGAGAACCGATCCCGATACCGTCGAAACAGGCGAATGGATCGATTCGCTGCGCGCCGTGCTGCGTTACCAGGGCCCGGAGCGGGCCTCGTTCCTGCTGGAGCGGCTGACCGAGGAGGCGCACCGCGCCGGCGTGAGCGCGCCGTTCGCGCTCAATACCCCCTACGTCAATACGATCCCGCCGGAGCGGGAGGAGCGCGCGAGCTGGGATCGCGCCATTGAGCATCGCATCCGCTCCATCATCCGCTGGAACGCGGTGGCGATCGTCCTGCGCGCCAACAAGGAATCGTCCGAGCTCGGCGGCCACATCGCGAGCTTCCAGTCGGCGGCCACGCTCTACGACATCGGCTTCGGTCACTTCTGGCACGCACCGTCGGACAAGCATGCGGGCGACCTCGTCTACATCCAGGGTCATTCGGGGCCGGGGGTCTACGCGCGCGCCTTCCTCGAAGGGCGGCTGAGCGAGGAGCAGCTTCTCAACTTTCGCCAGGAGACCGGCGGTCGCGGCCTCTCCTCCTATCCCCACCCTTGGCTGATGCCGGAATTCTGGCAGTTCCCCACCGTGTCCATGGGACTGGGGCCGCTGATGGCAATCTATCAGGCGCGCTTCCTCAAATATCTGCACGGGCGCGGCATCGCCGACACCGCCGGGCGAAAGGTGTGGGCGTTCATGGGCGACGGCGAGATGGACGAGCCGGAGTCGCTTGGGGCGGTGTCGCTCGCCGGGCGCGAGCGCCTCGACAATCTCATTTTCGTCATCAACTGCAATCTGCAGCGCCTCGACGGCCCGGTGCGCGGCAACGGGAAGATCATCCAGGAGCTCGAGCGCGTTTTCCGCGGCGCCGGCTGGAACGTCATCAAGGTGTTGTGGAGCAGCGACTGGGATCCGCTGCTGGCGAGGGATGCCTCCGGCATGCTGCGCCAGCGCATGGAGGAATGCGTCGACGGCGAATACCAGGATTTCAAGTCCAAGAACGGCGCCTACGTCCGCCAGCATTTCTTCGGCAAGTACCCCGAGACTGCGGCGCTGGTGAAGGACTGGACTGACGACCAGATCTGGGCGCTGCGGCGCGGCGGCTCCGATCCGGTCAAGGTCTACGCCGCCTACGCCGCCGCCGTGAAGCACACCGGCGAGCCGACCGTCATCCTTGCCAAGACGGTGAAGGGCTACGGCATGGGCGAGGCCGGCGAAGGTCAGAACATCACCCACCAGCAGAAGAAGATGGGTCTTGAAGCGTTGCGCAAGTTCCGCGACCGCTTCGCCATTCCGGTCTCCGACGAGAAGATCGAGAGCATCCCGCTCCTCACCCTGTCCGAGGGGAGCCCCGAGCTCAAATACCTGCGCGAGCGGCGCGCGGCGCTCGGCGGGGCGCTGCCCCAGCGGCGGCGAACCTCCAAGGCGCTGGACATGCCGGAGCTCTCGGCACTGAGCGCGCAGCTCGCCAGCACCGAGAACCGCGAGATTTCAACCACCATGGCGTTCGTGCGCATCCTCAACACGCTGCTGCGCGACAAGGCGATCGGCAGGTTCATCGTGCCGATCGTCCCCGACGAATCCCGCACCTTCGGCATGGAAGGCATGTTCCGCCAGCTGGGGATCTTCTCGCAGCTCGGCCAGCTCTACAGGCCGCAGGATGCCGATCAGCTCATGTTCTACCGTGAGGACAAGTCGGGCCAGATGCTGCAGGAGGGCATCAACGAGGCGGGTGCCATGTCGTCGTGGATTGCCGCCGCCACGTCCTACAGCACCAGCAACGCGCCGATGATCCCGTTCTACATCTACTACTCGATGTTCGGCCTCCAGCGCGTGGGCGACCTCGCCTGGGCGGCGGGCGACATGCGCTCTCGCGGCTTCCTCCTGGGCGGCACCGCCGGACGCACCACGCTCAACGGCGAGGGGCTCCAGCACGAGGACGGGCACAGCCACGTGCTCTCATCGACCATCCCCAACTGCGTGTCGTACGACCCGACCTTCGCCTATGAGGTCGCGGTCATCATCCAGGACGGGCTCAAGCGCATGTTCAGGGATCAGGAGGATGTCTACTACTACATCACCCTGATGAACGAGAACTATTCCCATCCCGCGATGCCCAATGGCGCGGAGGAGGGAATCCGTCGCGGCATGTATCTCTTCCGCGACGCCGGGGACGGCAAGGGGCCGCGCGTACAGCTGATGGGCTGCGGCACCATCCTGCGCGAGGTGATCGCCGGGGCGGAATTGCTGGCGCAGGACTTCGGCGTCCTCTCCGACATCTGGAGCTGCCCCAGCTTCAACGAGCTGCGTCGCAACGGCCTCGAGACGGAGCGCTGGAACCTGCTGCATCCCGTGCAGCCGCCGCGCCGCAGCCATGTCGAGCAGTGCCTCGCCTCACGGCAAGGACCTGTCGTCGCGGCCACGGATTACATGCGGGCGTTTGCCGAACAGATCAGGCCGTACGTTGGGCGCCGTTACGTCTGTCTCGGCACCGACGGGTTCGGGCGGAGCGACTACCGGGTCGCGCTGCGCAGGTTCTTCGAAGTGGACCGCCACTATGTCGCGGTCGCGGCGCTCAAGGCGCTTTCCGACGAGGGCGCAATTCCCGCGAGCAAGGTCGAGGCCGCCATCGCCAAATTCGGTATCGATCCTGAAAGATCGCCGCCGTGGAAGATGTGAGCAGCAAGCGCTCGTGATTACGGCAGGAGGAGCGCAACCGTGAAGTTGGTGTCGTCAGCGCGACAGATTCGGTGTTCACCGCACTCCTTGATGGGTATCGCACTTACTTCGACTGCGGCCCCCCTCACCCGCTCGCTTCGCTCGCGACCTCTCCCCACCGGGGAGAGGTCAACCGCGTGTGAGGCACGGTCTGAGAACATCTTTCGCGGACTAAGAGTTTCGCTGCACGAGCAGCGGACCCGACACCTCGCCCCAGCGGGGAGAGGTCGGCGCCGAAGGCGCCGGGTGAGGGGGGCACCGGCAGCGTCGCGCGCGACTCACTTCCCCACAAGGGGGAGGGATAACCGAGTTTGCGGCTCGCGCGGATCCAACATCATCGGAGCGCACTTTGAGATGACCTGCGTTCGCTGAGGGCAGTGCCATGAGTGAGTTGAGGGAGATTCGCGTCCCCGATATCGGCGACTTCAAGGAGGTGCCGATCATCGAGATTGCGGTGAAGCCGGGCGAGCACATTACGGCCGAGGCGCCGCTGGTCACGCTCGAATCGGACAAGGCGTCCATGGAGGTCCCCTCCCCGGCCGCGGGCGTGGTCAAGTCGCTTGCGGTCAAGATCGGCGACAAGGTCAGCGAGGGATCGCCCATCCTGATGCTTGAAGTCGATGGGGCAGCCGCCGCGCCCGAGCCGGTGAAACCTGCCGTTTCGGCACCGCCGGCACCGACCAGCGCGCCCGCGGGCGTCGCCGAAGTGCGCGTTCCCGACATCGGTGATTTCAAGGACGTGCCGATCATCGAGATCATGGTCAAGCCGGGCGACAGCATCGCCCCGGAGCAGCCGCTGCTGACGCTCGAATCCGACAAGGCCTCCATGGACGTGCCCTCCCCGCTCGCCGGCACCGTTGCCGAGCTCAAGGTCAAGGTCGGCGATCGGGTCAGCGAGGGCAGCACCATCCTCACCCTGGTCACCGATGCCGCCGCGGCTGCTGCCCCGGCGCGTCGCACGCCGGCAGCGCCGGTGCCTGCGCCCGCGGCGGCTGCGGCTCCAAGCCTGGCTGCTCCTGCGGCGGCCGCGCCCGGCACCGCCGACAAGAGCATCTCCGACAATTGGGCGGACCTCCCCTACGCGGGGCCCTCGGTGCGCAAGCGCGCGCGCGAGCGCGGCATCGATCTGCGAAAGGTCAAGGGCAGCGGTCCGCGCGGCCGCATTCTCCCGGCCGATGTGGACGCGTTCGCCCCCGCCCCCGCGGCGGCCGCAAAGCCGAGCGCGCCGGCAGCAGCGGGCGCAGCCGGCCTCGATCTCCTGCCCTGGCCGAAGGTCGATTTCGCCAAGTTCGGTCCGGTCGAGAGCAAGCCGCTCTCGCGCATCAAGAAAATCTCGGCCGCGAACCTGCATCGCAACTGGGTGATGATCCCGCACGTCACCAGCCACGACGAGGCCGACATCACCGAACTCGAGGAGTTCCGCGTTCGCCTCAACAAGGAGAACGAGAAGTCCGGCGTGCGGGTGAGCATGCTCGCCTTCATGATCAAGGCGGCGGTGACGTCGCTGCGGAAATTCCCGGAGTTCAACTCCTCGCTCGAGGGCGACAACCTCATCCTGAAGAAATATTATCACATCGGCTTTGCCGCCGACACGCCGCAGGGCCTGCTGGTGCCGGTCATTCGCGATGCCGACAAGAAGGGCATCATCGAGATCGCCAGGGAGATGGGCGAGCTCGCCAGGCTCGCGCGCGACGGCAAGCTCAAGCCGGACCAGATGCAGGGCGGCACGTTCAGCATATCGAGCCTCGGCGGCATCGGCGGCACCTATTTCACGCCGATCATCAACGCACCGGAAGTGGCCATCATGGGAGCGTGCCGGTCGTTTCATAAGATGGTCTGGGACGGCAAGCAGGCAACGCCGCGCCTCATGCAGCCGCTCTCGCTGTCGTGGGACCATCGCGTGATCGACGGCGCGGCGGCAGCGCGCTTCAATGTGCATTTCGCAAGCCTGCTTGCCGACATGCGGCGCGCGCTGATGTAGAGGCATTCGACCATGGCAGACCTCATTGAAGTGAAAGTCCCGGACATCGGCGACTTCAAGGACGTGCCTGTCATCGAGGTGCTGGTGCGGCCCGGCGAGGCGGTGAAGACCGAGCAGCCGCTGATCACGCTCGAATCGGACAAGGCCTCGATGGACGTGCCCTCCCCGCTCGATGGAGTGGTGAAGGAGATCAGGGTCAAGGTGGGAGACAAGGTTTCCGAGGGCGCGCTCATCCTCATCGCCGAGGCCGAGGCGGCGCCGGCAGGCGTGGGGCCGCGGCAGACGGTCAAGGGCGAGGGACACGCGACCGGCGAAGGCGCGCCGGTCGCCGATTACGGCGCGGCCTCCGGCGTCTACACCGCGATTGAGGTGCGCGTTCCCGACATCGGCGATTTCAAGGACGTGCCCGTCATCGAGGTGGCGGTGAAAAGCGGCGATCAGGTCAAGCCGGAGGATCCGCTGATCACGCTGGAATCCGACAAGGCATCCATGGAAGTGCCTTCGCCTGCGGCGGGCATGGTCAAGGACGTGACCGTCAAGGTCGGCGACAAGGTGAGCGAGGGAAGCCTCATCCTCACGCTCACGACCGGGATGGCCGCCGCCGTGCCCGCGACGGCGCCGGCCGGGCAGCGGCCGCAGGCGCCCACGGCAGCGCGGCACGACGGCGACGCCGACGTGGAATGCGACATGCTGGTGCTCGGAGCGGGGCCCGGCGGATACTCCGCTGCATTCCGCTCAGCCGATCTCGGCATGAGCACGGTGCTGGTGGAACGCTATCCCACGCTCGGCGGCGTCTGCCTCAACGTCGGCTGCATCCCGTCCAAGGCGCTGCTGCACACGGCAGCGATCATGGATGAAGTCAAGGGGATGGCCGCGCACGGCATCTCCTATTCGGCGCCGCAGATCGATCTCGACAAGCTGCGCAGCCACAAGGAGAAGGTGGTGGGCAGGCTGACCGGCGGCCTTGCCGGCATGGCCAAGGCGCGCAAGGTCACGGTCATGGAAGGGATCGGCGCCTTCCTCGATCCCCATCACGTCGAGGTCGTGCCGAAGAACGGCGCCGGCCGCAAAGTCGTGAAATTCGACCGGGCGATCATTGCGGCGGGATCGCAGGCGATCCGGCTCCCCTTCATCCCCGACGATCCGCGTGTTGTGGATTCGACCGGCGCGCTGGAGCTGCGCGGGCTGCCGAGATCCATGCTGGTCATCGGCGGCGGCATCATCGGGCTCGAGATGGCGACCGTCTACTCCACGCTCGGCACGCGCATCGACGTGGTGGAGATGCTCGACGGATTGATGACGGGCGCCGACCGCGATCTGGTGAAGGTGTGGGAGAAGAAGAACGCCGGCCGCTTCGACAAGGTGATGCTCAAGACCAAGACGGTGGCGGCGGAGGCAACGCCGGAGGGCATCAAGGTGCGCTTCGAAGGAGAGAAGGCGCCGGCGCAGCCGCAGCTCTACGACATGGTGCTGGTCGCCGTCGGACGCAGCCCGAACGGCAGGAATATCGATGCCGAGAAGGCCGGCGTGGCGGTGAGCGAGCGCGGATTCATTCCCGTGGACAGGCAGATGCGCACCAACATGCCGCACATCTTCGCCATCGGCGATATCGTGGGCCAGCCGATGCTGGCGCACAAGGCGGTGCATGAAGGCCATGTGGCGGCGGAGACGGCCGCGGGCAGGAACAGCGTCTTCGAAGCGCGCCAGATCCCCTCGGTTGCCTATACCGATCCGGAAGTCGCATGGGCCGGCCTCACCGAGGAGCAATGCAAGGCGCAGGGGATAAAGTACGGCAAGGCCGTCTTCCCGTGGGCGGCGTCGGGCCGCGCGATCGCCAACGGCCGCGACGAGGGCTTCACCAAGCTCCTCTTCGACGAATCCAGCCATCGCGTGCTGGGCGGCGGCATCGTCGGCACCCATGCCGGAGACCTGATCGGAGAGGTCTGCCTCGCCGTCGAGATGGGTTGCGATCCCGTGGATATCGGCAAGACCATCCACCCGCACCCGACCTTGTCGGAGTCGATCGGCATGGCGGCTGAAGCGTTCGAAGGCGTCTGCACCGACCTGCCGCCGATGAAGAAGAAATAAAGCATCCGCCACGCGCGGACGTGGGCATTAGCGCAGATCTCGATGACGTTCGATCATCACGCGGTCTTGCAGCTCGCGGCACCTCTCCCCGCAGGGGAGAGGTCGGATCGCGCTTGCGCGATCCGGGTGAGGGGGGCCGGATCGATGGCGGCTTGTGACCCCCTCACCCGGAATGTGCGCGCGCGACGCGCACATTCCGACCTCTCCCCTGCGGGGAGAGGTAAACCGCGACTGCCTCAACGTCAGCGAAACACACATCTAGGGAGGAGCCAATGGGAGATCGGCCGCGCCGCGACGCCCTCGACCACACCGCGTTGCGGCCCCCGGACTGATCCCGGCTTTTCCGAGCATTCTGTAAGGAGGGCGCCATGAACAACCCGGTGCCGGTCGAATACATCTCCAGCTTCACGCAGGCCAACCAGTCGCTGATGCTGCATCTAGCGACCGAGCTCCTGGGCGAAAGCGGGCGCAGCGGCGACTTCCAGCGCTTTGCCGAGCTCGCGCATGTGCAGCAGGACTACATCGCGCAGATGGGCGCGCTCTGGCTGAGCACCATGATGCAGACCGCCGCCGAGCAGATTCTGCCGGCCAAGGGCGACCGCCGGTTTGCGGAGGAGGACTGGCAGAAGAGCCCGTTCCACGATTTTCTGAAACAGTCCTATCTGATCAATTCAACTTATGTGAACTCTCTCATTGACCGCGCCGGCGGCGACGAGCGAACGCGGCGCCGGCTGAGCTTCTTTGCGCGCCAGATTCTGGACGCGCTCAGCCCTTCCAACTACCTCGCCGGCAATCCGCACTCGCTGCGGCTGGCGATGGAGACCGGCGGCGAAAGCCTGGCGACCGGGATCAAGAACCTGATCGACGACATCAGCAAGGGCCGCATCTCGATGACCGACGAGAAGGCCTTCGAGGTCGGCGGCAATCTCGCGATCACGCCGGGCGCCGTCATCTTCGAGAATGAGCTGATCCAGGTCATCCAGTACCAGCCGCTCACTGAGACTGTAAGCGAGCGGCCGCTGGTCATCATCCCGCCTGCCATCAACAAGTTCTACGTGCTCGATCTGCAGCCTGCCAACTCGTTCGTGCGCTACGTCGTCGAGCAGGGACATACCGTGTTCATGGTGTCGTGGCGCAACGTCGGTACCGAGCAGGGCCATCTGACCTGGGACGATTACCTCGAGCTTGGCGTCATCCGCGCCGTCGACGTGGCGCTCGCGGTCGCGCAAACGGACAAGGTCAATGCGCTCGGCTTTTGCGTCGGCGGCACTCTGCTCGGCTGCGCCGCGGCGGTGCTGGTGGGACGCGGCGAGGAAAAGATCGCGAGCCTGACATTTCTCACGACCATGCTCGATTTCAGCGAGTCCGGAGAGATCGGTCTGCTGATCGACGAGGCGAGCGTCGCCGCGCGCGAGCAGACCATCGGGAGCGGCGGGGTGGTGCCGGGACGCGAGCTTGGCTTCGTCTTCTCGACGCTGCGCGGGAATGACCTGATCTGGCCCTACGTGGTCGGCAACTATCTGGAAGGGCGCCAGCCCGACGCGTTCGACATTCTCTACTGGAACGCCGACAGCACCAACCTGCCGGGCCCGATGTACTGCTGGTACGTGCGCAACACGTACCTGGAGAACAACGTCTGCGTCCCCAGAAGGACAGTCCAGTGCGACGTCCCCGTCGATCTCGGCGAGATCAAGGTTCCCGCCTATGTGCTGGCGAGCCGCGAGGATCACATCGTTCCCTGGCAGACGGCCTACCGCACGACCACGCTGGTAAAGGGCCCGGTGCGCTTCACCTTGGCCGCGAGCGGGCACATTGCCGGCGTCATCAACCCGGCAGCGCGCAACAAGCGAAGTCACTGGATCGACGGCAGGCCCGGTGGAGACGCGCAGGGGTGGCTGGCGACCGCGCAGGAGGTGCCGGAAGCTGGTGGAGCGACTGGAGCGCATGGCTCAAGCATTGGGCCGGCAACCCCGTTCCGGCGCGCTCGCAGCTCGGCGCTCCGCAGTTTCCGGAGATCGAGCCGGCGCCGGGCCGCTACGTCAAGGTGCAGGGCAGCTGAGCCGCGCTCGGGGGAATGTGCCTCCTGCCAGCGCTGCTGCGTCACCAACATGGCGTGGCGCGGATGGCGCACATCGGCGACCGTAACGCATCAGGACGAGTGCACCGAGCGCGAGTGGCTGTGACTATGCCCGCTCCCCCTGCGTTCTCGGGTTCATGCTGGCCCGAAGGGTGGCGTTACGCTTTTTATGTCCGCTAATTCAGATTGAAGCTGACACACCAATGTTGCGGCGCGGTGACCGCCGCTTTTGACCGAACCTATCTCATATTCGGTCGCATCGAGGGAAGCTCAATGTGCTGCGCGTCGAGTGCAGGCGATGCAGCCGCAAGGGCCGTTGCAGCGTCCGCAGGCTAATTGCGGCAGAACGGACGCAGGGCCAGCATGATGAAATGGAAAGAGCAGCTCGCAGGCGACTGCCCGAAGCGGAATCGAGCGTGACATTTCGGTGACTAAGCCCGTTAGGCTCAGTTTTGACAAAGTCCCCCACCTCAATACCGACCAAACGGGTTAAAGGACGATCGGAAATGAACGCCGTGAGGGACGTGCTTCTGCTCGGCATCGATGGCGGAGGTAGCCGCTGCCGTGCTCGCCTTTGTAGCCTATCGGGGGCGAAGCTTGGCGAAGGGACTGGGGGCCCTGCCAATATTCGTCTCGGTCTGGATCAAAGCTTTGCTTCGGTCCTTCATGCCACAACCCAATGCATGAATCAGGCGGGATTGTCGCCCCGCGACTTTGGAAGAATCGTCGCTTGCCTGGGTTTGGCGGGAGCCAGTGAGCCAACCGACTTGGGCGCTGCGCGACGGCGCAAGCATCCTTATCGCAAGACGGTTTTCGTTACGGACGCGCAGGCGGCCTGCGTGGGCGCACATGGGGGACGTAATGGCGGCATTATCGTGATCGGCACCGGCAGCATTGGCTGGGCGGAGCTCAATGAGCGGGAATATCGGGTCGGTGGCTGGGGTTGGCCGGTCTCAGACGAAGGAAGCGGTGCTTGGCTCGGCTGTGAGGCGTTGCGCCGTACTTTGTGGGCTCACGACGGGCGCATCCCGTGGACGGATCTGCTTTCGCGTCTGTTTGAGAAGTTTCGGTCAAACCCACATGCGATCGTGCGTTGGATGACCAGCGCGTTGCCCCGGGACTTCGCAACGTTTGCGCCAGCGATTGTCGAACATGCTTCAGCCAATGACCCTGTGGCCGTTGAGCTCCTGCGGCTCGCCGGCAGGCACATCGATACACTCGCTCATCGGCTCGTCACCTTTGGGGCTGATCGTCTGTCCCTCACTGGCAGCCTTGCCACAGCGATCGAGCCATGGCTGGAGGACACCACGCGGCATCGTCTTGTTGTACCCGTCGGCGATGCCGTCGACGGCGCACTGCGATTGGCGCGTGCCGCGGCGGAATCGGTCAGCGATCACAATCGGGCAGCGTAGGTGACACAAGACCCCGCATTGGCGGCCAGCTTGCTGTAGTGCACAGAATAGGTATTGCCTAGGATAACCCGCGGCGCCGGAAGGTTTGTTGCACAGCGCAATTGATCCGGTCCGTTCAGAAATCCGTAGCCCGAGCAATGTGCTTCGCGCAAGTTCGCTGGCGGTCAGCAGGCGGGCGGCGCTACGCCATTGCGGGCCGTTGCAGCGGGCATCGAGGAGCGGGGCATTCATGCGGTGCGCGGCGGGAAGTGGTCGCCGGTGCAGGTGGCGCGCTTATTGGGAGCAACCGGCATCCCTTTCGACGGAAGCGCGTTAACGTCCCTAAGCGCAACCAGGACGACCGACCCCCGGCCCCCTTGTCGCCTAAAAGACCCTATGCACGCCAAATTTGGCGGCGCCCTCTTTCAGACTGGGATCGGCATGGGCTCGCCCGGCATTGGGACCATACCCCATCTCGCTGGTGAAACAATGACTGGCGTCGAGATGGTCCATGTACCGTATCGTGGTGACCCGCCAGTGATCGCTGATTTGCTCGCTGGACGAGTGCAGGTGTCGTTTCCCGCCCCGGTCGCGACAATCGAGCACATCAGGGCCGGGAAGCTGCGCGCATTGGCAGTCACGACTGCAACCCGCTGGGAGGGGCTTCCCAACATCCCGACTTTAAGCGAGTTCGTGCCGGGTTATGAGGCATTCTCCCTGTTTGGTGTCGGCGCGCCCAGGAACACGCCAGCCGAGATCATCGGCAGGCTCAACACGGAGATCAACGCGGGCCTTGCCGACCCCAAGATCAAGGCGCGGCTCGCCGACCTGGGTGGCACTGTGCTTGCGGGCTCGCCCGCCGACTTCGGCAGACTCGTCACCACTGAAACCGAGAAGTGGCGCAAGGTGATCCGGACTGCCAACATCGAGCCGCAGTAATCCAGAAAATTCCAGGCGGATATTCCAAATCACCCGTTCCGCGAAATCCCCTTACTGGACGGTCTTCGAGTTGCCGCTGCTTTCCTTGCCCTCGCCTCGCGCCGACGAGGCGATCGAATAATCGCGCAACCGCCCAGATCGTTTGCTGCATCTGCTCACGCCGGGAATTGGCACGCAAGAGCCATGCGGGTTGCGCCGCTGTAGGTCCGCTTTCTGAGGCACTGCAGAGATAGCGGGTAGGCTCTGGGACCGCCGCCATTGACCCCAATTCCGGAAGTCGAGCAAGCACCGTGACGCACTGCCATCGCCCGATCGGTGCAGTCTAACTCTTCAGCCCGGCGGCGCGCGCGACGGCAGACCAACGGGTGATCTCGCTGCGGATGAACACCGCAAACTCGTCCGGCCCGGCGTCGAGCGGCTCGTAGCCCTGCTTGTGAAGCGTCTCGATCACGTCCGGCGCGTGCATCGCCTGGCGCGCTGCGCCGGCGAGCGCCGTAGGCGCCTTTTTTTCGAGCGCCCGCCCGAGCTGTGAGCTAGGTCACACCGCGTTGCGGCTACGGGTGTGCCGTGTGATCCAGATCACAACGAAATCGAGCGACTATCGTTCTGGCCGTCAGTCCTGCCGTTGCCGCGTCACCCGTCAGCGAAGATCATCAGCCTCTGCGTAATCCTGGTTAGTTGAAACGCTCAATGACCCTGATCCAGATGAGGCGCCGGTGCGCGTTTTCGGCGGATGGTCGTGATGCGGCCATATCGGCGCCGACGTGAGGCCGGATTGGTCACCGATGACGAACAATCGGCACGCCTGAGCCGGGTTCGTTTACGTCCGCTTACGGATCAATCCGGCGGTACGGGTCGCAGCCCCTGTCGGGGGCTTATGCGAACTATTGACCCTGAGCTGACGTAGGCCGGGTCGAAATCTCGCACTGCAGCGAGGCGCTGACTTGATCCTCCCCGATGCGGTATGCTGCCCGGAGTTGGCTAAGGGCTGCAGATGCACTTCGGTCAGCTAAAACGGCGCGAGGTCATCACGCTCATCGGCAGTGCGGCTGCGTGGCCGCTCGCGGGGTGTGCGCAGCAGCCGGCGAAGCTGCCGACCATCGGGCTCTTGGGCGAGAGCACATCTTCGGCGCGGAACCAGCGGACTGCCGCCTTTGTGCAGCGGTTGCGCAAACTAGGTTAGATCGAGGGTTGCCTATGACGAAAAAACAGCAACGCTTTTCTGACCGTGTGCGCGCGGTCGTGAAAAAAATTCCCAAGGGCAAAACGATGACCTACAAACAAGTCGCGACCAAGGCCGGCAATCCGA
>Ga0306925_10001268_pt1 | contig 20434 bp, 19 predicted proteins | sample flu12Cox44000176_FD_203755 | JGI IMG/M metagenome (GOLD analysis project Ga0306925, IMG submission 203755) | Lab enrichment of tropical soil microbial communities from Luquillo Experimental Forest, Puerto Rico - flux8day.12C.oxic.44.000.176 (v2)... | ecosystem: Environmental > Terrestrial >... | reverse complement strand
ATCGAAATGGAGCACGAGTCGGTCGTGCTGCGAGAGGGAGAAATGTTCGTCGTGCCCAAGGGGACGCGGCACAACCCTGTCGCGGAGGAGGAATGCCATATTCTCTTGTTCGAGCGGAAATCAACCGCACACACCGGGGATGTGATCACTGACAAGACCCGGTCCATACAAGAGCAGTTGAAGGGCACCCGCAAAGGGTGATCACCCACGGGGGCAGGGTTTCCGGAGTGGTAGCTTGAAAGTGATGTCTTCGATGCTGGAGCCGATCGGCAACAGGGCGATACAGAGGCGTTGACGCCGCGACGCGTCGCGAGCTGCGTCGAAAATGGCCCAGATGTTATGTGCCAACCTCCAACGACGGGATGACATCGAGTTCAGCCTGGCCCAACCGCAGCCACTCGACCACCAGTGGATGTGCGAGAAGCCGGTCCATGTAGTCCTTTGGAGGCCCTTCAAGTTGGACGCCATAGGTCTGAAAGCGTGTTGCGATCGGTGCAAACATGATGTCGGCGCCGCAGAAATCGCCGAACAACCACGGCGAGCCGCCGCCTCGGTCGTTGCAGATCGCAATGACCCGCTGGATGTCAGCTTCCATTTCGGGTGTTTGGCTGGCGCGTCGTCCGCGTGCTCGGGTATTGACCGGCATTGCTGAGCGCAGCGCACTGAAGGCAGAGTGAATCTCCCCGCTGATGCTGCGCGCGCCAGCGCGTGCCGAGCGCGCGCTTGGCCAGACGGCCGGATACCGCTCATAGAGGTGCTCGAAGATCGCGAGAGTGTCCCAAATGGCCGCGCCGCCGTCGATGAGCACCGGCACGAGCCCGGTCTGCCCGCCCAGCGCTCGCACCGCCTGGCGCGACTCGGGCCGATAGAGAGGCACGGTAATCTCTTTAAACGGCACACCGAGCATCTTCAGCAGCAGCCATACGCGCATCGACCAGGACGAATAGTTCTTTTGTCCCAAGATCAGTGTGCACGTCCCGCCGCTCGCTTCAGATTTGAGTTCGTTGAACTCAAGCACGTTGGAATCTGGATCGCGCAAGAAACAGGCCAACCGCCGGCCCCAGTCGACCGGGCCTTCCGTGATGGCGACTTGGCGCTCCGCGGCCCACGCGTGAATCTGCGTGAGGTTGTCGACGATGAAGGCTGCGTGCGTGTAGCCGGGCCACTTCTGCGGGCGATCCATCAGCACGTTGTCGCGTTGAGGCGTAGACTCACCATTCAAGACTAGATTCAGCCGGACGCCTGCGTCATTGACTATCTCGAGCGCGGTTTGGCTCGAGTGATCGGGGTCGAGGCGAAAACCCAAGGTCCCGTAGAAGTCTAGCGACCGACTTCGATTAGTCACTCGCAAGCCGACGTGATCGTAAGCCGTGATCCTCACTCGCCCGGATCTCCCTTGTCGGATTTCTAAGGTACTTGCCGTGCTCCTGTTGATGGAGGCCGTGCATCTTGTGCCGCCGGCCGGTTGCGCCGGAGGCATGCAAGCTAGGAATCGCCTCACTCCCTTTCCTTAGCTACTTTCCTAAGCTTGTCCTGTCTGCTCTGGCGGATCTCGGCGCGGCGTTCCGCGGTATCCGACCAGGAGAATAAAGGCGCTTTGTGCGAGTCCAGCACGTCGAGCGCCGTTTCGGCATACTGGCGCGCCAGTTCTCTCTGCCCGTCCTCCAGATAGGCATCGGCAAGATTAAGGTGTGCGTAAGCGGAGTCGGGATAGGCGAGGAGGTTAAGCTGGAAGAACTCGATAGCGGCTTTCGTTTCGCCCTTGCGCAAGTCGCCACTCGCAATGATGTCCACGCTCGCTATCTGGCCAGCGTTGTACTTTGGGATCCCCTTCAGGGAACTGTTCGGAAGCACTTGCGGAACGCGTCTTTTCGGCGAATGCGCGCGCCCGAAAATTCTATGATGTCGCAGCCTCGAAGGACCGTAACGTGACCTGCTGCGTCTCTGAGCTCGTAGCTCCACTCGGCAAGTGCGATATCTCCCAAAAGCACCGCAAGGCCTGCACAGGATCTCCCGTCTGCATCGTACGCGAGAAGCGCGAGGAACCCGTCCCGCACTGCTTCACGTCCTACAAACGTTTGCCCAGGTTCGGGGCCGACGGACGCTGAGTACACGCAGTCATCGGTGACCAACGACATCAGTGTGTCGATATCACGCCGGCTCCAAGCACGCGCAAAGCTGTCCAACACTCGCATCCGCTCGGCGAGCAGCGCATTGGGATCGTCGTCACTACGCACAACCGCTTTCCTCAATTCCCGAAAGCGGTGCACAGTACACGATCCAGATCCCGGCAGAGATCCTGTGGATCTTCGAGCCCGATGCGCAGCCTAAAATCCGCAGCGCCATTGAAGAGCGCTCGCTTGAGTAGCGCCTCAAGGTCAGGGTCGAGTGTGCGGCTTGGCTCATAGCGTGGATGTGCTCGACACAGCGACACGAGCGCGGGTAGATCGGAAGCGATCACCCGACGGACAAAGATCGGCATGCGGCCTGCGCCGGGTGTGACTCGCTCTCGAACCCTTCGTCCCGCCATCCGGTAACACCGCCGACCATTACTTTTACCGGACGACCCAGGCGCGCCAATCGAATGGCCGCACGATCCGCACCATTGCAGTGCGGCCCGGCACAATACACCACAAACAGGGTTTCTCTTGGGTAGCCTCCCAGCTTGGACTCAACGATCTTGCCGTGAGGCAGGTTGATGGCTCCCGGTAGGTGCCCGCTTGCGTACGCGAGGGGACTGCGAACATCGAGAAGCACAAAATCCGCCCCCTTCGAGAGCGCCTCGTGCACGTCCCAGCAGTCGGTCTCCAGCGAAAGCTTCTTCTCAAAATGCGAGAGAGCCGTCGCGCTATCGGAAGCGGGAGGACTTGTTACGGCTGAGTGCATGCGTTCATCCTGTGCCACCACTGATGGCAGCTTAGCGAGAATGCCGGCACGGCGGCAGTGGCAGAAGTGCCACCTTGCGGTAAGAATCGGCCATGAATCATCATCTGGTAGCCGTAGTCGCCTACGAAGGCCTTTGCACCTTCGAATTCGGCTGCGCTGTCGAGCTCTTCGCCCTGGAGCGTCCGGAGCTTCAGATACCTTAGTACGATTTCATCGTCTGGGCGGTTGGCAGCCGTCGCGTTCGTGCCACGGGTGGAATTGCCATCGACGTGTCGCATGCGGCGAGGATGTTGGATGCTGCGGACACGATCGTCATTCCAGGTTGGCGAGATCCTGACGCCGACTTAAGCGTGGGGCCGTCGATGCGTGCGCTGCATCGTGCGCTCACCTCAGACGTGTTGAGATCTCAAGAATCAACGGCGTAAACACTCTACGCGGCTGAGATCAGTAAATAATATGGTAACGGGGGAGGGCTACACCCCGTCTCACTCACTGCACTTGTGAGCTTTTTGCCGGCGGCGCAGGTGTTTGGCTGCCAAGCTCCGCCGGGGCAGCCACTCACCGGGACCACGTCGAGGAGCGGCGTCGAAGACTGGACAGCGTTAACGACCCTCTGCAAGGACCCGGTCACTCACTCGACTCGCACACGCCGGTTCGACCCGAGGGCCCACAGAAAATCGCTGACGTGAGAGGCAGGACGACCTGAGAAAATGGTGACGTAATATGCTTCTCGGCGACGAGCTGGGTGCTCTCTCTTGTGGGAGCCGTCATCGATCTTGCGGGTATGTGGCTACCGTTGCGGGCTTTGCAGTTCTCTCACTCGGCGAGGCTCCCTGCGTTCGTAGTCGTCTCGGTCGCTTCGACACGAGAGCATGGCCAATGCGAAACTCATGGGTTGCGATTTCCAGCAGTATATCTCTGAATTCATTCGCCGCTGCAGACAGCGAAGCCGCGCAATAAAGCTTAATCTCTATCGGCGGCAACGCCGGCAAGCCCGCGCTGACGGCCACGATGGAGAGATCCCTGGGAAGGAACAGCGCCGTTCGCACCGTTACGCCAAGACCCGCACGCACGCCACACCACAATCCAGCGAGACTGGGTGTGGTCATTGCTAACCGCCACGGGCGGTGAGTGCGCGACAGTGCCTCTATGCCCATGTCTCGGAAAAAACATGGGCTGTCGAATACAGCCAACGGCACTGGAAGATCCTTTGGTGGCCGGTCGAACCCCTTCGCTGGTCCGACCCAGGCGGCGGGGGCCTTGGCGATCTTGTCTCCTGCCCCTTGACCAGAAACGGCCCAAGCTAAAGCCATATCGACCCGTCCATTTGCGACTTCATCGGCCAAAGCACAGGTCCGGCCCGCTCTTATCTCCACGTGAGTGGACGGTCGCACCCTCGCGTACCGCAGCAACAGACTTGGCAGAATAGAATCGGCAAAGTCCTGTGAAATCCCAACGCGAACTGTGCCGCCGTCGTTGATCGTCCCGAGCGCTTGCCCCATTTCATCATTGAGCGCCAGAACGCGCCGTGCGTGTTGCAGAAGAAGCTCGCCGGCCCGCGTGAGCACCAGGCCGCGGCCGCTGCGCTGAAATAGAGGTTGCCCCGCCTGACGCTCGAGTTTTCGCAACTGCATGCTCACGGCCGACGGCGACCGACTAAGACGCACGGCGGCATGAGAGAAGCCGCCAAGATCAACGCCGACGACCATGGTTCGAAGCGCATCCATATCGAAGTTCAGGGTGTTCATTTTCGATACTCCGAAATGTCATTTGCAAACTATGCGATTTTCTAAAGACTAGCAACTGTATACCCTACAGCGTCCTAACGCGCTCACGTCCCCGTCGCGCATCTCCGTCACTGGCACGAACTGAGAAACGCTACGCATGCAACCACCTAGGTATCCCATCGGCTTTATCGGCCTAGGACTCATGGGCGAACCCATGGCCCTGAATCTATTAAGGGCTAGCACGCCCCTGGTGGTTTGGAACCGCTCGCCCGCGAGGAGTGCCGTCCTGGCGAAAGCCGGCGCCCTCGTCGCCGAGGATTTTCAGGATGTCTTCCAGCGGTGTGAGGTGGTCATCCTCATGCTGAGAGATGCTGAAGCAACGGACACTGTACTCGGACGACGAGGTGGGACTATTCAGGCGCGCGTCGATCGCCGCACGATCATCAATATGGCGACATCCTCGCCGTGCTACTCCATGTCGCTCGAGACAGATATTCGCGCGCATGGTGGTCAGTACGTGGAGGCACCGGTATCCGGTTCGCGGAAGCCCGCTGAGGCAGGGCAGCTGGTCGCCATGCTTGCTGGAGCCGCGGACGTGGTGGCATCCGTCCAGCCCCTTCTCGCGCCCATGTGTCGGAAAACTGTCGACTGTGGGGCGACTCCCAACGCATTGATTATGAAGTTTGCGGTGAACCTGTTCATGATCTGCATGGTGACGGGACTCGCCGAAGCCATGCACTTCGCTAGAAGTTATGACGTGGATCTCGGGACGCTCGTCACCGTTCTTGACGCAAGCCCGATGGCGAGTGACGTGTCGAGAGTCAAAGCCGCGAAGCTCGCCGCGTGCGATTTCGCGGCCCAAGCGATCATTCTAAATGTTCTTGAGAATACAGCGTTAATCACCGAAGCCGCGCGTACGGCTCGCGTGGCATCCCCGCTGCTGGACATCTGCCATGCCCTTTACGCCGAGACCGACGCATTGGGGAAGAAGGACCTCGATATGGTTGCCGTCATTAGTGCGATCGAGCAACGCACGGCGGCTATCCGATGATCGGATTCCTTCTGCTCAGCCTACCAATTTTCGCCGTAATTGGACTGGGTTGGGTGACCGTACGAGTGAAGTTGGGATCGACGAGTTTGCTTGGCTCGCTGGGTTGGTTCTCGTTCCGATTCGCATTGCCAGCCCTGGTGTTTCGGCTCATCGCGAGTCAGCCAATCGGACGCTCTTTCAATGTGGCCTTTTACGGCGGCTACCTCATGGCGGGCAGTGTCATTTTTGGGCTGGTTCTTCTTATGTCTCTCGCTCTCGGCAGACAGGATCTTTCCGCCGCCGGTGCGCATGCCACCGCGGCAACCGTAAGTAACCTGGGATTCCTCGGTCCACCCATCATGTTGGCCTTCTTCGGAGAGCGTGGCGCTGGTCCTCTCGCCATGTCGATTGTGGCAGAGGTCATGGTGCTCCTCTCTGTGGGCAGCATCATCATGGGTGCTTCTGGCAGTGGCCATCAGAGGTTCCGCTCTGCCATCTTGCGCGGAGCCCTGCTCAATCCGGTGCTGGCAGCGATCGTGCTGGGCGCAGGCGTTGCAGCGGCCGGCTTGCCGGTTCCAAGAGCGCTGGATCGATTTTTGATATTTCTCGGCGCCGCTGCCGCCCCGACTGCACTATTCGCATTAGGTGGCGCGCTAGCCTTCCAGCGTATGAATCGCGCCACCGCATTCATCGCAACCAGCGTTACCGTTGCGAAGGTCATCGTCTATCCCGCATTGGTCTGGTGTGCGCTCGCCTGGTTGCTACGACTTGCACCCTTCTGGGTGCAGTCCGGCGTCCTTATCGCCTCGCTGCCGTCGGCCGGCAGCAACTATGTTGTAGCCGAACGTTATCAGGCTGACGCAGAAAGAGTTTCGGCAGCGATCGTGGTTTCAACCGCGGTGAGCGTCGTCGGAATCCCCTTCGTAGCTTGGCTACTGATGGACACGTGACCTCATCGGCGATAGGTGCCCGGGAATCACAACACTTTCATTCGAGGAGTTGTCCATGAAGCTTACGCCGTCTGCTTTGGTGTTCTCCATCTCGCTTGCCGTGTCTTTGCATGCAGCGGGGGTTCCGGTCGATACGCGGGCTTCGGCGCGCGCGGAACTACAGCAGCTAGTGGAGAGTTTCAAGCACGCCATTCTCATGAAAGATGGCGACGCCATTCGCGGAATGTTCCTGCCCTCCGGTGGATCCTGGTTCCGGGTACTGGATCGGATGTCACTGATCGCTGTGCGTGCAAAAGATCCCGAATCTAGACAGATCAATCCCGGTAGCTACGAGGAGTTCGCGAAATTCCTGGGAACTAGCCCAGCGGCGCTCCAGGAGACCTTTGACAACGTCCGCATCGAGACGGATGGTACCGTGGGTACGGTCTGGTTCGACTACCGGTTCATCAAGGATGGCAAGCAGAGCAACCACGGGGTGGAGACGTGGCAGGTTGTTCGCGAGAGCGATGGCTGGAAGATCAGCGCCATGTTGTATTCGGTCACCCTGGATGACATCCGCTAACAAACACCATATGTTTTGCCAGGCCGTCACACATCGCTTCAATCCAGAAACGTCGTCCATGAATCGCAAGGGCCTGGCAACGCAGTCGGTGGTATGCAGAGCGCAGGGAAGGAAGGGCTGCTCTGAGAGGGCGTCAGCCCCATCATCGTTGCATTGAATGCCAGATTCTGAGTAGTCACAAGGAAAGACACATGATTGACTGCGGTTTGGGAAAGTTGCGGCTCTGGAGCGTGGCAGCAGCCTCCGCAGGCCTATTCATGGCGCAGGCTGCGGGAGCCCATCCAGCGGCCTTTACACTCAACGATGTGATGCAGGCGCCGTTTGCGTGGGACATGCTGGCCGCGCCCAAGGGCGCAGCCGTGGCGTGGGTGTTCAGCGCTAAGGGTTGCACTAATATCTGGGTAGCAGACCCTTCCCATGGCGCGAAAGCGCGCCAGATCACACCGTACACAGAGGACGACGGTTTCGATATCGGCGAACTCGCCTGGTCGCCGGATACGAAGTCGATCGCCTTCACGCGGGGCCAGAGTCTTGAGGAGGAGACTCCGACCAACGTTAATAACTCCCCGCAAGGCCCAATGCCCAAGGAAGTATGGGTGGTTGCGACGGCCGGCGGTGTGCCGCATAAGGTCGGCGCGGGAAACTCTCCTAGCTTCTCGCCCGATGGTAGCCGGCTGCTGTTTGTCGACAAGAAAAAGATTCTGACGGTGGCCGCGAGCGGCGATGGCGACGCGCAGCCATTGCTCGTCGATCAGGGAACAATCGACGCGCTGACCTGGGCGCCGGACGGCAAGCGCCTGGCGTTCGTGAGCCATCGAGGCAGCCACTCGCTGATCGGTGTCTACGATTTCGTTGACCAAACGATCGCCTGGCTGAGTCCGAGTCTTGACTACGACAGCTCGCCCGCGTTTTCACCGGACGGCGCGCGGATCGCCTTCGTTCATGTGCTGGCCCAGAAAACTCCCCCCGCATTCCTCTCTCAACGCAGCGGACGGCCGTGGTCGATCTGGACGGCGGACGTGAAAACCGGCCAGGGGCGACGTGTCTGGATTGCCGACGCGGGACCCGGAAGTGTATTCCGTCCGACGATCTCGGCGAATAACGACACTCCCTCGGCGACGAACCTGTCCTGGACTAACCATGATGATCTCGTGTTCCCCTGGGAGAAAAGCGGGTGGCTGCATCTATATGCCGTCCCCGTGCGAGGCGGGACGGCCCGCGCACTCACGGTGGGACAGTTCGAGGTCACACACGTCGTCTTCAGCCAGGACCGCAAGCGCCTGGTCTATTCGTCCACTCAGGATGACACCGACAGGATGCATATCTGGACGGTCGATGCCGAGCATGGTTCGGCGGTGCGCACCGCCCAGAGCCACGCCATCGAAGACTTTCCGCAGATTGGCGCCGACGGCGCTCTTTTCGCATTGCAGAGCGACGGCAACCAACCGGTGCATCCGGTCGCGTTGAGTGCGGGGGGGCAATGGCGGCGGCTCGTTCCGGAAGCCATCCCGTCCTCCTTCCCGAGTTCCAAGCTCGTCATGCCCCAGGCCGTGACCTTTATGGCGAACGATGGCCAGGAAACGCACGCGCAACTGTTCCTGCCACGCGAAACCAGCTCCAAGCCGCACCCGGCGATTCTGTTCTTCCATGGCGGCCCTCAAAGACAGATGCTGCTGGGATTCAATACCAACCGTTCGTATAGCTGGATATACGCATTTAATCAGTACCTCGTCGCCGAGGGCTACATCGTGCTGTCAGTCAACTATCGCGGCGGTACCGGCTATGGCCTTGACTACAGAGAGGCCGACAACCTCGGCCCCGGCGGCGGCAGCGAGCTCAATGACCTGCTCGGCGCCATCACCTATCTGCGAGGCCGACAGGACGTCGACTCCCATAGATTGGGCATTTGGGGGGGAAGCTATGGGGGATTCATGACGGCCCTCGGTCTCGCGCGCGCCTCAGACGCACTCGCGGCCGGTGTCGATTATTCGGGCATACATAACTGGTCAACGTACCTGTCTTCTTTGGGCGAGCCAATCGATGGAGCCGATGCGAACCGCCGGGCGATGGAATCCTCCCCGATCGCGACCATCGATCAGTGGCACTCACCCGTGCTGCTTGTGCAGGCGGACGACGACCGCATTGTACCCTTCCAGCAGGCAGCCGAACTCATCAAAGGCTTGAGGTCGCACAACATCGACCATGACGTGATCATGATTCCGAACGAGATTCATGACATGGCACGCTACTCATCGTGGATGCTGTTGTTCAATGCTGCGGATGTGTACTTCGATCGGCATCTCGACCAGCGGAGCGCGCCCGCTCCGTAAGCAGGCCCTCTCGCATGCCCTAGCCGAGGGAACGCTTATCGAACCTATTCAGGCGCTGACTGAGAAGTACCCGAACGTCCGACTACGGCTGTCGAGCGATCTGACCGGTTAATACTTAATGCCAAGATTTCCAGTAGGACTTTCGAATGTCCTGCGCTTTTCCGAATACTCCGGATCGACGGTACCGCCGCAAAACCTGAGTGCGAATTTTGCGGAAACGCTTCGATGCGACGCCTCAGCTTCGAGACCGCAACGCGCCGTATAAACATGAGCGCTCCTGGTCTGAAAATTCGGAAAGCTTGGCGAATACAACATAAGCCTCTATGCCATGAAACTCCGCGACTGCGAGCAGATTGTTTACATCGTCCTCGGTGATTTCGCCCAGAGGTTTCAAAGGTAAATACGCACACGCTCGCCGTTGCTCAAGGTGTTCCTGACCTTTCCCGGTTCGACGATGCGACACGGCAGTCGATTGAGTTGGCCTGCATCAGCGAGAACTCCAAAGGGCCAGTTGCGTACGGCGGGTGCCTTCGAGCACACCTCCATAGCATCGGAATCCAGCCGGGCGAGACGGGCGACGCCACGCATGTCCCGTCAACCGACGCCACGCATGTCCCGTCAAAACGACGCCACACGCATGTCCCGGCAAGCGACGCCATGCGTGTCCGGGCAAGTCCGCCGACCTCACAGGCATCGAACTCGACACTCCCGGCTGCGTCAACCGACCCATCTCATGCTACACCGCGTAAATTCAGGGGCGCCCCCAGCGTTTGGCAAGATCCCAACTTTCTGGGGCTATTAATCCTGTCAATCGTTGCGTTCATATACCTTACCCCCGTGATATGGGTGCTCTTGTCAGGTCGATCGCGGGGTGGCGCTAAGCTTGGCTGGTTCCTGGTTGTTCTATTCTTCTCCTGGCTTGGGCTTGCTGTATTTCTTATTGTTACGCAGGCCCTGCGGAATCGGCAGGACACTTAGCTGTGCCTTCGTGCAATAGGCCGCGCTGATCGAACCTAAGAGGCCCGGCCACCGCGGATTGCCCTAATGCACGCGGCGCGGCCACTGGTACTGCGTCATCCACATTCCGAGGTGGTGCATGGTGGCTTGCGGTCGACGCCGCGGATTGTCTTCCTGTCGTCTAATGTGGGGGTAAGTATTCGCTTCCGTGTTTGGGAACATCGGAGAATCAATCAGATGGTGTCGAATTCGATTCCGTCACGCCCCACTTTAATTTCCGTCACGCGCCAATCGCCTAGTCAGCCGTGCATGTCATCGGACACTGCAGCCTGGCTTGACCCCACTGGCGACAAGCGCATCGGGAATGCTCCGTTTGATCTCACCAGTTATGTGCTCGGCGCCGCCTCCCTGGAACGTCGCATCAAGAAAGGCTGCCACGCCTTTCCGAGCCTCAGAGACAACCCGACCAGGATCGTGAGTGCCGGTGGAAACAGCACTCCTAGCCAGCCACACCGCATCAGACAAGGCGATGTGCTCGACCCCGGGAAGCCTGATCGCCAGCAGGGGACCTTGTACTGCAGTCCACATCCGGCACTCGTCCGAGTCGGGGTGTCCGTCTCCTGCCAACAGGGTGAGCACGGGCTGCCGGATCGCTGGCGTCGGTCGGGGCGTCACGGCGCCGTCCAGCACAATTCCCGCCTTAAACCGTGGTTCCACTGCGAGTACTTGCAGCACCGTCAGTCCACCAAGTGAGTGACCGGCAAGCGCCAACCGATGGAGGTCAAGACGTCCGAGGAACGGTCCGTTCGGCTGCTCGTTAAGAGCCGCCAGCTTATCTAGCACGAACCGCAGATCCCGGACTCGCACATTGACCGCCTGGGCGACGGAATCAGCGTCGTAACGTGTGTAGTGACTTAGGTAGCTTCCATACAGGGACTTTTCCAACCGCCCGTCTGACAGCTGCGTCGCTGTGGCCTCATACGTATGATTCACAGAGGCGACAACGTAGCCGCGGCTTGCAAGATCCTCCGCAAGGTAAGTGTAGTCGGTGAACGTGCCGGTGAATCCGTGCGTCAACACGACCACCGGATGCACACCGCTAGCGACGCTGGCGTCGAGACAACTTTGGGTGGATACCTGCGGCAGGGCGACTCCGAGCTGGGTGCCAAAATAGCTCCACACTTCCGGTGAGGCGTACGCGGCGCGCGTACAGCTTCCGGTCTGAGTTGCCGGGAACCAGAATCGCACCATAAGCTCCCGCGTCGAGCCATTCGGCAAGTAAGGATCGAGGTAATTTGCATCCGCAAGAGATTCCAAACGAGTTCCAACAGGTTGGCGACCCGTGGGTACGGGCGTCGCAACAGCGTCCTGCGTAGCCAGAGCCTTGCGCACTGAAGCGGAAACGGCCGCAGTGGGCGCAGTGCCTGTCAAGTTCAGTTGCTGCGGACTATCCACGCTGCTGTCCGTAATAAAGATCACAGCAGTAGTGGAAGTCGTGCAGCTGAATGTGACTTTAATCTCGCAGGACTGGCCCGCCGCCAAGGGCGACAGGCAAGTGTTCTTCTGCCTAAAAGCCGCCGGATGCGCGCCACCGATACTGATGTCGGAGATGATTAGCGGCGAAACACCAGTGTTGGTCAGCGTCGCGGTTTGCTGTCCGCCGTTGCACTTGCGCTTGTGCTCGTAATAGTAATAACGCGAGTTCAATTGCAGGGTGCGGGGGATGAGCTTTACCGTGCCGGTCGTCAGTTGGATGGTCGCAGAGCCCGTTTTGGTTGAATCAGCCACGGCACGGGCGACCAGAGAGACGTTGGCGCTGGAAGGCATGACGCTGGGCGCGGTGTAGGTGACAGAGTAGCCGCTCTGAGTTTGCGGCACCGAAAGCTTGCCGCAGGCGCTTCCACATGACGTGCCATTCAGCTGCCACGCGACGTCGTTCTTCGGCGCCCAATCAGCCCATTGTGTGCTGCCGATAAACTCTTGAGTTGCGTTCAATGGCATCAGCGCGCTATCCGGATCCACGCTCAGTGTCACAGTAGCGACAGTGATTGTGGCGGTAGCTTGAACATCCGGATGACTGACTGATGAGGCCGTAACTGTCACAAACAGATCTGCCGGTATCGGAGCCGGCGGTCCGGTGTAGGTGAGAAAAGCCTTGCTTGCCGAAATCGATGCCGAAAGCGAGCCACAGTTGGCCGCCGGGCATTGGAGAGTCCAAGCGGCGTCTTGGTTCGCTGGGTCCGAATAGACTTCAGCGGAGATTTCTACGGACGTTTGCGCCCCGACCGTAACCGGAATCCCATTCAAGATGATGAATCGCCCATAAGCGGTAAACGGCTGGGTGCTGGAAATCGCAGGATCACTGACCGCGGTAGCCGTCAGTTGGACGTCCAACTGGATGCCGTTCTGCAGCTGCGGCGGCGTATAAGTCGTCGGGACACCGCTAGCGGTCTTCGACGGTGATACCGTGCCGCACGGTGGCGTCGCGCACGTGAGTGTCCAGTTCACCCCCGCGTTGGCAGAGTCGTTTTCTACCGTGGCGATGTAGTCTTTTGTTGTTCCCGGGAGCACCTGCACCCAATTGTCCGATGTCGAAGAAATCGTAACGGTCATGCCGCCCACCACGGTTACTTTCGCAGAGGCATTGACGGTGGGGTCACTGACGGATGTCGCAATGATGCTTACCACCATATCGGTTGCAGGACGAGTCGCTGGTGCGGTGTAGGTCGTCGCTACGCCGCTGCCACTCGTTGTCGGAGAGACTGTGCCGCAGGGAGCGCTCGAGCAAGATACCGTCCAGGTCACGCCGCGATTATTCGCGTCATTCGCGATGGTCGCCGTGACCTGGGCGGTGGCGGCGGGTTCAATACTCGTCGGGTCGGCCGATACGCTGAGGGTTTCGGGGATTTTCGGCGCACTAGGCGCACTATTGGTACCGTCACCACCGCAAGCGGTGAGTGCAACGGAAAGCACTATCAGGAGCCCGAATGAGCTGTGGCAACAGATCTTGTGCGCTTTCATTCTAATCTTCCCCTGAAGACCTTCAGGCAGCGGACGGACGCTCAGTCTTCTTCGGCCATCTTGCGGCCTTGAATGCTGATGTTGGTTCCTGCCGTCAGGAAAATGGCACGGAACTCGTTCTGGTGGCTATCCCAGACCATGTGGAGCAGGCTGGTACGCGCCAGCGTCGTGCCATGAAAGACGTGTACCGTGACCGCTCCCGTGCAATCGGGACTCACCGTGAAGGTCCCCTGGACCGTTTCCTCAACAAGGTTCCCCGCGATGCTCGTCATCTGAGCACCGGTGAATGTCCCGGTCTCAGTGAGCGCCACATGACCCACGCTGGTGAATGGACCGATCGCCGGGTTGACGATCGTACCTGTCGACGTGTAGCCATATCTTCCTGCGGCATCGGAGACGGTGCATTCATGTGCCTGCGCGAGGTGTGTGGACCCGATAACTGTCGCCAAAGTGATCAGCGCGGCATGCAGCGCGGTACGTTTCATGGGACTCCCCTCAGTGTTGTCGTTGCTGGCACCAGATTGGGTGCGCGAATGGATTCCGAAGGATTAAGGAGTTCAGTTCGACGCCATTCGGGTACGGTGGCGTTGAAACGCGGTGCGGCGCGACTGACGATGAGGAATGGCCCATGCGGAAGCATCGGCGTTCGAGACGTGGGAGCTATTTCTTGCTGCGCCGCAGAGTCACCAGCACAAATAGTCCGGTGCAGCCGTACCCGAGGGCCTCGCTCTGAGCCTCTATAGTCTTGATATCCGGAGTCGAATGCCGGGGTGAGATGGCCGAGTCAAAAAAGACGTTCGTCGAGAAGCTCTTTGAAGAGCACCGCCGGGCGCTCCAGAGGTACTTTTATCGGCGCATCCGCACAAAATCAGAGGCTCCGGATCTGGCACAGGAGGTTTACATGCGAATGTTGCGGGTCAGCGACACGGAAGCGATTCGAAACCCGCAGCGCTACCTCTACACCGTAGCCAGCAACCTGATTAAGGAACGCGCCGTGCTCGAGCGACGTGAGGCCGATGGTCTGGAACTTGGTGCGGATTTCGATGTGTCGGCGGTCCAGCAACGCCTGGGAGAAGTCGCCTCACTCGAAAGTGAGCTCGAGGCGGGCGAGCTGGCGACACGCTTGAATGCGGCACTCGGGCAACTCCCCGGGCGGTGGCGGACCGCGCTCATACTTCAGTACCGGTACGGGCTGACGTACCAGGAGATCGCCGATCGCCTCGGAGTATCGTCCAACATGGTGAAGAAATATCTCGCCCAGGGCCTGGGTCGCTGCCGACGCTACATGGCGCAATGGGAAGGAAGTCCATGACGCAAGGCGATGAAGAGATCCGCGGAGCGATCGCCGAGCAGGCGGGCGAGTGGTTCCTCGCCAACCAGGCGGGCACGCTGAATGCTGAGGACAGCTCGGCATTTCTCGCCTGGTTAAGAGCTTCGCCGATTCATGTGAGGGAGTATCTGGGCGTCGCTCGTATCGCCCGGCATCTGCCGGCAGTGGTCGGCGACAGCTCGGTAGCATTGGAAGCTTTTCTTGCGCAGCAAGCGCCGACCGACGAAAGCATCGTTACGCTAGAGAGCCTTGTGCCGAAGCGGCGCCCGTCGGTGACACGGCGCAGAATGCCGTGGGCCTTGCCGCTCGCGGCCTCGCTGATCGGCCTCGTCGTAGCGGCGCTCTGGTGGGCTCATGACGGAGACCTTCTCGGGATTCCAAAGACCTTTCGGACGGCGCATGGCGAGCAGAGCATCGAGCGGCTGCCCGACGGCTCGCTGCTACGTCTCGATACCGACTCCGAAGCGACCGTGCGCTATACCGGGACCGAACGGGTGGTCGAGGTCAACCGCGGACAGGCCCTTTTTGAGGTTATGCACGAAGGTACTCGGCGCTTTCGAGTGGCGGCAGGTAACGCCGGGGCCATTGCGGTCGGCACTCGCTTCAATGTCTACCGAAAGCGCGGGTTTACCGAAATCACAGTCGCCGAGGGGAAGATAGCCGTCTTTGCAGGAACACCGTCCTGGTTGCCCGGGTTGGGGGGCGTACCGGCTGACGTGCAACGCGTCAGCGCGGGGTTTCAGGTGCGCGTTGACGAGCGAAGTCCGCCAGCGCAACCTGTGCCTGTTGATGTGGGTCAGGCCCTCGCGTGGGCCGAACATAAGATCGTCTTCAAGCACCGACCCCTGGGGGAAGTGGCGAGTGAGTTCAATCGCTACGGGAGCATTCCGGTGGACATCGAGGATGCGGAGCTACGAGCGCTACCTGTGAGTGGCATGTTCGATGCTGGTGACACCGATTCGTTCGTGGCATTTCTGCAGACCCTTCCTGGCGTCAGTGTGGAGAAAACGGCGAACCGGATTCGCGTCACAAAGGTAACGCCGACGACATAGTGCAGCCCGCTTGACCAGCGGCACGAGTTGGAAGGTCGACATGGCCACTTGGCGCAGGGGGTTCCTGTGGTGCCTGGTGTGGGCCGTAATCGTGGCACAAGCGGCTTTCGCTGGGCCTGTGGCCGGCTTGACGGCCGATATTGCGCCACGCCCGTTGTCTGAAGCCCTCGACGCGTTCGGACGTCAGACGGGGCTGCAGCTAATCTATGTGTCGAGCGTCGCGGACACGCGGCAGTCGAAGGGCGCACGCGCCGGCCTCGCGGCGCCTGAAGCCCTGGCGCAGCTCCTTGATGGCACGGGACTCAGTTTCGAGTTTCTGAACGCCCGCACGGTGAGGATTTTCCCCGCACCTCCCATCGTGCCGACCCTCACTACGTCATCAGTTGTCCCACCGCGACGCAGCGCTCCCCATGCGCTCGGGCTCGAAGAGGTGGTGGTCACTGGAACGCGCGGCCAAGAGTCCCTCGGCAGGGTTCCAATCGACATGGCGGTGTGGACGGAGGAGGCCATGGAGGCGTCCCACATAAAGGAGATCGCAGAGATCGCCGCCCTGACCCCTGGCGTTAACTTCGGCTTCAGTCCAATCACAGGTGATCTATACACCGACCTCGTGATCCGCGGTGTGACCGGCCGTCATGGAGTGGCGGTGGGCGTGTACCTGGACGATTCGCCCATACCACCCAACCGTGCCGCCACGTACCTGACGTCCTTTCCGCTCGCCTTTGATCTAGACCGTGTCGAGATTCTGCGCGGGCCGCAGACGGTGCTCCTAGGTGATCATGCCCTGAGCGGTGCCGTTAGATTCATCCCGAATCAACCGAGCCTCACGACGCCCACGAGTCTTTTTCGCGCCGAGTGGGGAACGACTCAATATGGCGGGCCGAGCTACGAAGCGGGTGCGGCAGTCGGCGGCCCGATCGTTACTGAGGAGCTCGGATTTCGCATCAGCGCCTGGTTCCGGGAGGACGGCGGATATGTCGACCGGGTTGACGCCCAGCCCCCGGACGGCGTCCCGCTCCCCGACGTCATCCTGGACAAGGACTCCAACCGGCATGTGAACAAGGTCGTCCGCGGCGCGCTAACGTTCGCGCCGGCGGTGGGTGTACAGCTCACGTCATCGCTGATGTACCAATCCATATACATTCATGACTTAGCGGTCTTTGACACGACCGTCTCGGACCCCGCGCACGGTGTGTTTAAATACCCCAGTCCGCTGCAGCAACCGTGGGAGCAAAGTTACTACCTCGCCTCCCTGAAGCTGACAGCGCGATTACACGCCGCGGAGCTGAGCGCCCTGATTTCGTACTTCAACCAACGGGGCAGCTTTTACACTGATTACTTTGACTTACACGGCGAGCTCGCCGCGACTCTCTTTGGGTTGGAGCAACGTGCACCCCGGGCTGAAATGAGGCTAACCTCCCTTGATCCCGATGCTGTTCTAACTTGGGCCACAGGCGTCCTGACATCCCGGGAGCACGCGCGTCATCCTTATCAGTCCACGGAGTCAGGCTATGGCGTGACAGTCACCGATCAGAGTCAACTCGCCGGCTTTGGGCAGATCGCGCTGAGGCTGACGAAGCACCTCACTGCGAACGCCGGGTTACGGATCGGACATTGGAGGTATGACTCCGGCACCGAGTCCCCACCCCTCTTTCATGCCGGCGACTCCGACACCTGGGCGGCACCGCAACTTGGACTCTCGTGGCAAGCTGACCCGCACCATCTTTTCTATCTCACCGTCGCGAAAGGGTACGGTAGCGGGGGCGTCTCTCCCGAGCTCCCCACCGACCCTCCCGGCCTTGCACCTCCGACCCCTTACCCACCCGATACGCTCTGGAGTTACGAGATCGGAAGCAAACATACCCTTCGGGATGGTCGGCTACGTATCGAGACCAGCATCTTCCATGTCGACTGGGACAACGGTCCGCCGGTCTTCGGTAACAATGAGCAGAATGCCATACCGGGTAGCGCGGTGAGTAACGGCGTCGGGTTCATTGCGGAGGGGCTGGTCGGGAATCATGCAAAGGTGGCCTTGAATCTGGCTTACACAGATGCGCACCTTACTCAGACGGTTGAGGGGTTCGTCACTCGTGGGGACGCCCTGCCAGTTTCGCCCTGGAACGTGACGGCATCCTTCGAGGGGGATTTTCTTTTGCGTGCCAACGCCACGGGCAGTGTCCGCATCGAAGATGCCTTCCGAAGCGCACCGGGTCGAACATACCTGGACAACTCGGCCAACGTATCAGGGTTCTACACTCCCGGCCCGAGAGACCCCTCGGCCAATGTGCTAAATCTGCGTGTCGCCGTGAGATGGTCGGGCTTCGAGATGGCGGCCTTTCTCAGCAATGCCCTGAATTCGCATCCCGCTCTCACGGGTAGAAGTGCTGCAGCGCCAAATATTGGTACGCCGATGGCCGTCACATTCGTTCCGCGCACCCTGAGTATTTCGACCACGTGGCAGTTCTGACAATGCGGTTAATAAATCGTACGTCGCAGGGCGGCCGCACTCTGCCACCGGTCGCGGGTGCTTCGCTGAATCTGATGTTCTGATCTGGCGGCTGCGGCCGTACCGTAGTGCACAGCAGCAACACCGTTGGCTGACGCGTGGCAGCAACTTGCATTGAGGCTTTGCCATCACACGTTCAACGCATCGATCTGGACGGGCACCGTACCCGATCTAGTTGGCGGCACCCTCTTACCTCGTGGAGACCGAGTGACAGGGCGCGTGAAAGCACGATGGTACTTACGCAGTGATCGCTGAAGTGCTGAACGGCAGCGGGGGAGCAATCATGGAATCGAACGGCATTCAACGGCTCCAGATGTTGTGTTGCGCTCTGTTTATGGCATCTCTAATCCCCGCAGCATTTCCGGGCCAGCCGAATCTGGTCGATGTGACGACCTACCATAACGACAACGCACGATTGGGCCTGAACGCCAACGAGACCACGCTGACGCTTGCCAACGTAAACCGGGCGCAGTTCGGCAAACTCTTCTCGCAGGCTGTGGACGGGTTTATCTACGCGCAACCGCTCTACCTCTCGAACGTCATGATTCCGGGCAAGGGCCTGCACAATGTGGTCTATGTCGCAACAGAACACGATAGCGTCTACGCGTTCGACGCCGACGGCGATACGGGAGTGAATCGGCAGGCTCTTTGGACAAGTGGTTTCGCCGATCCTGCGGCCGGGATACGCCCAGTCCGGACCGAAGACCTGGAAAATGGGAAGTGCAAGAACATCGTTCCGGAGGTTGGCATAACCGGGACGCCGGTCATCGACGCTGCGACGGGCACACTGTATGTTGTGACAAATGAAACGTGGCCCGAGAAGGGCTTCGCGCAGCGACTGCACGCACTTGATGTCGCGACCGGGAACGAGAAATTCGGCGGCCCGGTGGAGATCCACGCGAGCGTATCGGGTGGGGGAGACGGCTCGGTGGGAGGACAAGTTGCGTTCGACCCGCTACACAATCTTCAGCGACCAGGCCTGCTACTCAACAACGGCGTGGTGTACATTGCCTGGGCCGGGCACTGCGACAACGGGCACGGCTGGCTCATGGCCTACGATGCCGGAACACTCGCGCAACTTGCGGTCTGGAATGCCACCCCGAACGGGGGAATAGGAGGGGTCTGGCACGCCGGAAGCGCCCCGGCCGCGGATGCCGACGGCAGCATCTATCTTGCGACCGGAAATGGCACATTCGATGCCGCTACTGGGGGGGTGGATTTCGGTGACAGCTTGCTGAAATTTGCGGCTCCCACGAAAGGTCAGATGCCGCTGCTCGATTACTTCACTCCATTCAATCAAGCGGACATGGAGTCTCAAGACAATGACTTCGGTTCGGGAGGACCCATGTTGCTGCCCCAGCAGCCCGCAGGTTCACCGCACAGGAGCCTGTTGGTGATAGGAGATAAGACCGGCAACCTCTACGTGATCGACCGGGACAATCCGGGAAAATTCAATCCCAACGACAACCAGATTGTGCAGACCCTCACCGGCCAACTGGCCTGTTGCACAGGTGGTGCCACGGCATGGTGGAACAGCACGGTATACGTGACATCAGTTTTCGATAAGATGAAGGCTTTCAGCTTCGATCCATCGACCGGCCGACTCTCGGACGTTCCGGTATCGCAGACTACGCAGGTGTTCCTCTACTACCCACCACCGTTCTTCTCGATTTCCTCCAACGGCTTTACAAACGCAATCGTCTGGGCTCTCGACGGAGATACTTACGTACACAGCTCAAACAGCGGCGGCCAACCTGCAGTGTTGCGAGCTTTCGATGCGCGCGACCTAAGCCGCGAGATCTACAATAGCAACGAGAACTTCCCGCGGGACAAGGCGGGCAAGGCAGTCAAATTCGCAGTTCCTACGGTCGCCAACGGCAAGGTGTACGTGGGCACGCAGGCTGAGTTGACCGTTTACGGACTGTTGCATTGAATTTGTCGGGACCGCAGGTCTCGTAACGCGCGGTTGTATTCGCCGAGCTTCTGCTGCGCTGCCCCCTGCAGGGGAGCGACAGCAGGCAGGGGCGCGGCGGTGATGACCGTACCCAACAGCCCCCGCACAGGACTCTATGCATTCAGACAG
>Ga0306925_10001267_pt1 | contig 20434 bp, 22 predicted proteins | sample flu12Cox44000176_FD_203755 | JGI IMG/M metagenome (GOLD analysis project Ga0306925, IMG submission 203755) | Lab enrichment of tropical soil microbial communities from Luquillo Experimental Forest, Puerto Rico - flux8day.12C.oxic.44.000.176 (v2)... | ecosystem: Environmental > Terrestrial >... | reverse complement strand
CTCGATGCTTTGCATCTCGGGCACCCTCTCCCGCAAGGGGAGAGGGTGATCCCCTCACACCACTCGAATCTCGTCTCTTGCTCACCCGAAAAAAGCTACGCCGACTTGGCGGCGGCTTCGGCCTGCGCCTTGCGCTCCTTGCGCGGCACCGCCTTTTGCGGATTGCTGCGCGCGGCGCGCTTCTTGACGCCGGCAGCATCGAGGAACCGCGTGACGCGGTCGGATGGCTGCGCGCCCTTGGCGAGCCAGGCCTTGACCTTGTCCATGTCGAGCTTCAGCCGCTCGGTGTTATCCTTGGGCAGCAGCGGGTTGAAATGGCCGAGACGCTCGATGAAGCGGCCGTCGCGCGGAAAGCGCGAGTCGGCGACGACGACGTGATAAACCGGGCGCTTCTTGGTGCCTGCGCGAGCGAGGCGAATAACGACGGACATCTAGTTCTCCTGTTGGATTTGGAACTCGGTGATTCAAGATTGTTAGTTGCCGTGATTGCGAGGAGCGAAGCGACGAGACAATCCAGTTTGTCGGGCTTTCTGGATTGCTTCGCAGCGCTCGCAATGACGGATGGACGTCATTTCTTCTTTCCCAACGGGCCCAGCCCCGGCAGGGTCGGCTTGTTACTCAGGCCGGTAAGTCCCGGCAGATTCGGCAGCCCCGAGCGCAGACCTGCGGGAATATCTTTCGGTAAGCTCGGCATGCCGCCCGCGCCGGCGCCGCCCGGCATTTTTTCGGCGAGCGCCTTCATCTGTTCGGGTGACGGCATGCCGCCGCCAAAGCCCATCGCCTGCGCAATGCCGGCGAGCGGTCCACGCTTGCCCGATCCCATGGCCTTCATCATGTCGGCCATGTTCCGGTGCATCTTGAGCAGCTTGTTGAGGTCCTCGACCTTGCCGCCGGCGCCCGCGGCGATCCTTTTCTTGCGGCTCGCTTTAAGGATGTCGGGGTGTTTGCGTTCCTGCCGCGTCATCGAATCGATCAGCGCGACCTGGCGTTTGAGAATCCTGTCGTCGATCCCCGCATTGGCGATCTGATTCTTCATCTTGGCGATGCCGGGCATCATGCCGAGCAATCCCGAGATGCCGCCCATATTCGTCATCTGCAGCAATTGCTCGCGCATGTCTGTGAGATCGAACTGGCCCTTGCGCATCCGCTCGGCGGTGCGCGCGGCCTTTTCCGCATCGATACTGGCGGCGGCCTTCTCCACCAGCGACACCACGTCGCCCATCCCGAGAATCCGGCCCGCGATCCGGCTCGGGTAGAAATCCTCGAGCGCGTCGGTCTTTTCGCCGGTGCCGATCAGCTTGATCGGCTTGCCGGTGACCGCGCGCATCGACAGCGCAGCACCTCCGCGGCCGTCGCCATCGACCCGCGTCAGCACGATGCCGGTCAAGCCGACGCGCTGATCGAACGATCGCGCGAGGTTGACCGCGTCCTGACCAGTGAGCGAATCCGCAACCAGCAGCACTTCGTGCGGATTGGCGGCGGCTTTGATCTCGGTCGCCTCTGTCATCATCTCTTCGTCGAGCGTGGTGCGACCTGCGGTATCGAGCAGCACCACGTCGTAGCCGCCGAGCTTTCCGGCTTCCAGCGCGCGCCTGGCGATCTGCGTGGGCTTCTGGCCGGCGACGATGGGCAACGTCTGGATGTCGAGGTCACGCCCGAGCACCGCGAGCTGTTCCATTGCCGCCGGTCGGTAGATGTCGAGCGAGGCCATCAGCACCTTGCGCCTGTCACGCTGGGTCAGGCGGCGGGCGAGCTTCGCGGTCGTCGTGGTTTTGCCAGAGCCCTGCAGGCCGACGATCATGATCGCAACCGGCGGCACCGCGTTGAGGTCGAGGTTCTGGCCGTCGGAACCGAGAGTGGCGATCAGTTCGTCATGGACGATCTTCACCACCATCTGGCCGGGGGTGACCGACTTGACGACGGTGGCGCCGATCGCCTGCTCGCGAACTTTTTCGGTGAAGCTGCGGACCACATCGAGCGAGACGTCGGCTTCGAGCAGGGCGCGGCGCACCTCGCGCATCGCCGCGTCGACATCGGCTTCCGTCAGCGACCCGCGCCGGGTCAACCGATCAAGAATGCCACCGAGCTTTTCCGATAGATTGTCGAACACGATTTCCTACCTGACTGCCTCGATCACGACTCTGCAATTTTGCCCGATCTCATCCTTCGCGACGCCGCTTTCGCGGCTCCTCACGATGAGCGATATTCCAAACACGTTTGCGCCCGAGGGCGCACAGCGCTGTCGGGCGTTGGCCTCCGGCCTATGGCGACCGGTCGGCGGGTCGAAAAGAACGTCTTTCCGAAAGTCGCGCGCCTTAAACGCCGCCGGGCGCGAAAAGTCAAGGAAAGTCCAGCCCAAATGGCAATTTCGTGATGGGCACGGGCTTCCAGGCCCTTGCAGAAACGGACATTTTTGATGCCAATCGTCGCCATGCCTTCCTCAAGCAAATCCTATAATGGACCGCCGTCCGATCATTTCGATGGCAGGCGGTTTTTCGACCCCGACGGGGTTCCGCCGAAATCGCTGCGCGACGTGTTGCGCTGGCAGTTCGGCCGCGACCGGCAACGCGAGATCTGGCCCAAATGGGTGCCGAGCCCGCATGCCGATACTCCGCCCAAACGCGTCGAAGGCGACAAGGTTCGGCTCTCGTTTGTCGGTCATGCAAGCTGGCTGATCCAGACCTCGGGCGTCAATATCCTGATCGATCCGGTGTGGTCGGAGCGCGCCTCGCCGGTCCGATGGGCCGGCCCGAAGCGGGTCAATGATCCTGGCATCGATTTTTCCGCCTTGCCGCCAATCGATGTCGCGCTGGTGTCGCACGGCCATTACGATCATCTGGACATCGTGACGCTGTCGAAACTTGCGGCGAAATTTTCCCCGCGCATCATCACCCCGCTCGGCAATGACGTGACCATGCGCCGCGCCAACCCCGCACTTCGAGCCGAGGCGTTTGATTGGCATCAACGCGTCGAACTCGGCAGCGGCCTGGCGGCGACGCTGGTGCCGACCCGGCACTGGTCGGCGCGCGGATTGTTCGACCGCAACAGGGCGTTGTGGGCAAGCTTCGTCCTGGAAACACCCGCCGGCAAAGTCTACATCGTCTGTGATTCCGGTTACGGCGAGGGTAAGCATTTCCGCCGCATCGCGCAGGCACATGGTCCCCTGCAGCTCGCGATCCTGCCGATCGGCGCCTATGAGCCGCGGTGGTTCATGCGTGATCAGCACATGAATCCTTCTGATGCGGTCAAGGCGCTTGCCGACTGCGCCGCCGCGCAGGCGCTCGCGCATCATCACGGCACGTTTCAGCTCACGGACGAAGCGATCGATGCGCCGGTCAAGGCACTGCATGCGGCACTCGACGACGCGAAAATTCCGCGCGAGCGCTTCGTCGCGCTCAAGCCGGGGCAGGTGGTGGAGATTTAGCCTCCGCCCTTTAATCCTGTCGTCCCGGCCAAGCGAGCTCCTTGCGAGCGCGAGCCGGGACCTATAACCACCGCGTTTATTTGTTGAAGGAGTTGGAGCCACAGCGTATTGCAATCGCAAATGTCGGTGGTTATGGGTCCCTGCGTTCGCAGGGACGACCTTTACCAGCGATTCACTGCTTCGGCTTGATCGCCCAGGATACGCTCACACTCAATTGCAGCGTTTCTTCTCCTTGCGCGATCGGCGCCGATTCGGGCGCGGCCGTCATTCTGCGGAACACGATCGGGGCGGGTGCGCCGCCTTCGGAGATATTGAGCGGCTCGCCGAGCGTGACGCCGGCAGCCCTGGCGTAGATTTCCGCCTTGCGGCGCGCGTCCGCGATCGCCTGTTCGCGGGCGTCGTCGAGAAGCTTGGAGGCCTGCGACACCATGAAGCTGGTGCCGCCGATATCGTTGGCGCCGGCTCCGACCAGCGTGTCGATCACGCTCGCCAGCTTGGTGACGTCGTGCAGGCGGATGGTCACGCGGTTGGTGGCGCGATAGCCGGTGATGGCAGGCGGTCCACCGGACCGGCTGGGAGAGCTCTGCGGCTGTAGCGACAATCGCGAGGTCTGGTAATCCTTCTCGTCGATGCCGGCGCCCTTGAGCGCCAGCAAAACCTTGCCCATCGCCGCATTGTTGGCATCCGAGGCTTCGCGCGCCGTCTTGGCGTCCGAGATCACGCCCCCATCGATCTGCGCCAGATCGGGAGGAACCGAGATTCGTGCTTCGCCCGTGACGGAGATCGCCGAGGGTGGCTGCGTCTGCGCACGCGCCGGAGCACAAAACAATGTCGCGGCGAGAGCTGCAACAAGAGCAGCCGAGAGTGAGGCGCGATGGTGCATCGGCCTCATTTCAAGGGCACGTAGACGTTGATCACCAGTTTGTCCTCCGCCGTTTTCAGGGGATCGGTGATGTACTCTTCGACAAAAGTATCTTTCGCCTCCAGCTTCTTGTCGTCGAGGTGATTGGTAATGGCCTCATAGGTGTTGTCCATATTCTCGTATGAACCGCGATGGACAAATTTCAGCGCCTTGCCTTCGGGCGATTTGCCCACGTTCATGCCCTTGGTCAGATTCTTCGGCTCCTGATCGACCGGAATCTCGGCCAGATAGGAGAATCCGGTATCGTCGGTAGAGGTGTAGACGATCATCGAATTGCCGGATGGCTTGACGCCTTGTTTGTCGAGGAATGCCGCCAGGGTCTTCAAGGACTCGATCAGCGTGTCGAAAGCCGTATCCCAATTGGCCGTGCCCTTGACCAGGATCACCGTTTTCGGCGTCAGCGTAATCTCCTCGCCAAAGGGGTCGGCGGTGCGGACCGGCGCCGGTTCTGCTGGCGCGGGCGTGGGAGTAGCCGAGGCCGCAGGAGTGGGCGAGACTGGTGCTGGCGTCGTCGAAGCTGCCGGCGGCGTAACCGTCGGACTGGCGGACGGGCTCGGGGCGGGAACTGGGGAGGCGGCGGGTGCAGCCGGCGTCGGCGATTGCGCCAGCGCAACGGCGAGATTTAACGAAATCGCGGCCACCGGGACCAATACGACCATGGCAAGGCGAAAAGGACGGGGGCAGCTCATCAGGTATTCTCCATAACGTCGCTCGGCACATGTCTGCTGCGAAAGCTGCCAAGCTCAGTGTCAGGGTGGCATTCATGTTGGTGCGGCATTCGGCAAATCACGTGCATCCGCATGTCTAACACGCCCGCTCGGCTTTCGTCGCCTGTCAGATATTCATGGGCCTCCCTGACCGGCCAAGGAGCCCGACACAGATTCACCACAGTGGTGACCCGTCCGCTTTCGGAAAAATTCACGAGGTTCGGCGCCGCAAGTCAGTCATCCAAAATTTCGAATGGGGCGATTGGCTGCTATTCGATCACCTCGTCGGCACGCCCCAGCAGCGTCGCTGGCAACGCAAGTCCGAGGGCCTTTGCGGCTCTGAGATTGATTACCAACTCGTACTTCGACGTCGCCTGCACCGGCAAGTCGCTCGGGCTCTCGCCCTTGAGGATGCGGTCGACATATTCGGCAGTCTGGACGGATTGACTGATAAATTCGGGCCCGTAGGACATCAGGCCGCCGGCAGCGACAAAGTAACGAAAAGGATAAATTGCGGGCAGATTATATCGAGCTGCCAACGTGGCGATCACATCCGGATGATTTGCTCCAAATGCACTCGCCGTTACAATTAGCCCGCCATTTGGCGTGCGTGCAAACTCTGCAACCGCTCGCTCGATCCCGCTTGTATCGTGCAGGTCTATCACGCTCAAATCGGTCACAGTCGGTCCGACCGCCTGGATTGCAGCAAATTGGCCTATGCCCGCGGCGATGGTCGGGTCCCTCAGAACTGCGGCCCGAGACACAGTCGGGGCCACCTCTTTGAGCAGTTGGAGCCACTTGGCGGCGATGGCATATTCGAACAGCGCAAAGCCGGTAGTGTTTCCACCCGGCCGCGCCATGCTCGCAACCAATCCGCCGCCGACCGGATCGATGACGCTATTGAACACAATCGGCACCATTTTGCTGACCCGCCGCAGGGCCACCACGACAGGGCTGGTAACGGCAAGGATGACGTCCGGCCGAAGCGCAACCAACTCACTCGCGTAGCGTTGGTAGCGCTCGTCCTTGCCTTCCCCCCATCGAACATCGATGGTCACGTTGCGACCATCTGTCCAGCCAAAATCCTTTAGCTTTTGAACGAATGCGGAGAGGCGAGTCCTCGCCTCGGCATCGCTCTCGCCCACATTCATGAGGATACCAATCCTTCGCATCCGCTCGCCCTGCTGTGCGCGCGCCGATAGCGGCCATGCCGCCGTAGCGCCGAGAAGGGTAATGAATGTGCGTCGTTCCATATCTCGTCCACTTGCACGATGCACTTGAAAAGCTCAAGAGTATACTTGCTTGCGACGAGGAGGAGCAGTCCGGCTCCGAACCCGGTGCCGGCAAGCATTGCCGATTTCTGGGTACACCGCCTTCTCAATGCCCCGTCATTCGCCATATAAAGCAGGCACATGTCGGATCGTCGGATGAGCGCGCTCGCCAACCACAGCTTTGTCAAGATGAACGGGATCGGCAACGAGATCGTCGTCGTCGATCTGCGCGATAGACCGGCCGTGGTCACGCCGGAGGAGGCGCGCGCGGTCGCCTCGCCCAGGGGTGTTCATTATGACCAGCTGATGGTGCTCCAGCCGGCCCGTCTTGTCGGCACCGAGGCATTCATCCGCATCTACAACAGCGACGGATCGGAATCATCAGCTTGCGGCAACGGCATGCGTTGCGTGGCGCGCCGCCTGTTCGAGGCGACCGGCCAGACCCAAGGCACGTTCGAGACCAAAGCGGGTCTGTTGAATTGCTGGCGGTCCGGCGATCTCTACACCGTCGACATGGGGCCGCCGAAATTCGGCTGGAAGGACATTCCGCTCGCCGAGGAATTTCGCGACACGCGATATATCGAGCTGCAGATCGGACCGATCGATGCGCCGGTGTTGCATTCGCCTTCCGTGGTCAGCATGGGCAATCCGCACGCGATCTTCTGGGTCGACGACGTCGATGTCTTCGATCTTTCGCGTTTTGGGCCGCTGCTGGAAAATCATCCGATCTTCCCGGAGCGCGCCAATATCACGCTCGCCCATATCGTCGATCGCGACCACATCACGATCCGCACCTGGGAGCGCGGCGCCGGGTTGACCAAGGCCTGCGGCTCGGCGGCATGCGCCGCTGCGGTGGCGGCGGCGCGGCTCAAGCGCGCCAATCGCACGGTGCAGGTCAGCCTGCCCGGCGGAGAGCTCGCCATCGAGTGGCGCGAGCGCGACGATCACGTGTTGATGACGGGTACGGCGACTTTGGAATATGAAGGCCGCTTCGATCCCGCGTTGTTTGCGTCATGAGCGTCGAAGTCGTCACATTCGGCTGTCGCCTCAACGCCTTCGAATCCGAAGTGATGCGCGTTAAGGCCGAGCGTGCCGGGCTTGCCGACACCGTCGTCATCAACAGTTGCGCCGTCACCAATGAGGCGGTCGCGCAGGCGCGGCAATCGATACGCCGGCTGAAGCGGGAGCGCCCCGGCTTGCGCATCGTCGTCACCGGCTGTGCGGCGCAGACTTCGCCTGAAATGTTCGCTGCGATGGAGGAGGTCGACCGGGTCGTCGGCAATCACGACAAGATGCAGACCGAGACCTGGCGCAACGCGCGCGCGGCGTTCGGGAGGGCGGGAAAATTCGGCATCGAGGCAAGCGAAAAGATTGCAGTTGCCGACATCATGTCGGTCAGGGAGATGACGCCGCATCTCGTGGAAGGTTTTCAAAAGGGCCTGCCGCGGGCGTTCGTGCAGGTGCAGAACGGTTGCGATCACCGCTGCACCTTTTGCATCATTCCGTTTGGCCGCGGCAATTCGCGCTCGGTGCCGATGGGCGCGGTGGTCGAACAAGTAAGCACGCTAATCGAACGCGGCCACGCCGAGATCGTATTGACGGGCGTCGATCTGACGAGTTACGGCGCCGATTTGCCCGGAGCTCCCAAACTCGGCCAACTGACGAGGCAGATCCTGCGCCACGTGCCCGAGCTGAAGCGCTTGCGGATTTCATCGGTCGATTCGATCGAGGTCGACCGCGATCTTCTCGGCGTGATCGCAAACGATGATCGGCTGATGCCGCATTTGCATTTGTCGCTGCAGTCGGGCGACGATTTGATCCTCAAGCGGATGAAGCGCCGGCACTCCCGAAAAGAGGCGATCGGTTTTTGTGCGCAGGTGCGGCGCTTGCGGCCGGACATCGCGTTCGGCGCCGATATTATTGCGGGCTTCCCGACTGAAACCGAGGAGATGTTCGCGCGCTCGCTCGATTTGATTGACGAATGCGATCTGACCTTTTTGCACGTGTTTCCCTATTCGCCGCGGCCCGGCACGCCGGCGGCGCGGATGCCGCAGGTCGCAAGCGCTGTGATCGGGGAACGCGCCGCGCGATTAAGGGCTGGGGGTGAGGCTGCGTTGCGGCGGCGGCTTGCGTCTGAAATCGGTGCAACCAGACAGATCCTGATCGAAAGCCCGACCCAGGGTCGCACCGAACATTTTCTTCCCGTTGCGATCAGTGGAGGGAAACCTGGCGAGGTACGCAGGCTTGCGATTGCGAGCCATGACGGTGGGCGGCTGATAGTGTGAATGCGCTCCGTCATTGCGAGCGGAGCGAAGCAATCCAGCAATTTCGAAAGACAAACCGGATTGCTTCGTCGCTTTCGCTCCCCGCAATGACGAGCTATTCCCCGTTCCAGCCGCAGGCCTTGAGGCGTTGCCGCATATGTTCCGGCGCCGGTGCGGTCACGCGCACGGGGTCCTTGTTCCGGGAGATCGGGATTACGACCTCGCGGGAATGCAGATGAAGGCGCGGGCCGCCGAAACGCGGCGCGTTGCCATAGATGTTATCGCCGACAATCGGCCATCCCATCGCGGCCGAATGCACGCGCAGTTGATGGGTACGGCCGGTGACGGGCTCGAGCGCCAGCCAGCTCAGACTGTGCCCGCGTCCCATCACCTTCCAGTTGGTGACAGCCGATTGCCCTTCCGGGTCCGGTTTCTGCCACCAGCCGCGTTCGGCATTGAGGCGACCGAGCGGCATGTTGATGATACCTTCGTCCTGGGCGGGGCCGCCTTCGACCACCGCCCAATAGGTTTTCGAAATCCTGCCATGCTTGAACAATAGACCAAGCGACGCCGTCGCCTTGCGGTGGCGTCCGAGCACGAGGCACCCTGACGTCTCGCGGTCAAGCCGGTGGGCGAGAACCGGCGGGCGCGGCAGGCCAAAGCGCAACGCATCGAACGAGGATTCCAGATTGGCGCCTCCCTTCGGCCCACGATGCACGGGCAGGCCTGAGGGCTTGTCGATCACCAGCATGAGCCCGTCGCGATGGAGCACGCGCGAGAGGATTTCCTCCGCGGTCAGTTCGCGAACCTCGATCGTGCCGTCAAGACTTTCGCTCATGGCATGAAACGGCTAACACACCCCTCGTGCGATGGACATGAAATATGAACGATACGACGCCGGAAAAGACAAAGCAGAGCTGGTGGCGGCGGCTATCAAGCGGCCTGAAGCGCACCTCGAGCTCGATCGGCACGGCGGTGGCCGATCTCGTCACCAAGCGCAAGCTCGACCGCGCGATGCTCGAGGATATCGAGGACGTGCTGCTCCGCGCCGATCTCGGGACCGAGGTCGCGGCGCGCGTCGCCGCCTCCGTCGGCGTCGGCCGCTATGATAAGTCGATTTCGGCGGACGAGGTGAAAGGCGTGGTCGCGGCCGAAGTGGAAAAGGTGCTCGCGCCGGTGGCCAAGCCGCTAGTCATCGACGAGACGAAAAAACCTTTCGTCATTCTCGTGGTCGGGGTCAACGGTTCCGGCAAGACCACGACCATCGGCAAGCTCGCCGCAAGATTCTCCGCCGAAGGCCGCAAGGTGATGCTGGCGGCCGGCGATACTTTTCGCGCGGCCGCGATCGAACAGTTGAAGATCTGGGGCGAACGCACCAAATCGCCGGTTATCGCCGGCGCGCAAGGCTCGGACTCCGCAAGCCTTGCCTTCAACGCGATGTCGGCGGCGAAGCAAGCAAAGCTCGACGTGCTGCTGGTTGATACGGCGGGTCGCTTGCAGAACAAGGCCGAATTGATGAAGGAACTTGAAAAGCTGGTTCGCGTCATGCGCAAGGTCGATGACACGGCGCCGCACGCCGTGCTGCTAGTGCTCGACGCCACGGTCGGACAGAATGCGCTCTCACAGGTGGAAGCGTTTCACCGTACCGCGGGTGTCACGGGACTTGTCATGACAAAGCTCGACGGCACCGCGCGGGGCGGCATTCTCGTGGCGTTGGCGCAAAAGCACGGCTTGCCGGTGCATTTCATCGGGGTCGGCGAAGGCGTCGAGGATCTCGCGCCCTTCACCGCGCGGGATTTCGCACAAGCCATCGCGGGGATCGAGGCATGATCTTGGAAAACGCCGACCTGGTTTCGAACAAGAAAAAGAGCGTGCGATAATGGACAAGACCCAGCCCCATCCGCTGTTCAAGCTCGCGACCGAACTTGGGCCTCTCCTGGTGTTCTTTGTCGCGAACGCCAAATTCCACCTTTTCGTCGCCACGGGCGCCTTCATGATCGCGGTGGTTGCAGCGATGGTAGCTTCCTATGTGGTGACGCGGCACGTACCGCTGATGGCGCTGGTCAGCGGCACCATCGTCATCGTGTTCGGCACGCTCACGCTCGTTCTGCATGATGAGACCTTCATCAAGGTGAAGCCCACCATCATCTATGGCCTGTTCGCCGTCATCCTCGGTGGCGGCCTGCTGTTCGGCCGTTCCTTCATCGCGATCCTGTTCGACCAGGTCTTCAATCTCACCCCGCTCGGCTGGCGCATCCTCACCCAGCGCTGGGCTCTGTTCTTTCTGGCGATGGCTGTCCTGAACGAAATCATCTGGCGCACCCAGAGCACCGATTTCTGGGTGGCATTCAAGGCATTCGGTGTCATCCCGCTGACCATGGTGTTTGCGGTGACGCAGATGCCGTTGGTCAAGCGCTTTCATCTCGAGCCTGCCTCGCTGGAGGCGAGCGAGGCGGCGGAAGGCGATGTGAGAAACGGGTGAGTTGCGCTGTCATTGCGAGGAGCGTCAGTGACGAAGCAATCCACAGCCTCCGGGAAAGTCCTGGATTGCTTCGCTTCGCTCGCGATGACGGGAACTAAGTTCCCGCCTTCAACGCCTTGTCGATCTCGGATTTCAAAACCGTGTTGATATTGTCCGGCGTCACCGGACCAACCAGCTTGTAGACGATGGTGCCTTCGCGCCCGACGATGAAGGTTTCCGGCACGCCGTATACACCCCATTCAATCGAGGCGCGGCCGTTGGCATCGACGCCGACAACGCCAAACGGGTTACCATAGCGGCCGAGAAAGCGCCGGGCATTATCGGCGGAATCCTTGTAGTTGATGCCGACGATCTGCAGCCGGCTGTCATGGCCCAGTTCGGTCAGTAGCGGCGCCTCGTCATGGCACGGCACGCACCACGACGCCCAGACGTTGACGATGCTGACCTTGCCTTTGAAGGCGGCAGGATCGAGTCCTGGCACCTGCGTGCCGTTGTTGAGGAGTCCATCGAGTGCCGGCAGCGCCGTCTGTGGCGCCGGACGGCCGATCAGCGCGGATGGAATGCGCGACGGATCGACGCTACCGAGCCGGAACCAGAAGATCGCGGCGAGCGCAGCGAATGCGATGAGTGGCGCGGCCATCAGCCAGCGTGGTCGTTGCGGCCCGCCGTCGGTTGTCGGATTTTCGCTCATTTAAGGTCCGTTGCACCGCGTCCCGAGCGCCTTTGGACGCCTCCGGCTTCAAGTTCATGCAGTCGTTGCTTCTGGCGGCGATAATCGACGGCGATCCAGGCAATCAGCATCATAACGACCGCAGCCACCAGCAAGTAGGAGGTTACGATGAAAGTTGCGTAGGGGCCAAGTGACATCGCGTTCATGCCGGGCGCCGACCGCTCTGCGCCACCTGCATCATCTGTAATGCGCGCACCCGGCGGCGCAGGATCTCGTTGCGCATCGCTGCCAGATGAAGCGTGACGAACAGGAACGAAAAGGCCAATGCCATCACCAGAAGCGGAATCAGGAAGGCGCGGTCGAGAGTAGGGCTGCCAAGACGCATCACCGAGGCGGGCTGATGCAGCGTGTTCCACCAGTCCACCGAGAACTTGATGATGGGAAGATTGATGGCGCCGACCAGCGTCAGGATCGCCGCCGCTCGCGCCGCGCGCGACTGATCCTCGACCGCGCGCCACAGCGCGATCAGTCCGAGATACATCAGGAACAGGATCAGTACCGAAGTCAGCCGCGCATCCCATTCCCAATAGGTGCCCCACATCGGCCGTCCCCACAGCGAGCCTGTCACCAACGCGAGAAAGGTGAAGGCGGCACCGATCGGGGCGGCAGCTTTCGCCGCGACGTCGGCCAGCGGATGCCGCCATACCAGGGTGCCGAGCGCCGCCACGCTCATCACGCCCCAGACAAACATCGAGAGCCAGGCGTTCGGCACATGAATGAACATGATCTTCACCGTGGCGCCTTGCTGATAATCGTCAGGCGCCGACGCCGATTGATAAAGCCCGATCGCGAGCAGGATGGCGGTCGCTCCCGCAAGCCACGGCAACACGCGCATGGTCAATGAAAGGAACCGGGTGGGATTGGCGAGATCGATCAGCGTCATGGCATCCTGTTAATGGTCGCGGCCGTTGCAGGCAATCAGCACGAAGGTCTTCCGCAAGAGTTGATCGGCATCAACTTGCGCATGATCAGGTAGAAGACGCGGCTATCCGGGGCAGGAATCATCTTCGCCTCAGTCCAATCCGTGCCGCAGGCTGGCGGCAGCCGCGAACGGTCCGATGACGAGGCTGAGCAGCGACAGCGCGCAAAGAATCGAGAACGGCGCGCCGAAGGACGCCGGTTCCGCAATCGCGGCTTGCGAAGCCGCCACGCCAAATATCAGGACAGGAATCGACAGCGGCAGCACCAGCACCGCAAGCAACAGTCCGCCGCGACGCAGGGTCACCGCGAGCGCCGCGCCGATCATGCCGGTGAAAGTCAGCGCCGGCGTGCCGGCCAGGAGCGTGAGCGCCACCGCCAACGTCGGCGCGGCGTCCAGGTTGAGCAACAGTCCAAGTATCGGCGTTGCGATGATGAGCGGAAGTCCGGCGGCGAGCCAATGGGCCAGCGCCTTCGCCGCGCAGGCCAATTCGAGCGGGGTGCGGCTCATCACGATCAGATCGAGCGAACCGTCCTCGTGATCGGCCATGAACAGGCGATCGAGGGTGAGCAGGCTCGCCAGCAGCGCGCCCAGCCAGAGGATCGCCGGCCCGAGCCGCGCCAAGAGCGCAAGATCGGGACCGACGGCGAACGGCATCAGCACCACGACGCTGAGGAAGAACAGGACGCCAATCAGCGCGCCGCCGCCGACTCGAAGCGCGATGCTGATGTCTCTGCGGATCAATGCGGCGAGGGCGGTCACGCGGCGTCCTCGAGTCTTAGTTGGCGCGCGGCGACGCCGAGGGGGACGTGGGTGGCGGCGACGATCAGCCCGCCGCGCGCCAGATGATCGGCCATCAAGACCGTGAACAGGGATTGGCCCGCCGAGTCGAGCGCATTGGTCGGCTCGTCAAGCAGCCAGACCGGCCGTTGCACCGCCAACAACCGCGCGATCGAAAGCCGGCGGCGCTGTCCGGCGGACAGGAACGAAGCCGGCGAATGAGCGGCATGATCGAGCCCTACTTTGGCAAGTGTCTCGGCCGGATCGAATCCGGCTCCGCCGAGGAAATCCCGCCAGAAAGAAAGATTTTCCGATACGCTCAGCGCCGTCTTGAGGGCATCGCGATGAGCGAGATAATGGGATTGCTCGGTCAGGGTCAGCTCCGCGTCGCCGCCTTCGAGAGCGATCGATCCTCCGAACGGCGCCAAAAGGCCCGCAATCAGGCGCAACAACGAGGTCTTGCCCGATCCGTTTGGGCCGACTACCGCGAGCGCTTCCCCCTGGGCCACCTCGAAATCGAGGCCCGTAAAAACCTCCCGGCCACCCCGCACACAGCTGACCTCGCGCCCCAACAGCCGCATCTTGCCCCTTCGCGGCCCTCCGAAAATCCGGGGTGCCGCATCATCAGATGTTTACGGGTAGCGCATTGCTGCAAAACCCTTACCGGTGTGGCGGTGAAGGATGAAAGCTTCTATAAGCCGGAACTCGAAGCAGCCCACAATTTGCAGCTGCTTGCTGATCGGCCAAACCTCTCCGCCGGTGTTAAAATACCCCTTGGCGGGTATAACTGACAATTCTGGGATTGCCTCACATGACCTCGCTCGACAGCTTCAAATGCCAAAAAACCCTCAAGGTTGGCGCCAAGACCTACGTCTATTACAGCCTGCCCGCCGCCGAGAAAAACGGTCTGAAGGGAATCTCCAAGCTTCCCTATTCGATGAAGGTGCTGCTGGAAAACCTCTTGCGCAATGAGGACGGGCGCACCGTCAAGAAGGACGACATTCTCGCAGTCTCCAAGTGGTTGAAGAAGCGCGCGCTCGAACATGAAATCGCCTTCCGCCCGGCCCGGGTATTGATGCAGGATTTTACCGGCGTTCCGGCGGTGGTTGATCTTGCGGCCATGCGCAACGCCATGCAGACGCTCGGCGGCGACGCCGAGAAAATCAATCCACTGGTGCCGGTTGATCTCGTCATCGATCATTCGGTGATCGTGAACTTCTTCGGGGACAACAAGGCGTTCGGCAAGAACGTCGTCGAGGAATACAAGCAGAACCAGGAGCGGTACGAGTTCCTGAAGTGGGGCCAGAAGGCGTTTTCGAACTTTTCCGTGGTGCCTCCCGGCACCGGCATCTGCCATCAGGTCAATCTCGAATACCTCGCGCAGACAGTGTGGACCAGGAAGGAGAAAATGACCGTCGGCAAAAAGACCGGCACGTTCGAGGTCGCGTATCCGGATTCGCTGGTCGGCACTGATTCGCACACCACCATGGTCAACGGCCTTGCCGTACTCGGATGGGGCGTCGGCGGCATCGAGGCGGAAGCCTGCATGCTCGGCCAGCCGCTGTCGATGTTGCTGCCGGAAGTGGTCGGCTTCAAGCTCAAGGGTCAGCTCAAGGAAGGCGTGACCGCAACGGACCTGGTGCTGACGGTGACGCAGATGCTGCGCAAGCAGGGCGTGGTCGGCAAGTTCGTGGAATTCTTTGGCCCCGGTCTCGATCATCTCTCGGTCGCGGACAAGGCAACCATCGGCAACATGGCACCGGAATATGGCGCGACCTGCGGCTTCTTCCCGGTTGATGCCGCGACTATCGATTATCTGAAAACCTCCGGCCGCAAGGCCGACCGCGTCGCACTGGTTTCAGCCTACGCCAAGGCGCAAGGCCTGTTCCGAACCGCGAAATCGCCGGATCCTGTGTTCACCACGACGCTAACACTCGATCTCGCCGATGTCGTTCCCTCGATGGCCGGCCCGAAGCGACCCGAAGGCCGCGTCGCGCTGCCCGCGGTTGCGGAAGGTTTCACAACGGCGTTGACAAGCGAATACAAGAAGAGCGCGGACGCCGACAAGCGCCATCCAGTGGAAAATCGCGACTTCGATCTCGGCCATGGCGACGTCGTGATCGCCGCGATCACCTCCTGCACCAACACCTCGAATCCGAGCGTTCTGATCGGAGCCGGGCTGCTCGCCCGCAACGCGGTCGCCAGGGGGCTGAAGTCAAAGCCCTGGGTCAAGACCTCGCTTGCGCCCGGCAGCCAGGTCGTAGCCGAATATCTTGCCAATTCCGGATTGCAGAGTGATCTCGATAAGGTCGGCTTCAATCTCGTCGGTTTCGGCTGCACCACCTGCATCGGCAATTCCGGTCCGCTGCCCGAAGAGATATCGAAGACGATCAACGATAATGGAATCGTCGCCGCTGCCGTGCTGTCGGGCAATCGCAATTTCGAAGGCCGTGTCAGTCCGGACGTACAGGCCAACTATCTCGCCTCGCCCCCTCTGGTCGTCGCTTTCGCACTCGCCGGCACGGTCAGGAAGGATCTCGCCGTCGAACCGATCGGAACCGGCAAGGACGGCAAGCCTGTTTTCCTGAAGGACATCTGGCCGACGGCCAAGGAGATCAACGCGTTCATGAAGAAATTCGTGACCGCGACGATCTTCAAGAAGCGCTACGCCGATGTTTTCAAGGGCGACACCAACTGGCGCAAGATCAAGACGGTCGAGAGCGAAACCTATCGTTGGAACATGAGTTCGACATATGTGCAGAACCCGCCCTATTTCGAAGGCATGAAGAAGCAGCCGGAGCCGATCGTCGATATCGTCGACGCGCGCATTCTGGCGATGTTCGGCGACAAGATCACCACCGACCACATTTCGCCTGCGGGCTCAATCAAGCTGACATCTCCAGCCGGAAGGTTTCTGAGCGAACATCAAGTCCGCCCTGCGGACTTCAATCAATACGGCACCAGGCGAGGCAACCACGAGATCATGATGCGCGGCACCTTCGCCAATATCCGCATCAAGAACTTCATGCTGAAAGGCGCCGACGGCAACATTCCCGAGGGCGGCATGACCAAGCACTGGCCCGATGGCGAGCAGATGTCGATCTACGATGCCGCCATGAAATATCAGGCCGAGCACGTGCCACTGGTGATCTTCGCCGGCGCCGAATACGGCAACGGCTCCTCGCGCGATTGGGCTGCGAAGGGCACCCGGCTGCTCGGCGTCCGCGCCGTGATCTGCCAGAGCTTCGAGCGCATCCATCGCTCCAACCTTGTCGGTATGGGAGTCCTCCCGCTCACCTTCGAGAACGGCACGTCGTGGCAGTCGCTCGGATTAAAGGGCGACGAGACCGTGACCATCAGGGGATTGCAGGGTGACCTGAAGCCGCGGCAAAAGCTGACGGCGGAAATCGTGTCGGGCGACGGCTCATTGCAGCGCGTTTCACTGCTGTGCAGGATCGATACGCTCGACGAACTTGATTACTACAGGAATGGCGGCATCCTGCATTACGTATTGCGCAAGTTGGCCGCGTAATTGTGATCAACGGCTCACCGCGAAGTGAGTAGCGAGGACAGGGAAGGCGGCCTAAGAAAGGTCGCCTTCGCTCGTTTGAAGACCAGTATCGCCGATATGAAGTCCCTCTACCGCAGCGGCAAATCTTTCAGGGAATCCAAATTGCGATACTGGAGTTTTCAACTACCGGTGCCCGTGGCTTTCCGAAGTTCGCCAAAGGTGTTGCCGAGACGAATCGCGAATTTCGGACAACAGGCACCGGCTCTTAAGCCGTTGGGTATTGACGGCAAGAAGTGTTAACGGCAGCAACGCAGATCATCTCTTCGGTTCGGTATGGCAGCAATCATGGCCTATAACTCCATTTCGCGGTGGTCAGGCGCGATCGGCGTCTGCGCGATGATGGCCATGGTTCGACCGGCCGCCGCCGAACCCCGCGCGGTAGTAGAGCTCTTCACTTCGCAAGGCTGCTCGGCGTGTCCGCCCGCCGACAAGGTCATCGGCGAGCTTGCGAGGGATCCGACGGTGATCGCGCTGAGTATGCCGATCGACTATTGGGATTATCTCGGCTGGAAGGATACGCTGGCGGATTCTCGCTTCAGTGCGCGCCAGAAAGCCTATTCGCTGGTACGAGGCGATCGCGACGTCTACACGCCGCAGGTAATCGTCAACGGTTCTGCACAAGTGGTCGGCAGCGACCGCTCCGGAATCGAGGAAGCGATCGGCGCTACCAGAAAAACGGACGGCGTGATGTCGGTGCCGGTTTCGCTGGCGCTGGCCGGCAAGCAGATCACAGTGTCGGTCCCGGCCTCGAACAAAGCGCCCGCCGCCGTGCACGGTGAAATCTGGATCTGTTCGATTTCCAAGGCCGTGCCGATATCGATCGGCCGCGGGGAAAATCGCGGACGCGAACTCACCTATTTCAACGTCGTGCGCAACCTGCTCAAAGTCGGCGACTGGAACGGTAACGCCGCGAACTGGACCGTGCCGGTTGAAAATCTCTCTCGCGAAGGCGTCGACGGCGCAGCGGTGTTTATCCAGGATGGAAGCCGCGAGCGGCCGGGCCCGATGCTGGGCGCTGCCTACACCTCGCTTCACTAGGATCTATCACGGGCCCGATTTGCGCGGCCACTGCCGTTTGCGCCGAACCATGGCGCGCTATTGCTTCGTCATCACGAACTTGCCGACACCATCCACATAAGCCTGGTAGCTGCCGCGGATGGTCTTGCTGTCCTTCGAGGCGATCCCCTGCATTCGAATATCCCACTTCGGGCAAACGATCTGGAACGCGACATGCTGGTTTGAAGCGAGATAGTTGCCGGTGAGCGAACAGCTTTCCTTGTCGTCATTTTCATAACTGCCGGAGAAGCGTCCGTCCTTGTTGGCGAGCTTCATGTCGTTCTTCGAGGTGTTGGACCAGGTTACGGTCCAGCGTCCCGTGAGGTCGTCTGCGCCGGCCCGGGCGACGCCAAATCCCATCAATGAAGTCACGAACAGGCCGGTCAGAGCCGTCAGGAATTTCCACATCTTCACCCCCCTTGTGTGCAAGGCTGCCGTCGGACGCCAGACAGGTCGAACATCCGACGATACCACCCATTTTTGAAAGCGCGATTGCCGGTTCTCGGAATTGCGGCTGCTTGGGGCTGTGATTTGTGAGCGGCTCGGCCGCGCTCTCAGGCCGACATTTATCGATGTCGGGTGTATTGCCAGAGGAGATTTGGAAGGGCGCGACAGGCGAGGGGATTTTGATGACGCGTTCGGTCGCCTCGAGGAGAGGCAGGGCGGACAGTCGCCTGAAAAAGAAAAAGGACCAACTCGCGTTGGCCCAGTATGGGAATAATCTGTTCTGCGATAGACCCGATCCCTGCGACCCCGGGGGGCTGGGGGCTGAGGAATCCGGTATCGAAAGGACCGGGCCAACGCAGTGTCTCCTCTTCGCAATTCAGCAGGGCGGTCGGTTGGCGGAAGTGGGGCGGCATTATGATTCCCGCTAACGATGATGTGACGGTTCGCAAGGGCAAGTGCAACCGGATAAGCCTCGCGAACAGGGAACAATTCCTCGCAAGCGGCGCCGGCAACCCCCACGGTCCCCCTTGCGGCGGAGGTCAGTCGGCGCAATCATGTCGTCCAGATGACAGGGAGAAGCGCGATGAGTTCGACATTGGAGGAAGCCGATCCAAGCGAGGCCCGCGCAGCGGCGCGCCACGCCGCTGCGATCTGCCCGCCAAACCGTGTGACGTTCAATCGTTTCGAACTCAATCGCATCCTCAATCTCTATGGGCGCATGGTCGCCGACGGCGAATGGCGTGACTATGCCATCGATTTCATGCGCGACCGCGCGGTGTTCTCGATATTCCGGCGCGCTTCCGAAGTTCCGCTTTACCGCATCGAGAAGGACCCTCGCCTGGCGCGCAAGCAAGGGATCTACAGCGTGATCTCGGCGACCGGGTTGATCCTGCGCCGAGGCCATGAACTCGATCGCGTGCTGCTCGCCATCGACCGCAAGCCGGCGCTGGTTTAACCGGTCCTCAGGCCGCATTGCGGACCGGCAACCTCGGTCAATCGGGTTCCGAGGTGGCAGGCATGGCGCTTCCACCCTCGCCGAGCGCAAGCTGCATCATCACCGTATCGAGCCAGCGGCCGAACTTGAAGCCGACGTCCGGGTGGGTTCCGATCATCTGAAAGCCGCATCTTGAATGCACGCCGATCGATGCGGCGTTGGCGGAATCGCCGATTACCGCGATCATCTGGCGAAAGCCGCGCGCCTCGCATTCGGCGATCAGCCGCTGCAGCAATTCTCGTCCAATCCCGCGTCCCTGGATCGTCGGCTGCAAATAAATCGAATTCTCCACCGTGAAGCGGTAGGCCGGCCGCGGTCGGTAGGCGCCCGCATAGGCGTATCCGACCACGCGGCCATCGAGGACTGCGACGAAATAAGGGAAGCCGCCGGCCGTCAGCGCGTCAAAGCGGCGCGTCATTTCGGCAAGATCGGGCGCGGTGAGTTCGAAGGTCGCCGTGCCGAAACGGACGGCATGCTCGTAGATTTCGGTGATGGAGGGGAGGTCGACGGCAGCCGCCGGCCTGATTTCAAGCCTGGGCGTTTCGGGCGAAAACATTTCAATCGAAGACATGGCACAAAGATTATTTTTGGCCGTCTCAAAAGAAAAGCCCCGGCGACCGCGCCGGGGCTTTGATGGTTCCGCTCGCGCCTACGGAAGCGGTCAGTCGCGCTGACCGAGCAACTGCAGGAGCAGCGTGAACAGGTTGATGAAGTTCAGATAGAGCGACAATGCGCCGGTGATCGCCGCACGTTCCGCCACGTCGCCGCCCTGCTGGGCATAGCCATAGATGTATTCGTTCTTCAGCCGCTGGGTATCCCAGGCGGTGAGGCCAGCGAAAACCAGGACACCGACTACCGACACCACGA
>Ga0306925_10001265_pt1 | contig 20450 bp, 17 predicted proteins | sample flu12Cox44000176_FD_203755 | JGI IMG/M metagenome (GOLD analysis project Ga0306925, IMG submission 203755) | Lab enrichment of tropical soil microbial communities from Luquillo Experimental Forest, Puerto Rico - flux8day.12C.oxic.44.000.176 (v2)... | ecosystem: Environmental > Terrestrial >... | reverse complement strand
CGTTCCATCTGCGGGAACTTGCCATCCCGCCCGCTCGAGGATTTTGCGTTCGGCGGAATCGCGTAAAAGGGCCGGGTTGGAATTGTTGATATGTAAGAATATCTTCCTCTCGATACCAAGCCCCTCGAGTGCGGCGATTGCGCCCGTCTCTCCCGACATGGCGATATGTCCCATGCTTTGCCCGGTCTTGGTGCCAAGGCCGGCGCGGGCCATTTCGTCGTCACGCCACACGGTTCCGTCGAAAAAGACCATCGGCGCGCCGGTGATCCGTGATCTGAGGTCGTCGGTCACGCGAGCGCAGGCGGCGAGAAAGAAGAAATGTTTGCCGCTAGCCTTGTCACGGATGCGAAGGCCGAGCGTATCGCCTTCGCCGTCCTTTCCCGCCGGATGAGCCTGGCCCTCCAGATACCAGGCGCCCTTGCCCGCAACAGCAAACGGCAGCACCTCGATCCCTGACGGCGAGCCGTCGGGGAGGGAAGGCTCGAAACTCTCTTCCAGGTCGATCGGCCGGCGGGGCACGTTCTTTTCGCCGAGAACATTGAAGATGCTGTTCGACTTCAGGATCGCCAGCACGCGCGCGTGCGCGTAGATCGTGAACGGCCAGCCTTCGCGCATCGACAACAGCCCCGCCACCGCGTCGATCTCGCCGTTGGTCAGGATCACGCCCGCAATCGGGCTGTCGCGAAGCTTTCCGGTTCTCGGATGAAGTTTGGGTGTCGCGGTCAGTTGCTGTCGCAGATCGGGCGACGCATTGATCAAAAACCAGTGATCGCCGTCGGCGCTGACGGCAATCGAGGCCTGCGTGCTTTGAAGTTCGGGATGTTTGGTTCGCGCCGCCTGGCAAATCGGACAGCCGCAATTCCACTGCGGAACACCACCACCTGCCGCGGCGCCCAGGACGACGACGCGAAGCATGATCCGTCTCCTGGAATGTTCTGAGCCTCGAATTTCAAGGCTTTGAAACTCAAGATCTTCATGCCCCGGGGCGCTCAGATACCCGGAATTTTAGAACCCGAGAAAAGCATCAAAGGCAGACCCGGGTGCAAACAACGTCCCCGGGAAAGGAACGTGTCACTCCCGGCGGTCCACCTTGATTAAGATTGAAGAAGTTATCGCTGCCGGTTACTTGCGTGCGGCGCAAGCATACATGTTGATTTCCATGCCGACCGGCACTTCGACTATTTTTGGTGTCTTCCAGGCCATTTTGGCTCTCCTTTGAGAAAAACCGGACGTGCTCCGCCCGCCGGATAGGGTAATACGGATCGGAAACTTCGCCAGCGAAATCTTTAACACCCAAGGCGAACGAAAATTCTATGTTGCGGTGCAAAAAAATCACAAGCTTGTGCGGAGCGCCGGGTCAAACCAACGGTGGATCAATAGGTTCATCTTGGGGCCGGCGGAACGCCAGGCACGGCTGGCTCGCAGCAAGGCGTTCGGAATAAAGCACTTGTGAGAAAAGGGGCCGTGGCTCGCTGCGGCCGGCAACAGGTTTTGAGCCATGCCGCGATATTTCTTCAATACCCGGATCGACGACGAACTGATCGTGGACCCCGAAGGCGAGGAACTCAAGAATCCGGACCGCGCCTGGGAAGTCGCCCGCGCCATGATCCACGAATTGCTCAGGACCGAAGAAGCGCAAGGCCTCTTGCGGGCGACCATCGAAGTGATGGATGACGAAGGGGAGATCGTGCTCGAGTTTCCCTTTGCCGAGGCGCTGCTCGAACGCTACGGCTTGCCTGAAACGAAGCACTGACGGATTGCAGGCGGCGCTACACCGGCACTCCAGCATCTATTCCCGCATCGCTTGCGCGCAACCTGCCGGTTTGGCGGATGTTTTTCGATTGCGCACAAGCGCAAAAATCTTCAAGACTGTAGATGAAGTCCACCGGCACGGCAGGGTTTGCCCGCGCAAGGATCAAAGACTTCCACAAACGGGAGAACATTATGAGGATTTGCTCGTCGGTGCCGCGGAGCCTTTTGCTCGCTGGTGCCTTTCTAGGAGTGTTGACATACGGCGCTGCGGCGCAACAGCCGGCCAGCCCCCCAGCCGCGGCGCCTGCCGCACAGCCGCTGCCGCCGGGCTCACCCATGATCGGTCGGCCGGACAACGAAGCGGCGCAGAAACTTGCGCCCGTTGCGCCGCCGCCGCTTGCGGCTGCTCCCGACAAGCTGCCGCTGGCAAAACTCAAGGTACCGGCCGGTTTCAACATCGAAATCTACGCAGCCGGCATGGCAAACGCACGATCGCTGGCGCTGGGTGACAAGGGCACCGTGTTTGTCGGCAGCCGTCTGCTCGACAAGGTCTATGCGATCATCAACAAGGACGGCAAGCGCGAGGTGAAGGTGATCGCCTCGGGCCTGTATCGGCCGAACGGCGTCGCGTTCAAGGACGGCACCCTCTACATCGCCGAGCTGTCGAAGGTCTCCAAGATCGAGAAGATCGAAGACAACCTCGACAATCCGCCGAAGCCCGTCGTCATCTACGACAACCTGCCAAAGGACGAGGCCCACGGCTGGAAGTTCATCGCCATCGGTCCCGACAACAAGCTCTACGTTCCGGTCGGACAGCCCGGCAACAACGTGCTGCATGATGAGAACCACGGCCAGATCCGCCGGATCAACCTCGACGGCAGCGGGGCTGAGGTGGTGGCACGCGGCGTCCGCAACACCGTCGGCTTCGACTGGAATCCGGAAACCAAGCAGCTCTATTTCACCGACAACAGCCGCGACTGGATGTCGGAAGACCTTCCGAATGACGAGCTCAATCGCGTCACCAAGGTCGGTGAGCATTTTGGATCGCCATATTGCTGGCAGGGCAACATCCCCGATCCCGAATTCGGCTGGGGGCATTCCTGCAGCGAATTCACCCCGCCGGTCGGCTTGATGGGGCCGCACGCGGCCGCGCTCGGCATGCGGTTTTACACCGGCAGCATGTTCCCGAAGACGTTCAAGAACGCCATCATCGTGGCGCGCCACGGCTCCTGGAACAAGACCGTCAAGTTCGGCGGCGACGTCGTTGTCGTGCATCTGAACAAGGACGGCACGGTCAAGAACATCGAACCGTTGATCACGGGCTTCCTGGAGGACAACAAATATGTCGGACGCCCGGTCGATGTGATGCAGCTGAAGGACGGCTCGCTGCTCGTCTCCGACGACTGGAATGGAGCGGTGTGGCGCGTCACCTACGGCAAGCAGAAAGTAGCGGGGCAGTAAGCTCGGCACGAAACAATCGGGGGCAGCTCGAAACTGCCCCCGATTTTCGTTGGAATGATTACCCGGGACAAATCGATGCGGAGAACGATCACGGCGCTGGCGCTTGCATCGCTGGCTTTTTCGGCGAACGCGGAAACCATCGAACAGCGCGCCGCCGCCTGTTTTGCCTGTCACGGCGAGAAGGGGCAGTCGCAGACCGAAAATACGCCGTCGCTCGGCGGCCAGCAGGCTCCATACGCGCTGATCCAGCTTTTCATGTTCCGCGAAAAGCTGCGCACCTTCGAACCCATGAACGAAATGGCGAAAGGTTTTACCGACGACGATTTGCAGAAGTTTTCCGATTTCATTTCGAAGCTGCCGAAGCCGAAACCGCCGGAGGATGCGGGCGACGCTTCGAAAATGCAGCGCGGGCTGGCGCTCGTGCAGCAGCACCGCTGCAACAACTGCCACAACGGCGATCTTTCCGGCAAGGAGAACGTCCCTCGCATCGCCAACCAGCGCGAGGATTATCTCAACAAGACGCTCGGCGAATACAAGGACAACAGCCGCCACGGCTATGACGCGACCATGGCGGACGTGATGCAGCCGGTCACCAAGGAGCAGATCGCCGACCTTGCATATTACATCGCCCGTGTCCGCTAAAGCGCGTTGGCTTGATCGGCCGCGATAACGGGGAGTTGGTCATGGAAGATCTCTGGCGCCTTTCGGCTCTCGAACTTGCGGGTCTGATCCGGTCGAAGAAAGTCTCCGCCCGGGAGGCGGCGATCGCTGCGCTCGCCCGGCTGGACGCGGTCAATCCGTCCATCAATGCGGTGGTCGATCACCACCCGGAACAGGTGCTGGCGCAGGCTGCGGCAATCGATGGAAAATTCGCGCGCGGCGAAGATTGTGGCCCGCTCGCGGGCGTGCCGGTCACGATCAAGGTCAATATCGATCAGGAAGGCTTTGCCACCACCAACGGGCTGAAGATTCAGCGTGAAACAATCGCGCGCGCCAACAGCCCGGTGGTGGACAATCTGCGCAAGGCCGGCGCGGTGATGCTGGGGCGGACCAATTGTCCGGCATTTTCCTATCGCTGGTTCACCACCAACCTCATTCATGGCGATACCAAAAATCCGCGCGATCCATCGATCACGCCGGGTGGCTCATCCGGCGGGGCGGGCGCAGCGGTTGCCGCCGGCATCGGCCAAATCGCGCATGGCACCGATATCGCGGGCTCGATACGCTTCCCCGCCTATGCCTGCGGCGTTCACGGGTTGCGCCCGACGGTCGGCCGCATTCCCGCCTTCAACGCGGCGCTGCCCGAACGCTCGATCGGTCCGCAGATCTCTGCGGTTTCGGGTCCGCTCGCGCGCACTGTCGGCGATCTCAGGGTGGCGTTGGCGGCGATGTCGGCAAGGGACGTGCGCGACCCCTGGTGGGTGCCGGCGCCGCTCGAAGGGCCGGCGATGCCAAAGCGAGCCGCCTTGTGCCTGCAGCCGGACGGACTTCAGACCTCGTCCGAGGTAAAAGCGGCTTTGCACGAAGCGGGCAAGCGGCTGGAACGCGCGGGCTGGACGGTCGAGGAGATTGCGACCATACCTGCGTTGCGCGAAGCGGCCGAACTGCAAACCAAACTCTGGCTTGGCGATGGCTACGAAGCCCAGCTCGCGGCCGCCGAGCGTGAAGGCGACCCCGGCGCGCTCGCCTGCCTGCGCGGCAACCGCGCCAAGGTCTTTCCGTTCGATGCTGCCGCCTTCTCCAGGGCACTGACCCGGCGCGCCACGCTGGTTCGCGAATGGTCCGAATTCCTCGAGAATTATCCGGTTCTGCTCATCCCCGTCTCGGCCGAACTGCCGTTCCCGGATCAGCTCGACATGCATGACGAGGCCTCGTTCAGTCGCGTCTGGCAGGCACAACTGACGCAGATCGCGATTCCCTTCATGGGCTTGCCTGGCCTGACCGTATCCACGAGCCTGGTGGGGCGCATTCCCGTCGGCGTTCAGGTGGTGGCCGGTCGTTTCCGCGAAGATTTGTGCCTGCTCGCAGGCGAGGCGATCGAATCGTTCGGCAAGCCGCCCTCGCCGATCGATCCCGTCAAGTAAGAAGCGGAGGGGCCATGATGTCGAGCATCTACGATTTTGCCGCAAAATCGCTTACCGGCGAGGACGTCTCGTTGAAGCAATTCGCGGGACAGGTTCTGTTGATCGTCAACACCGCGAGCGCCTGCGGATTCACGCCGCAATACAAGGGTCTCGAAAAATTGCAACAGGCCTATGGGCCGCGCGGTTTTTCGGTACTCGGCTTTCCATGCAACCAGTTCGGCCGCCAGGAACCGGGAAATGCGGCGCAGATCCAGCAGTTCTGCACCAGCAATTACGCCGTCAGCTTTCCGATGTTCGACAAGATCGACGTCAATGGCGATCATGCCCATCCCCTGTACCAATATCTGAAGGGTGCGAAATCCGGGCTGCTCGGCCCTTCGATCAAATGGAATTTCACCAAATTCCTGATCGACCGTTCGGGGAAGGTGGTGGCGCGCCACGCGCCAACCACAACGCCCGAAGCACTCACCCGGGAAATCGAGGCGCTGTTGTGAACGAGAAGAAAGAAGAGACGCCCGATGCGCTGCCGGACCGGCTGTCGTGCGATCCGAAAAGCCCCTATTACGACGAGGCGATACTTTCGCGCGATGTCGGAATTCGCTTCAAGGGCATCGAGAAAACCAATGTCGAGGAATATTGCGTCAGCGAGGGATGGATTCGCGTGACCGCGGGCAACGCCAAGGATCGCTACGGCAATCCGCTCACGATCAAGGTCCATGGCCCGGTGGAACCGTATTTTCGCGACAAGAAGCCATCTTGAGCGCCTTTTGCTGTCATTGCGAGCGAAGCGAAGCAATCCAGAAGCCCTGCAAATAAGCTTGATTGCTTCGTCGCTTTGCTCCTCGCAATGACGGGGAAGTGGCGCCCTTGTAAGCCAAGGCATCCCATGTCCATCCGCATCGTCGACATCCGTGAAATCACCAAGCCGATCGCCTCGGAAATCCGCAATGCCTATATCGACTTCAGCAAAATGACGACCAGCCTTGTCGCGGTCGTCACCGATGCGGTGCGCGACGGCAAGCGCGTGGTCGGCTACGGCTTCAATTCCAATGGCCGTTACGGGCAGGGCGGTTTGATCCGCGAGCGGTTTGCACCAAGGCTCAAGGAGGCCGATCCCGAGGCGCTGCTCAGTGACGCCGGCGACAATCTCGATCCGGACAAGGCCTGGTCCGTCCTGATGTCGAACGAAAAACCCGGCGGTCATGGCGAGCGCTCGGTCGCGGTCGGCACCATCGACATGGCGGTGTGGGATGCGGTCGCCAAGATCGCGGGCAAGCCGCTGTTTCGCCTGCTTGCCGAGCGTGGTGGCCTCAAAGCCAATCCGCGCGTGTTCGTCTACGCCGCCGGCGGTTATTATTATCCGGGCAAGGGGCTCTCGATGCTGCGCGGCGAGATGCGAAGCTATCTCGACCGCGGTTACAACGTGGTGAAGATGAAGATCGGGGGAGCGCCGATCACGGAAGACCAGATGCGCATCGAGGCCGTGCTGGAAGAGATCGGCAGCGACGCGCAGCTTGCGGTCGATGCCAACGGAAGGTTCGATCTTCAAACCGCGATCGCCTACGCCAAAATGCTGCGCCAATATCCGCTGTTCTGGTATGAGGAAGCCGGCGATCCGCTCGACTTTCAGCTGCAGGCCGCGCTCGCCGAATTCTATCCCGCGCCGATGGCGACCGGGGAAAATCTCTTCAGCCATCAGGACGCGCGCAATCTGATCCGCTATGGCGGGATGCGGCCCGATCGCGACTGGCTGCAATTCGATTGCGCACTGTCCTACGGGCTTTGCGAATACTTGCGCACGCTGAAGGTTCTCGAGACGCACGGCTGGTCGGCGAGCCGCTGCATTCCCCATGGCGGCCACCAGATGTCGCTGAATATCGCGGCAGGCCTCGGGCTAGGCGGCAACGAGAGCTATCCGGACCTGTTCCAGCCCTATGGCGGTTTCCCCGACGGCGTCCGCGTCGAGAACGGTCACATCGTCATGCCCGATCTGCCGGGCATCGGCTTTGAAGGAAAATCCGATCTCTACAAGGAAATGAAGGCGCTGGCGGAGTAGGGCAGCGCGGCGTCATCCTTCCCCCTTGCGGGGAGGGTCGGCGTGCAGCGCCCGGGTGGGGGGTATAGCAACCACCGAACGCCCCCAAGGCGGGACGGCAACAGATTCGATCGGACCTTACGCGGTCACGGGCTCCATTATATACCTCCGTCATATACCCAGGTGTTTTGCGGCAGCAGGAATTTTGAACCGTCCCACGAACGGCATCGGGTGGGGAATGAATACTGGCATTGCAATCATAGCAGCGGTCGTCCTTCTTGCCGCTGTCTCGCAAGCAAGCGCGGTGTTTGCTCCGCTTGCGCTCGCGTTATTCATCATTGCGCTGGTCTGGCCCTTGCAATCGCGGTTGCAGGCTTTCCTCCCGAAACTGCCGGCACTGGCGATCACGCTAGTGATTACGCTCGCGGTAGCTCTTGGCTTTGCCTCCCTGGCGGCATGGGGTTTCGGCCGTGTCGGCCATTCCGTCCTGGCCGATGTCGCCCGCTACGAGGCAATCTATGCATATGCAATGGCGTGGCTCGACAGCCATGGGATCGATATCGCAGGGTTATGGGCAGAGCACTTCAACGTCGGTTGGATCGTGAGCACGGCGCAATACCTGACGGGCCGCGTCAACACCACGCTGACCTTCTGGCTGATCGCGATGGTTTACCTCATGCTTGGGTTGCTCGAAGTCGATGACATCAGGCGGAAAATCGCTTCGCTTGAAAACCGGCAAATGGCACGGGTTCTGCTGGACGGAAGCGCCCTGACGGCTGCGAGATTTCGAAAGTACATGCTGGTGCGAACGCAGATGAGTCTGCTCACCGGGCTCTTTGTCGGGGCTTTCGCCTGGGCGACGGGCCTTCAGTTTGCCATCGAATGGGGCGTGATCGCCTTCTCGCTCAACTACATTCCGTTTATCGGCCCCTTCGTCGCAACTCTTTTTCCGACATTGCTGGCAATGGCTCAATTCGACAGCTGGCAGGAGGTTGTGACGTTGTTTATCTGCCTCAACATCATACAGTTTGCGATCGGCAGCTATATTGAGCCTCGCATCTCCGGCAACATTCTCTCGATATCTCCCACGGTCGTGCTGTTCGCGATTCTGTTCTGGACATTTCTCTGGGGGCTCTTCGGCACCTTCATCGGAGTTCCGATCACTCTGGCGATGCTCAGTTTCTGCAGGCAGCATCCCTCGAGCCGATGGATCGCCGATCTGCTTGAGGGACCAAAAAAGCTGAACCCGGCCAAATCCTCAAACTGAGGGCGTCGGTGATGGAGGGATTATCTCGACGCGCTCGGGCGGAAGGAGACCGATCCCTTCGGGGCCGGCGAGAAGCGTATGAATGTGAAAATGCGTGGACGCGTCGTCCGTCGAGCCCATCACGGGAGACGGTGCCGAGACGATTTTCAGGGGGCCGCAGCAGCCGATCCAGTCGATGTGACGGTGGCCGTGCATCACAACCGTACGCGCTGCGACGGGTTTCAGCTTGCGGACAAACCAACTGCCATTGATAAGCGCGGTGCCGACTCGTTCCGAGAAACCGACAGGCATGGGATATTCCATCAGGTGATGATGGAGCGCGATAATCCAGCTCGCCCTGGGGAATTTGGCAAAGGCCTTGAAGAGGCGGCCCGCCTGTTCGACCGGTATGAATCCCAGCGCGTTGGTGAAGGAGAAATGACTTTCGGCGTTGGAGTTGAGAATCGCTACGCCGAGACCGTCGGGCTCCCTGGGGGCGACGATCATCGGAAACTGGTCGTGAAAGACGCGCTCAAGATCGATCGACAACCGCAGCCCGCCTCGCCTTGCGAATTCGGCGATCCGCTGGCAGTACGGTTTCAGCGCTTCGTTGAGGGTCAGCCACGGTTTTCCCTGGCCTTGGGGCACGCGGACGCGGTCGCCCTGCACCGCAGCCATCGCGGATAATGTTCTCATCTGCCGCAAGCGCTTGCCGGGGCTGAACGGCAGATCAAGGCGTGCCGGATTTTTCCGGTCTACGACGTTCACATCGTGATTGCCGGGCAACACGATCATGCGCGCGACCAGCGCCGGATAGTTCGCGATCGCATCAAGAAATTCGGCCCACTCGGTCGCGAGGCCGGCGTCGGTCATGTCCCCGCTGACGAGGACGAGGTCTAACGGATCGGTCGCGTGGATGCTGGCAAGGCGCGCCAAAACACGAAGCAGGCGGTCGTTGCCGCGCGGCCCCCCGCGGCCGCTTTCGATCCGAAAGCCGTATCGTTCGCCGACCACGTGAAGATCGGAAAGATGCGCAATCCTCCAGCTGCGGCGAGGGGAGGCCGCAACATCGAAGACGGCGAGATCGAGCGGTTGACTCATGGTGGCGTCTGCAAAGCCCCAGAGCAGTGCGGTGATCGCCAGATAAGCCGAGACCAGAACGGCGGCGTTGGCCAGCGTCGGCACGATTACGCGATGCAGGATGGCCACGTCGCTCACCGTGCCTATCCATCGCGAGCTTGGCCAAACCAGAACGGCAATCGCTATGCCGCCTGCGCACATGATCATGCCGGCCGCGGCTGAGCTCATCGCACGCAGCCGCGCGCGTTCGATGTTCGTCCAGCGTTTTGCGAATGTTTGCTCGGCAAAGTGTCGCAGCAGCTCGGAGCCGAACACGTATCCAGGCTGAATGACCAGCGCATTCAAGGACCAGAAATTGTCCTCTGCCATCCGCCACAATGGCCGCCACCCCAGCCATCCCAGTGCAACAATTGCAACGAGCAGCAGGACCGCGCCGAATTCCGTCAGCGCCATAATGTGAGCCGACGCCTTGGCAAACCAGGCCGTTACGATCAAAGGTGCAAGGCCGAGCAGCACGGCAGGCAGCAGCAGGGACACGACCCACGAGAACAGGAGCTTGGGCAGGCTGATTTCTGCAAGCAGCCTCCCGGCGATCGCCAGAAGGGACTTCTGCTCAGGGCTCGCGAAATCGTCCTCGATGTCACCGTAACGTGGATCTACAAGCGGGGGGCCGAGTCGGCCGGTGTCGCCAGATGGACCAGGTTCCGCACTCATGGTCCAAACCCTCCACGCGCGTTTTGCGTAGATTACACCGTCAATCTCGCGCTGGAACGCAGAGCCGTAAGGATCCGCGCCTCCTAGTGGAGTGGATTTGACATTCGCACCCGCCTGGCCGCGAGTTCGTCAGCGAATGTCAAATCCCTAACTCCACTAGAAACCTATATTTTCTAGTGGTCCTTTGATTCTAACATTCGCAAAAGTGCCTGCCGAGAAGGGATGCGAATGTTAGAATCGGACCACTAGCCGAGCCGCATGTCGAGTAGCCGCCGGCCTTCGTTCTTGAGCAGTTTCTTCACCGTGCTCGAGGCCGCAACCGTGCCCTGGTTGGCGTAGGCTTCATGGTTTTTCTCGATATCCTCGAGACGATAGAGATAGTTGACCATGATGCCGGCAGATTCACGCAAGCCTTTCGGCGAAACGTCGCCGAGCCAGTTGATCCGCTCGAGCCTTGCGCCGTTGCCGAGATGGAAGCGCGCCACCGAATCGATCAGGCGGCCTCTGGGCGTGCGGGCTTTGAGGAAATAATAGGCGGCGAGATGCTCCATCACCGGATGCAGTTCATCCACCAGCTCGGCATTCTCCACCCAGTCCGGCTTTTCAAGATTTTCCAAGAGCGCGCGTTCTTCTTCAGAGAGGGGAAGATAGTGCGAGTGCCTCACCCATTGCATGAAGCCCGGTGCCGGCGATAGCGTCACGAAATTTTCCAGCTTCGGCAGTTCACGGCGCAGTTCTTCCACCACCTGCTTGATCAGGAAATTGCCGAACGAGATTCCGCCCAGGCCGCGCTGGGTGTTGGAGATCGAATAGAACACGGCGGTGCGGGCGCGATCGGTGGGCACCAGCTCGCGATCGGCGGCAAGCAGCGGCGCGATCGCGCCCGGAATGGATTCGGTCAGCGCGACTTCGACGAAGATCAGTGGCTCATCGACCAGCGCGGGGTGAAAGAACGCGTAGCAGCGGCGGTCGACGGGATCGATGCGGCGGCGCAGATCGTTCCAGTCGCGGATCTCATGCACGGCTTCATAGCGGATGATCTTCTCCAGAATGTTCGCTGGCGTCGACCAGTCTATCCTGCGCAGCACGAGAAACCCCCTGTTGAACCATGAGGCCAAAAGATGCACGACGTCGCGATCGAGCGCGGCAAGCTCCTTGTCTCCGTCCAAAAGATCGAGCAGATCGGCTCGCATCGCCACCAGATCGCTGGTGCCGCCGGGTGCGCGATTGAGCCGGCGGATCAGTTCTTGCCGCCGCGGCTCGGAGGCGAAATGCAGGTCGCTGGCATCGGTATCATTCGGCTGCGTGCGCCAGCTCTCGATGGCCTGCGAAAGTCTGTCGCGGTCGGGGCCGAAATTGCGGGCGAGACTTTCGAAGAACGCGTGTTGCCCGGCCTTGTCGAGGTCGTGATAGCGATCGAGCACCTCCCGCGCCATTGCCGTTCCGGAAGCCTCGCCACGACCCGACAGCAAGGCCTCGCACAACTCGACCAGGCCGGACGCATCGTGCTTGGCGTCCAGGGAGCCCGCGCGACGAAGCAGGGTGCGGCCGCGCTCGGAGATCGAGGCGAGAAGATCGGAGAAAAATGCGTTGTTTCGGTTGGCCATGTCGAATCCGGACCGGGCAGGATTGTGACATGGATTTAAGCCAAAGCCGATCACAATCAAGCGCGCCTAAAGTAGAGCCAAAAAAAGTGGTACCTCTTGGCGACTTAAGCCGCGCACGAGTAACGTTAATACCGATGCGCTTCGATCCGGGGTTCGCAAGGCTTTCCGCAGAAACCTCCACCCCAACGCTGCACTGCAAGCGGGAGGAGGACGACGCGCCGCCGGCGCGCCCGAGCGCAGTGGGTGGGGGAGCGATGCAGGTGCGTGCATGGCTGGCGGGTACAAGGCATCGTATATAGTCCATCGCAAAAGGTCAGGAGGGAATCGGCTCATGAACAGCCCGGCCAGGGTGATCGGCTTCGTCAACGCTGCCCATTTCATCGACCATTATTCGATGCTGATCTTTGCCGCCGCAGTCATCATCATGGGGCCGGCGCTCGGCATGGCCTATTCGGAGCTGTTGCCTTATGCCACGCCGGGCTTTGTCGCGTTCGGCGCCGGGTCGCTCCTGACCGGCTGGCTCGGCGACCGCTGGAGCCGCCGCCACATGATGGTGATTTTCTTCGTCGGCATAGGCGCTTCGATGATCGCCGTCGGTCTGGCGGACACCCCGTTCGGGCTTGGCGCGGCGCTGTTGTCGATCGGCCTGTTCGCCTCGATCTACCATCCTGTCGGCACCGCGATGATCGTTTCCTATGCCGACAAGCTCGGCCGCGAAATGGGTCTCAACGGCGTCTGGGGCAATCTCGGGGTCGCATCCTCAGCGCTGGTTACCGGCATCGTCGGCCAGTATCTGGGCTGGCGTTGGGCGTTCATCCTCCCGGGCGTCGTCACGATCGGAATCGGGATCGCCTTCATGTGGACAGTGGTCCACGAGGATCGTTCCGGCGTCAGGCAGGCGGCGGCGCAGGCGCGCGTCGCCAAAGCGGATATGTGGCGGGTGATTTTGGCGCTCCTGATCGTGGTGGTCGCCATCTCCACCACCTTCAACGCGGTGACGGTGGCGTTGCCCAAATTGTTTGCGGAGCGACTGAGTGGCCTCACGCAAAGTCCGGCGCTGCTGGGGTTGATCGCCGCCGGCGTCTATGTGTTCGGCGCGATGACGCAATATACCATCGGCAAGCTGCTCGACCGCCATTCGCTGAAAGCAGTTTCGCTGCCGCTCTCCTTCGTGCTGGCGCCGTTCCTTTACCTGGCGGCGGAGCTGTCAAACCTGCCCTTGATCATCGCCGCGATCGGCATCGTCATGGGCGCGTTCGGCCAGGTCACGGTCAACGACGCCATGGTCGGCAAATACACCAGCGAGGAGTGGCGCTCGCGCGCCTATGCCGTGCGCTATTTCATCGGCTTCACCGCGGCCGGCGCATCCGTCGGCCTCGTGGCGTGGCTCTATCAGCACGGCGGTTTCGTCACCATGCTGCATGCTTTTGCTGGCCTGTGTCTTCTGGTGATCGCCGCCGCACTCATCCTGCCGGCCGAGATCAGGGTCACGGCCGCTCGAGCGGGTTGAGCTATTTCATAGCTGCTACGACCGCCTTCCTGCTTGTCGTTTCCTTCAGGATTTGAGTCGCGGGCGCGCGCGATAAGTCGAATCGTCATCGCGCTTTAGGTTATTGTTTGCGCATGATCTCCGCGCAAACGCATCCGCGTTTGTCGCGAGGGAAAACCGCTTCACACTTTTCCGGATCATGCGCTAGGGCTTTGCTTCGAGATTTTGATGCCGCCGGTGAATGACCGGTTCATTCTTCAGCGCGGTACAGGAAGTCTTTGCGGCGTCTTCTCTGGTCGACTCGGAGCTCGTCCACACCTGCTGGACGCCGGTGAAAAACAGATAGCGGCAGTGTTTCTTGTAGAATGGCACAGGATACTGGTCGCTTAGCTTGGCACTTTCGATCGTGGATCCAACCAGAATGCCGCGATTAAGGCCGTATGCCAGTAAAAGGACGGCGAAGCCGAGTAAGGCCCAACGAACTGAATGTAATCGCATGGCGTTTGCCCTTATTGGTCGCGATCATTTTTCCATGCATCGCAGAATGAACTCGGTTCGGTCTCTGGGCAAAACACCCTGAAGATCGGCCATTTGCCGGCACTTGAGCTGTTCGACATGTGCCGCGAGTACCTTGGCGCGGCGTTCTTCCGCCTCCGGATCGACCGCGGCGATCATCTTCACCTTGATCGGCGAGCCATCGGAATCGAACCGAAGTTCGTATTTTCTTCCCTGCGCATCGGTGGCACTGCAAGAGACGCTCGACACCTGTTGTCTCGCGAAATTGCCGACCTGTTTGCATGCTCCGGTCGAGGGCTCGACGGACGGGACTGGCAATCCCTCCGCTCTTGGGCCGTTTTTGGACCTTAACAAGATCCGGTCGATCGGCAGTACGTAGAGATCGTCCTGCTCTCTCTTACCATTTTCACCTGAAAAAGTGATGATGTGCGTATCGTCGTCCGGGTCGTTGAGAGGGACGGTGAAGCCGGATCGGCCTCCGGGGCTGTGCGAGAACGCCACGGAGTTGCACGTAAAATTGCGCTCCGCGATCCTGAGCGTGCTGCACGTGCCCGTCATTGACGCGAACAAGTCGCTTTCGATCTGTTGCGCAACGAGTACGGATGGGGCCAATTGAAAGAAGACAAACGCAACAGCGATCACTCGCAAGCAGATGCTCATGAAATGTACCTTGGCAGATAAATCCTGGCCGGAGTGAAACGTGAATTTTGTGGGATATCGGGCTTAAGCGGGCTGCTTGTGTTCGTCAGCGAGGCTGCGCGAATTCGCTGCAAGGCCGTGCCTCGGCGAAATGATGCGGCAGACGGCGATCCGGCCGTTGTGCCAGCCAGCAAAACCTCGAATCCGCTTCGCTGCACCGCAATCCTCCAGCCCGATTCGGATCGTATACGATCCCCCCGGGAAGAGAAAGCAGGCTTGCCTCGCAGCCGCTCTCCTCAGGCCGACACGTTGCCCGAAAATCCTCTCTTTGTTACGAATGACGCAAGAGCCGCCGCCTTCTCCGCCGATCGGCCAGGCGGGCGTGGCGCGATTGCTTCGGGCTCATTTGAAACGCGTCGGATGCTGGTTCGGCGAGGCGGCCGGCCTGATCGGTGGATCGAGCCGGCCTCTCTTATCGTCGGGCAGATGACGGCCGACGCAGCGAGCCTGCTTGCCGGCGAGGCGAACGTGACGCTGAGCCAGGTTGGCTCCGTGGTGAGAAGACAGGCGGCTCGGACGCCGCCTGTCTCCCGAAAAGGCGATCAGACGAGAGCAATCGGCCGGCCCGGCGATCCCGTCGCTCCTTTGATCATAAGCGGCAGCATGATGTAGCAGAAACTCCAGACACCGTTCGCCGCGAGCTCCGAGGTGACAAGGTTTTCGTGGATGTGTATGCCGTTTTTGGCGAGCAACTCCTGATGCACCGGAAACGCCAGCTTGGCGTCGGGGTTGGGGACCACCTCGATCGCCCAGGTATCCGCGCCGATCAGAACGACGTCCTTGCTGATCAGCCATTTGGCCGCATCAAGGCCTATTCCCGGTTCGCCCTTGACAAACTGCGCGTTGTCCTTGTTCCACAGTGAACCCCAGCCGGTGTTGAGGAATACGCAATCGCCGGATTTGATCGCGTCGGCCGCCACCTTCTGTCTGGTCAGGCAGCGCTCGAGGTCGGCCACCGTGATCTCCTCGCCAAGATTCAGGTTTCGTCCCTTGAGCCCGGCAACGTCGAACAGATGCCCGGTGGTGACGATGGGTTTCACGTTCTCCACGCCGAGTTTCTTCAAGCCGTAGGCACCATTGATCTCCGCGGCCGTAAAGCCGTTGTAAAACCGCATTTCACTGCGGTCTTCGCCCTTGAACGCCATTCCGATGTGGCCAAGCCCATCCATTTGGGTGCCGACCTGCCCAATCTCTGTTGCCACAAACTCGTCGTTGTAGATGACGTTGTTGGCGCCGAGCGGTCCGCCCGTCGGGCCTCCCGGGATGCGCAGCAAGAAGGCGCGCTCGCCGAATTTCGGCATGCTCGACTCATATGGATGACTCATCTCATAGACCTTGCCGGTCTTCACCAGTTTGAGCGCGTCGACAATCTTTGCCGGCGTGATCAGGTTGGTGGCGCCTATTTGATCGTCCTTGCCATATTTCGAAGGCCACCATGGCGTGGGGCTGGGGCTGGCGCCGCCGGTTTGCGCTTGTGCGCTGCCTACAAGCCCAATGCCGGAAGTTGCCTGAGCCGAGGTCGTCGTCATCCCGAGCAGGGCGCTTACCAGTCCGCCCGCCGTGACGCCCATCATGGTCCGTCGATCGGTGCTGACGGAATCAATTGAAGTCTTGAGGTCCGACGCAACGACTGGCGGTTCGGCACCTACATCGTGATTGCGCATCATGTTTTCTCCCTGGATGTTTTGTTGTGAACGCTGACTCGATTTGTCGTTTCCGACAGCTCCCATACTTTACGGCAATGATGACGAAATGATTGCGGAGATGGGTTGACACTCGCGGCGGTTGATAGCCAAAAAAGCCGGGCCGGAGCCGCAGACACGTTGAGGTGACAATGCCCAGGCAAAGATCCATGTTGCGTTGAGGGAAGAGCTATCCTCTCACAGGTTTTTCAATCAGATACGTATTGTCCGAGCTTGCGCCGATCGATCATAATGGCGGCGAAGGTCCACGCATTTGATCGGAGCCGAAGGAGCAGGAATTCATGCCTGATTTGCCGTTGCCGTTATTCGCCGGCATTATTCTCAGTATCTCGATCATGACGACCGGCCTTGCCCGCGCCGATGCCTTGAAGGATGAAATCGCGCCGACCGGCAAGCTGCGGGTGGCGATTGGCATCAGCCCGGCCGGCGGCGCCTACTGGTCCACCAAGACCGAACATGGTTATGCCGGGGTGCCGGTCGATCTCGGCAAGGCGCTGGCCGATCAGCTCGGCGTGCCCGTCGAATATGTTGCCTATCCTAACTCTGGACAGATCACCGACGCCGCGTCGAAAGGAGCGTGGGACGTCTCTTTCCTGCCGAAAGATCCGGAGCGGGAAACCAAAATGCTGTTCGGTCCTATCTATGAGGTCGCGGATGCGACCTACATCGTCAAGCCGGGGTCGGCGATCAAGGATTTCGCAAGCCTCGACCAGCCCGGCATCACAGTCGCGGCCGTCAACAACACCACGACCATGCGAGGCGCCGTGGCCCATCTGAAGAACGCCAAGGTCACCGGCTATCAGACCTATGACGAAATCTTCAATCTGCTTAAAGACGGCGAGATCGACGCTTTCGCGCTCTCGCGCGACCAGCTCAACGCGTTGGCGAAGAAAATTCCGGGCACGCGGGTGCTCGACGAGACCTTCAGGCAGACCGTGACTGCGATCGCGGTGCCGCTCGGCCACAATCTGTCGCTTGAGTACGCAACCAAATTCATGACTGAAGCCAAGACCAATGGCTTGCTGCGCAAGGCCTTCGACAATAACGGGCTGAAGGACACGCCATTGCGGGCGAAGTGACCGTCGCCTAGTTCGTCGCGCCGGTCGCGATCGGCTCGAGACCGCTGTTGACGATCGTGTCTCTTGCAGCGGGCGAGGCGAGGAATTTGATCAGCGCCCTTCCGGCATCGGGCTCTTTTGCCACGCTGGCGATCCCTGCGGAAAACACCGTGATTTTCTGCAACTCATCCGGCAGCGGGCCGACGATGTCGATGCCGGCCACCGGCTTTAGTTCGCTGATTTGCTGAAAGCCGATTTCGGCCTCGCCCTTGGCGACGATTTCGGCGACCGGTGTGGCGGGAATTTTCCTCGCCTTGTCCTTCATCTCATCCGCAATACCGAGTTTTGCGAACATCTCGGTCGAGATATAGACGCCGCTGGCGCTGTCGGAATAGGCGACCGATCTTGCCGCGAGCAGCGTACGCCTGAGCGCGTCCGCTGAGGAGATGTCCGGTTTCGGCGCGCCCGCCTTCACCGCAACGCCGATCTTCGATCGCACGAGGTCGACGCGGCTGTCGGGCACGACCTTGCCTTGTTTGATCAACTCGCCGAGCGCGTAACCCACGAGAATCAGCACGTCGGCAGGCTCGCCGCGCTCCAAGCGCACAGGAATCGCATTTTGCGTGGTGCCCATCGAAGGCCCGTAAGCCGTGATCACCTTGTGCCCGGTCGCGCGCTCGAACTCCGGAACCAGCGCGTTATAGGCGGCCGACAGACCGCCTGAGATCATTACCCGGATTTCGGCTGCGCTCGCTGTGCCCGCGAGCCAAAGGACGACGGCGATGCCAAGCGCGAACGCACGGAAACTCGTTGAAAGCGATTTCATGAAAATTCCTCCCGGGACGGCTCTTGCTTGGCCGAGCACGATGAAGCGGATGATCGTAGCGTGCAATGGCGAAGCTGCCCAGCGGGGCGTCAAGTTCCCCGCATTCCGGACAGTCTCGCGGACCGATCCGGAATCTCGAGGGAAGTCGTGCCTGCAAGATCTGGCTCGTGCCTGACGCGCGCCTCGGAATGCCGAAGGGTCACGAATTGACGTGCAGAAAATCGCGCAGGATCGGGTAGATGTCGCTGTTCCAGCGCTTGCCGCTGAACACGCCGTAATGTCCGACGCCGGCCTGCATGTGATGCACCCTGCGATAGGCGCGCACGCCGGTGCAGAGCTCTTGGGCGGCAAGCGTCTGGCCGACCGAGCAGATGTCGTCCTTCTCGCCCTCGATCGTCATCAGGCCCATGCGCTTGATCGCGGCCGGATTCACTGGGCGGCCGCGATAGGTCATCTTGCCCAAGGGCAACAGATGCTGCTGGAACACGCTGCGGACGGTTTCGAGATAAAACTCGGCCGGCAGGTCCATGACCGCGAAGTATTCATCGTAAAAGGTCTTGATGGTATCGGCCTTCTCCTTCTCGCCCTTCGCCAGATGGTTGGCGAGATCGATGTGCTGCCTGATGTGACGCTCGAGGTTCATCGACACGAAGGCGGTGAGCTGCACGAAGCCGGGATAGACCTTGCGGAACGCGCCCTTGCATTGCACCGGCACGTAATGGATCAGGTTGTTCTCGAACCATTTGAGCGGCTTGCTCATCGCGAAGGTGTTGACCTTCGTCGGCTGGATGCGCGTATCGATCGGGCCCGCCATCAGCGTCAGCGTCGCCGGCCGCGCAGGATGATTGTCCTCCGACATGATCGCAGCCGCCACCAGCGCCGATACCGACGGCTGGCAGATCGCCACCAGGTGCGCGCGGGGGCCGAGCTTCTCAAGAAAGGTGATGAGATGTCCGGTGTAGTCGTCGAGGCCGAACCCGCCTTGGCTCAAGGGGATATCGCGCGGGTTATGCCAGTCGGTGATGTAGACGTCGTGGTCCTGCAGCAGCGTCTGCACGGTGCCGCGCAACAGCGTTGCGAAGTGACCGGACATCGGCGCCACCAGCAACAGCCGGGGCTGTTCGGGAGCGTTCTCCTTCTTGAAATGAAGCAGCGAACCGAACGGCGTGGCGAAGGTGACTTCCTCGGTCACCTCCACCTCCCGGTTGCCCATCAGCACCTTGTCGATGCCATAGGCCGGGCGCGTGTAGGTCAGCGAGGTGCGCGAGATCAGCTCCAGCGTCGCGGCGAGCCGCGTGAACAGCCGGTCGGATGCGCCCTGCGGCACAAGGTTGAGACATTTCAGCACCTGCGCGGCGCCTGCCCGCCACGGCGACGTCAGATCCACCTGGTTCTGATACGCCTGATACCACAACATCGACATCATTCGGCCGCCCCCGCCCGAATTGCCATGCAATATCGAAGCCAGAGCGAAGTCAAACAGCGCAAGAAACTGGCACGTTGCTTGCTGTTGAAAACAGAGAAAACCGAGAAAATTGGGAAGGGCTGCGAAACGGGAAATGAACAGGCTATGGCGAGGGCTGGAAGCCCAGAAATTGGGCAGTTCGCCGCGTGTGTCTCGCGAGCCCGGCCAAAGTCGACGTTGGTGCGTTCAGGGGAAGGCAAATGGCGAAGACGACACTGACCATCAGCAGCAAGAACTATTCCTCCTGGTCGTTGCGCGGCTGGCTGCTGGCGAGGTTTTCGGGTCTTGAGTTCGAGGAGATCGTTACCGCGCCGGACGATCCCTCGGCGCGGGCCGAGATCCTGCTGCTGTCGCCGACCATCCTTGTGCCGTGCCTGCGCCACGAGGGCGCGACCGTGTGGGATACGCTGGCGATAGCGGAATACCTCAACGAGGTGAGGCCGGACGCGGGTCTCTTGCCCGGAAATCGCATCCAGCGGGCGCATTGCCGCTCGATCTGCGGCGAGATTCATTCCGGCTTCACGACGTTGCGCGCGTCGCTTCCGGTGAACCTGAAGGGGCATTTCCCGGGCTTCAAGATCTGGTCGCGCGCGCAAGCCGACATCGATCGGGTCTGCACGATCTGGCGCGGGTGCCTGGAAAAGTCCGGCGGGCCGTTTCTGTTCGGCGAACTCACCATGGCGGATGCGATGTATGCGCCGGTGGTGGCCCGCTT
>Ga0306925_10001259_pt1 | contig 20463 bp, 22 predicted proteins | sample flu12Cox44000176_FD_203755 | JGI IMG/M metagenome (GOLD analysis project Ga0306925, IMG submission 203755) | Lab enrichment of tropical soil microbial communities from Luquillo Experimental Forest, Puerto Rico - flux8day.12C.oxic.44.000.176 (v2)... | ecosystem: Environmental > Terrestrial >... | reverse complement strand
GTTCTGAGCATCGGGACGGCCAGCAGGGTCCGGAACGGGATCTGCCCCGCCAGGAACGTGAACTCGGGGTCGTCCCGGATATCGTGAATATGAACGGCGTGCCGCTCGAGGGCCGCGCGTCCCGAGGCACTCCCGCGGTCGAGCGTGATGGGATTCTGCTCTAGGAGATCGGCGTCCGTGTCGGCGAAGCCCCGGATGACCACGGGTCGAAGCAGCTGCCCATCGAAGCGGAAGACCACGGCTTGCTCGGCTTCGCAGAGCCGCACCGCGTTCTCGGCGAGCGTCTCGAAGACCGGCTGGAGATCGAAGGTGGAACGCCCGATCACCTTGAGTAGCTCGCTGGTGGCCGTCTGCTGGTCGAGGGCGGTACGGAGCTCGCTGTTGCGCGCCTCGAGCTCCTTGAACAGGCGCACGTTCTCGACGGCAATCACCGCCTGGTCGGCGAAGGTCTTGAGCATCTCGATGTGGCTAGCGGCGAACGACCCCGGCTCGCTTCGCTGGACCACGATCGTGCCGATTGGGCTGCCGTCGGCCCGGAGCATCGGCACGCCGAGTAGACTCCGCCACGAGCCCGCGACGGCCATGCCTTGCTGATACTCGGGATCCTCCAGCACATCGGGAATCTCGGCGACGGCACGAGTAAGGATCGCGCGCCCGGAGACCTGCGACCGGCTCGGGCGCATCGGATACGTGCGCTGCAAGACCTCGAGCACCTCGGGAGTGACGTCGCACGCCGCCAGATGCAGCTGCTCGCCGTCGAACCGATGCATGACGCCGAAGCGCGCACCGCAGAGTTGCACCGCGCTCCGCACGATTGTGTCGAACACCGGCTGCACGTCGGTCGGCGAGCTGCTGATGACTCGCAGGATGTTGGCCGTCGCCGTCTGCTGCTCGAGGGCCTCGGTGAGGTCGGCGTTCTTGGCCTGCAGCGCGCTCAGCAGCCGGGCGTTGTCGATGGCGATGGCCGCCTGATCGGCGAAGGTCTCCATCAAGGCGATCTGCCCGTCGTTGAAGGGCCTGACCACCTCTCGGTAAATCAGGATCACTCCCAGCAGCTCGTCTGCCTTGAGCATCGGGATCGCCAGCACCGTCCGGACGGCGTCGATCTGGGCAATCCCGTAGGAGTACTCGGGGTCGGCGCGGACGTCGTCGATGTGGATGGTGCGGCGCTCGAGCGCGGCGCGCGCCGTCCCGCTGTGGCGTCCGGGTGCGATGGGATTGCGCTCGAGAAATGCCACGTTCTCGGCCGGTACGTTGTGCGCCGCGACCACCCGGAGCAGCTCACCGTCGAAGCGGAAGATGTTGGCCCGTTCGGCCTCGCACAGACGGACCGCGTTCTCGGCCAGCGTGTCGAAGACCGACTGCAGATCGAAGGTCGACCGCCCGATCACCTTGAGGAGCTCGCTGGTCGCCGTCTGCTGCTCGAGCGCGACCCGTAGGTCGCGGTTGCGCCCCTCGAGCTCGGTGAACAGCCGCGCGTTCTCGACGGCGATGACCGCCTGGTCGGCGAAGGTCTTGAGCAGCTCGATCTCGCCGTCGGAGAACCCTCCCGCATCGGCCCGGGCGACCACGATCGCGCCGATCGGTTCCCGATCGCGCACCATGGGAACCGCAATGAGGCTTCGATAGGTCGCCACCTCAGCGACGTCGTGAACCCCGTAGACTCGATCCGCCTGCACGTCCCTGATGTGCGAGAGGGCGCGATGAATGATGGCGCGACCGGCCGCGGTATCCTCGCCGGCCGGCCGCGGAAGCGCCTGTCGAAGCGCGGCCAGGCCCTCGGGCGACAGCCCATCGCAGGCGCCGAAATGGAGGCGATCGTCCGCGAAGCGCAGGACGAAGCAGAATTGCCCGTCGCAAAGACGTCTAGCGCTCCGCGCGATCGACTCGAACGTAGGCTGGACGTCGGACGGTGAGCTGGAGATGACCTGGAGAATCTCGCTCGCCGCTGCCTGCTGCCCTCGCGTCTTCGTCAGCGCCTGCGCGAGGCGCGCGCTCTTGGCTCTCTCCTCTTGGAGAGATTGCCGTAGAGCTTCGACCTGGGCTTGAAGGTCGCTTTCCGCGCTCACGCGACCCGTTACCGCGCCGCGCCCGCGAGGCTCGCCATCAGCTCCATCGCCTCGGTCTGTTCAGTCGAGATGGTCAGCCCGGTGATGCCCGAATCGGCCCACGCACGATAGCGCTCGCGGATCCGCGCGGCCGGTCCCACCAGCGCCATCTCGTCGCAGAACTCGTCGGGCACGGCCGCGACGGCTTCGTCCTTCCGCTTGGCCAGGAAGAGCTCCTGGATCTTCTGCGCGGCGTCGCCGAAGCCGCGGCGGATCATCATGTCCTTGTGAAAGTTCTTGTCGCGATGGCCCATGCCGCCGACGTAGAGCGCCACGTGCGGCTTCATGCGCGCCAGCGCCCCGCGGACGTCATCGGTGATGGCCACCTCGGCCCGGGGCTGGATCTCGAAATCGGCGAAGCCCTTGCCGCCGCCGGCGCGGCGGAAGCCTTCCTCCAGCCAGGGCCTGAGGATCGGCATCAGCCGCGGCACGAAGCCCAGCGGCAGCCAGCCGTCGGCGATCTCGGCCGTCAGCTTCACGTTGGCCTCGGTGCCGGTACCGAGCCAGATCGGCAGCCGCGGATTCATGTGCAGGATCGACGTGAGCGGCTTGCCGACGCCGAGCGCGCCGGGCCCACTATAAGGAAGCGAGATCTCGCGGCCGGCGTGGGCGACCGGGTCCTTGCGCTCGAAGACCTTGCGCATGATCGCGACGTAGTCGCGGATGCGCCAGTACGGCTTACCCCAGGGCTGGCCGTACCAGCCCTCGACGATCTGCGGGCCCGAGACACCGAGCCCGGCGATGACGCGGCCGCCGCCGGCGAGCGCGTCGACCGTGGCCGCGGCCATAGCGGCCGCCGCCGGGGTGCGGGCCGCGAGCTGCATGATGCCGGTGCCGAGCCGGATGCGTTTCGTCAAGGCCGCCAGGTAGGCGAGCGGCGTGATCGCGTCCGAGCCGTATGCCTCCGCGGTCCAGACTGAGTCGAAGCCCAGGCGCTCGGCGAGCAGGATCTTCTCGACCGGCAGACGCAGCTCCGCTCCCGAGTAGCCGATGCTCAATCCGAGCTTCATGACAGCTCCTCTTTATGAGCGCGCCTCGGCCGGCGGGGCCCCCGCCCCGCGGCGGCCTGCAGCGCGCACGACCATCTATCGATCATTCCATCAGCACGCCACCGTCGACGTTGAAGCTCTCGCCGTGGACGAAGCTGGCAGCGTCGGAGAGCAGGAACAGGACGGCGTTCGCGATCTCTTCCGGCTTGCCGAAGCAGCCCATCGGCACGCGGCCCGCGACCAGCGCCCGCTGCTCGGGAGTGAGCGGCGCGTGCATCGGGGTGTCGCAGGGTCCGGGGTTGACGCAGTTGACGCGGATCCCGGTGCCGGCGACCGCGCGGGCGAAGCCCTTCGTCATCGTGACGACCGCGCCCTTGCTCGACGCGTAGGGAATGTTGGCGATGCGGCCGCCGCCGAGCTTGTAGCTGTCCGAGCCGATCGTGACGATCCGGCCCTGGCCGCGCGGCAGCATGCGCTTGAGCGCAGCCTGCACCGTGAAGAAGGTGCCCTTGGCGTTCACCGCGAAGACGCGGTCCCACTCCTGGGAGGTGATCTCGAGCAGCGGCAAGGTGGTGATGATCCCGGCGCACGTGACGAGGCCGTCGACCCGGCCGAGCTCCTGCTCGGCCAGGTCGAACACCGCCTCGATGTCCGGCAGCGACGTCACGTCGGTGCGCCGGTACCGGACCTCGTTCTTGAGCTCGCCGGCCGTGGTCGCCAGCCGATCGCCGTCGAAATCCGCCAGCACCATCCGCGCGCCCTCTCGGCTGGCGGCGTTCGCGATGGCACGGCCCATGCCGGAGGCAGCACCGGTCACGACGATGACCCGATCGCGAAGGCTCAAGAAGTCGGCCACGACCGGCCATGATAGCCGCTCGGAGGCCCAAACGCTCAGTCGAGATTTCGGGGACGGTTAACGTTGCGTCGGGCGCCCGACGGCGCTATCGTCCGGCGAGCCAGCCCGAGAGGAGGAGCACATGCGTCGTCGGTCCGGAGCCTCCGTCGTCAGGCGCGCCCCGGCGCGCCCCGCAGCGCACCACGCGGCCGGGAACGGCGCCGGCGAGCCCGCCTGGACCTGGGACGAGCCGCGCTGGCGGGCCGCGGTCAACAAGGTGCGGGCTGGGCGCTCGCTGAAACCGGCGGACTGGAAGAACGGGGCGCGCGTGTGCGTGGCCCTGTCGTTCGATTCCGATCACGAGACGAGCACCTTGCGCGAAGGCTCCACCTCGCCCGGCCGGCTGGCCCAGGGCGAGTACGGCGCGCGCGTCGGCGTCCCGCGCATCCTGGACCTGCTGCGTCGCCACGAACTTCGCGCCACGTTCTTCGTGCCCGGGGTGATCGCCAAGCTCCACCCGGACGAGCAGCGCCGGGTGGTGGCCGAAGGCCACGAGATCGGCATGCACGGCTGGATCCACGAGGGCACCAGCGAGCTGACCGAATCGTCGGAGCGTGACCTCATGCGGCGGGCGTTCGACACCCTGAGCAAGGTCACCGGCCGGACGCCCGTGGGCATCCGCGTGCCGTCCTGGGATTTCAGCGCGACCACCCTGCCCCTGATCCGCGAGCTCGGATTGCTCTACGACTCATCCTTGATGGCCGACGACGAGCCTTACGAGCTCGTCGACGACGGCACGCCGACCGGGATCGTGGAGCTGCCGGTCGAATGGATCAAGGACGACGCGCCCTATCTCAACATGAACCGCGCCACCGCCATCCGGCCGTATACCGCGCCGTCGGCGGTCCACGAGATCTTTCGCGCCGAGTTCGAGGGCGCGCTGGCCGAGGGCGGGCTCTTCCTGCTCACGATGCATCCGCACCTCATCGGGCACCGCTCACGGATCGCAATGCTCGACGTGCTGATCCGTTACATGAAGGGTGTGCCCGGCGTGTGGTTCGCCACGCACGAGGAAGTGGCGCGCTACTGCAAGGCCGCGGCGTCGTGAGCTGAGAACAGCGACGGCAGGCCGCGGGCCTGCCGCCGGCGTTCACGCTGCGCCGATCATGCGGGCGGTAGGATCGCCGGGGGCGTCGTCGAGGTCAAGCGCAACGGGATTGCCCACGCGGGTACGTTCGTGTACTGGTGTCTGGCATGACCTACAACATTGTTCTCGGCACCGCCGGATGGGGCGTGTGGCACAGTCCGGACGCGGGCAAGTCGTGGCTCCGGCATCGCAAGCCCTTCCCACTGAACAGCCGGATCCAGGCGCTCGCCGTGCTCCCGGGCGAGCCTCGCGGGGTCGTGGCCGCCGGGGACACCGGCGTGTTCCGGAGCCGTGACGGCGGCGCGTCCTGGTCGCGGCTCGGCGCGGCCGGCGACTTGCCGACGGTCTGGTCGCTCGCCGTCGATCCGGCCGACCCCCAGACGCTCTTCGCGGGCACCCGTCCGGCCGCGGTCTATCGTTCGCGCGACGGCGGGGCAACGTGGAAGCGGCTCGACGCGCCCATGGCGACCGAGTGCTCCATCGGCCAGGCGTTCGTGACGCGCCTTATGGTCGATCCCGTCGACCGCACGGTGTGGGCGGGCGTCGAGATCGACGGCGTCTTCAGGAGCCGCGACGGCGGCGACACGTGGACGAAGGTCGTCAACGGCCTCTACGATCTCGACGTCCACGACATGGCCCTGGCATCCACCGCCACGCCGCCGCGCGTCTATACGAGCACGAACGCTGAGTTGTTCTGGAGCGACGACCGGGGCCAGACGTGGACGTCCATCGGCGTGAAGACGCTGTGGCCGCTCCCGTACGCGCGGGGCATCGCGGTGAAGAGCGACGAGCCCCGCGTGCTGTTCGCCGGCTGCGGCCAGACGACCACCGGCGAGACGGGCGGCGTGCTCCGCTCGAACGACGCAGGCCAGAGCTGGCGGAGCCTTCCCCTGCCCGAGCGCCCCAACGCCACCATGTGGGGCCTCGCCACGCACCCGGCGGAGCCCGCGCGGCTCGTCGCGTTCAGCCTGTTCGGCGAGGTGTACGTAACCGAGGACGCCGGCGACTCCTGGTGCAAGATCACGCGCGAGTTCGGCGAGATCCGCGCCGCGGCCTGGCTGCCGGCGTGACAGCTTCGCCCGTGCGGGCAGTCGTGCGCATGCGCGCGGTTGCTTGTGTCGGAGCAGTCGCGAACACGCTCGTCCTCGCGGTGCTCGCGCCGCTCGTGTGGGGTGCGCAGGCCACGGGGTCGCCGAGCGTGCGCGAAGGCGAGCACGAAGGCGCCAGCTACGTCATCAGCATTCCCGGGAAGTGGATGCGCGAGCAGGCGTTCGACGATCTGGTCGCGTGGATCGAGCGTGGAGTGGTGCCGGCGGGCGACGACGTGCTGGGCGACGTCACGAAGCTCGGTCTTCGCTGGACTCCGGCGCTGCACCCGGCCGATCCGGCACGAAAGCCATGAACAGGAGGACACCATGCGTGGAGCACATCGTGTCGCGATCTGGATGGGCGTCGTCATCGCGCTCGCCGCGGCGGCGCTGATGGCCTCGCCGGCCGCGGCCGCCACCTTCGTCTACGTCGGCAACGCCGAGAGCAACGAGATCTACGTGCTCCAGCTGAGCCCGCAGAACGGCGACCTCACGGTCGTCGACAAGACGCCGATCCCGGGCATCGAGAAGCCCGGGATCTCGACGCCGATGTCGGTGAGCCCCGATCGCCGCATCCTCTACGTCGGCACGCGCGGCGAGCCCAAGATCGCAGCCGGCTTCACGATCGATCAGGCGACCGGCAAGCTGACGTTCGTCTCGGCCGGCCCGCTCGCCGACAGCCTGGCTTACATCGCGGTCGATCGGACTGGCCGCTACCTGCTCGGCGCGTCGTATCCGGGTCACCGGGTCACCGTCAATCCGATCGAAGCGCCCGGCAGGGTGGGCCGGCCCCAGCAGGTCCTCGAGAACCACCCCAACGCGCACTCGATCCTGGCCGACGCGGCGAACCGCTTCGTGCTGGTCCCGACCCTGGGCAACGATCGCGTCAACCAGTTCGCGTTCGACGCCTCGACCGGCAAGCTGACGCCGACCGCGTCGCCGGCGGCCGAAACGCGGCCCAAGGCCGGCCCGCGCCATCTCGTCTATCATCCCGGCGGCAAGCTCGTGTACGTGAACGGGGAGACCGACGGCAACGTCTACGTCTTCGACTACAACACGGCCACCGGCGACCTCAAGCAGAAGCAGGTCGTCAGCGCACTACCGGCCGGCTTCACCGGCAAGCCCTCGACCGCCGATATGCACATCACGCCCGATGGCAAGTTCCTCTACGTTTCAGAGCGCACCAGCAGCACGCTCGCGGGCTTCCAGGTCGACGGGGCCAGTGGCACCCTCACGCCGATCGGTAGTGTGCCGACCGAGAAGCAGCCGCGCGGCTTCGGCATCGATCCCGCGGGCCGCTATCTGCTGGCGGTCGGCCAGCTCTCGCACGGCCTGTCGAGCTACTCGATCGATCAGTCGAGCGGTCAGCTGACGAAGCTCAAGGAATACCCGATGGGCAAGAATCCGAACTGGGTGGAGATCCTCGACCTGCCGTGAGTGCGCCCTCGAGTCCGCTCGGCGCGCTGAGACGGCGCCTGGCCGAGGGCCGGGCCACCCTGGGATATCTCGTCACGACGCCGAGCGTCCAGATCGTGCAGGCGCTCGCGCGCACGGGCGTCGACTGGCTGATGATCGACATGGAGCACGCGCCCATCGGCATCGAGTCGGTGGCGGCGATGGTGGCGGCGACCGGCGGCACCCCGGTGACGCCGATCGTGCGCGTCCCCGCGGCGCGCGCCGAGCTGGTCAAGCCGGTGCTCGACTGCGGCGCGCTCGGCGTCGTGTTCCCGCAGACCGCGACCCGACAGGAAGCCGAAGCGACGGTGCAGGCCGTACGCTACGCGCCCGAGGGGCGGCGCGGCTACGGCCCGACCTACGCGGCGCTTCGCTGGGGGCTGCCGAACCTCGACTACTTGAAGGCCGCCAACACGGCCGTGCTGAACGTCGTGCTGATCGAGTCGCAGGCCGGCGTGGACGCGCTGGACGACATCCTCACGGTCGGTGGCCTCGACGTCGTCGCCATCGCGCGGGGCGATCTCTCGCAGAATCTCGGCGTGGCCGGCCAGTTCGAGCATCCTCACCTGCGCGAGATCGTCGCGAAGGCGGAGGCGAAGATTCGCGCCCACGGCGAAGTCGCCCTCGGCGGCATCGCCTTCTCGGCCGACGACGCGCGCGCGATGATCGCGCGCGGCTATCGCTTCGTGGTCCTCGGCAGCGACGCCGGGCTGATCGCCGGCGCGGCGCAGCGCATGGTGCAGGCGATAAAGGAGCCCTGATGCAATTCGGTCTCTTCATGATGCCGCTCCACCCGCCGCACCGCGCGTTCGCCGACGGCTACGACCGCGACGTCGCGCAGATCGTGCTGGCCGACCGGCTCGGGTTCCGCGAGGTCTGGGTGGGCGAGCACCTGACCGAGCGCTGGGAGAACGCGCCGGCGCCCGATCTCCTGCTCGCCCAGGCGCTGGCGCTCACGAAGACGGTGCGGCTCGGGACGGGCGTGACGTTGCTGGCGCTCCACAATCCCGTCTACCTCGCGCACCGCCTGGCCATGCTCGATCACATGGCGCGCGGCCGCTTTCAGTGGGGCATCGGCGGCGGCGGCATCCCGACCGATCTGTCGCTGTTCGGGCTCGAGCCTTCGACGGTGCGGGCACGCTCGGCGGAGGTGCTCGACATCGTGCTCAAGCTCTGGGCGTCGGACGGGCGGTTCACGCACCGGGGCAAGTTCTTCGACATCGACACGCCCGTGCTCGATCCGGTCAAGGGTCGCGGCTACTACATGAAGCCCTACCAGCAGCCGCACCCGCCGATCGCGGTGGCCGCCAGCACGCCCAGCTCGAGCTCGATGCGCATGGCCGGCGAGCGCGGCTGGATCCCGATGTCGAGCTCGCTCCTGTCGCGGTCGTTCCTCGCCGACCACTGGCGGCTGGTCGAGGCTGGCGCTGCGGCCGCGGGGCGACCGGCGCGGCGAAGCGAGTGGCGCGTCGCGCGCGACATCCTCGTCGCGCCCACGCCGGCGCTGGCGCGCGAGCGCGCGCGGGCGGTGCTCGGACGGAACTACGAGCAGCACCAGTACCCCAATCGCATCGGCACGGTCCAGATGGCATCGACCAAGCTCGAGCCCTCGATGGCCGACGAGGCGGTGACGGTCGACTACCTGATGGACAACGTCTGGATCGTCGGCGATCCCTCGGAGTGCGCCGACAAGATCCGGCAGCTCCACGCGGAGAGCGGCGGCTTCGGCGCGCTCCTCACGATCACGACGGACTCGGACGATGCCGGGTGGGACCACGAGAGCCTGCACCTCCTGATGGAGGACGTGGCCCCGCGCGTGGCCGACCTCAGCTAGGCCCGGACGCGAAGGAGACCAAGATGCCGTATCGCTACGACCACATGCATCTGCGCACGCGGGACGTCAAGAAGACCGCCGAGTACTACCAGCGCGTATTCGGCGCCAAGATCCTCGAGTCGATCCAGTCCGACGGCAAGCCGCGGACCGACCTCGACCTGGACGGGCTCACGATCTTCATCGCGCCGGTCCCGGCCGAGGCCACGATCCCGTCCGCGCCGAAGGAGCCCTACATCGGCCTGGATCACTTCGGGCTGCGCGTGGACAACATGGACGAGGCCGTCGCCGAGCTCAAGCGTCGCGGCGCTCATTTCACGCTGGAGCCGCGCACCATTCGCCCCGGCGTCAAGATCGCCTTCATCGAGGCGCCGGACCACGTGCGGATCGAGCTGCTCGAGCGCACGTAGAGCCCAGGCGCGCGATGATCTACATGGTCGAGATGGCACTGATCGACATCGCGCGCCGCGCGCAGTGGGAGGCGTGGTACGTGGCCCATCAGCACACGCTCCTCTCGATTCCGGGGATCCACGCCAGCCAGCGCTTCGAGACGATCCACAAGACCGCGTCGCCATTCGTGGCGCTTCACGAGGTCGACTCGCCGGAAATCTTCGCGAGCCCGGCCTACCGCGCCAAGGCCGGCCCGAGCAACACCGGCGAGTGGCAGGCGAAGATGAACAACTGGCACCGCAACGTGTTCGACGGAGTCGAGCACACCCCCGAGGTCTCGATGGACTCGCGCCTGCTGGTCGTCGAGGCCGAGGGCCGCACGGCGCTGCCAGGCGGCGTGCGCGTCAGCTGGATGACCGCCGTCGGGCTCGACCGCAGCGTGGCCCAGCGCGGTCTCGCGGTCGTGCCGGACGCGGCCGCGCATCGGTTCGTCGGGGCGCCGGGCGTGCGCGTGCTCAAGCCGCTTGCGTCTCGCCTGCGCGGCGCATCCTAGTCCCCCGAACAAGGAGATCGCATGACCCGCTCGATCGCCCTCACCGTCGCGCTGCTCGCGCTGTCCCTCGGCGTGCCGTCGGGCTACAGCGCCCCCGACATCGACCGCGCGGCGGTCGACTTCAAGACCCCGTCGGAGATCAAGTGGGTCCGAAACGCTGCCGGCACGAACGAGTCCGCCGTGCTCTTCGGCGATCCGAGCCAGCCCGGTCCATACGTCGTCCGCGTGAAGTGGTTTCCTGGCAACATGAGCCGGCCGCACTTCCATCCCAACGATCGCTTCTTCGCGGTGCTGTCGGGCACGTGGTGGATGGGCACGGGCGAGAAATTCGATCCGGAGAGCACGGTGCCGGCGCCGGCCGGGAGCTACGTCATCCACTACGGCGGCAAGGTCCACTACGACGGCGCCAAGACCGAGGAGACGATCATCCAGGTCTGGGGCATGGGCCCCGCGACCTCGACGCCGGCCGAGAAGAAATAAACTCGTGGCCGCGGAGAACTCGATGGGCTTTCACGCGCCGCAGGAGATGGCGCGGATCCTGGGCGAGGTCATCGACCACGTGCGCCAGGGCCAGCTCGAGGCCGAGCGCGCGGCGCGAAAGCGCTAGCAGGCTACTCGGTCGCCGAGGCGGGGGCGACGCGCCAGATGCGACGCGCGCCGGTGTCGATCCGGAGCGCGACCATCGAGGCGCACAAGAGGAAGACGCACGCGACCGCGAAGGCCGCGCCGTAGCCGCCGGTCGCCTCGAACAGCGCGCCGGCCAGCGACGAGCCGATCGCGGCGCCGGTCTGGTGCACGAGGAAGATCACGCCGAGCACCGGGCTCACCGAGAAGCGCCCCCAGATGTCCGCCGTCAGCGCGGACGTCATCGAGCCCGTCCCCGCCATCGTGATGCCGCCCAGGACGGCGACCATGATGATCGCGGCCGGATTGTCGCGGATCAGGAAGAAGCCGGAGAAGATCAGCACGCGCCCCGCGTAGATCGCGGCCAGCACCGGGCGCCGTCCGAATCGGTCCGAGAGCGTGCCGAGCAGGACGGTGCAGCCGATGGCAGAGCCGCCGAGCACGCCGAATACCCACGAGGCGAACATCGGCGTGTAGCCGTGGTCGGTCAGCATCGGGATGCCGTGCGCGGAGAGCAGGCTCATCGAGAAGCCGCAGGTGAAGAACGAGCCCGCGAGCTGCCAGAACGCGAGCGTCTGCATCGCCGTCGTGGCGGTCACCCGCTCGCGCGACGCGGCGCCGGCGGCCTTCGCGTCGACCGGCGCGCCGTCCGGCGTGAGCCCCATCTGTTCCGGCGACTCACGGATCACCCAGAGGGCGACTGGCAGGATCCCCACGAGGACCAATCCCGCGACCGCCACGTAGGCGACGCGCCAGCCGTTGGTGAGGATGAGCCAGGTCACGACCGGCACGAGCAGACTCATCCCTGTCATCGACGCGCTGCCGAGCAGCGAGAGCGCGGTGCCGCGCCGCTTGTTGAACCAGCGCGCGACGACGCCGGAGGCCATCACCGGTCCGGTGACGGCGAGACCGAGCGGCAAGATCACGCCGTAGACGACGGCGAACTGCCAGAACGTGTGGACCTGCGCCGTCAGCACCAGCGAGCCGACCAGCAGGAGTGTTCCGACCGTTGCCGTGAGCCGCGCCCCGAACCGGTCGAGGGCCAGGCCGACGAGCGGGCCGAAGACGCCGTAGAGGAAGAGGCTCACCGCGATCACGAGCGAGAAGCTCGCGCGGTCGAGATCGAGATCGGCAACGATCGGCTTGAGGAACGGGCCCACCGCGTGGCGAATCCCGGTGGAGATGAACGTCATGAACGAGAAGCCGGCGACCACCCACCAGCCGTAGAACACCCGATCAGTCTTCATTGACGTCACCAACTATACGCGCTTTGGCGTCGGCCAGCCCGATGATCCGAACCGCCGCGAAAGGCGAGACCTTACATGTTGATGCGGCGGCCAGGTCGGCTCGCGCTGATCTCGTGTCCGAGCGCGACTAGCGAAAGCGCGCGTAGTCGCTCGGTACGGCGAGGCCGAACCGCTCGCACAGCGCGGAGACGTCGGCCCAGTCCGTCTCGTCCAGCGGAAGAGCTAGAGCATCGAAGGGGGCCCGACGCGATCATCCGCCCGCAATCTGCGGGAGGATGAACACTTCGCTGTCGGGCTCGATCGGCTGCAGCAGGGTGTCCTGGTAGATCTGGCCGTCGATCGCGACGGCCACACCTTCTTGAAGGTGGGGCCCGATCTCGGGGTGGAGCTCGGTGAGCCGGTCGAAGAGCTGCTTGACGGACGCCGCCGAGATCGTGAACTCGGCGACGCCCCCCGTCAGCTGCGCGAGGTTGCCGATCAGGACAACCCGCGCCATCCGCGATCCTTCAGCTCTTGCCGTTGGCGGCTTTTTCCTTGAGCGCCTTCAGGACCTTCGGCGGCGACATCGGCAGCTCGGTGAAGCGGATGCCGGTCGCCTGCTCCATCGCGTTGGCGATGGCCCCGAGCGGCGGTACGATCGGCGTCTCGCCGACACCGCGCACGCCGTACGGGTGCTTCGGGTTCGCGACCTCGACCAGGATCGCGTCGATCATCGGCACGTCGGAGGCGACGGGCATCCGGTAGTCAAGGAAGCCCGCGTTCTGCAGCTTGCCGTCGTCGCCGTAGATGTACTCCTCGTTCAGCGCCCAGCCGATGCCCTGGACGGCGCCGCCCTGGAACTGTCCCTCGACGTAGGCGGGATGCAGCGCCTTCCCCGCGTCCTGCGCGACCGTATACCTCAAGATCGTCACGCGACCGGTCTCCGGATCGACCTCGAGGTCGACCAGGTGCGTGCCGAGGCTCGGGCCGGCGCCCTGGGCGTTGATGCGGCCGTAGCCGCCGATCGGTCCGCCGGTCTTGCCCGCGACCTTCGCGAAATCGGCGATGGTCATCGGCTTCACCTTCTCGGCGAGCGCACCGAGCGGCCGAACCGCGCCGTCCTTGAACTCGACCTGATCCGGCTTGGCCTCCCAGAGCTTGCAGGCCCGTGAGCAAAGCTCGGTCCTGATCTGCTTGGCCGCTTCCACGATCGCCATCGAGCCCGAGAACGCCGAGCGGCTGCCGCCGGTGAGGAACGTGAAGCCGAGCGAGCCCGTGTCGCCGATGATGGGGCGCACCTTGTCGTACGGGATGCCGAGCTCGTCGGCGGCCACGTTCGTGAGCGCGGCACGCAGACCGCCGATGTCGGGGGTGCCGGCCATCAAGGAGACGGTGCCGTCCTCGTTGATCGTCAGCGACGCGCAGGTCTCGCCGCCGATGTTGAACCAGAAGCCGGAGGCGACGCCGCGGCCCTGCCACTTGCGGAGCGGCGTGTTCCAGTGCTCGGTCTTCTTGATCGAGTTGAGCGTCTCTTCCAGCCCGAGCGGGCCGAACTTCGGACCGTACGCGGCCTTGGTGCCCTCGCGCGCCGCGTTCATCATGCGGAGCTGGATGCCATCGATCCCGAGCTTCTTGGCGATCTCGTCGACCACGCTCTCGACCGCGAACTCGGAGATCGGCGCGCCGGGCGCGCGGTAAGCCGCCACCTTCGGGCGGTTGGAGACAACGTCGTAGCCGATCACCTTGACGTTCTCCATGTCGTACGGCGCGTAGGCGCAGAAGACGCCCGGCTGCACCGGCGAGCCCTGGAAGGCGCCGGCCTGGTACTTGAGCTCGGCGAAGCCGGCGACGAACTTGCCGTCCTTCGTCGCGCCCATCTTCACCTTGACGGTGGCGCCCGAGGTCGGGCCCGAGGCCTTGAAGACCTCCTCGCGCGACATGACCATCTTCACCGGGCGCTTGGCCTTCTTCGAGAGCGCGAGGGCCAGCGGCTCCAGGTAGACGACGGTCTTGCCGCCGAAGCCTCCGCCGATCTCCGATGCGGTCACGCGGATCTTGGCGATGTCCAACCCCAGGAGCCGGGCGCAGTGGGCGCGCACGATGAAGTGGCCCTGGGTGCAGCACCACAGCTCGGCCGAGCCGTCCTCGGACACGCTGGCCAGCGCCGCGTGCGGCTCGATGTAGCCCTGGTGCACCGGTGCGGTCTTGAACTCGCGCTCGACGACGACGTCGGCCTTCTTGAAGCCGGCCTCGATGTCACCCAGATTGATCTCGATCCGCTTGGCGATGTTCGACGGCTTGTCGGGCTTGGGCTCGACGCCGGCCGTGAAGAGATCGTCGTGCAGGAGCGGCGCGCCGGGCTTCATCGCCTCGACGACGTCGATCACGTGCGGGAGCACCTCGTACTTCACGTCGATGAGCTTCAGCGCCCGCCGGGCGATCACGGTGCTGGTGGCGGCCACGGCGGCCACCGCGTGGCCCTCGTAGAGGGCCTTCTCGCGCGCCATGACGTTCCGGACGACGTCCTTGTAGTTCATCATCATCTCGCCGGCCGGGATGAACTCCGAGGACTGGTCGGCGAAGTCGTCACGGGTGATCACGGCCTTCACGCCGGGCAGCGCCTCGGCCTTCGACGTGTCGATCGAGACGATGCGGGCGTGCGCGTGCGGGCTCCGCAGCACCTTGCCGATGAGCTGGCCCGGCAGGTTGAAGTCGGCGCCGAACCGCGCGCGCCCGGTGACCTTGTCGACGCCGTCCGGGCGGATCGTGCGCGTCCCGACGTAGCCCTGCCCGTTGGTTCCGTTCGTGCCGTTCTCGGCCATGGCTATCCCTTTCTCAACGTCGCGGCCGCGTCCTTCACCGCGCTCACGATTTTGTCGTACCCCGTGCACCGGCAGAGGTTTCCGGCCAGCCAGAAGCGGATCTCGTGCTCGCTCGGGTCCGGCGAGCGCTCCAGCAAGGCCTTGCTCGCCACCAGGAAGCCGGGCGTGCAGATCCCGCACTGGAGTGCCGCGTGCTCGAGGAACTTCTGCTGCAGCGGATGGAGCTTCTCGCCCTTGGCCAGGCCCTCGATCGTCTCGATGCGCCGGCCCGCGACCTCGCAGCCGAGCACGAGACACGAGCAGACCAGGCGACCGTCGAGCGTCACGCTGCAGGCGCCACAGTCGCCGGAGGCGCAGCCTTCCTTGCTGCCGGTGAGGTTCAGGGTGTCGCGCAGGACGTCGAGGAGCGTCTCTTCGGTCTCGCAGAGGAATTCAACCGCATCACCGTTCACGACCGTTTCGATGTGATGTTTGGCCATCAGCTCGTCCTCGCTCGGTCCAGCGCGATCAGGGCCGCTCGGCGCGTCAGCACGGCGGCCACGTCGGTGCGAAACTCGATCGTTCCTCGCTTGTCGTCGATTGGACGGCACACTGCCCGTGCCGCGGCCTCGAGCCGCCGCTGCGCGGCCTCGTCGAGCCGGCTCCCGATGACGGCCTGCGCTGCCTCGGCAACGAGCAGGACGCGCGCGGCCACCGCGCCGAGCGACACGCGTGCGGCAGAGATCGTGCCGGAGCCGTCGAGGGTCAAGCTTACTCCCGCCCCCACCACCGCGATGTCCATTTCCGTTCGCGGGATGAAGCGCAGGTAGGCATCGGAAGATCTCGGGGCACGCGGCGGCAAGAGAAAGGAAACGACGATCTCACCCTTCCGGAGAGCCAGCTTGCGGGGCCCGAGCATCACGTCCTCGACCGGGAGATCGCGCCGGCCCTGCGGCCCGGCCAGAGTCGCGACGGCCCCGGCCGCGATGAGCGCCGGGACGCTGTCGGCGGCCGGGGAGCCGTTGCACAGGTTACCGCCGAGAGTGGCGCGCCCCTGAACCTGCGTCGACCCGATCAGGTTGGCGGCCTCGACCACGCCGGGCCATGCCTTCTTGAGCCGCGCGTGCTCTTTGAGCTCGGCCCCGGTCACCGCCGCGCCGATCCGCCAGCCGCCTTTTTCTTCCGAAACGGCGCGGGTCTCCGCGATCTTCTTGATGTCGACGATGAGCTCGGGATCGACGACGTCGGCGCGCATCTGGACGAGGAGATCGGTGCCGCCGGCCAGCACTCGGACCTCCCCGGTCGCCGCCGACAGCAGCGCGACCGCCCCTTCCACCGAATCCGGTGCCTCGTAACGCATGGGCTGGATCTCACCTTTCGTAACGTTCCGTAATTTCACGCTGCCAAGAAATTCTTGATGTTCAGGCCTGCATAATCGATGAAGCTGCCACGCCTGTCAACGCCTCGACGGCGCAGTGCGCGTTGCAGACCGTCGCGGGGGCTGGGCCCCGCCGGCCGGGGCGCGTCTCCGAGCCGGCGTCAGGTGCGCTCGAGAATGACGACGGGGATCTCGCGCGCGGTCCGCTGCTGGTACTCGTCGTAGGGCGGCCAGATCGCGGCCATCGTCTTCCAGAGCGCCGGCCTCTCGGCCGGCGTCGCCGTACGGGCGCGCGCCTTGAAGCGATCTGCCATGACCTGGACCCGAACCACCGGATTCGCGACGAGGTTTTCGTACCAGCCCGGATGCGTGGGCGCCCCCCCGCGCGAACCGACGATGAGGTACTTCTCGCCAGCGCGTCCGTAGATCAGCGGCGTCGTGCGCGGCTGGCCGGAGCGGCGCCCGCTCGTGGTGAGCAGCAAGGTCGTCACGCCTTCCAGATCTGGCCGTCGCGGCCGTCGGTCTCGATGTAGCGCTTCGCGTGAGCCTGCTGCCAGCCGGGCGGCCGGCTCCCGGACGGGGGTCGTTGTGTCGACATGCGATCCTTCCTTCACTTGATCGAGTCGGGCGACACCGGACGATTCACGCGTGCGGCCTCGTAGATCGCCAGCGGCACTTGAAGAATATGCTTTGCGGCGCGGATGTCCTGCGCGGGCTGGCGTCCGGCGAGGAGGCTGTCGATGAAGTCAGCGGCCGCGCCGTCGAAGCCGAGCCGCCAGTCGGCCGGCACCTGATAGCTGACGGTCTCGGCGCCGCGGATCAGCACCACCGGCGGCATGTCGAGCATCTCGCCCGTCCCGCGCGTCACCCAGATGATCCCGCGGCTGCCGTGGATCTCGAAGAACTCGTCGGCACGGTAGTACTTCGCCCGGATCGTCATTTCGGGCGCCGCCGTGTAGTCGATGATCCCCAGGCAGTCGCGCCCCTTGAAGCGCCACATGGCGGCCGCCGGCGTCTCGGCCAGGAAATCCGGGCCGCGCGTCACGATCGCGGAGATATCGCCGATCTCGCCGATCCACAGCACGGCTGTCGCGTACTTGTGGACGCCGTCGTCGTAGAGCGGGCCGCCGGGGTTGAGGCTCGCGTCGCGGCGCCACACCATCGCGTCCGGATCGAGCTCCATCGCCTGCCCGGTGATCTCCACGGCGCGCGTCGTGTGGATCCGCACCAGCGACGGCTCGCCGATCGCGCCCGAATCGAGCAGCTCCTTCGCCTTGAGAATCGGCGGGTAATAGAGGAAGTTCTCGGTCACCCGGAACGTCGCCCGCGCGCGGCCCACTGCCTCGGCGATCCGATCCGCCTCCGCGACCGAGACCGCGAGCGGCTTCTGGGCCGAGACGTGCTTGCCCACCCCGAGCGCCGCCACGATCTGGTCGGCGTGCATCCAGGTGGGCGTGAGGAGCTCGACGGCGTCGATCGCGGGATCGTCGAGGACCTGCTTGAAGTCGGAGTAGATCCGCGGGGTGATGCCCCACTCGCGCGCGCGCCGCGTGGCGCGCTCGGGCATCGTGTCGCACAGGGCGACGACATCGCACCGCGGGTGCTGCAGGTACCCGGGCGCGTTGAGCTGAGAGATGTTGCCGCAGCCGACGATCGCGAGGCGGACTCTATCCATAGGCTGCCATGAGTATCAGAATTTGACGGGCAGCATCTTCAATCCTCGCAGGGTGAGGCTCTGGCGATACTCCGCGTGCTCCGCCACCAGCGCGAGCCGCGGCAGGCGGCGTACCAGCGTGTCGATCGCGATCTGGCCTTCCACGCGCGCCAGCGGTGCGCCCAGGCAGAAGTGGATGCCCCAGCCGAATGCGATGTGGCGGTTGTCGCCGCGGCCGAGATCGAGGCGGTCGGGATCGGGAAACTGCGCGGGATCGCGGTCGGCCGCGCCGATGAACGGCATGACCATGTCGCCCTTGCGGATCGTGCGCCCGCCGAACGTGACGTCGTCGCCCGCGACGCGCGCGGTGCGCTGCACCGGACCGTCGTAGCGCAGGAGCTCCTCCACCGCGCTCGTGATGAGCGCGGGCGCCTGGCGCAGGCGGCGTAGCTCGTCCGGGTGGCGCAGGAGCGCCAGGACGCCGTTGCCGATCAGGTTCACCGTCGTCTCGTGGCCGGCGATGAGGAGCAGGATGCACGTCGCGATCAGCTCTTCCTCGTTCAGCTTGTCCCCCGCCTCCTCGGCAGCGATCAGCGCCGAGAGGAGGTCGCCGCGGGGCGAGGCGCGGCGGGCGGCGATGAGCTGCCGGAAGTAGTCGCTGATCGCGTGGCGGGCAGCCGCGCTGCGCCGCGGCACCTCCGAGTCGGGCGGCAGCAAGACCGAATCGAGGCCGCGAGCGATGTCGAGGCTCCAGCCCTTGAAGCGCTCATGGTCCTCGACGGGCACGCCCATCATCTCGCAGATGACGTTGACCGGGATCGGGTACGCGAACTCCTCGATCAGGTCCATCGAGCCGGCGGCCTGGGCGCGCGCGATGAGACCGTCGACGATCTGCTGGATCCGCGGCCGGAGCCCCTCGACGACGCGCGGCGTGAACGCCTTGCTGACGAGGCTCCGCAGCCGCGTGTGATCGGGCGGATCACGGTCCAGCATCGAGAGCCCCATCCCGCGCGGCACTTCGGCGCCGAAGCGGGCCGCGACGAGGGCGGCGAGCGGCTCCTTGATGAACCGCGGATCGCGGAGCACGGCCGACACGTCCTCGTAGCGCGTGAGCACCCAGAAGCCGAGGGGACTCAGGTACACGGGATCCTCGGCGCGCAGCCGGTGATAGGTCGGATACGGATCCGCCACGAACGCCGGGTCCATCGGGTTGAAGCTCTTCATGTCGTCACGGGCTCCATCGTCTCATTTCGGCGCCGCGGGCGCGGCCGGCTGTCCGGGCGCGGCCGGCGCGGCCGGTGGTGCCGGAGCCCCCGGTGCGCGGGGCGCGGGCAGCGTCGGCACGACCACGCCCGGAGCGAGCGGGATCTCCTCCACCACTGCCACCCCCGTCACGTAGTACCGCGTCTCGCCGAAGCAGGTCGTCGGCAGCCCGACCTTCTGCTCGTAGTGGATGTTCACGCGCCGGCCCATCAGCTTGTTGATCTGCTGCACGGTGTCGTCGTCCCACACCGTGAAGGCGAACTTCTCGGTGGTTGAGCCCGGCATCGACACCATCGCCATCTCGCCTTCCCAGGTCTTGCACACCCAGCCCTTGCGCGAGAACTTCTGCACCCAGCCCGCCCGATCGCCCGTCGCGTAGCTCCACTTCATCGCAGCCCAGAAGTATCCGGCCACCAGCGCTACGAGCACCACCAGGACGATCAGCACGCGGAGCATGCCGATACCACGTTGGTCGTAGGTCGCCATCAGGCGCCCCTCCTGTCGTCGGACGCGGTTGGCCCGCGATTGTCTCTCATCACGCCCGATCGCGCGAGTAGCCAGTGTCGGCGGAGCTCGCGGTTCAGCGTCCCGGCCTAGAAACGGGCATAGAGCCGGATCCCGCCGACCACGGCGGTGTCGACGTCCTTGAGCCCGGCGCCGGAGGAGCTGGGCGATTTCTTCAGGGCCGGATTGACGATCTGCAGATCGAGAGTCGCGCCGAGCCAGCCCGTGAGCGAGGCGTTGTAGTACATCTCGACGACGTCGTCGTGGTCGAGGCCCAGGTGGAGCTGTGTACGCAAAAACGGCACGAAGTTCGACGTGAGGTCGGCCCGCGCCCAGCCGACGCCAAAGTTGTCGTTCGGGCGGCCCGGCACGATCCCGTTGCCGCCGATGCCCACGTTGTAGGAATACTTCACGGGGTTGACGATGCCGTCCGACGCGCCGAACGTGAAGAACATGCCGATCCCGCGCTTGGGATCGCCGCCGGGCTGCCAGAGGTACTGGTCGAAGCCGTAGTAGATGGCCCACGTGCTGTTGTCCGTCCGCGCGGGCTGCGCCGGCGTCAGCAGCTGGGGAAAGAACCGCTCGAGAAACCGCCGCAGGAGCGGGCCCGGATCCGC
>Ga0306925_10001255_pt1 | contig 20500 bp, 11 predicted proteins | sample flu12Cox44000176_FD_203755 | JGI IMG/M metagenome (GOLD analysis project Ga0306925, IMG submission 203755) | Lab enrichment of tropical soil microbial communities from Luquillo Experimental Forest, Puerto Rico - flux8day.12C.oxic.44.000.176 (v2)... | ecosystem: Environmental > Terrestrial >... | reverse complement strand
TTGCGAAGAACAGGACTGTGATCAACGGTACGCCGCGCCAGAATTCGATAAAGGTCGTCGAAAAAATCCGGATCAGCGGGATGGTCGAGCGCCGGCCGAGCGCCAGCGCAATGCCGACCGGCATCGACGCCACTATGCCGGTCACCGCCACCACAAGCGTCACCAAAAGCCCGCCCCAGAGCCGCGTATCAACCACGGGCAATCCTCCTTTGTCGAGCCCCAGGACGCCGATGAGGATTCCCATGCCGACAAAAGATGCGACGGTTGAGACCAGCGGGCGCAAGCCAGCGCGAACGCCGCCGCCCAGCCAGAACGAAAGGATCGACACGGCCGCGGCTGTCACCGCCAGGTCGATCCAGACCGGCTGGCCAGACATCCGAATCTGATCGCGCAACCAGGTCAGCGGCGTGAGCGCGTAGTGAAGAAGCAGGCCAATCTCGGCGACGATCCATCCGAGAGCCTTCAGCAGCGATCCGGCAACGGCGATGGGTCCGTTGAGTGAAGCGCCGGCCCGCGACAAGGCCGAGCCTGCCTCGGCGATGCTGCTGGCAAATCCGGATAACAGGCCTACCGTCCAGTCGACACCAAACCCCTCGAGCCCGCCGCCATGTAGCAGGAAAAAGGCAAGAACGGGAAAAGCGAAGAAGAACAGACCGGCGTTGACCCCCTTCCAGGGGAGTTTTGGAATCAACAAAGGCAGCAGGAGGATCGCCGCCAGAAAGAAAGTCAAATTGACGCGCCAACGCTCCGGCTCCGGATAGAAGCCATAGATGAACTGGCTGAATTTGGCCTGAATGAACGGCCAGCACGCACCAACGGAATGTCCCGCATTTTCGGAAAGACAGGCCGTCCGATCGTTTCCGCTCCAGACCGCATCGACCAGCAGGAACTTGATTGTGGGCACGACGATGAACCACAACAGCAAGGCGCTCACGATCGTGATCAGGATGTTGGTCGGCGAATTGAAAAGCCTGGTGCGCAGAAAGCCAATAAAGCCCGTTGTCTTTACCGGCGCCGGGCGTTCGTGAGCGAGGTCCCGCCGGACGAAGGCGGAAGTTACGATCTCGTTCATCCGCCCATGCTCCGTTCGAGCCGCCATCCGTAAAAACTCATGATCGCGCTCGTCACCAGCGAGATCAAGAGATAGACGCCCATGGTGATGCCGATGATTTCGATCGCCTGCCCGGTCTGGCTCAAGGTCGTGCCCGCGAATACCGATACGAGATCCGGATAGCCGATCGCCACCGCCAGCGACGAGTTCTTGGTCAGGTTGAGATACTGGTTGGTGAGCGGCGGCAGGATCACGCGCAAGGCCTGAGGGATCACGATCAGCCGAAGCACCGGACCGCGCTGCAGCCCCAGCGAGGCGCCCGCCTCCATTTGCCCCTTGTGGACCGACAGAATGCCGGCGCGCACGATCTCGGCGATAAAAGCGGCGGTATAGGTCGAAAGCGCGAGCGTCAATGCGACGAACTCCGGGATGACGCGGGAGCCGCCGGCGAAATTGAAGCCCTTGAGGACAGGCACTTCAAACGCGACCGGCTCCCCGAAGATCAGTACGCTTGCGAGTGGCAGGCCGATCAGCAAAGCGAGCACATAGGGCCAGACCCTGATCATCTTCCCGTGCTGGAACAGCTGCCACCGAGAATAGCGCCACAACGCGATGGAAACGCCGATCGCAATCAGGCCGGCCAGGACGAACGATTCGAAGCCCGGCTCGCCGATCGGTTTTGGGACGATCAGGCCGCGATTGTTCAGAAAAAAAATGCCGAACAGGGAGATGCTCTGTCGCGGACCGGGAAGCGCTGCAAGCACCGCGAGATACCAGAACAGGATCTGGAACAGGAGCGGCAGGTTGCGCAGGAGTTCGACATAACCTGTGGCAATTCTCGCCAGCAGCCAGTTCGGCGACAGCCGCCCGAGCGCGACGATGAAGCCGATTACGGTGGCAAAGAAAATGCCGATGGCCGAAACCAGCAACGTGTTGAGCAGGCCGACGAAGAACACCCGCGTATAGGTATCGGACCCCGAATACGGAATGAGATTCTGACTGACGTCAAATCCCGCCGTATTCGCCAGGAAGCCGAAGCCGGCGGTTATCCGCTGGGCCTTCAGATTCTCGCTGGCATTGGAGACGATTTCGTAAACGAGCCAGACGAGCACGGCAGCAAACAGGAGCTGGAGCACGAAGCCGCCCCACCCCGCCTTGCCGCCGAGCGCGCGCTGCAGCTTGAACAAGAACTGCGACGGGGGTTTTCGGGGCTCACTTGTCATCGCAGTCTGGACTGCGATCAGCGGATCGGCGGCGCGTATTGAATTCCACCCTTGTTCCAGAGCTGGTTCAGTCCGCGGGCGATCTGTAGTTTCGAGCCGGCGCCGACATTGCGGTCAAAAGCCTCGCCATAATTGCCGACCGATTTGACGATCCGTATCACCCAGTCCTTGGTCACGCCGAGCTGTTCACCGAGGTTGCCGTCGCTTCCAAGGGCGCGCTTGAGCTCCGGCTTGTCCGATTTTGCCATCTCGTCGACGTTCTTCTGGGTGATGCCGAGTTCTTCCGCATCAACCATCGCAAACAGCACCCACTTGACGAGATCAAACCATTGATCGTCGCCATGGCGCACCATCGGCCCGAGCGGCTCCTTCGAGATCACCTCCGGGAGCACGACATGGTCGGCGGGATTTGCAAGCTTCAGCCGTTCGGCATAGAGCTGCGATACGTCGGATGTGAAGACGTCGCATCGGCCCGATTCGTAGGCTTTGACGGTTTCGTCGGCGGTGCCGAATGCGATCACCTCGTACTTCATGTTGTTGCCCTTGAAGTAGTCGGCGAGATTCTGCTCGGTCGTCGTGCCCGTCTGGACGCAGACCGAGGCGCTGTTCAATTCCAACGCGGAATTCACCTTGAGGGATTTTTTGACGAGGAATCCCTGCCCGTCATAATAGGTCACTCCCGTGAAATTGGCGCCAAGCGTGGTGTCACGGGAGAGCGTCCAGGTGGTATTGCGGGAGAGCACGTCGATCTCACCGGACTGCAGGGCCGTGAAGCGGTCCTTGGCCGACAGCGGCACGAACTTGATCTTGGTCGGATCGTTGAAAATACTGGCGGCGATCGCACGGCAGACGTCGACATCGAGTCCGGTCCAGTTCCCCTTGTCGTCGGGCGAGGAGAACCCCGGCAGGCCCTGGCTCACACCGCAGGACAACATGCCACGGTCCTTGACCGTCTTGAGAGTTTGCGCGGTCGCAGACTGGGCTGAGAGACCGGCAACAATAGCAAGGGTAAAGACGAGATATGCGCGTTTCATGGCGAAGCCTTTCGAGGGTCGTCCGGGACGATTTACTTAACATCGCTAGTGTCCCGGTTCTGACATTCGTATCATATCGCGGCGGGTTCGTTTACGAATGTCAGAACCGGAGGGACACTAGCAAATTCTGGATTCTAGTGTGGTTTTGGATCTGACATTCGCCTCAAGGACTCGAGGCAATACTGAAGCGAATGTCAAAACCACCCCACTATGCCGATGGGCCAACCAAACGATCCTCCACTCCAGAAACCGGCCCAAGTGGGCGGGCTGCCCCACAATCCGGTCAGAAGTGAATCGCGGTCGCGGCAGGCCCCTCAACAGCAGCGACGGATGGTTGGCGGGCATCACAGAACGACTGGCGGGCCCGGTCAAGGGGTTGACGCGCGTCTTCTCCGTCCTGCTATTAGCCATTCCGCCAGCGAAGCCAGGCCTTCAGCGGGCTGCGGGGTGGCGTGGATACCGGATAAACCATTGGACGATGGGAAAATGAGCGCATCAGGAGACGAACGACCGGCCAGTTCGCAGAGGGTGGAAACGACGCTGGTGACCGCGGGCCGCGACACCAGGGCGCAGAAGGGCTTTGTCAATCCGTCCGTCGTCCATGGTTCCACGGTGCTCTATCCGACGGCAGACGATTTGCGCGCCCATCGCGGCGAGTTCCGGTATGGCCGTCACGGAACGCCGACGACCAAGGCTCTGCAAGAGGCGATGATGGAGCTGGAAGGCCCGCAATGCGCGGGGGTCGGGATCGCGCCTTCGGGTCTGTCCGCCATCACCACGGCGCTGCAGGCCGTCTTGAAGTCGGGCGATCACCTTCTGGTCTGTGACAATGTCTATTTTCCTTCGCGCAAATTCTGCGACGGCCTGCTTGCCCGCTATGGAATTGAGACCACCTATTTCGACCCCCTGATCGGCTCCGGCATCGCCGAGTTGTTCAAGCCCAATACAAGGGCGGTGCTGGTCGAGGCTCCCGGGTCGCAGTCCTTTGAAATGCCCGATGTTCCCGCCATCGCTTCCGTCGCGCACGCGCGCGGCGCCATCATGATCGACGACAACACATGGGCAACCCCGTTGTATCACCGTTCGCTGGAACAGGGCGTGGACATCAGCATACAGGCTGCCACCAAATATATCGGCGGACATTCCGACATCATGTTCGGGACCATTTCGGCGAACGCCGCGATGTGGCCGACGGTTGCCGAAACGATCCGCCTGCTCGGTTTGTGTGCCGGACCGGACGACGTGTTCCTGGCGATCCGCGGACTGCGCACGCTTTCGGTGCGACTTGCGCAGCACTACAGATCGGGAATTCAAATGGCGCAATGGCTTGCGGCGCGGCCAGAAGTGATCAAGGTACTGCACCCGGCTCTTGAGGGCGACCCGGGCCATCAGATCTGGAAACGCGACTTTACCGGCGCGTCCGGCCTGTTCAGCATCGTCCTGGAGCCTGCGCCGCAGGAAGCCGTCGATGCGCTTCTCAATTCCCTCAAGCTGTTTGGCAAGGGCTATTCATGGGGTGGCTTCGAAAGCCTCGCCGTTCCCTTCGATTGCACAAGCTATCGTTCCGCCACCAAGTGGCAACCGGGCGGCGGTGCCGTAAGACTCCATATCGGGCTGGAGAACGTCGAGGACCTCAAGGCCGACCTTGCGCGTGGCTTTGATGCCTTCAATCAAACGCGCAAATAATCCGCTTTCGGATCAGCATCGGCAGGCCGTTCGCAGGCCGCAATGTCACGCGGAGGATCGGCCACACCTTGTGGTTCGGGCAAAGCGCGAAGTCGAAGTTTTTTGCGATTGCCGCCAGCACAAGCGTCGCCTCCTGCAAGGCAAACGCGGATCCGATGCATTTCCGAGGCCCGACCCCGAACGGAAGATAGGCGAATCGATCGATCTTGGAGCGCCGACTTCCCAGGAAACGGCTGGGATCAAACACCTCTGGTCGATCCCAAAGCAAGCGGTGGCGGTGCAGCACATAGGGCGATATCACGATCAGCGAGCCTCGCCTGACGCTCTCGCCGCCCAACTCATCCTCGTCCAGCGCAACGCGACTAATTGCAGCAATCGGCGGGTAAAGCCGGATGGCCTCCTCAATGACTGCGCGCGTTGCAACGAGACGATGCGGAAGACCAGCCGGCCCCCCCTTCATTTCGCGATCGACCTCCGCCTTGACGCGCTCCCGCCATTCCGCCGATTGGGAGAGCAGGAACATCGCCCAGCTCAGCGTATTCGCCGTCGTTTCGTGACCCGCCGCGATGAAGGTCAGGATGTTGGATCGCAGCTCGGCTTCGGTGAAAGCCTCGGTTTGGGAATCAAAGGCCTGCAAGAGATGCGTCAACAAGTCGTTTGGCGCGCGATCCGGCTGCTCGGCCAAAATCCGGCGGCGAGCAGAGATCACGCGGTCGACTTCGGATTCGAAAAAATTTAGCGTCCTGCGAATGTTTATCCGACCTAAGCGGGGGACGAAGTCGGGCACGCCAAGGATATCGAGCGGGCTGATTTTCCCGATGGTGTTGAAATAAGCAGCCATCGCGATCCGGATGTCCTCCGCATGCGATCCGAATCCGTCCGAAAAGATGGTGCGCTCAAGCACGTCGAGCGTCACCCTCGCCATTTCAGCCACGACCTCGATCGTGGCCGCGTCTCCAAGACAGGCCCATCGCTTGACGAGATCCTCGGCACCTCCCGCCATCGCCGGCCCAAATTCCAGCACTTGCCTGCGCGCGAACATCGGTGCCAGCACTTTTCGCTGGATTCGCCATTCCTCGTCCTCCGCGCTTAAGAGGCCATCGCTCAATCCCGCGGACAGCACCCGGCGCTGGAAACGGTCCTTGCGGTAGTTCGCCGCGTTATCAAGCAGAACGCGTCGAATACTGCGGGGTTCATGCACCAGGAGCACGTGCCCGATCGGTAGACCGCCCGAAACGATGGGCTGCTCGAAATGCCGGATGGCCCAGCATTCGAGGGGGTTGCGCTTGAGAGTGCGAAGGAGCGCGATCGGCCCCAGCGGGTGGTCCTGAGGCCTCGGCGCTGGAGGAACGTATGCTTGGCCCAGGGACGACTGATCGCGGGTGCTCGCAGCCTGAAGCATAGAAAACAAATCCATTCGTCATTCAAAGGAAGAAAGAACGCGAATGGGACCCGCCGGTTCCTGGTTCGCGTTGTCATTAAAAAAAGCTCAACCTCCGCAAGAAATGATGCGGGGCCGTCCGACCGGCGCGAAGAAGAAGAAGGGCGGCCAAAGCCGCCCTTCCCGTCCCTTTATAATCGCTGCCTGAAGCTGTTTGCCCATGGGCTGGGGTGGCTTTAATTCGCCAGCGGATCGGGACGTATCTGGATGTGAACGGCGCGCGGCTTCGAACCCTTGCCGCCTTCCATCAACCACGGCACACGGTCACCGCTGGTGCTCCAGAGGCCGCGCCCCTTCCATCCGGCATTGGGATCGTCGATGCGCGCATCGAGGCCCTTGGCAAAGAAACCGATCGGGTAAGGGATGCGCAACATCACCATCTGCCCGTCCTTGAACGCGACGAAGCCGTCATTGAGGTTGGCGGTAGAGATCGGGACGTTCTCGCCCAGACCCACCGCGTTGTGCTGATCAACCCAGGTCCAGTAGCTTGCTTCCGCGCTTGAGTTTTCAAAACCCTCAAAACCTGGACCCGGATATTTGTAGAACGTAAAACCTTCCGGACAGTGGTTGCCGGTCGCATTGGGCCCGTTGAGCGGGTTCTTGCACTTGCGGCGGTCAAAACTGATCAGGCTCCCGTTCGAGCCCGAGCCCCAGAGCACGCCATTCTTGTCGATATCGCCGCCGCGAACGCCAATGCCTTCCTTTGGAATGGCATAAAATTCCGAGAGCTTGGTTTTTGGATCGAAGCGCAGGAAGCCAGGAGTGCCGGCGAACACGTTGCTGGCGTACCAGATCGAACCGTCGGTCGGATGCGGCATCACCGCGTAGGGCCCGGATCCCGCGATCCGCATGTCCTTGTCGGCTTGCGCGGGGGTACCGGGCTCGGTGTACTCGTCGACCTTGCCGTTGCCGTTGGTGTCGAGTATCCAGGGCGCCCAGCCCTGCGCTTTCGCGGCATCGCCGGTTTCGTCCCATATCCTGGTGTTCACCCAGCCGGCGACAGGGCCGGACCCGGAGAACCAAAGCGTATTGTCGGCGTCGTACCCAAACTGCGGATGATGCGTGCCAAAGCAGGTATCGATGAAACTGTATTTCATGGTCTTTGGATCGAGCATCGAGGCCTGCCGGCCCGAACGCGCCAACGGAAACGCCTTGGCCGACGGATGCTCGGAGCCCTTCTTGCAGAAATCCGGATTTTCGATGCCGCGCACAGCGGCCGCGAACCATACCCGGCCCTTGCCGTCGAACATTCCGTTGTGATTGTTTGCCTTCTGGCTCCAGATTTTCTCCTCACCCCAATAGGCCGAGGCGCCGATCGGCTTGGGCGTGGCATTGGGGTGCAACGGCGGACCGAACGATTCCGGTGCGTTCGGATCCGCGACCGGCATCTTGAAGAACGTCACCGTGCTCGTCTTTGGATCGAGGATCGGCATGTAGTCGGAAGAGTATTCGTTCGATCCGAATAACGGACCGTAGGCGTTGACCGTCGGGTTGCGGCGGTCCGACGAAATCAGGTCGTGCACGAAATGCTTCTCGGTCGCCCATTCCCATGACGTCACCACCACGTTGCGTTCGATGCCCTTCGGTCGCGGCGGCTTGCTTCTGGGCAGCTCGCCCTTGGCGATACGATCGGTCCAGTCGCCAAAATACCTGAACGGCACGCTGCCAAGTTCACCCGCCAGGCGGTTGACCATCCATTCGCCGGTCTGCCCCGACGAAACTCGGCGCATCCAGGCCTGTTCGCCCGATTTGAACTCGCCGAAGGCCGCGGGAATGGTGCGCGTCGATTCCTGACCAAGCTGGTGACATCCCACGCAATCGACATTGTTCATGCGCTGCCGCCAGGTTTCCTGGGTAATCTCTTTCGGGATGTCCGTGGTGCCGCCGAAATCCTTCGCCGGCGGAATCTTCAAGAGCGTGAACCAGTAAATCGCCGGATAGTAATGAGCCGCGGCCGCTTCATCGGGCGCGGGTACTGCGGTCAGGTTGAGGAGCTGACCCGTCTTGGCGCGCAGCTTCGGCGAATCGACCAGGCCATAACCGCGAACCCACACCTCATAGTTCACGTTCCGCGGCAAGTCCGGGATCACAAAACGGCCCTGGTCGTCGGTGACCACGATCTTGGTGAATTTCGTCGGCAACTCGGTTGTCTCTGCAATCACCCAGACGCCCGCTTCGGGACCCGAGGGGCCACGCACGACACCGCCGATGTCGTCATTGTCGATTGCAACCACTGCTTGTTGCGCGCGGAGCGGCTCCGCAACCGCGAGAAGGCCTGCTGCCGCAAGGGCCACTGCAAGAAGGATGTGCGGACGAGTTGATCTTTGCCGGCTCATGTTTCTCCCCATCGAATGCCGGGCCTGGCACCCGTTGTTTGCGATAAACCTATACGAACTCGCTGCCAATACCAGAGCCCGAAGGTTGCGGGAAATGCGTCCGCGCCGCTTCTTCTTTGAAGCGGACGCGAAGCTCCTGCACTTGCTTCAAGACATCGCTTCAAAACGGGTTCTGCCCAACCTCAGCCGTCACTTCGTGCCTGCGCATGGCGATAAAATAGAGATTACGGATATACACCAGCAGGCCGAGCGCTTGGCCCGCAATGAACACGGGGTCTCTCCGGTAAAGTGCATAAACCAGCAGCAAAGCCCCCCCGCCGATGGAGAAGAACCAGAATGCCACCGGAATCACACTCCTGCGCGCGCGCTCGGAGGCGATCCATTGCACGACGAAACGCATCGTGAAGAAGCCCTGTGCCACAAAGCCGAGAAGAACCCAGCCATCGAATTTGCTGATGAAGACATCGTTGAAGTAGGTGATGAGGTCGTGGAACAGCCCGGTCATAAGGTCACCTCGGTCGCAGCAGGTGTCGTCTTCTTGCGGCGGATCAGCCACCACACGCCGCCGACATCCATGATTCCGATCCATAACCGATCGAAGAATCCGTAGTTTGACACGCCGGAACGCCGCGGCCTGTCGAATACGTCGACATAAGCAATTTCATAGCCCTCGCGACGTACCAGCGCCGGAAGAAATCGATGCAGGCCGTCGAAATATGGCAACGCCAGGAAGACTTCGCGCCGGAAAGCCTTCAGGCCGCAGCCGGTGTCGCGGGTGCCGTCGTGCAGGATTGCCTTGCGTATTGCATTTGCAATACGCGATTGCATCTTCTTGAATCCCGTGTCCTTGCGCCCGATCCGTTGGCCGGCGGCAAGGCCGATGCGCTCACCGCCGTTCTCGACAGCCGAAATCAAGGCCGGCAGAAACGCCGGATTGTTTTGGCCGTCGCCATCGAGAGTTGCCGCGATCGCTCCACGCGCGGCGCGCACCCCGCTGCGCACCGCAGCCGATTGACCCGAGGAAATCGCGTGCCGTATCTGCCGCAGGTTTGGCCGCTCTCTCATGGCGGCAAGAAGGCGCTCTGCGGTTGCGTCTGTCGAACCGTCATTGACGTAGATGATTTCATAGATCCAGCGATGGTCGAGAGCCGCAGCGATTTCGGCAATCAGGGGAACTATGTTTTCCGCCTCGTTGCGCACGGGAATGACAATCGAAACCGCGATCTGGGCTCTATCGGAAGAAGGCAAATCCATGTTCACCATTGGGGTTGGCACGCCGGCGTCGCAGGGATGAAGCGCCCCGCGTCCGCTTCTTATGGGGCTGGTGCCCTGCGGGCAACCCTTTTGACGCCCCCCTGAACAAGCGGCGAGATTGAGCCGTCGCGGCCGATGACGAATCCCAGCCGGCGGGCGGCGAACCAATATCGCACGCACATCGCGCCGATCACGCCAATCAGCGCGCCCGCAACGACGTCACTGGGGTGATGGGCCAAAAGCACCAGACGGGTGACGGCGATGACAAGCGCATAGGCCATCATCAGGCCGCGCGCCCAGGGCCAGACCGCACTTACCGCGAAAGCCAGAGCAAAAGCCGTAATCGCATGCGCCGACGGGAAGCTTGCATACGCTTCGGTTCCGGCGAAGTGGGCGAAATTGTAGGGATTGGGCTGGCCTCCGACGAACGGGCGGCCGCGACCGACGATCCATTTGAAAAGCTCGCCAGGCAGCAGCGGTATCGCCACCGCGAAAAATAAAAATTGCAGGCGCAAGCCGAAGCGAAGGAGCCGGGCTTGTGAAGTGCCGCGCAAGCTCGTCGCAACCAGCGCTACGACGACCAGCATCGTCGCGAGCAGAGACAGCACGTACGAATCCTTGCCGAAGTCGGTCAAAACGCGAACCGGCCAAAGGCCCGGCGTTCCGCGGGGCGGCATCATGCCGATCTCCCGCGCATCGAATCCTGCCATCAGCACAACAATAACGCCACCAACGACGACGATCGCCAGCAGCGAGTGACGCGCCAATCTCCGCGCGGCTTCGGCGCGCCTTGCGGGCGACGGCGGACGCACCAGTTGCGAGAGCGACAAACGCACCAGGGCGAAAAGGCGCGCGGGGTAGCTTGAGTGTTCGTCGATGGCGGCCGGAGCAGACATCTTCACTCGGAGCCTTCGGAGCGGAAGATTGTTATTAAAATCGCCCGGCCCTGCGAAATGTTGTAGCCCTCGATGCGGGTCGCCACGTCATAGCGCAAACCGATGGCGTCGGCCCGTTGCGCGAAGGCGCGCTCCGATCGCTGTTCCACGATCGCAAAACGGCAACCGCCCTGGTTCAGGAAATCCGCCGCCCCCGATCCGTCTGTCAGGAGCGTCGATGTGTCCGTCATGAAAACCAGGCTCGGCTCGTGAAAGCCAGCGGCCGCGGCTTTCGGCCCGGCGCAGGCAACGTTGCGGAGCGCACGCGCTATTTCGGCGCTCGGAAACAGCGGGGTCACTGCCGGTAAGACGACGCCATAAATGGCGAAGGCAAGAAACGCCGCGGCGACGAAGGCGTTCAGCAGGGAGCGCTCGGCACGGGCGTCATCGTAGAGCCACCACGCGAACAACCCGAAGATGAGGGCCGCAGCTACGAATGGCCAGGCCAGAAACACTGGCTGACGCGTCAGGCCCACCGCTCCGACGACGGCCATCGCGGAAGCGAGTGCGGGAATCACAAACCACCATGCCGCTCCACTCTTCAACCAGGATCGCGACAGCACCCGCCGCTCGAGCGCGCCGACGGTGAGGATCGCGATCGCCGGATAGAGCGGCAGCACGTAATGCGGCAGCTTGGTCAGCACCAGTTCGAAGACGATCCAGGAGGGCACGAGCCAAGCCAGCAGAAATTGTGCTCCGGGCTCCCGCCTCGCCCGCCAGACCGCAGGCGCCGCCATCAGCGCCATCGGTGCGCCCGGCCAGAACGTCAGCCACGCAAGCAGGAGATAGAGACCAGGCGGCGCGCCGTGAGATTCCTGTGCCGAAAGCTTGCTCAGCATGTCGCCGCCGATGGAATCGGTGAAGAATGCTTCGCCCGCGCGCCAGAAAATGGCGACAAACCAGGGCAGCACCAGAACGAAAAGCCAGGTCAGGCCCCAGACCGGGCGCAGCCGCCACAGCCAGGTTGCGGAGCGGTCGAGAATGGCAAGCGTAGCAATCGTCAGGCCCACAAACATCAGGATCAGCGGGCCCTTGAGCAGGATGCCGAGCGCGAGCGCGGTCCAGAAGATCGCGGGCCACGTCCAGGGCGGATGCACGGGATCCTCGCCCCGCTGCCAGGACAAATATACCCGCGCCAGTGCCCCCATCGCCGCTACCGTTGCAAACAGCAGCATGGCGTCGGTCTTGGCGAGGCGTGCTTCCACGCCGAGCAGGACCGAGCTTGCCATGATCATTCCGGCAAGAACGGCCCCTCGCCTCGAGGCGAAGGTCAGCGCGGCCCAGTAGGTCAAGAGCACGGCACCAAGCGCGCCGATCAGGGACGGAACGCGGTAAAGCCAGATGCGCGCCTGCGCCCGCGGCAGACCGAGCGCCGAAGCGGTTTCGACCGCGGCCGCCTGCATCCAGTAAATGCCGACCGGTTTCTTGTATCGCACCTCATCCTGGAAACGGATGTCGACGAAATCACCGCTTTCGACCATCTGCTTGGTCGCTTGCGCGAAGCGTGCCTCGTCGCGATCGATCGGCGGGATGTTGAAAAATCCGGGCAGGAACAACATGAGCCCGCTGACCATCAGGAATGCCGCGGCGCGGAGATGGCTGGTGGTTATGAAATCAAGCACACCGGCAAGCAGGCCGCCCGGATCCACCCGGTTCTTGGGCTCGCGCGGTTGTCCAAATCGGGGACGGGAATAGGTCTCGGCCATCGGTTCCGCATACGCCGAAACCATCGTCGCGACAACCGCTTAGGGAACCTCTATTGAATTCTGACGACAACTGTGTCCGCGGCGCCCTTGGCATCGATTACCGTCAACCTGGCAAAGCCCGGACCCGGCGGGTCGATCAGGCGCTGACGGCGGCCGTCGAGTTCACCCACCGACACGCCGTTGACCAGCATCGCGATCGGAAGCACGCCGCCGGCGACCTTGACCGGCATCGCGGAAAATGACGCGCCGTCCGCGGCCATCGCGTCGATCCGCGACCCGTTGAGCGGAAACTGGATGCGCGGCGCCTGCTCGCCATCGGTTCGAACCAATTCGCCGACCGCCCGATATCGCCGCAATGGCAGTGGAAGCTTGGCATTGCTCACAACCAGCGTTCCCTTTGGCGCCTTGGGCAATGCCGCGGGCAGTTTTCCGGTGCGCGCAAAAGCATCGAACAGGATCGGCGCGGCCGCGGTGCGGCCAACAATTCCGGGCGCCGGCGCGCCGTCGGGACGGCCGACCCATACCCCGACGGTGATGCGACCGTCAAAGCCGATTGACCAGGCATCGCGGTAGCCGTAGCTGGTGCCGGTCTTGAACGCGATGCGGTTATGCACGCCATTCTCCGGTGGCGGCGTGCCTAAAAGTACATTTCCGACCTGCCAGGCGGCCACCTGATCCAGCAGACGCAGCGAGCCACGGCCATCGTCCGGCAGATTCGCAATCTCGCGTAGTGGCCGCGTATTGCCGAGCCGCGCCAGCCCGCAATAAAGCTGCACGAGGTCTTGCAACGTGATGCCGACGCCGCCAAGGCCCATGGCAAGTCCCGGGGCTTCTTCTTTCGGCAGCACCAGCTCAGCACCTGCCTGCTTTAACCGCGACGACAGGCGACTCGCGCCGACGCGGTCGAGCAAGGCGACGGCCGGCACATTGAGCGACATTTGCAGCGCCTTGCGCACCGCCACCGTACCCTGAAATGTCAGGTCGAAATTTTCCGGCGCGTAGGAGCCGAAGCGGATCGGCCTGTCATCGATCAGACTTTCCGGATGAACGAAGCCGTCTTCGAACGCCAGACCGTAGATGAATGGCTTCAGCGTCGATCCCGGCGAGCGCACCGCGCGCGTCATGTCGACCTGACCCGCGCGACGCTCGTCGAAATAATCGGGCGAGCCGACCCGCGCCAATATGTCGCCGCTCGCATTGTCCACGGCGAGAATAGCAACCGAAATATTCGGGCCGAGCGCGATCGCGCGGTCATGCGCCAGCGCCTCGAGCGATTTCTGCAGGCTCGAGTCAAGGGTCAGCCCGATAACCGGTTTTTCTTTCTCCGAAACAATCGCCTGGTCCGCCGAGTGCGGCGCCAGCATCGGCATTGGCCTGCGCAGCCGCGGCACCGGATTGGCTTTCGCGCTGATCGCATCTTCCTCGGCTATGACGCCCTCCTCGACCATTCGATCGAGCACGCGGTCGCGTGCCGCTCGTGCTGCCTCGGGATGGCGATCGAGCCTGCGGGTCTCCGGAGACTGCGGCAATGCCACAAGCACCGCCGATTCAGCCAGTGACAACCGCTTCGGTTCCTTGCCGAAATAAGCGATCGATGCGGCACGAACGCCTTCGAGATTGCCGCCGAAGGGCGCCATCGCCAGATAGAGGTCCAGGATCTCGTCCTTGCTCATCTGTCGCTCGATCTCGATCGCGCGGACGATCTGCCGCAGTTTGGCGTAAAGGGTCCGCTCGCGACGCGGCTCGATCAGGCGCGCGAGCTGCATGGTGATGGTCGAGCCGCCGGACACGATGTGTCCGCGCGTGAGGACCTGGAACGCTGCTCGCCCCAAAGCCAGAGGATCGACGCCGGCGTGGGTGCGAAAGCGTCGGTCTTCGTAAGCCAGCAGCAGCTTCTGATAAATCGGATCGACACCCGTCCTGGCATCGAGGGGCAACCGCCAGCGGCCGTCCGCCATCGCATAGGCACGCAGCAGCTTGCCGTTGCGATCGACGACCGACGTCGAAACTTCGCGCGCCTTATCTAATGGCAATGGCCCGAGCGAGACTACCCACGCCGCAAAGATCATCGCACCGATCAGGCACGCTGTGATTGGAGCCGCAATGGCGCGCCGTTTCCGACACCAATGATGGTCTCGGAACGAAGCATTAGTTATGTCACTTTCCGCAGTCATTTCGCGGCGCGCACCTCGACCGAACCCGTGCCGGTGCGGCCATAGCGCGAGGGATTGTACATATCCTCGACATAGGCCTGCGGCAGCACGTATTTTCCTGGAGACACGGCGCGCACGACGTAAGCCACCGTGAACACCGAATTGTCGTCACTGGCGCGGTCAATGGCAGCCGTGAAGCGGTCGTCACGGAACTCGGCGTTTTCCGGCTCCTCGCCATTCTCGATCCAGTCGAGGGTTCCGCTGTCACCGGAGGAGACCAGATTCGGATTGTCGATCTCAAAACCCGCCGGCAGATAATCGGAGACCATGATGTGGCCGAACTCCGGCTTGGGTTCGGTGATCTTCAACACCACCGCGAAGCGGTCGTTCTGTTTGGCCTTCGACACGTCCGCCGGCTTTCCGTCGAGCGTGAAATAGCTTCGCTCGATCTTGAAGCCATTCGAAGCGGCCGGCTCGGGTGTGATCGGCGAGCCGGAAACCGAGACCACCGCCTGCACAGCTAGTTCACCGGTGTTGGTGATCTTGATCGGCTTGCCCGCTATTTCGGCCGCCTTGTAGCTGCGATAAAGCGCGGCCTTGATCGGCGCGCCGTCGATTTCGAGCGACATGGTTTCTTTCGAAAGCGCCCGCGAAGCCAGCACCAGCCAGGCGTTTTCTTGTGTCGAGGTATAAGGCGTGAGCCCCCGCGCCGCTTCGACCCGCACCACCGCCTGGGTCAGCGTCGCACGCGGCGCATTGCCCTCGCTTGCGAGCGAAACCAGTGCCGCGGCATCGCGCAAGGCGCTGCCGTAATCGACGCGGCCGAACTCCAGCACCGGCTTTGGCGCGAGACTGTCGAAGGCTGCGGCATACACCCGCTCCGCCCTCACCTTGTCGCCGACCAGCGCAAGCGCCGCTGCAAGCTGGGCTTTCGCGATCGGGGTTGCGAGATTGTTGAGCTTGGTGTCGGCGAGATAGCGCAAGTCCCCGATCGGCGCAGCGCCGTTGCGGGCGAGCACGTAGAGACCGTAAGCGAGATCCCGCCCGCCGTCCTTTTCAGGCTCGTTGGCGTTCACGACGGAGTTGCGGATGCGCTCGAGCGCGCTCTTGAACAGCACATCCGGCACGGCAAACCCCTTCTCGCGCGCGCGGGTCAGGAAATCCGTCACATAGGCGTCGAGCCACGCATCGTTGCCACCAGCCGACCACAGGCCGAACGATCCGTTTGAGCCCTGCCGCGCCAGCAGACGTTCAATGCCATCTTTGATGCGCTGATCGACTCCAGTGTCCATCGCCAGATGCGCGCCGGCCGCCAGTTCATTGACATAAAGCAGCGGCAAGGCACGGCTGGTGATCTGCTCGGAGCAACCAAAGGGATAACGGTCCAGCGCCTTGAGGATCGTCGCCGCATCGAGCGCCGTGGACAGGCCGACGGAGAGCGAGACGTTGCCGGTCCCGGGCACCAGATCGGAGAACATGTCGTTCGTCAGCGTCAGGCTTTCGCCTTTGGCTAGCGTGCGGATCGTGCGGCGTGCAAGGATTTGCGTCGCAGCCTTGACGTCGAGCGCGTAATGCCGCGCCAAGGTCAGCCCGTTTGGCCCCTTGATATCGACATCGAGGTTGGCGGTTCCAGTGCCGGCGCCATCGATCGAGAGCGACATGGAAGTGCGCTGCTTTGCCGCGAGCTTCACGGTCGCGGTGGCATTGCCTGAGACTTTAACAGGCCCCGAGCTCTTGACGTGAACGGTGTAATCTCCTGGCGCCCCTTCGACATTATCGAGATCGAAGCTCATGGTGCCGCGGTCACCGCTAAGCAGGAAACGCGGCAGCGTGGCCGTCAGCACCACGGGATCGCGCACCGTGACGTCGGTCGTGGCGCGACCCAGTTTCGTGGCGGTCCAGGCGACTGCCATCACACGCGCGGTGCCAGCGAATTCCGGAATGTCGAAGCTGATTTCAGCCGTGCCATCGGCTGCGACCGTGACGATACTGGAATAGAGCGCCAGCGGCTTCTGCGTCGGCGGGCTGCCCTGCAGCTCGGCACCGGCGGCGTCGCCGCCGGTCTTGAGCTGGCCGCGCGTGCCCTGCATGCCGTCGATCAACTGCCCATAGAGGTCGCGGATTTCGGCGGTGAGGCGGCGCTGACCGAGATAGTAGTCGTCCGGCGCCGGCGGCGCATAGTTGGTGAGGTTGAGGATTCCGACATCGACGGCGGCGACGACGACCTTGGCGTCCTCGCCGGGATTGAGGCCGCCAAGTCTCACCGGCAGCTTCAGCGCGGTGTTCGGACGCACCAGTGCCGGCGGCGACAAGCTCACCTGAAGGGTTCGCGTCTTCTTGTCGATGTCGAACCATTTCAGCCCAATGGCGCGGCCAGGCATGCGCTGCGCCGCCGCATCGAGCGGCCGGCGAAGCGTTGCCACCACATAGGCGCCGGCGCCCCAATCCCTGCCGACAGGGACCTGGAGCTGGGCCGTGCCCTCCTTGACATCGATCGTCTGCGTGGTCAGGAGGCGATCGCCAACTACGTTGACGGTCAGCTTGCCAGCGGAGCGCGCATTGACAGAAACCACCATGGTATCACCGGACTGATATTCCGGCTTGTCGATCGAGGTCTCCAACAGATCCGGCGTATCGGCGCTGCCGTCCGAATACCAGCCGACGTCGAACTGTACCGAGGTCAGCGGCCCGTCGGCGTCGGTCGATTTGACGTCCAGGCGATAGCGGCCGGGCTGGGGCGACAGCGCGATACGCGCCGGCTTGTCGGCGGTGATGGCCAGATCGCCGTCGGCGACGCGCTTGGTCGTTTTGACCGGCTCGTATTCCCACGATGAATTCTGGCGATACCACTGATAGCGGGATTCAACTTTCAACAGCTCATATCGCAAGCCGTCGCGCGCCAGAGCCTTGCCGTCGAGAGAGACGAACATCACGTCGAACGCGGCCTTGTCGCCTTCGGCGATGCTCTTGCCCGCAAACAGCGGCTTGACGCCGATCATGGCGGTGCCCGGCGCTACCGGCAGCACGAGCTTGCGCTCGACCGCACGGCCGCCGGCTTCCGCCATTCGGATGAAGATCTGCGCTTGCTGCGACCGGGCCGATGAAGGCGGTTTGGCGAGGCTGACCGGAAAGGTCGCGACCCCGTTGGCGTTTGTCTCGGGAAGGTTTTCGATCGGCGTGCGCTCGTTGCTAGTGGTTTCCTCATCGGCAACGCCGAACTGATAACCGGCGAAGCCAGGCCGATCCGCCGCCGGCGTGACCAGCATGTCGCCCTCGAGCTGGAGGCCGGAAGCCGGAGCCCCGTAGAGGAAATGCCCGTCCACTTTAAGTTCTACCGGAGCATCGGCCTTGATCTGCTTTTCCCTGGCCGAAAGCTCGAATTCGAGCCGTTCCGGCACATAATCCTCGACCATGAAGGTGGTCTCGCCGACCGAGGGGCCCTTCGGGTCGGTGAAGGCGCGCGCCCGCCACGTACCCGTCGGGACCGCCGAGTTGAGCGGGACCGCGAGCGACCGGCCGCCGGCGCCTTGATCCGCCAGCACCGCGCGGCGGAACTCGACACCGTCAGGACGCTCGATCACAAGCGTCAGCGGCCCGCCGGTGATTGCATTGCCCTGACCGTCGCGCAAAAGCGCAGTCAGATAGACTATCTCGTTGGACCGATAGACACCGCGTTCGGCATAAACGAACGCATCGGCGCCCGCGGGCACGGCTCGCCCGGACACGCCGCGGTCGGAAAGGTCGAATGCATTGGTCCTGAGACTGAGGAAGGCATAGTCGGCCTTGTCGCTCATGACGGTGAGCATGGCCGGTGAAAGGCCGCCTTCGCCGCGCGCCAATCCGGCCTCGAAAAGAACGTGACCGGAATCGTCGGTCTTGCGCGTGGCAAGGATTTCGTTGTTGCGGGCGACCAGCCGCACCTCGGCCTTAGCCACCGCTTCGGTCGATGCCAGCGAATTGACGAAAACGTGGATGCCGTCGTTGCCGGAGAAGGCGGCCAGACCAAGGTCGGAAACAATGAACCATTGCGTCGCCAGCGATCCGTCGTCGTCGCTGCCGGGCCCCTTGGCTGCCGCGGTCATGACATAGACGCCGGGCTGCAACGTGCCCAATGCCTCATCAACCGGAAACGCCGTGGTGACGTCCTGGTTGAGCGTCACGGCGGTTGCAAGTTCGCCGGACCAGACCTTGACGCCGCGTTCCTCGCCCAGGCTTGACAGCTCGTACCGGTTCAAGGCGCGCTGGAAATCGTTGTCGATCACGGTGTTGATCAGGTTGCGATCGCCGATCCGAAATACATTCACCGACACGGCAGGCGTGTTGACGCTGACGAGCGGAATGCCGCGTTGTCCGGTGCGCGGCAGCACGTAGGCGCGGCCCGTGAAGCGCACGAACGGCTTGCGGTCGCGCACATAGATATTGAATTCCGCCGATTTGGGCAGGCTTTCCTTGACCGCCGAAGGCAGGCCGGCGCGCAGATTGATGTTGTAGCGTTCGCCGTGCTTGAGGCCATCAACGCAAAGCTGTCTTCCTTCCGTCGTCAAGGCCGGCTTGTCGTTGCCGGCCGTTGCCAGGAACGGCGCAAAATCGGTGCGCTTGGCAAGGTCCTCGGAAAACTGGAAGCAGGCGCGCGGCGAGGCCGAATCCGAATCGACGGTGTAGTCGAGCAGCCGGAAACCGTGCTCGTCGCGCAGTTTCTCATACTGGCCGCGCACGTCGGCGACTTCGCGCAGCTCGAGCGAAAGCCTCATGCTGTCGAGCGCCGGCCGCCACAGCTTGCGCTCCGACAGCGCGCGGCCGAGCACGGCCAGCGCCTCGGCTTCCTCTTGCGGAGTCGTGGCGCGCTGATAGGCGATGTAGGCTGCGGTTGACGCCCGCTCGAGCAGGAAGGTCTGCTCGCCGAAATTGGCGGGACGAATCTGGAAGATAGTGCGGGCCAGACGCAGCCAGTTGGAGCTGTCGTCGGGTGCGGTGGCGGCGATCTGCCCGAGGATCTGCAGGCCGGTGCGGAAATCGTTGCGGCGGAAGGCGCTGTCGGCGTCCGTTTTCAGAGACGCATTGGTCTTGGCCACCGGGCCGGCTTCGCTCTTGATCTGGGCTTCCAGCTTGATTGCCGAATCGGCGAGATCGTCGCGTTTGAACGCCTTGTCCGCGGCCTGCGCCGTCATCAGGCCAAACGCCAGCGTGGCGCAAAATGTGGCTGCGCGAACGAAACCGATCATGATAGAGCTCCCTGGCGGCCGAAAGGCCGCAGCAATCGAAATTTGTGCCGAAAGGTGACGGACTGATGGCAGCTGAACAAGGGTGCAAGAGAGTCGCAAGCCAAACCACCTGCCGAAAGCCTTAAACCTTCGCCTGACGGCGACCGAAACCTGCCCCGCCAAGCATCACCGGCGAGCCGAAGCGAGGGCCGTCGTCTCAGGGCTTTGTCGCACCCTTCGGGAAAACGGTTCGGATCAGCCTTGGCGGGAAAGCGGATTTTTCATATTGGCAATGATATAAGGCCTTCCAAGCGGTCCCATAGCTCAACTGGATAGAGTAACGGATTTCTACTCCGTGGGTTGCAGGTTCGAATCCTGCTGGGATCGCCATCAACTTATGCCGATAAAATAAGGGTTTCTTGCAGTTTTGGCTTCGTTCTTTCGCTCGTTTTCGCGTTGCGAGGTACTTTCACTCACCTC
>Ga0306925_10001254_pt1 | contig 20503 bp, 18 predicted proteins | sample flu12Cox44000176_FD_203755 | JGI IMG/M metagenome (GOLD analysis project Ga0306925, IMG submission 203755) | Lab enrichment of tropical soil microbial communities from Luquillo Experimental Forest, Puerto Rico - flux8day.12C.oxic.44.000.176 (v2)... | ecosystem: Environmental > Terrestrial >... | reverse complement strand
CTTTCATGCTGGAGAAGGAAAATTTCGACAAATGGCTGATCGGGGCGCGCGGCTATCTCACCCACTGCCTCAATGCCTATGACGCCAATCCGGTGTGGACCATGGACCCGAAGAACAAGGTGTTCAGTCAGGCCAGCAAGCGGGCGCTGCCGGCATCCGGCATCGGCAAGCCCGGCGAGCGCGCCGCGGCGGCAATCGCCGACTTCCTGGTGGTCGATATGTTTGCCAACTATTGCCTTGGCCGCGAGGATGCGAAAGGCGCCATCGCGATCTGCGAGCGGCAGGCGAAGCGTCTCTATCGCGCCTGATTGTTGCAGGGCGGGGCGACAGCTCCGCCCCTTCCTGTCCTGGTCCATCGTCAACGCATGAAAACATAGGCTCATGACCACGGCCACGTTCGCGCCAGCGCGGGTGAAGCAGCCGTTTCCGGACGCGTCGCCCTGGCAGCGGCTGAAGGTCGACCGCAACTGGCTCGGCCTGTGGTTCATGCTGCCAGCCGCGGGATTCCTGCTTCTGTTCCTTGCCTATCCGCTTGGGCTGGGCGTCTGGATGTCGTTTACCGACGCCCGCATCGGGCGCAACGGCGCATTCATCGGGCTCGAAAACTACGAGTGGCTATCTGATGATTCGATCTTCTGGCTGTCGGTATTTAACACGCTGCTCTATACAGCCGTGGCCAGCGTCTTCAAATTCGCGATCGGGCTCTATCTTGCGATCCTCCTTAACGAGCACATGCCGTTCAAGGCCATTATCCGGGCGGTAGTGCTGATTCCGTTCATTGTCCCCACCGTCCTCTCGGCGCTCGCGTTCTGGTGGATATTCGATTCGCAGTTCTCGATCATCTCGTGGTCGCTGCGCCATCTCGGGCTGATCGAGCACAACATCAACTTCCTCGGCGAGCCGAACTGGGCGCGCTTTTCCGTCATCTTTGCCAATATCTGGCGCGGCGTGCCGTTCGTTGCGATTACGCTTTTGGCCGGGCTGCAGACGGTACCGCCCTCGCTCTACGAGGCCGCCACTATCGACGGCGCAACCCGCTGGCAGATGTTCCGCTACATCACCTATCCGCTGCTCACGCCAATCATCGCGGTGGTGATGACATTCTCCGTCCTGTTCACCTTTACCGACTTTCAGCTGATCTGGGCGATGACGCGCGGTGGGCCGGTCAATGCGACCCATCTGATGGCGACGCTCTCGTATCAGCGCGCCATTCTCAGCGGCATGCTCGGCGAAGGCGCGGCGATCTCGACCACGATGATCCCGTTCCTGCTCGCCGCAATCCTGGTCTCATGGTTCGGCCTGCAGCGGCGCAAATGGCAACAGGGGGAAAGCAATGACTGAGCGTGCGCGCCGCTGCGGCTTTCTCGCTTGCCGCGAGCGGCGCAGGCGCTGCGCGCGGTGGCGCAAATGGCAGCAGGGGGAAAGCAATGACTGACCTCGCCGCCAAGCTCGCCGAGCCCAAGGCAGTGCTGAGCGGCTCATCGCCGCTCGCCGACCACAGCGAGGGCATGAGCTATCTGCAGACCCTGCCCAAGCGGCTGGTGTCGCTCTATCTGCCGCTCGGGCTCATCGTGCTAATCCTGCTGTTTCCGTTCTATTGGATGGCGCTTACCGCCATCAAGCCGGACGACCAGCTGCTCGACATGGAGAGCGTCAGCCCGTTCTGGACCACGGCGCCGACACTCAAGCATATCCAGAAGCTTCTGCTCGAGACGCACTACCCGCAATGGCTGTGGAACACCATGTTCGTCGCGATCAGCGCGACGGTGATCTCGATTGTGGCGAGCGTGCTTGCCGCCTATGCGATCGTGCGGCTGCGCTATCGCGGCGCGCAATGGGTGGGGGCAGCGATCTTCCTCGCCTATCTGGTGCCGCCGTCGATTCTCTTCATTCCGCTCGCCACGGTCGTCTTCCAGTATGGTCTGTTCAACACGCCCTACGCGCTGATTCTCACCTATCCCACCATCCTGATCCCGTTCTCGACCTGGCTGCTGATGGGATATTTCAAGACCATCCCGTTTGAGCTGGAGGAATGCGCGCTGATCGACGGCGCGAGCCGCTGGCAGATTCTCATGAAGATTGTGCTCCCGCTCGCCGTTCCCGGCCTGATCTCGGCTTTCATCTTCTGCTTCACCCTGTGCTGGAACGAGTTCATCTATGCGTTGACATTCCTGTCCTCGGTCGAGAACAAGACGGTGCCGGTTGCGATCGTCAACGAGTTCGTCGATGGCGACGTCTATCGCTGGGGATCGCTGATGGCGGGCGCTCTGGTCGGCTCGCTGCCGCTGGTCGTGCTCTACGCCTTCTTCGTCGAATACTACGTCGCGGCCATGACGGGTGCAGTCAAGGAATAGCCAGGCGTGCACAGCCTGCCCCGATCGCCTATGCTTCCGCCGATGAAGAAAGCCTCGCCCTTGATCGTTGCGCAGGAGGAGCTTGCGCTTGCACCGCAGGATCGCTCCCACGGCTGCGCTGGCAGGATCGGCGTCCTGCTCGTCAATCTCGGCACCCCCGACGCGCCGAATGCAGCCGCGGTGCGCCGCTATCTGCGCGAGTTCCTCTCCGATCACAGGGTAATAGAGAACCAGGGCCCGCTCTGGAAGCTCATTCTCAACTGCATCATCCTGCCTGTGCGGCCGCGGCGCAAGGCGCACGATTACGCCAGAATTTGGAATCGGGAGAAAAACGAATCGCCGCTCAAGACGATCACGCGGTCGCAGGCGCAGAAGCTTGCTTCAGCGCTCGCGCCGCTGGAAATGGAGATCATGGTCGACTGGAGCATGCGCTATGGCAATCCATCGCTTGCCTCGCGCATCGCTCATCTGGCGAAGGAGGGTTGCGAGCGCTTGCTGCTCATTCCCCTCTATCCGCAATACTGCGCGGCGACCACCGCGACGGTCTGCGACGAGGCTTTCCGCGCACTCGCGCTTCTTCGCCACCAGCCCGCGCTGCGCATCGCAGCGCCCTACTACGACGATCCAATCTATATCGCGGCTCTCGCAGACGCGACGCAAACCGCTCTTGCACGTCTCGACTTCAAGCCCCAGCTCATCCTCGCTTCGTTCCATGGTGTGCCCAAGGCCTTCGTCGACGCCGGCGATCCGTACTACGACCATTGCGTGGAGACCGTGCGCCTGTTGCGGAAACGGCTCGATGTGGACCCCGCCATGTTGAAGCTCACCTTCCAGTCGCGGTTCGGCCGCGACGAGTGGCTTGAGCCCGCGACCATCGAGACGGTTGCAGTGCTGGCGCAACGCGGGATCAAAAGCATTGCAGTGATCACGCCTGGGTTTGCCGCCGACTGCCTCGAGACTCTTGAGGAGATCGCGGTCGAGAATGCCCGCATCTTCCGGATGCATGGGGGAGAGAGGTTTGCCGCGCTGCCCTGCCTCAACGACAGCGAGCAAGGGATGAAGGTAATTCGACAGGTGGCGTCACGGGAGCTCGCGGGCTGGGCTCGAGATCCTGCTTGCGAGGGCCCCGCACTTTAGCCAACTTTTCGAGGGCGCAGGAGAGGACTTACCCATGTTTCTCGGCTTCGATGTCTTCGCCATCGTCTTTGTCGTGCTCGCGATCCTGACCTTGCTGGCCGGCGTCAAATCCGTATCGCAGGGCTATAACTGGACGGTCGAGCGCTTCGGCAAATACACCCACACGCTCAAGCCGGGCTTGAACTTCATTGTGCCGTTCTTCGACCGGATCGGCCGCAAGATGAACATTATGGAGCAGGTGATCGACATTCCGCAGCAGGATGTCATCTCGAAGGACAATGCCACCGTCACTGTGGACGGGCTCGCATTTTTTCAGGTGCTCGATGCCGCCAAGGCGAGCTACGAGGTCGCACATCTCGACCAGGCCATCGTCAAGCTCACCATGACCAATATCCGCTCGGTTATGGGCGGCATGGATCTCGATCAGATGCTCTCGCATCGCGACGAGATCAACGAGCGCCTGCTGCGCGTCGTCGATGCCGCCGTATCGCCGTGGGGGGTCAAGGTCAACCGCATCGAGATCAAGGACATCGTGCCGCCGGCTGACCTCGTCCAGGCCATGGGCCGGCAGATGAAAGCCGAGCGCGAGAAGCGTGCCGTAGTGCTCGAGGCCGAAGGCCAGCGCCAGTCGGCCATCCTGCGGGCGGAGGGCCAGAAGCAGTCGCAGATTCTGGAAGCTGAGGGGCGCCGCGAGGCTGCATTCCGCGACGCCGAGGCGCGCGAGCGCTCCGCGCAGGCTGAGGCCAAGGCCACCGAGATGGTGAGCGCCGCGATCGCCCGCGGCGACGTTGCGGCGCTCAACTATTTCGTCGCCGAGAAATATCTCAAGGCGTTCGCGTCGCTTGCCGAATCCCCCAACCAGAAGGTGCTGATGCTCCCCATCGAGGCGATCAACGTGCTCGGCTCTTTGGGCGGCATCGGCGAGATCGCCAAAGCGACGTTCGGGCCCGACAGCAAAGGCAACTCGCCTGCCTCGCCGCGGCGTCCAACCGGACCGTCCATGGGCTCGAGCATCTCCTGAAGGGCATTTTTCATGGTGGACTGGATCGTCTCGCTGGGAGCCTGGAACTGGTTCATCCTTGCGGTGCTGCTGTTCCTGCTCGAAGTGCTTGCGCCGGGCGTGTTCATGCTGTGGCTCGGGCTCTCGGCCCTTATCGTCGGCATCGTGGCGAGCGCGGTTGTTCTGTCGTGGCAGGTGGAGGTCATCGGATTTGCCGTGCTCGCACTCGTTCTGGTCCCGGCATGGCGCCATTTCGCGCGCAAGGTCGAGAAGCCGGCGGAGAGTCCGTTTCTCAACCGACGCGCCGAGGGCTACATCGGCCGCGTCTTCACGCTTGATAAACCGATCGTAGACGGGACTGGAGCGGTGCGCATCGACGATACGATCTGGCGCGTGAGCGGACCCGATTGCCCCGCCGGCAGCCGCGTGCGGGTAGCCGGCGCCGATGGGGCGAATCTCCGGGTCGAGGCAGTGTAGTTGTCAGATGTCAGAGATCAGATGACGGACGGCTCGCGTAGGCCCTGATCTCTGTGCTCTGATCTCTGATCTGTCCTCTGACATCTGTCATCTGTCATCTGCTCACGCCAGTCTGGCGCGCAGCAGATCGTGAACATGGACAATACCCACGGGCTTGCCGTCATCGGTGACGATCAGCGCGGTAATCTTCGATGAATTGAGGATCGCGAGGGCTTCTCCCGCCAGCTGGTCCGGCCGGACAGTTTTGGGCGCGGGTGTCATGACTTCATCCACATGCGCCTCCAGCAGGTCGGGGCGCATGTGCCGGCGCAGATCCCCGTCGGTGATGATGCCCGCAAGCTTGCCGTTCGCATCAATGATTCCGACACACCCGAAGCCTTTGGCGGACATCTCGACCACGGCACCCGCCATGGCGGTACCGAGCGCAACCAGTGGGACCGCGTCACCGGCATGCATGACATTGCCCACGAATTTGAGCATTGCGCCCAGACGACCGCCGGGATGCAGCTTGCCAAAATCGAGCGCGGTGAAGCCGCGACTTTCCAACAGGGCGATGGCGAGCGCATCGCCCAGCGCCGCCTGCATCAGCGTGGAAGTGGTCGGGGCAAGGTTGTGCGGGCAGGCCTCGCGCGCCGCCGGAAGGGCAAGCACGATATCCGCAGCAGCCGCAAGCGTGCTGTCCGCCGCAGCGGTCACCGCGATCAGAGCAATACGAAAACGGCGCGAGTAATCGATCAAGTCCCTGAGCTCGGCCGTTTCTCCCGACCACGAGAGCGCCATGATCACGTCTTCCGGCGTGATCATCCCGAGATCGCCATGGCTCGCTTCGCTGGGGTGCACGAAGAAGGCAGGCGTGCCGGTCGAGGCGAAGGTCGCTGCCACCTTGCGGGCGACATGGCCGGACTTGCCCATCCCGGTCACGATCAATCGTCCTTGCGCGCTGGCAATGAGCTCCACCGCATCCACGAACGGCCGCCCGAGCCCGTCGCGAATGCTGGCACAAAGGATGCTGATGCCGCCCGCCTCGGTGTCCAGCGTACGCAGTGCGGACGCGATCAGCTTGTGTGTGCGGGTTCCTCGGTCACTTCTGCGCGGGTTCGGCATGCGGAACTCAAAAGCTGCGGCAGAGCCAGTAGCACGATACAGCGCGCGAGACGACCTCGAGCCCGGCGACGCCGACCCCCGGTCAACCAGCCGTTAACCATATCCATTCTAGCTTCGTTAACCAACGCTCGGCGAGGCGACCCGCCAATGCCGGCGCGCGGGTTCTGCGCAACTGGGATGATCTTGCAGGTGCTGCTGGCGTGGGCGGGATATGCCAGGGGTCGTAAGCCGAGGATTGAAGGTGCCGCGCTGTTGTCGCCTTCTGCTCGCGGGCCGGCTCTTTGCCGGTACGCTTGTCCTGTCGCCCATTCTCCTGGGCGGGAACGCCTATGGACAGGAGCGGGGGCCGACAATCGATCCGGATACGGGCCTGCTCGCGCCCACCCTCGATGGCAATCCGCAACCGCGGCCGCGTTTTCGCCCGCGGCGGAGCGATAACGAAGACGAGGGCGCGCCCTCGTTTATGCGACCGGGCCCGCGCGCAACGCCGGCCAGCGGAGCCGGGTTGACCGGATTCAAGTCCAATGGCGGATTGCGCCCAGGTGCGGAGCCCAAGACGGGCACAGTCCCGACGGCACTCGTCACCCCTTCCGCTCCGGCCAAGTCCACCGCCAAGCGGAAAGTACGGGCAAAGCGAAAGCCGACCATCCTCGATCCGAAAGCGCCCGGCGCGGTCCCGGCAAGAGCCGATCCGACGCCATTGGCGCCGGATCGCGCCGGGGCCCTGGAGCCGCTCGCGCCCAAGCTGCTGCAACCGGCGGCAGGGCCGATACCCGCGCGTTTTCGCCAGTTTCGACCGGGTGCGCCGCCGGTCGACCCGGATGCTGAAATCATCACCGTCGCTTCCGTGCCGCCGGTATGGCGGCCAGTGACCGACCCCAAGCCGTTCGATCCGCTCGGCGTCCAGGTGGGCGCCTTCCTCTTCCAGCCAGGGATCGAATACTCGCGCGGCTATGACACCAATCCCGCGCGACTTGGACTGCAGCCGCTCTCCGGCTCCTGGTTCGATCTCTATGCGGCCGATCTGCTGGTTGCGTCCAATTGGGGCCGCCATGAGCTGACGGCAGCGCTGCGCGGATCGTACATGAGCTTCGACACCTCCCACCAGAACGACCGTCCCAACATCGACGGCAAAGTCAATGGGCGCATCGACGTGACGTCACTGACGCGCCTCATTCTTGAAGGTCGTTTCATCCTGGCCACCGATTACCCTGGCAGCCCGAACATCCAGGCCGGTCTTGCGCACTTCCCGATCTACACGACGGTGGGCGCCAGCGCCGGCATCGGCCAGCGCTTCAACCGGTTCGACGTCACGTTCAAGGCCGGCTTCGATCGCACCGAATACCAGCCATCGGTCTTCGTCGATGGAGAGAGGGTGAGCAACGCTGACCGCAACTACGACCAGTACAGCACAACGCTGCGCACAACCTATGATCTCTCGCCGCAGCTGCGGCCGTTCGCGGAGATCAGCGGCAACGAGCGCCTGCACCCTGTCCCACTCGATCGCTTTGGGCTCGACCGCGACTCGGTCGGTTACAGCGCAAAGGCGGGCGCAGCGGTCGATTTTACCCGCACGCTCACAGGCGAGCTCGCCGCGGGGTATCTCAATCAGATGTATCGGGACCCTCTGCCCAACGTCGGCGGCTTCTCGGTCGATGGCGCGCTCGTCTGGTCGGCAACGGCGCTCACGACGGCCAAGATACTTGCGAGCACGGTCACCGTAGAATCGCCGCTGTTTCTGGTATCCGGTGTTCTCACCCGCCAGGTGGGCTTCCAGGTCGATCACGCCTTTCGCCGCTGGCTCATCGGCACGGCGAGGATCGGGTATGCGCGCGATATCTACGCCGGCAACGTGCGCCGGGACAACCGCTACGTGGCCGGGACTAGCCTGAGTTATCTGCTCACGCGGGAGCTCTGGCTCAAAGGCGAGTTTCGCCAGGAGTGGCAGCGCTCCAACATCCCCGGCTCCAATTACGTCGCGAGCATATGGATGCTCGGCCTGCGCCTGCAGCGTTAGGTGGCCCCGCCGCCCTCCGCGAGAAGGCGCGCGAGCTCGGCGCGCACGGAGCTGCCAATATCATCTCGCTCGAGCGCGTAGGCAATGTTTGCCGCCAGGAAGCCGACCTTGGAGCCACAATCGAAACTGCGGCCCTCGAATTCCAGCGCGTAGAACGGCTGCGCGCGGGCGAGCTCGATCATTGCGTCGGTAAGCTGGATCTCGCCGCCGGCGCCGCGCCTCTCCGATGCCAGGACGTCGAAGATCTCAGGCTGAAGGATGTAACGGCCCGTGATGATGAGGTTGGAAGGCGCGCTCTCGCGCGAGGGCTTCTCCACCATATGCGTAAGCGTGAGCAGGCTGCCTTTGCGCTCGCCGATGCCGACCACCCCATACATGTGCACACGCTCGGGCGGCACCCGCTCGACTGCGATGATGTTGGCGCGTCCCACGTCTCGCGCGGCATTGATCATCTGGGCGAGGCAGCCCGGCTCATGCTGCACCAGGACATCGGGCAGGAGGAGCGCGAATGGCTCATGGCCGACCAGCTCGCGCGCGCACCAGACCGCGTGACCCAGTCCCAATGGCAGCTGCTGACGGGTGAAGCTCGCCGTTCCGGGTCCCGGCAGATCACGCGCCAGAAGCTCGAGATCGGCCCGCCGCTGGCGCTCGGTGAGCGTGTGCTCGAGTTCGAACTGGCGGTCGAAATGATCCTCGATGACCGCCTTGTTTCGGCCTGTTACGAAGATGAAATGCTCAATGCCGGCTGCTCTTGCCTCGTCGACCACGTGTTGGATGAGTGGTCGATCGACCACCGGAAGCATCTCCTTGGGCATGGCCTTCGTTGCCGGCAGAAACCGCGTTCCGAGCCCTGCGACCGGAAAAACCGCTTTGCGAATGGCCTGCATCTATCCCCTGGTATGAGCCGCACCGGACGGCATTGTGCGCCCGTGTTCACCTGCGTTGTTGATGTTGTGAGGTCGACTGGGATCAGGGGACGGACGCGTGAGCATCGGGGTACGGGAGGCGGTGCAACCATTCATCACAAACGCGGCGCCAATGCGACCGCTGGATGATGAATGGACTTCAATGGGCGTTGTTCCCTGGTCACGTCGGGCTCGGCCCGTGGGTCCTGGAGCACCGAGGGCCGTCCCAGCCCCCGGAGCGGCTGCCGTGCCGCTGTCGCGATCTTGAGCCCGTCCCGCCATCTTCAACTTGACATTTTCCTCCCGATATTACGGGTTGAGGCGGCCGGGGGCGACTTTCGCTCGAACCGCAGCCAATCTCGATCGGTGCAAGACAATGCCATTGCGGCTCCTATCCCGAGGATTCAGCAAAGGTTTTGCTGCCACGGCTTGCGCAGGTTTGGGCCTTTGGCTCCTCGCCGTGCCCGCGCAGGGGCAATTCTGGGATTGGGGCCCTCGCCGTTACGATCCCTTCCGCGACATGTTCGCCCCACGCTATGCGCCGCGCGAGCGCAACTGGGGCGAGGGACCTTCCGATTTCTCCCATGCCCCGGCGCCGGCGCCGAAGAAGCCTGAGGCCACAACGAGCATTGTCGTCCTGGGCGATGCCAATGCCGACTGGCTGGCCTACGGCCTTGAGGACGCGTTCGCGGAAAAGCCCGAGATTGCCATCGTGCGCAAGCATCGCACGGATTCCGGTCTCATCCGCTACGACCCGCGCCGCGAGGGTGAGTGGCCGCAGGTCGCCCGCGAGATTCTTTCGGCAGAGAAGCCGAAATATGTGGTGATGATGATCGGCAATAACGATCGTCAATCGATCCGGGAGAAGGCCCCCCCGATTGTGAGGCCTGGCGCCGCCGCTCCTGCAGGTGCGAAGCCGGCAACCACTCCTGCGGCGCCGCCGGCCGCCGCCGCAAAATCTCCAGAGCCCGATGCGGAGGCGCAACCGGCCGAGCGTGCGCCGGAAGCTCCACCTGCCAATCTGACGCCGGAGCAGGCGCGCACGGCCTCGTATGGGCCTTGGGAATTTCATTCCGAGAAGTGGGAGATCGCCTACATCAAGCGCGTGGATGCCACCATCTCTGCGCTCAAGAGCGCCGGCGTGCCCGTGATCTGGGTTGGGCTGCCTTCGCAGCGCACGCCGAAGGCAAGCACCGATTCCTCTTATCTCAATGAGATCTACCGCAGCCGGGCGGAGAAGGCAGGCATCACCTATGTCGATATCTGGGACGGCTTCGTCGACGAGCGCGGCAACTTCTCCCCGCAAGGGCCGGACTATGAGGGCCAGATCCGTCGCCTTCGTACCAACGATGGGGTGTATTTCACAAAGTTTGGCGCACGAAAGCTTGCGCTCTATGTCGAGCGCGAGATTCAGCGTCATATGATCAATCATGCTGTGCCAGTGGCGTTGCCGGCCCCTGATGCGGGAGCGCCCGCACCGAGCGCGAAGGCTCCTGCGCAGCGGCCGTCGGTCGGGCCGGTGGTGCCGCTCACCACCGTCAATGTCGGATCGGATGAGCTTCTCGGTGGCAGCCGCCCAGCCAGCCGCACCCCGGCAACCGATGCGTCCACAACACGAGTACTAAGCAGGGGCGAGCCGATTGCTGCCCCGAGTGGTCGGGCCGACGATTTCAGCTGGCCGCGAAGCAACGGCGTCAATATCGATGCCGGTCCCCTTGAGCCTTCCCCACCATCGCCGCCCGGCGCCCAGGCCCCGGTAGCTGACAAGCCGGCGGCGGCACGGCCGCACCCGCCGGGGACCGAGACGGTGCAGCGGCGTCCGCGTGCCGCCCCCTCCCCCTTCCCATTCCTGTTTCCGAACCTGTTCCGGTGAGCCGGCGCGCAGCTCAGTTGCCTTCCTTGGAGCTGACGCCCTCGGGCCTTCCAGCGACCGTGACCAGGATGCCGTTGTCGAGCAATCGCTTCGCCACGCGCTTGGCATCGGCGAGTGTCACGGCATCGATCAGACCAGAACGGCGCTCGATATAGTCGATGCCCAGATTGTCCAGCTGCATCTGCACGAGCTGGGCGGCAATTCTGCTGGAAGTATCGAGCCCGAGCACGAAAGAGCCCTTGAGATAAGCCTTTGCCTTATCCAGCTCCTCCTGCGTAGGCCCTTCGTCGGCGAGACGCCTGATCTCATGCTCGATAATCTCGATCGTCTTGCCGGTCGCATCCGCACGCGTGGCCGTGCTGCCGATCATCAATGCGGAATAATTGAGCCAAACCAGGCTGCCCGAGATCCCATAGGCGAGCCCACGCTTCTCTCTCACCTCACGGTAAAGGCGCGATGAGAACGATCCGCCGCCGAGAATGTGGTTCACGATATACGCGGCCATGAAATCAGGATCGCTGCGAGGGATACCGGGGCCACCGAAATTCACCACCGCCTGCGGGACGTCGAGCTGGATCACGATCCGCCGCCCGAGGCCTTGGGCTGCAACCGGTGTGACGGCGGCGAGTTCGGCTTTCGCCGGCAGCTTCCCGAAGGTGCGGTCGAGCAGGTCGCCGGCAGCGGCTGGATCGATATCGCCGACGATTGCGATCTTGAGATTATCGCGCGCGAGCACCCGCCGAACGTAAGAGCGCATATCCTCCACGGTGATCCGAGGGACGGATTCGAGGGTGCCCTCGACCGGCCTTCCGTATGGATGTCCGGGAAAGGCAGTTGCCCACCAGTTGCGGCTGGCAATGTCATTGGGGCTGACAGTCTCCCGCCGCAGGCGGGACATCACCTGGGCGCGCATGCGTTCGACCGCTTCGGCGTCGAAGCGGGGCTCGGTGAGCGCAAGGCGCAGATAGTCGAACGCTTCCTCGCGATTTTCGTTGAGCGCGCGCAGGCTGCCACGCAAATGATCGCGCCCGGCCGAAAAGCTCATCTCGATGGCACGGCGCTCCAGCCGATCATGGAATTCCATGGCGTTGAAAGCTCCGGCGCCCTCATCGAGCAGGCTCGCCACCAGATTTGCTACCCCCGGCTTGTCGGCCGGGTCCTGGTCAGCGCTGCCAAGAATGGCGAAGTCGAGTGCCACGACGGGGGTCGGACTGCGGACCATCCAAGCTTCGATTCCGCCAGGGCTGACCACCCGCTCGATCGTCACGGCACGCGCCGCGTGCGGCGCAAGAAGCAGCACGCCGCAGGAAAGCAGGGTGCAAATCGCGTTGGCGCTCGGACGGCGCAGGGGCCAAATTGCGTTCACGAGCGTTTCTCCTCGGAGCGGGCGTCCTTCACCAGATAGCCAGTGACCGAGCGGCGCTTGTCGAGCCAACGACGCGCGGCTTCACGCACGCTCGCCTGGTCGACGGCACGGATGCGTTCAGGCCAGGCGCGAACATCATCTACCGAGGCACCCGTCGCAAGCGCGGCGCCGTACCATTGTGCCATCATGCGCTGGCTGTCGTTGGCGTAAATGGCGTCTGCGATCATGCGGTTCTGGGACCGAGTGAGCTCCTCACTGGTCACCCCGTTCTCGATGACCTCTGCGAGCACGCCATCGACTGCCTCTTCCAGTTGCTGGAGGCTGACGCTGGGTTTGGGCGTCGCGTAGACGCTCAAGTGGGTCGCGTCGACGGCGGTGCCGTCGTAGCTCGCGCCTGCATTGATTGCGATGCCCTTGCTGAACACCAGCGTGTGATAGAGGCGACTGTTGGAGCCGCGTCCCAGAATGTGCGCGAGCACCTCGAGGGCCTCGCTTTCGCCGGGGCGCGCGCTGGTGCTGGAGGGCACCAGGTAATAGCGGCTCACACTAGGCTGGGTGACGCGCGGATCGGAAAGCGTCACCGTCCGAGCAGCTTCTGGCACCGGTTCCTGTGGCCGCATGCGCGGCTTGATCTCGGCCACGCGCGGGACCCTGCGCCAATGTGCGAACCCAATCCGGCGTCGCGTCGCCTGCAACCACCAGGATCGCGTTGTTGGGCGTATAGAAGCGCCGGTAGAAGTCGAGCGCATCCTCACGAGTGAGCTGCTCGATCTCATGGCGCCATCCGATCACCGGCCGACCATAGGGATGATTGAGGTAAAGCGCTGCCTCCATCTGCTCTCCAAGCCGCGTGCCGGGATTGTTGGCGACGCGCATATTCTGCTCTTCCAGCACTACATTGAGCTCGGGCCGCACGACATCGTCGGTGAGCACGAGGCCCGTCATCCTGTCGGCCTCGAACCCCATCATGGTGGGGAGCTGCTCCCGCGGAACGCGCTGGAAAAAGCCGGTATAGTCGGAGGAGGTGAAGGCATTCTCCTGGCCGCCCACCGTCGCAACCACTTGCGAGAAGCGTCCGGCGGGGTTTTTCGCCGTTCCCTTGAACATCAGGTGCTCGAGGAAATGTGCGAGCCCGGATTTTCCCGGCGTCTCGTCCGCCGATCCGACCTTGTACCACAGCATATGAGTCACGACCGGCGCGCGGTGATCGGGAATGACAACCACCTCCAGGCCGTTGGCGAGGACGAAATGGGAGATCTCGATTCCGGACGCGCGACCCGTCCCGATACCTGCGACCAGTGTGAGGAGGGCAGCCGTCAAGGCAATCAGTGTTTTGAGCACGAATCTATTCTCGTGGAGTTGGCCCCGACCCGGGAAACAGCCCGATAGCCTGAAAATCAGCGCCTATCAACAGGGAGGGGAGCGGCCTAATACCGCGCGCGACTCAGCGCCCCGGCTCCATGCGCGATTCGAGCGTTTGCGGCTTAGTTTTCTCCGCTTGCACACCGAGACCGTAGGGCTGACTGGGCGATGGGGTCTGGTAGCCCGGGGGCGGAGCGGTCATGCTCGTTCGCGGAGGCTCGGCGGTAAATGGCGCGCTTTCGGGTCGCTGCGGCCCCACGGACGACCACATGGAATCCCACCAGTTCGTCTTGCCGCTCAACTGAGCCGGGCTCAGCGGGCGCGCCGATTCCTCGGCACTGGGGCGGGCACGCTCCGTGCCGGACGTCGCGGCGGCGGGATTTCCTTTCAGCTCGTCGGGCCGCAGCACGCGGGCATCCTCGGTCGGAATGTCGCCCGAGCGCTTCAGCTTGGCCTTTTCCGCAGCGCTTGCCTCCTGCCGACGCAGAACGTCCGGATCCTTGGGCCAGGCCGGATCGCGCGCGGACGGTGCCTCTGCCTGCGGCGGCGGCAGGGTGCGGCTCGGAGGCACCACCAGTGGTGCGCGCTCGCGATATTCGATGCTATCCAAGTCGCTGTTCTTGAAGCCCAGCGTCTTCATGAAATTGCGAAAGAGCTTGGTATCGAGCGGAACATCGTCATCATCGCCATCCGCGGCGAATGCACTGGTCGGGCCGGCTACCACTGCCAGCGCGACGGCCAATATGCCGGCCATGGCAGCCAAACGCTGCCTGCTCGGATACCAGTTCCGCATGACTCTCCCCCACACGCAAGGCACAGGGTGCCGCGTCCCCGCGGTTTTGTCGCCAAGGATCAGGGCGCTTTTGCGGCACTCCCCAGGAGCGTCTCGTACAAAAGCCCGGCCACCCCGACCACAATCGCCACGTCCGCTAGATTGAAGACGTACCATTCGAAATTGAAGCGCTCGGTGTTGATGTGCAGCAGGACAAAATCGGCAACGGCGCCATAGGCCAGGCGATCGATGGCATTGCCAATTGCGCCGCCGATAACAAGGCCGAGCGCCACGGCGGTGAGCCGCGATGACGTCCGGGCAAGCCAGACCCAAAGCAAGACACAGGCAAAGATCTTGACCGCGAGCAGGCCCCAGTGCCCGAGCGCGCCCTCCTGCGGAAACAGGCCATAGCTGATCCCCCTGTTCCAGACCATCACGAGGTCCATGAAAGGCGTGAGAGTACACTCCGGGGCGCGGGGTCCGCCTCCCGGGCATCGCGCGCCAAGGTCGAGCACGAATACAAGCCAGAGCTTGACCGCCTGGTCGATCACAGCCGTGGCCAACGCCGCGACCAGCCCGGACAGCGTGAGCGGTCCCCACAGCAAAGGCCGATGCGCGGCGGCACCGATGGGATTGTCGAGGTTTGTGCTCATTCCGCTGCCTTGCGCATCGCCTCCCATTCGCGCAGCGCCTGCGCATCGCGAAGAGAGACATCGGGATAGGCGGGGTCGGAGCCGACACTCTCCGAGATCTTCCAGGAACGCGCGCATTTCTTTCCCTGCGCGAGGGCCACTTGGACGGCCACGCCGGCGACCTCGGGGAGTCGGAATGCATCCGCCGGACCTTCGCCTTCGACCAGCGTTGCGGCCGAGGTGATGGACACCTCGGCGAGATCGACATCGAGGAGAGCAGCGAACAATTCCGGGTCGGTCATGTAGACGAGGGGCGCTGCCTCCAGCGACGAGCCGATGCGCTTCTGCGCGCGCTCGACCTCCAGTGCTCCGGTGACGACGCGACGCACCAGCCTCACCTTCCGCCATTGCTCGGCGAGCCGGTCGTTGCGCCATGCCGAGGGCACATCGGGAAACAGTTGCAGGTGCACAGATTCCTCTCTGGCCTCCTGCGCCGGCGAATGGCGCGCAAGCCATGCCTCCTCGGCAGTAAAGGGCAGCATGGGCGCAAGCCAGGTCACCGCGCATCGAAACAGATGATCGAGCACGCTCAGGCAGGCGCGCCGCGTGTCCGAAGATACCGGGTCGCAGTAGAGCGCGTCCTTGCGGATATCGAAATAGAACGCGGAAAGGTCGCTGGTCATGAAGCTGTTGAGCGCGGCAAAGATGCGCTTGTAGTCGAAATCGGCATAGGCCTGCCGTACCAGCGGATCGAGGTCGGCGAGCCGATGCAGCATCAGGCGCTCGAGCGCCGGCATTTTGTCGGGCCCGATGCGGTCCTCGGCACGGAAATGCGCGAGCGAGCCCAGCATCCAGCGCAGCGTGTTGCGAAGCTTGCGGTAGGTCTCGACGGCGGTCTTGAGGATCTCAGGCCCGATGCGCAGGTCGTCGGCGTAATCGGCCGCACACACCCACAGCCGGAGGATGTCGGCACCGGATTGCCTGATCACGTCCTGCGGGGCCGTCACGTTGCCCAGCGACTTCGACATCTTGTGCCCATCCTGGTCGAGCACGAACCCGTGGGTGAGCACCACGTCAAAAGGCGCTACGCCGCGCGTGCCGCATGATTCGAGCAGCGAGGATTGAAACCAGCCGCGGTGCTGGTCAGAGCCTTCGAGATACATCACGATGTCGCGCCCGCCCGCCGTTTTGCGCGCAGCTTTGAGATCCTCGCGCACTTCGAGCGTAAACGCGTGCGTCGAGCCCGAATCGAACCACACGTCGAGAATGTCGTCGACCTTGCTCCAGGCGGCCGGATCATGCTCGGGGGCAAGGAAGCGCGCAGCGGCGCCCGGTGCGTACCAGGCGTCCGCCCCTTCGCGCTCGAAGGCCGCGATGATGCGCTCGTTCACGCGCGCGTCGTTGAGAATCTCAAGGCCCCCTTCCCTCTCGCGCACGAACACCGCGATCGGCACTCCCCAGGCACGCTGACGCGAGATCACCCAGTCGGGCTTGCTCTCGATCATGCCGGTAATGCGGTTCTCGCCTGCCGCTGGCACCCAGCGCGTGTGTCTGATCGCGGCCAGCGCCCGCGCGCGCAGGGTGTCGCCGGGCATGGCTTTGCCGTGCACATCCGCGATCGGCTTGTCCATCGCAATGAACCATTGCGGTGTGTTGCGGAAGATCAGCGGCTTCTTGGAGCGCCAGGAGTGCGGATACTCATGCTTGAGCCGCCCGCGGGCGATCAGCATGCCGGCGTCGGCGAGCGCCTTGATCACGGCTGCATTGGCATCGCCCGGCTCGCCCTTATCGGTAAGGACGCGTTTGCCGGCGAAGCCCGGCGCCTCCTGGGTGAAGCGGCCCTCGGCATCGACGGTATATGGAATGCGCGTGTCGATGCCGCGCGCGGAAAGCTCCCCTGCATTCGCCGTCCAGACGTCGAAGTCGTCGCGGCCGTGACCGGGGGCGGTATGCACAAAGCCCGTGCCGACATCGTCCGTGACATGCTCTCCGGCAAGGAGCGGCACCTCGAACGCATAATTACCAGCAAGGCCGCTGAGGGGATGGGAAGCGGAGAGCGCGGCAAGCTCGTCCGACGCAATGGAAGCAATCCGCTCGAACCGCACCACGCGCGCCTCACGCATTACATCCGGGGCACGCTCATCGGCGATGACAAGGAGATCGCGCTCTTTGGCCCAGTTTCCCGCCGGCGCCTCGGCCACCTCGAAGAGGCCGTAGGCGATGCGCGGTGAGAAGCTGATGGCGCGATTGCCGGGAAGTGTCCACGGCGTCGTCGTCCAGATGACGATTGCAGCTTTACGCAGCGTTTCACTCGTGGAAACCGCCGGCGCGCGCAGTGGAAACTTCACCCACACCTGGTCCGAGACATAATCCTCATATTCCACCTCGGCCTCGGCGAGCGCGGTCTTTTCCACCACCGACCACAGCACAGGCTTCGAACCCAGGTATAGCGTGCCGTTCCGCGCGAACTTCATAAGCTCGCGCGCAATCTGGGCCTCGGCAGCGAAATCCATTGTGGTGTAGGGATGGTCCCAGTCGCCCTCCACGCCCAGCCGCTTGAACTCCTCGCGCTGCACGTCGATCCAGTGCGCGGCAAAGGCGCGGCATTCGCGTCGGAATTCGACGAGCGGAACGGCGTCCTTATTCTTCCCTTTGGCGCGGTACTCCTCCTCGACCTTCCATTCGATTGGAAGTCCATGGCAGTCCCAGCCAGGGACATAATTGGAGTCGTAGCCGAGCATTTGCTGCGAGCGCGTCACCACGTCCTTGAGGATCTTGTTGAGCGCATGGCCGATATGGATGTTGCCGTTCGCATACGGCGGACCGTCGTGGAGGATGAACTTCGGCCGACCCCGCGCGGCCGCGCGCAGCTTCTGGTAAAGCGCCACCCTCTCCCAGAAGGCGAGTATCTCGGGCTCCTTCTGCGGCAGCCCGGCACGCATGGGAAAGCTCGTCTTGGGCAGAAACAGGGTCTCGCTGTAATCGCGGACGGTCATGGACGGTTGGCCTGAGGGTTGGGCCCTGGCGACTGCTTGGTGCCTTATGTCGTGCTTTCTATGGCGAACCCTTCCCGGACGGAAGGGCGGAGGAACTTTTTCACTTGCTTCCGGTTACGGCCACGGCGAATGTCAAGGGATCAGCGCGGAGCCACGTCATGTCCAGCAGCTATGGCACGATCAGGGATACGGTCCGAGATACTGTCAAGGATGCCAAGGATGCGGTGCGGGAGAGCAGCAAGGCCGTATCCGAATCGAGCCCCAGCATCCAGGCCGATCTCGAGGCGCTGCGCGGCGACATCAGGCGGCTCACCGATCAGATCGCGGACATCGTCACTGCCAAAGGCGGCGCGGCCTGGGGCCGAGCGCGGTCAAACCTGGAAGGTGTCATGTCGGAAGCCACGGGCAAGGGACAGGAAGCCGTGGACGCGGTACGGGAGGTCGGCGACAACATGCTTGATGCCATCGACCAGTCGCTGAAGAAAAGGCCGTACACGACGCTGGCGCTTGCCGCGGGCCTGGGATTTCTACTTGGCGCTATGCGGCGGCGCTAAAGAGCCGACTTGAGTTGCGATCGCGGCACCATGGCCGGAGAGCGCGGCCGCTGACGAGCAAGACAGATGAGCGGGTGGCTGCGTCTAATCGCGCTCAATGCGCAGCGCCGTTTCGGGCTGAGCGCAGGTACCGCCATCTGCGCAGCGTTCGCCGCAATTGCGTCGGCGCTGGCGCTGTTTTTTCTATTGCTCGCGGCATTCATCTGGCTGTCCGCTCGCTACGGCGGCGTGACTGCCGGTCTCGGGCTCGGCCTATTGTTCCTGGCGCTCGCACTGATCGCGACCTTGGCATCTGTGTTGAGCCGCCGGCGCACGATCGAGCGCGCCCGCCTCCAGCTCGAGGCGCGCCGAAGCGCGAGCGCTGGCCTGCTCGATCCCAAGCTGATGGCGATGGGCTACCAGATCGCACAGAGTATCGGTTGGCGCAGGCTCGTCACTCTCGGAGCGGTCGCCGTTCTGGCGGCAGGCGTCGCCCGGGAGTGGGTCGGTCGCACGGAGCAAGCGACGACGAACGAGGACCCCGAGGCTGAAAGCTGACCCACAATACAAATGATGCCAACTGACCGGGACGCGTTGTAGCACGTGTTGCCGAGCCTACGTGCCGACGAAGCTCGGAACGCGCCGCTCGGCCATCGCCTTGATGCCCTCCTTGAAGTCTTGCGTCTTGCGCAGGCGGGTCTGCTCCTTAAGCTCATGTGCGGTCGCCTTCTCGACGCGCTCCGCAAGTCCGGCGCGCATGGTTGCTCGGGTAGCGAGCACACCGAGCGGCGCGTTCTCGGCAATCTCGGCTGCGAGCTTGTGCGCGGCCGTGCGGACCTCGTCCTGCGCCACGAGCACGTCCGCAACTCCCATCCGATACGCCTCATCTCCGCCGATGCGGCGGCTCGTGTAGAACATCAGCGCTGCGCTGGACCTGCCGATCAGCTCCGGCAGCGTGGTCGTCAGCCCGAAGCCCGGATGAAAGCCCAGCCGCGTGAAATTGGCGCAAAAGCGCGCCTCTCGGCAGGTCACGCGAAAATCTGCCACCAGCGCAAGCCCAAGCCCGCCGCCGACGGCAGCACCCTGTACCGCCGCGACGATCGGTTTTGTGGTCCGGAACAGCCGCACCGCCTCGCTGTAGAGATGGGCGACGGGCTGGCTATCCTCCCCCGGCCGTTGGCCCGCCTGGTCGAGCGCGCTTCCATCGCCGAAATTTGCGCCGGCACAGAACGCCTTGCCTTGCGAAGCGAGGACCACGGCACGGCAGCCGGCATCCGCATCAAGCATCTCCAGCGCCCGAGCGAGCTCCCGGATCAGCGCAATATCGAAGAAATTGTTGGGCGGGCGCCGGATCTCCACGAGACTGACGAAACCCGAGCTCTCGATGCCGATATCCTGAAACGAGCGCATCTGCTCCTCTTCCTGCCTTTCACCGCAAGCCAAGCCCGCGTGCAATAATGCCGCGCAGGATCTCCGTGGTGCCGCCCTGAATGGTGAGCTTGGGGGCAATCCTGCTGGCGTAGGCAAGCTGCTCCTCGAGCGCCGTGCGATTGGACGTCTCGGGCTCGAGGAAAGCAGCCAGCTCGCGCACGCGTGCAGGCAGCCTCTGCTCCCAGATGGTGCCCAGGTCCTTGACCAGCGAGCCTTCGACCACCGGCTCGCCTCCCTTTTGCAGCATGCCGTTCACGGAAACCGACATGCGGCGCAGCGTGTGCAATTGTGCCACCAGCCGGCCGATGCCCTCCGCCCCGCGCAGATCAGGCTTGCGTCCCAGCGCGCGCACGAGCTCGTTGAGCACGTAGAACGTCTCCAGAAACCGCTCCGGTCCGCTTCTCTCGTAGGCAAGCTCGCTGGTCGCCTGCTTCCACGCGCCGTCGATCTCGCCCAGCACGTGATCGTCCGGCACGAACGCGTCCTCGAACACCACCTCATTGAAATCGTGCTCGCCGGTGAGCTGATAGATTGGATTGACTCG
>Ga0306925_10001251_pt1 | contig 20535 bp, 25 predicted proteins | sample flu12Cox44000176_FD_203755 | JGI IMG/M metagenome (GOLD analysis project Ga0306925, IMG submission 203755) | Lab enrichment of tropical soil microbial communities from Luquillo Experimental Forest, Puerto Rico - flux8day.12C.oxic.44.000.176 (v2)... | ecosystem: Environmental > Terrestrial >... | reverse complement strand
CGGGTCACGGTCCCACGGTGGATCGCAGTGCGGTGATGATGCACCGCGACATGCTAATCGCGGTCCGCGATCGCGTGTCGAAGCTGCTCGATCAGGGCAAGAGCCAAGAGGAAGTGCTCGCCGCCCAGCCGACCGCCGATTACGACGCGAAGGTCCCGAATTCGAAGGAAACCACGCAGCGATTCGTCACGCAGGTGTACGCCGAGCTCAAGGCAGCAAGGTAGCACTCCGGTACGGGTTGCGGGCGAGCCGAAACAGCGCATCGCTGACGGAGGGAGAGGTGCATCGAGGGGCATTGGAATACCTCGATGTCGTCATGCACCGGGGCCGACTGGTCGGAGGCGCTCGTGCCCCCGCGAGGTTCTGCACGGCTTGCTGTGGATCGTAGACACACCAACCGATCATCCGTTCGCCAGACTGCTGACGAAGGGTCGACTGGGATTTTGATCCATCCGTCTTGAACCGGGACAAGGCGGCTCCCGGTGGTCCGAGTTCCTCCGGCAATCAGGGTGTTACAAAATGCGACTGCAGGTTGGTAATTAGTTCTACCTTTAGTGAATAAAATGTATGAGCTCCCATACGATTCCACCGATCACCACCGGAGGGCTTGCCGCAGTGAAGGACTAGCTGATATTCTGCGCCCAAGAGATAACCCGGAGGTGTTTATGCGAACGATGTCTGTGGTGGCTGTCATGGCCGCCCTCCTGGTCGCCGGCGCTCTGGCCCAGAGTGAAAGCGATTATCAAGGTTGGATGAAAAGCAACCCAGTGAACTTAGGGAGCCTAAACAAAAACATCGCGGCCAAAGACGGTGCTGCGGCTACTGCCGACGCGCAGAAGCTGGAGGCTACGTTCAAACAGGTCGAGGATTTCTGGAAAAAACGCGGTGGCGCCGAAGACGCTGTCAATTTTGCCACCAAGGCCCAGACGGCGGCGGCCGCCATCGCCAAAGATATCTCGGCAGGTAATTTTGACCAAGCAGCGGCGGATGTCAAAAGTTTGCAATCGAACTGTGGCGGCTGCCATATGGCGCACCGCGAAGGCTCACAAGGCTCGTTTAAAATCAAATGACAACACGTGAGTGGGTCGGATAGGCAGGGTGCCTACCTCGCTCGCAGTGCTTGTCCCTTTACGGTGTTTTGTGGGCCGCTCCGCTTGCCGGTGCCCGAGCCGTCCTATGACGACCTCCTGACGCTCGCCATTGAGCCCGGCTCAACCGGTCTTTGGAGAGGCCACGAGAGCTGTTACCGGGACCAAATGGCTCCGGTGTTTGCGTGACGTACACGCAAATCACACGGGGATTTGAGAAGTTGGCCCCCCACTTTCGCGCGGGCCCGGACCCGCCAAACGGCACCATCCTATGGCTTGCTGTGCTCCAGTCGGAATTCAAGGCGGCATCCATCAAGCTCAGCTCATCCGGACACAGCCATGGTGGCCGGAGAAACGCGGACGAGCGGCGTCATCAGCGGTGGGAGATCGGTCGGATGATGGTGCCGTCCGGGCTGTAGACGACGATTTCGATGTGTTCGGTTTTGTTCGGCCGGTTGACTGCATCTTGATGTACGCGCCAGGAACAAAAAGAAAACACGATCAGACCGCCAATCACCGGGATCTTGGCTTTCATGACTCTCACGCAATAGGTCTACGCGCGAGTGTAGAACCAAGTGGCGAACAATAAAATGACCAGCACCACGATTGCAACAATCGCAAGTGTGATGAGGTTGGACTTCGTCCGTGGCTGCTCAGATTCGAACATTTTTCCTCCTAGGCGGGTAAGGGGGCCGGATTGATATTATCAGTTTTTCGATCAGTCGTTTCAGTCGTGAGGTTCGGCCAACGAGCGGACGGGTAGGCCCTGATCGCTCCGACCATCACACGAAAAAAGTCACGGCAATGTCAGGTAAGGGAATGGCGCGGACCGGCCTCAAATCATGCGGGTTTTTTTCGGTACGGCTTCAAGGCTGGAATAATCAGACGATGCCTCCCCGTGCGCCGGTTTGCCTTGGTGTTCGTGCCCTCTGCCGCCCAACGATATTCGCGGCTCTGTGTCCAGGGGCGTTGCGCTTGTAAATAGCTCCGTGCGAGCGGACCACGCTGCTCTACCCAGGAGTCCTCGCTCGGGTCCTGGCTAGATTGTACCGCTCCATCCCCGCGGAAGCGGCCCCCCCCGCCCCACTCACGGATACGTGCCTTCGCTGTGACTTTCACATCGCCGAGCGAGCCCCGCGCCTGGTCCCGTTTAGCTTCACTGCATGATCCCGGCTCGACCTCGGTGGAGATATTCCTATAGTGCTCTAGTGCGACGAATTCGGCCCGCGGTAGCTGCCGTTCTAGCGCTTGCCATGATCAGCTTCGGCTTGGTCCTGATCCTGTTTCGAAACAGCGGGTCTTTCCTAGTTGTCGACAATCGCGAACGATCCGACGCTATAGTGATTACACAAGCCGATTCGCTCGACATGGGGTACCGGATGGGCCTCCATCTGTTGGCAGAAGGCTACGGCCGCGAACTGCTCCTCGACGCCCGCACGGACCGTATGTTCTTCGGTCGCAGCCAGGCTGAGTGGGCCCGTGATTTTATCGAGAAGACCGCTGCCAGCCTCTCTCGGCAAGTAAACGTTTGCCCAATCACAGCTGAAACAACAGCGCAGGAGGTGTACGAAGTAGGGAATTGCCTGAGAGGACGTCTGGTCCGTTCCGTTCTGCTGGTCGTGGATGACTTTCACTGCCGACGCTCCTTGGCAATCTTTTCACACCTGCTGCCCCGGTACCGCTGGTCGATCGCGGCGGTCCCGGACGGCGAGAGATTCGGCCGGCAATGGTGGCAGAAGCGGGTATGGATCCGAACAGCGGTCGTTGAATGGCAGCACATGCTGTGGTGGGAATTTGTAGACCGATGGCGATTTGACCCCAGTCGTTGATCGATCATAGAGGCCCAGTTCGCGCCGACGCACGAACCGATTGATTGCGGTTGCCCAGAAGCAGTACGCGCTCCGGACCACCGTGGCTCCGCTTGGCGATGAAGCGCGTGGCGCAAATCATCGAACAGGCGATGGGTGCGAGTGTCCGCCCTTACGAAGTGCGATTGGGTGAATCGGCGGATGGGCAGAGGATGTGATGCGTCCTTGACCATTACGACGAAGAAGACACGGGATTTGTCCCGCGCTAGCCGTCGATGCGGGACCTAACGGAACGGGTTTTGGCGAGCCGCAGGAACTTAGTTAGCCTCAATCAACATAGTGACCCGTCCCTGGCTCTGCCGGGCGGGAATATCAAGGCGAGGGAAGGCGCTGCGACTCAAAAATACGGCCGGTCGCCGTCCTCGGGTGGGGGGATCTTCCCTTTGACCAACAGGTCTGTGTAAATCGACAACACCCGCCCCCAGTCGGCCAGGGCTGTGGACTCGGCTCGCCTGGCACGTGCGATCGCGAATGAGCCGTCAGTATAAGGAATGAGCTTCTGGTTTAGCTCCTCCACCATTCGCTCACGCTGTTCAGCGGCTTGCTGGTAATGAGTATGGGCGTCCCTGACCCTGAAGAGCCAAAACTCTTCAAGCTCTCGACGGCTGCCGCCTTGCGGGGCATCTAACGGCGCATACATAAGTGCATTCGCACCACAGCACTGTTGGAAATATTGGTATTGAACCGACGCCGTTTAATATCTCGGGAAGAGGTGATGCCGCAAACACTCTTGAGATTTATTGTTTTTTCGAGATCCAGCTGTGGGTCTCTCCCGGGAGCTTGGCTAAGAGATTGAGGCACTTCCGAGGTCTAGTTCTCGGCTAAAGGAAATCGGAAGCGCCGTCCGCACAACCGAGAACCGGAAAACCAGGCCGGCCGTCTGGTCAGACACGTTAACAGTCGCGACAATGCTGAGCCCAAAACTTGAGAGAGTGTTGAAAGATGCGATTAAGTCGGCCTTCTGCTGATCCGTAGAGCCGACGTTGAAACGCTGGTGACAGAACGTGACGACGTCGCTCAAAGTGAGTTTTCGACCGGTTGCGCGATGCCGCTAGCCTGTCCTAATTAGGATCATATTCAGCCGCGACACCGGAGAGGTGCACTGCCTGGAACCCTTCCTGCAGTTGTAACGCCAGCTGCAGCTGTACCAGCTTTGCAGCACTCACCGCGGACAAAACCTACCGGAGCAGCTGTGGAAAGCGGCGGTCGACTGGCCCGCCAACATGCTGTGTATCAAGTCTCACACCCACTGCAGCTGGACTTCTTGCTGAAGAAACGGCCTGCGGAGCGCCCAATCGCCGCACGGCGATAGGCCGAGCATCGTGGATCTGGTAACGCCTATCCGGTATTAACGGGAGGAGTGCATGATCCAGTTCTAGTCCTCGAGCGCATGATCGCAACTCCAGCCAGACAGCGCAGATCGTGGGTCGCCGGCAATTCGCACGCCCGGCCTTTAACCTGAACGGAGGTCTGGGAGAAAAAGTCCGGGGACGACCCGGACGCGCTTGCTCTCCAATCCCTGGAGACGATCCGTGAAGAACCGTTTCCGCCAGCGGCCGACCACCTCACGGCGGCTGTCGAGACGTGCTGCAATTTCGTCGTTGTTCAATCCCTCGGCAGCCAACAGAATCATCTTGGCAGGCTGGACCCGAAAATACGATAACGTATATTTGCCGGCTCGCCGCTGCAATTCGGCCTCACTCTGCTCCTTACGATGTGATAGCTTCCGTCGCAATTGAAGGATAATAATACGCGACTGTATTTATGAAATGACCGACTAAGTTAGCGATGACTCAGATCACAGCGCGAATGCACATCCTGGTCGCCATCGAACGGGTCGATGGAAGAAAGGGGAGACTCCCTGGCACGACCCTGACAGGAAGAGCTCGGTGAGGGCCCATTTTTCCGGGTGAATGTTCGTCTTCCGAAGCCGCACCATGGTTGGTTTGGAGAGTTGGGGCGGGGAAGCGGGTGTCTTCAGTCAGAAGGGTCGCCGGTTGAGAGGGCTGCTTTCGCGGCCTACGGCGAGGTGAACTGCATGTCGGCGAAGCTGTTCCTTATGATCGAATCGAAGAGGCCCACATGGAAATCCTCGGTCCATACCCGAACACTTCACCCCGGAAAGCTTCCGTCTTTGCCTCCTGTGCCTATATCCGCGTCCAAAGAGTGACGCTCTCTGACGTATCTATTGTAGTGCATCAATGGAGCGGAGACTGGGGAAATTTTAGGTCCAGGCATCCTGGGTAACCCTACCAATATCGAGAGTGCAACAGACCATTGATGCTCCCGTCATTGGTAGCCTGCCAAGACGTGAACCGCAAGAAAAAGGCCCCTGCACCGGGACCTTAAACCCGATGCCTGTCTACCTCCCCGCGTTTTTTCAGGGCCGAATAGCGTCCGGGGAGTGAAGAGTGAGGGCGAGAAGGGCTAAAAAAAGAGCCGTCTCCCTCGACGTCTGGGTCTTGAAGTATGGGACGGAGAAAGAAAATGAAGACCCGATTGCAAAGCTTCGGAGGGATCCTTAGCCCAAAAGCAATGATCGCAGGGATGGGTCTGGCAACTGTGATCGCATTCGCAATCGCGCTTGCGGCAGCCCGCTCCCCCGCTCTGTCGAACGACGAGAAATCCAAGACCGTCGAGAGATTGGATGATGCCGCCAGCTTGTTCTCCGAGGTCATGGGTGCGCCCGACAAAGCTATTCCGCAGAGCCTGCTTGATAAATCCTACTGCATCGTGCTGGTGCCCGGCCTGAAGAAGGGCGCGTTTCTATTCGGCGGATCATACGGCCGCGGTTTCGCGCTCTGCCGCCGCGGAGACGGCATTGGCTGGGGCGCCCCTGCTGCCATCCGCATTGAAGGCGGCAGCTTCGGACTCCAAGCGGGTGTCTCTTCTACGGACTTGATTCTGCTCGTCATGAATGGGCGAGGCATGAAGCGCCTCATGATGAGCAAATTCACGATCGGCGCCGAAGCTATGGCGGCCGGTGGCCCAGTAGGCCGCGACGCCACGGCGCAGACGGACGCTATGCTGATGGCGGAAATCCTTTCGTGGTCCCGCTCGCGAGGCTTGTTCGCGGGTATTTCGCTTGACGGCTCGACCCTGCGCAACGACATCGACGAAAACGAGGCTATGTACGGGCAACGATGGGACAACAAACAGGTCCTTACCACCAGGACTAAGCCCCCGGCCGCCGCGTCGAGGCTCATCGCCGAGCTGAACAAGTATTCGCCGCGGGCAACCCGCTGAGGCGAGGACGCGAATAATCAGAACGCTAGCTTGCCGCAGCCGCGTGGAACTTCCGCGCCTCCAACAAGCCTCACCGGCAGCAACCGGATAGGCCCATCAGCCGGTCCAAGAAATCCTCACGAGTACGCCCTGAATTTCGGGCCCTGACGTTAACGAAGCGATGCCATTGGTCTTCCAGTGTTTCCGTGCCGGTGGTCGAGTTCGCCCTGTATGCCATTGCCAATTACGGGCTACCGTGAATGGATGAATGAGATCAATTTGGCAGTGAATCCAGCCAATACCACCGAGGCCCAACGTTATCACACTGCCAACGTCTGATCAGCACTTTCTGTGAGACGAGGTGACCCTCGAGGCGATAGCCCCCCTATGTCCGGACACGTCAGATGGATTCTCGCAAAGGAAGTAGCGTCGGCCTGCGGTGCTCGCGACGCGACGAAAACCGTCTTTAGGGCTTAGCTGGGATGGTTGTCGCGACTCTGGCAATGTGCGTTGCCGCACGAGGTCCGACGGTAGGAGCGCCCATAGATTCCGGGGCTGCGCGGCGGCGCGCGGCAGGTGCAGGCTCACCCCTGAGTATCCCTACCCCGGACGAACTAGCATTCTTCAATGGCCGCAATCTCTGGGAGAATAAGCCCATGAAGACCTGCCGCCGTTCTCTCTCCGCAGCTCTGCTCGCCTCCCTGCTCATCACCGGCATCGCAGGGGCGAAGTCCCGCCGAAGGAAAGGGCCGGCATCTTCCGAATTTTCTTATTACATGCTGGTGCTGTCGGACGTGCCCGATTTTTGTGACCAGGCCCGGGGGAACAAAGATCCCAGGGAATGTGGCGCCGGCCGCCGTATTGGATTCGTAGTTCACGGACTCTGGCCACAAGGCGAGACATCGCGAGGGCCTGAATTTTGCGGCCCAGCAAGTCCGGTCTCCTTAGCCATCATCCAGGTGACGTTAAAGTACATTCCCACTGAGTCGCTGATCCAGCATGAATGGGCGGCGCACGGTACCTGCAGTGGATTGGACGCTGAGGAATACTTCGCCGCTGTTCGCAAGGCCCGTAATGCGGTCACTGTCCCTGCCGAACTGAATCAGCCGATTCAGAAGCAGGTCTTTAGCCCGGCACAGATCGCCTTGAAAGTCGCAGCCGCGAATCCGGCCTTCCCCAAGACAGCCTTTCGGACCTCCTGCTATCGCGATGGTAAACTCGAGGAAATCCGTATCTGCCTCAATAAGGATTTGTCCCCGCGCGCGTGCGGGCCAAGTGCAGGTGAGTGTTTAGCCGCGGCCGTAACCGTCCTGCCCGTGCGCTGATGGGAGGCTGGCCATACTCGGCCTTGACGACTTAAATTACCCGCTTCGGAGTGTCCGAGATAGTATTTTTTGCCAAACCGATTCCCGGACATCGAATGGGTACGGATACGGGGGAACTATCCGTTAGCAGCCGCAAGATACCGAAGTTGGAGGGCGACGGCGAAGCGATCAGATCATGATCAGGGTTGAGCAATGGTGATGCGGATCACATTGGTGGGGGCTTCCATTTGTGCAGTCCGCTTTCGCGGTTGCCGCAGGACCATTGTGGTTGAAGTCCGTGCTGGCGGGAAGCGTCGGGGCAGTGGCGAAAACGGTGGTTACGGGCCTCTTTAAGCTCTGGGACAGAGGCGGCAACGCCTAGCTCGGCAGAACTAATCCCGAGGTGGAGATCGACGCGTAGCGAGGGCCGAGGGGCGAAGACAGGCCGCGCGATCGCGTGCTGCCATGATGGCGCCGAGGTTGCGGCCTCGTCATTCATCGCGGCCTCGGCCGTCGTCAAGGCGATTCAACAATCGCAGCGGCACTTATCATGGAAGTCAGGTTTGGTGGCGAGAAGCCGGCTACGGCCATGAGCACGGCCTTGGGCAGCAATGCGCTGTGATAGCCGGGCCTTCGAGTCCTGCCTAACAGCTGTCCTCGGCGCCGCACCAAGGTGGGGGCGCATCAGGGCATACAGCTCTCACCGCAAGAATTCCATAAGCAGGTCGATCCAGGTTGAATGGCACGATTTGGTTGACGGAGAGCTCAGTACTACCTAGCGTCTTCATCGCAGGCGGCTCACTGCGTGGCGAGCACCATCGCATCTGCGGGATAGGCGAGGATGTTGGCAACGATCCCGGCGACGATGCAGACCAGGAAGACTCGACCAAATCCGTTTCGTAGGCCGCGGGCAGGTGGATGGGATATAGAGCACAATTCGTGCTTTTTGCATTCTGCATGGCGTCGGCGTTGTTTAGGGGCTCTCGTTCTGTTGCTCTTGCAATCCATCAATCGGCCTGCGATTGTGATCTAGCAAACACAGATCAGTGCCAGAAAAAACTGAGAGAGCCCAGCTGTCTCTTTCTGGCCCAAGACTCCGGAAAGAATCTGTCGTGCCCAACCAACTCGTTGGATTCTCGTAGTGATTTAGGGAGATTCTCGGAGTAGCCGGGGGGGGCGGAACTACTTACACGACGTCTAGTGGAGGGCACGGGCTGAAAAATGAACAGGTAGCAGAGTCGCGGCCCCAAGAAAGCGCGGCCCCAACGCAGTGCTTGCGATGAGTTCGGGGGAGATCTATGCCGAACGCCGCCGAGGCATGCGTTCCACCATCACGCACGCCCCAATCCAAGAGTTCCGCCGAACCCTACTTTACAAACGTTTCAAGAGCGGGAATCGGTCGCGGACTCTTTCAAGGTAAGCCAAGGGCCTAATCTGGAATCACCAAGTCCTGACCCGGGCTAATCGAGTTCGGGTCTTTCAAAATGTTGCGATTCGCGTTGAAGATTTTGGTGAACTGACCGGCGTCGCCATAAAACTCGCGGCTGATTTTGGAGAGCGTATCTCCCGGCTTGACAGTATAGTGCCGCTGGTTTTGGCCCCCGCTCGCCGATGCCCCCGCCCTCATGGTGGCCGGCCCTTGCTGCGGCTGCTGCTGGGAAACGGTGATATCGCACACCAAGTCTGACGCCGTTGCATCGATCAGTTTGATTTGGTCCCAGACTTTGTTCTTCACCTCTGCCGATGGCGCCACTCCGCGGACCAACAGCTTGCTGCCTTCCATATTGACGTTTTGCAGTCGCACTTGAAGCTGCTGCATTAGGTTGAAAGCCGCCTGGTACTTCTGTTTGATTCTTTCCAGCTCCTGGTTACTCTGTGCCACAGTGCCTCCTAGGCTAGTTATGGGGTTCTAACGTCGTGGATTCAGCGTTTTGAACCACACTCGTCCACGATGAAAGCGTAAACTCGGAAGATCCAATTTCTTTTAGGCGATGGCCGGTGCTTGTGACGAACAAACGAAGCAGATATGGAAGTCTTCGCCGAGTCGGGCGGCCGACACCTGGCTATCCCCCGTGGCCAATTCACCAGGTTGCCTCTGCGAGATCCTTTTCCCCACGAGTTCTTCTCGATATTTGCGATAAAAGTGGTAAACCGCTTGGAGTGCTGAATTTTCTTCGATCCGAATCGAAGCGCGTTAAGGGCGCGCGGATCCTGCCCCGGTTTGCTTGTGATGTGAGCCAACCTACCGGATCGCTCTCCTCCCATCAGACCTGTCATCGCCGCTTTCAACGAGGGTTCGGTCGGAGACGACACGTGAGATTCTGCTGGCCGAAGAAGTTCGGACGACTCGCGGTTTTGATGTCCGCCAAACCTTCATCGACGTGCCTTTGACGGCAGGCAAAAAAGGGGCCTTGGAAGTCGGCAGAACCAAGCGGCGAAGGGCACCAAGATCATGCCAGGGCGGATGGCACGGGGCTGGGAGGAACGACTGCTCCCGAGTGCGGCCCAATCGCAAAGACGTGACTCAGGTCAAATAATCCTTGGCGGTCGTTATCGGCGCCGGCCGAAAAATCGCGGGCCAATCCTGGGTTCGCAGTCAGCTCAAATAACTTCACCGCCAGGGTCTGCGGCAGCGCCGTGCCGGCCGCGACGGCGGGCGTCCGAAGTGGAGGCGCGCCGTTAAGCTAAACTGCCGACAACTAAAATGAATCTGATGCTGACAGAAGTGCACCTACACTGACTGCTGAATCGGAACGAAGCGGTCCAGCGCGAGGAAGAGAATCTCCAGTGTCCGAGCTCTCGAGTCGGGAACGCCGCGAAAAGCTTGAACAGTGGTTGAATTCAGAATTGTTAGCGGCAGTACATAACGTTGATGAGGCGATACCCGAAAAGAAGGCCGAAGCTCTCCAGCGTTATCTGAAGGCGCTCGCTTTGTTCAGTCGTTTGATGTTGGACGATGGCTTGCCAACAGTCGCTGACCCCCCACATACCGCTCTTCAGAAGAGAAGACGCGATCTATCGAATGTGAAGAGGTCATGACAGAGAACCAACCTGCTGTGTTCCGCCGAACCAGCTGCCGCGAGGGTGGCGAAGAAGGGAAGCGGAGGGGGATATTGGCCCCGTGCCGATCGGCGAGAGTCGGAGCGGAGGGATCCTGGTGGGATATTATCACTGATCGCGACCTAGGGATCCAGGGTAACGGAGCGTCGCGATCGAAAGGCCATAACGGTCGAGGAGATCGCAGACTTAGACCGCTTACATGCCGCCATGGTGGTGAGTTGCAACGGGTTCTTGACCTTCTGCCGACAAGGTCAGGGGCCACGAATCCCGTTGTCGATGACGACAATAGACAAGTCGGTGTTCTCGCCCAGGCAAACAGAGCGACGCGATTCGGTCGACTCGAGAAGATCGCTGCGACGGTCGAACAGATCTCGAGTTGGTTGCGCACGCATAAAAATAGCGCCGATCGGTGATGCCTGAGGCGCATACGCGACGCCGAACGGCGCCCTAGTTGGGCCGGCGGTGGCACAGCTGTGGCGGTGGCGACCGGAGGAGCGCATCTGAAGATCCGACGCGAGTCTGTGCTCGTGTGCCAATGCAGATCCGAGTGATATGGCATTGTTTTTGGATCTACTGCCGCGGCATCGCCGCTAGCCAATGAGAGGTGGACATGCTGAAAAAAGGGTCTGTTGCTGTTTTGGCGTGAGTACCGCCGCGGCATGATCAACGAGAAAACGCAACAAGTCTTCATCGCATAATCTACTTAGCAATGCATTTTCCGGAGATACCCAGTAGTGACGCCCTGTTCGAACTCTGACCGAGTCTGTCTGAACCGCAACGGTCTCATCGGGTACGTGACGCGAGTTTTTCCGTTAGGAAAACTCCCAATCCGAGGAGCGCATGGAAGAACGAATTACCGCCATCGACCACGCCGTGAAAGAGGCTAGTAGAGCGAATGCGTTCCTAGCCGATCGACGTGCACCAAGTTCGTTCGGGAGGCCTTTACGAATGCGCTAGCCAGTTGAACGCGGAATCGGAGTGGGCTCTCGCCTACTACCATCAACGCGAGCGCCTAAGATCGCATCACGCTTCGGCGTCTGCTCTGGTATACAAATGAATTCGCATCGTTTTCCGGTGCTGGAAGAACGACAACCCCTACCATGAGGCAGGCCAATCTCCAGTCCGTCCATCAACGAACTGGCCATTGAGTGCCGGCAGTGCGTTAGTGTGAAAATCCCCTCCCGGGTCTTAGGAAATTTTCCAAACAGCCCCTCTTGAAAAGATTAACCCACCAGAGTCGACCTGCTGGTGGACAGCCCACCAAGCGCCGAGAATGGCCGGGCTCGAGTTTGGGCTTCTTCATTAAGCTGCTATTGGTTTGACCGCCTTACCTAGTCGCCTCAGCGCCCGTCGCGTGCTCGCCGCTCCGGTTCTGTAGAGGGCTGTAGCGCCGGCATTCACCTCATCCCGAAGATCCTTCGCGAACGACTCCGCTTTGAATCGTATCAGGCGCCTTGTCCTTTCCCCGGAGTTGGGGGCTAACAACAAAGCCACACCAGCCCCAGCAGCCGCCGCAAGCAACGCGACGCCAATTGTACGAGCAGAGTTCTTCATGACGATCAGGCTCCTGTCGTGGACTCGGAGAGCCGGGCGCCTCCGGTAGCCGGAGATGCTCCCGCTTGCTAGGTCAGATTCCGGCGGGAACACGGTAGACTTAGGAACTTTTGAAAGGGCCGATGAAAGCCATTGGTCGGGCAGAATTGCGCAGCGGGCGCCACCAGCGACTCGGCATGTCCAGCTTGGCGACCACCGGCTTCGGCAACCGGCAAGTTCAGGCTGACCTGTTTCCCAAGTGAAGCTCCCTTTGATCGGTTGGTGGCAGTGGCATCGAAGTACTCGCAAGCCTAACTGGATCTCCCTCAAAAGACTACGTCCGTTTGCTCTGGGCCCGCATCTTTAAGGGGATGAGCACAAGTACGCGGCAGCCGACACCGGTACAAGCGATCGACCCCCGACTATTGACGATGTCCATCGAGAAACCGATTGCGGGAGCTCTCGACGTCACATCCGGCAATTTCCTCAAGCACGACGGACCGGCGGGAATGGTGACGTTCTTGGTGGCTCTTCCCCTCTGCCTCGGCATAGCTTTAGGATCCGCTGCGCCGATGTTCGCCGGCGTCATTGCGGGGATTGTAGGCGGAATGGTTGTGAGTTTGCTCTCCGGATCGCAGGTGAGTGTGAGCGGGCCCGCCGCCGGGCTGGCTATAATCGTCCTGGGGGCGATCCAAGAGATTGGTTCGTTTCGGGGATTTTTAGTGGCAGTTGTCCTCTCCGGTTTGCTGCAGCTTGCCTTCGGAGTGATGAGACTGGGCGTAATCGCCGAGTATGTCCCCAACTCGGTCATCAAAGGCATGCTCGCAGGGATCGGCATTCTGATCATCCTGAAACAGATTCCACACGCTCTGGGCCGGGATAACGACTACATGGGCGACTTCAGGTTTCTCGAAGTTGGTGGAAACACTGCGCTGAGCGATATAGCCGCGGCTGTGGCGTCCACCTCCAAGGGCGCATTGATCATCTCCGCCGTGAGTCTCGGGCTGCTGATGCTTTGGGACAAGGCGGCCAAGAAATCGCGACTGTTTCAGTTCGTACCGGGACCCCTTGCAGTGGTCATACTGGGTATCGGTTTAAACCAGGCGTTCGGCGTAATCGCGCCCGCGCTCAAATTGGTGACCGGCGATCATCTGGTAAACCTGCCTGTCGCGGGGAGCGTGGCAGACTTTTTTCGCCAGTTCACACTTCCGGATTTTTCTATGATCACCCAACGATCGGTGTGGGTCGCCAGTGGCGCCATCGCCGTGGTCGGAAGCCTGGAGACTCTGCTTTCGCTCGAGGCCGCCGACCGCCTCGATCCCTACAAGCGAATTTCGTCGTCGAACCGTGAACTCCGCGCGCAGGGTGTTGGCAACGTGCTGTCCGGCCTGATCGGTGGTCTGCCGATCACGTCGGTAGTCGTGCGAACCGCGGCCAGCGTCGAGGCCGGTGCCCGCACCAGAATGAGTGCATTTATTCACGGCGTCTTGTTATTGGCATCGGTGATCCTGCTGCCCAGAGTACTCAGAATGACACCGCTGGCCAGCCTTGCTGCGATTCTGATCGTAGTAGGATTCAAACTCACCAAGCCTTCGCTATACCGTAAGGTGTCTTCGCTCGGATGGGATCAGTTCGTGCCATTCTTGACGACTGTGGTTGCAGTGGTATTTGCTGATCTGTTGATCGGAGTGCTTGTGGGTTTCGCTTGCGGAATCTTTTTCGTCATCCGCACCAATCACCACGAGGCCATCACGGTCGTGAGTCAAGAATCCGATTACCTGTTCCGCTTCAACAAGGACGCAAGTTTCATCAACAAGAACGAATTCCGCACCAAATTGCGCGAGCTCCCCAACGACTCGCATGTGGTGGTCGATGGCTCGCGGGCATTGTTCATCGACCACGACATCGTGGAGATCGTGGAGGACTTCCGGCAACTGGCCCCGTACAAGGGCATCCAAATCGCATTGAAGCATTGGGAGAACCATCAGGCCTAGTCGAAGGAACATATGGAAGCGCACAAAGAATTGTTGCTGGCCAATAAGGCATGGGTACAGGAGAAGCTGAAGATCCGGCCCGATTTCTTCGAGCGGCAGGTGGAGACACAGAGCCCGGACTTCCTATGGATCGGCTGTTCCGACTCCCGTGTGCCCGCCGAGGATATCACCGGCGCCGAACCGGGCGAGCTGTTCGTACACCGCAACATTGCCAACCTGGTAGTACATACCGACTTCAACGTGCTCAGCGTCCTGCAATATGCCGTGGAGGTGCTGAAGGTGAAGCATGTCATCGTGTGCGGACACTACAACTGCGGGGGCGTAAAGAATGCGATGACCCGGCGCGATTTCGGTCTGCTCAACAAATGGCTGCGCCACCTCAAGGACGTCTATCGGATTAACCGGGACCACATTGATTCGATTGCCGACCCCCAAGCTCGTTGGGACCGACTGGTGGAGATGAATGTCACCGAGCAAGTGCAGAATCTGGCGAAAACCTCGATCGTACAGCGGGCTTGGAGGCTCGAGCAGAGGCCAATGTTGCATGGCTGGGTTTACGATCTGCGCACAGGATATCTGAAGGAGCTCGCCCTTATGCGTCCGAATACTAAGATCGATGACATCTATCAATTCGAGTGGGACGACCAAGACAGCCCAGAAACGACCGCGTCTTGCCCCGACGGCAGTCTGTCTTTAAAATCACCCTAGACTTATGGCGAGAATGCCGGATCTTTGGTGGCGGCCGGACTCGCCGTTTCGATCCTGGAAGCGAACGAGATAGGAATTCCGATCTATGACCAAGGGTGCCGCAACCGGAAATATGCCGGACGCTTTATATATGCCAGCACAAACGCTGCGCTCCTGGGACGGAGTGGAACTGACCTGAAACCAGTTTGATACCACGCATTCCCAACGTCAGCGCGATTTAATGGTCATAGAAGGGGAACGTGTAATGGAAATGTCGAACACTACGAAGATGCTGTCGGGAATCATCCTCATTACGGTGCCGACAATAGAATATGGCGGGTCGTTTCTGCTGGGAATGCTGCGTAGGGCCGAACGTGGTTATGTCGATAACGGGTTGCGACATGACTTGTTTCGCGCTGGTCACGCGCATGCTGGCGTTATGGTGCTGTTGTCGTTGATCTGCCAGCTACTAGCCGACGTGGTGATCCTGCCCGGTTGGCTCATCTGGTTGGGCCGATTGGGCGCCCCGTGCGCAGCGATTTTGATGCCGCTCGGCTTCTTTGTATCGGCTGCATCGCCGCGGGTTACCCAACCGAGTCGAATGGTGTACGTGGTCTACATTGGCGCGCTGATCCTAGCGGTTGCAGTACTGGTCCTGGGAATTGGACTGATCCGTGCCTCGCTTCGCGGCTAGCGAACCACGATTGAACGTAGCTCCGAATCTCCAGCGGCTTACTGTAAACGCTCAGCGCGTTATTCCAGACAGAATGGCCGGTACTGGCGGTAGCGAGCAAGCCCCATGCGGCCGAGAATCGGTTTTCCAAGAGGTAGCCGGCGCTTGTGTCCGGCGGCCGCCAGGGCCATTGGCGCTGGAAGTTGTGACTGTTATCTTTAGGGCGGGACGTCGTCGCCGTGACTATGGCACTCTCCGGTTCCGTCCGCTGCCGCGTTTGGCGAGATCGGTGAAGGATATGCGAAGGCGTCTCGTTTGCGGAGGCTCACTCCGAACTGGCTCTGGCTGAAAGGCTCCGAGTGGGACAAACACAAGTTCGAGATACCGATTCCATGACACTCGATCGCCCGCTTGTGGCGTCCCTCACCGCCGTTCAGCGCTCAAGATCAGCTTGATAGTGGCGCTGTAAGATTCAGAGACTCAATGCCCAGCAGTTCATACACCTCTACCATACTGTGGACGACGTGGAGCCGGTCCCCGAGTCCGTCCCGAAGTATCTGGAACATCCGGCTCATGCCGTAAGTCTCGTCTCGCGGAGCGACAAGGATAACCGTTTTTTCAGCGGGTATCGCCGGGGGCCTAGCCGCAAGATATTTAATGCAATTCGTTGAGACTTCAATCCGTTCAACTGCCGAAAGATCAGCGATTCCAAACTCTAGCTCCTCTGCTGCCGCGAACGTCCGCACCGCGGCGGTAGCGGCCAAAGCTGATGCTTCCGTAACCACCTCGCCCATCGTAATCAGTAGAAGCTTATGCTCATGATCGAAATTTAACTTGAATTCCATAGATCTGTGCACCAGTCGTGCAATTTTTACGACCCTGACTCGGGATTGTTTTCGTCGAAATCTCACCGCCAGGGGTGAATTTGCAACGGAAAATAGTCGCGAGGCTCGCCGCGGCGCCCCTTAACCGGTTTTTTGCCAGGGGTCACCTCTGGGCTGCGTGCTTCACCCAGGATATGTGCTGCCGATATACGAGTGCAATTGATGAATGGTATGGGCCTGATCGGAAATGACCGCGTTGACTAAGTCGCCGATCGACACGATCCCAACTAGCTTGCCACTCTCGAGAACCGGAAGGTGGCGAATGCGACATTGCGTCATTATCCGCATACACTCGTCGATACTGTGAGTCGACGTTACTGTCACCAGTGAACGTGTCATGATCTGCCAGACCTGCGTTTGCTTCGATGATCTGCCTTGTAGAATGACCTTGCGGGCGTAGTCCCTCTCTGACACAATACCAACCAGCGTCCCCCCAGAGATCACCAGGATCGCCCCCACTCCTTTCTCTGCCATCAAGGCGATTGCGTCGTAGACCGTTGCCTCGGGCGGGAGCGCCCAAATTTCGCTTCCCTTAATTTTCAGAATCGATCCGATGGTTTCGATCATAGTTCTCTCCGAACCAGAGCCGACCCAAGTGCCATGGCCCCCGCAGAACTAAAAGTGTGTGGCCGAGGAGGAGCGATTAGAAATTACACCTCCTATCACACTTCCCGAATTTTAATGATGCAGTTTCCGGCAGCGAAGACGTAAAAGTTTTGAGCCGCCTCAGCGATCTTAGGCATCTGAGAAATGGCGAAGCCCACCTTCAGGCATCAGATTCAAAAGGAGTTTTGATGGTCAAGCACACTCACCAATACACCATCGCCGACGACGAGGCCGTTAAGGTCCTGCTCGATAAGCTTCTCACTACCGGCTCGCATCAACAGCGTCGAGAGAGGCTTCTCAAGGCGCTCGGTGATGCCTCAAAACACTACAGTAGTTCCACACAAAAGGAGCGCAAGGCATTTTTTCACGGACTGCTGACCGGCTACGCGGTTGCTCTCAAGCTCTGGTAGGTCGCGCTGCCGAGCATCATCCGGGCAGCGAAATTCGACCGGTCGTGGTGGGCCGTGCGACCACACGAGAACGCTATTGCTCAGTGTGACCGGCGGCAATCTTGACCGTTCGCATCGGTGCCCTCGTGGTGCCGCGAGGTCTAGCCCAGAACCTCGGATCTGCCAAACCCGGCGAGCGTATGGCAACAGCCCGTAAACGCGATGCCAACAGCCTAGCTTGGGGCAGTTTCTGGTACCAGAACCAGGCCCCTGCCCCGCCGAAGACCGATCACTGGGATGCAGTCAGAGGTTGCGAAAATCGCCGCTGGAGCCTTGGCTCTGGCCTCATCGCGTTGGAATATGCTGCCCAGAACTGAGAACAGTGAGCGGGGCCTAGTTGGCGCCGAACTTCAATCCCGGCAGAACCGCTGTGCCCTCCATCTTGACTGCGTCGAGAGCGTTAGGATCGAGTCCCAGGATCTGCAGGATTGTGGGAGCCACCTGCTTGGTTTCCACAAATTGGTAATTCGTATTTTGGTCGATGTTCGGATTGGATACCAGAAGCATCACCTTGGTGTCGTCGTTGGCGAAGCCGCCGTGCTCGGCCTGCTTTGCGGAGCTCCCCGTATAGACTACGCCCACGTTCGGCGCGACGATGATATCCGGCGTGCGCGAGTCGATCAAAGGCGAATTATAGTCGGTTGTGATCGAGGCGCCATAGAAGATCTGGCCGATTCCAGCCGCCGCCGCGTTGGTTTCCAGCAGATCAACCGCCGCTACTGTACTGTCCGAATCCTTCAGCCAATTCAGGGAGATGTCGTCTTCAGTCGAGCCTAGGCCGCCGCCCACGCCGGGCGGGCAGGGTGGTGTGCCACCATTGAACTCGCACGCTGTTTGGGCGAGGAGGCCTGAATTGAAGAGTAGAGTGCTGGGAGTGGTGGTTATCCCATTGCCGAGTTCCTGGAACCGGTGCGTGTCGATCGGGGATTGGCCGTGCTTGGCGGTGATAATGATGGTAGTATTCTCAAAGAGATCATCCTGGTTTTTCAGTGCCGTGACCATCTGGCCGATGGCTTTATCCACGAATTCGATCTCGTTCTGCATGTTGGGCGTGGGATCGCCGGCCGCATTCATGTAACCGCCCTTCACTCCGTGCTGGATCAGCTTTTGACCAACGCTTACGGCCTGAAAATTCATCCCGAAGATGACCGGCACCGGTGCATTGCTTCCGCCCAGGTGCGTCTTGCCGTTGATCTGGTTCAACACCGCATTGACCTTGAGCTGGTCATAGCAGCGGATCTCCTTGAAGCTTCTAGTCCAATCGCTTGCGGGGTCGACGATGGAGCAATCGTCGTCGAAAGCGGTCGTCAAGCCCGGCAGCGCGATGACATTGGAGTTGACTTCGGGCGAATAATAATCGTCCACGTTTAGCGGCAATGTGCCGTCGGTGTGGCCATTTACCGCCGCGTAGGCGGCATGCTTATCGGACCACGCGGTGTGGCCGCCAGCGGCGTGAATCACGCCGTAAATCGAGTTCGTCCGGATGAAATTCCACGAGTACACCGGATTGCAGTGATTGAAAGGATCGCGATTCAGCTTGCGGGGATCGATGGATTTAATTCCGCCGTCGGTTAGGCTGTAGCCGGGGAACCCGCCATTGAGCATGGTCTGGTCGATCTCGTTGCCTTCTTCGTATTCCGTGGTGGCGCCATTATTGCGTCCCTCCTTGCACACTCCGGGGGGGTTTCCATTCCCGGTCTCGATGGCCGGGGGCGCCAGGATGCGGTCGTACGCGACGTCGTAAAACGCTCCCACGGACTTGGGCGAACCGCCCGTCACAATCGCCATCAAGCCCGGGAAGGAATCAGAAGGCTTGGATGTGGAAGTGCGCGTATAAGTCACACCATGTTTGCCCAGAGAGGCCATCGCAGGGCAGGTATTGTTGTTGACGCAGTTCTCGTAATCGAGCGCGTGCATACCATCGATACTGATCAGCAAGACGTGTTTCCCGTTCAGGCCGTCAGCGTGCGCCGGGGACAGCCTGATGGCGAATGACAGAGCCAGTGTTGCCGTATAGAGTCTATTCAAGGGATCTCCTCCTGGGGGAGGCTAGCAGCTTGAAATTACAAAAAGATGAGATAGACATGACGGCTGTGTTTCAAATAGCGAACGGCGAGGGAGGCTCGGAGGCCAACCGGCCGCTCCAGTTACAATTAACAGAGCTGGCTTCGGGTAGTAATAACGTCCATACGTTCTATACGGCTCGAATCCCCTGTCTTGAGCTATTCGGCACAGCCGGAGCAGCCTGCCCTGATCTGATCCTCCTGGCAAGTGCCGAATCCGGCCCCGGAAGCGGCGAGAAAACGGATTAGCGGACTTCATCCGTCCGGGGTCGAATTGAAAATCCACCGGGCGGGAGGTCTGCCACTGGTTTCACACTCGAGCGGCATTTGTTGACCTCTCCTGCGTGTTGCAACGGCGATGCATCGGCTGGAAGCGGTCGGACAGGATTGGAGAAGGGAGGCCATTTCAGCGGCCGGCGGGCACATTGAAGTTGAGCATGTCCCCAATTGAACCGAACCCGGTGACTTCGGGGCAGCCAGTTTGACACCTGGCTCGGGGGCCACGGCTCTTTTCGCGCAGCAACTAGGTGGATCGGCCGCTTTGAGTCTCGCTGTCGTGGACCTAGCTGCGGTCGTCGGTTGGCTCTGCGTCTAGGTACGGCTCGGTCTGGTGCTCTACTGAGTCCTGGCGTTCGCTCTGCGGCGAGCGCGCCAGGGCCGGATGGGCTAGATCCGGACGGTTTCTGTTAGACTGCGAAAGAATTCTCTCCAGCATGTCCGGAACTTCATAGACAGCAAGATTGCGCATAGAAGCCACGCGTTGACGGAAGCGTGAGTAGTGCTCGGGAACTGCCAGGGTCTCGACGGCTGCGGAGATCTCCAAGAAAAAGCTGCGGACCACCAGGCCGACCTGCTGCTCCTCGATCCAATCCGCGTTGTACCGCTCGTGCGCCATGGTCCAGGCATTTCGTTGCACGACGACCGGCAGGCGCTTGACCAGCGCCTCGCTGATGCTGCCGGGGCCCGGCTTGCCGATGAAAAAGTCGGACAATTCCATATAGAACGGAACCTCGCGCGTGAAGCCCTCGATCCACATCGGAATCCGCCGATCCATGGCTCGAAGCTGGGAGATAACTTCCTCGTTTTTGCCGCAGAGCAGGA
>Ga0306925_10001249_pt1 | contig 20550 bp, 24 predicted proteins | sample flu12Cox44000176_FD_203755 | JGI IMG/M metagenome (GOLD analysis project Ga0306925, IMG submission 203755) | Lab enrichment of tropical soil microbial communities from Luquillo Experimental Forest, Puerto Rico - flux8day.12C.oxic.44.000.176 (v2)... | ecosystem: Environmental > Terrestrial >... | reverse complement strand
AGCCTCAGACGACGGCAAATTCGACAGCGGCGGTCCGGTAGTATGCGGACCAAGACTCCTAGTAGGCGGCGGATCAGGCGACCTCATCGTCTTCCTCAATTTCGCCACGGTATCTGACCACCACCTCTCAGAATTCTGGTCTTTTTAACCATTCCGACGCACGATACTGACACGGGGCTGTGGGGGATTCGGGGATGCGACCTTGGCCGTTGACCTACATTCTTCTTGGCGTCCTGATATTTGCGGCAACGTATCGAATTCTCAATCAGTCGCCGTTTCCAAATTTACCGCCAGATCAATTCGATGTTTCTCGAAGCATTCCATTCGAGAAAAAATTGGACCCGCTGCCGATTTACAAAGATGAGTCACGGTTGCAGGGCGGTGATCTGGCGCTTGCGAATGCGAACCCTGACGAACCGGCAATTGCTACAGACAAAGCACAGCTAGAGGACCGCAACAACGTCACCCCGACGAATCAATCCTCTGACCCGGGGGTCGCAAAGAAGAACCTCTCATATTTAGCTGATTACGCCTATTCTGAGGTCCCCCCTGAGACCAAACCAGCGGAAACGGTGCTCAAGTCATTGGAAGACATTCCACGCGGCACGCCAGTCGAAGAAATAAAGCGAGTGGCGGATGCATTCGGAATGGACTTCAATTTCATGAAAGCAGTCGCCAAAATCGAATCCGACTTTAACCCTAAGCAGCGTACTGGTTCTTATATTGGGCTATTTCAATTGAGCAACGCCGAATTCCAACAATACGGATCCGGGGACATCCTTGATCCGCGGGATAATGCGGTCGCTGCCGCGTACAAGTTTCTGACTGAAGATATTCTGTTCGAAATTACCACGCACAAAAAGCCGAGCTTAAATGACATTTACCTCATTCACCAACAAGGTTGGCAAGGTGCAGCCGAACATGTAAGCCACTCCGACCGCCTTGCTTGGAAATCAATGTGCGCCACCGATGAAGGCAGAGCAAAAGGTGAGAAGTGGTGTAAGCGAGCTATTTGGGGCAACACACTTCCGGCAATCAAACACATCTGGAAGACCGTCGATAATTTCAGCTCGGGTGCTTTTGTCGGAATGTGGCAGCAGCGCGTGTCACAGTTCTACTCGCGATATTCTGAGACAACAGCGAAATGATCCACGCCCACCTATTCATAGCGTGCCATGGAACCAGTTCGGATTGCTGCCCTTAAAGGCAGCTCGAGTTTTTACATCGCAAGCCTTCAAGCGCGTAGTTGAACTGATGAGCCAGCGCCATGCATTCCGGGGCGAAATAGCGAGCTGAGGTTCTGGCACCGAACCGCCATCGTATTCCCGCAGGAGTTCTTATGCTGATTAGATACCCGTTAGCTGGCGTAATACTTTGTGTGGTTTGCATAGTATTCTCAGTCAGCATCACCATTGCTGCAGAATGTCAGCAGCGGGATAATTTTAGCGACTGGCTCGAACACTTCAGACAGGAAGCGACCAGTCAAGACATCTCCCAACAGACAATCGTGTCCGCACTTAACGGTATCACTTACGACCCGGCCATCATCACGCGCGACCATTCGCAAAAGGTCTTCCAGCAGAGCTTTGAGGAGTTTTCCGGCCGTATGGTATCGCCCGACCGTCTGCGCAAGGGAGCGAATATGCTCAAGCGATACGGCTCAATACTCGAACGGATCGAGGACCGCTATGGTGTACCGGGAGAAGTGCTGGTCGCCATCTGGGGACTTGAGAGCGACTACGGAGTCAACCAGGGCAAATATTCAACGCCCCGCTCACTGGCAACATTGGCCTATGATTGTCGTCGCTCAGAAAAATTTCGGCCTGAATTGCTTGATGCGCTTCGCATCATCGAACGCGGCGACCTCACCTCAAGCCAGATGATTGGCGCTTGGGCGGGCGAAATCGGCCAGACGCAGTTTCTCCCCTCTGCTTATCTCAAGTTTGCAGTTGATTTCGAAGGCTATGGACGTCGCGACCTAATCCATAGTGCGCTCAATGCGCTCGCTTCGACGGCGAACTATCTGAAAGGCTATGGTTGGACGGCCGGTAAGCCATGGACAGAAGGCGCTGCCAATTTCGGTGTTCTGCAGAAGTGGAATGAGTCCGAAGTCTACGCGAAGACAGTTGCTTATTTCGCGACTCGGCTCGCGAAAGAACCCTAGGGTCTCTTCTTTCTTACGTAGTCTCAAGATGCACGTCGTTGGTGTTAAAAAGTTAAAGGCGCTGTCGCATTCATCCATCTTCGGCTGATGTTCGCTTTACCCCCAAAAGCGGACATTGCTGGAGTGCTCCGCGACGTTGTGTGGCGGCGAGCTGCATCAGGAGGCTGGGGCCTCGTGACGCTGGGTAACGCCCCGAGAATTAACTTCAAACGCTGAGACGGCTGGAATTAACGAGACAAGATTATGAGGAAGGACGTCCAAGAGGCACTAGAAAACGCTATCGCCGTATTTGAAAAGCGCCAGCAGGCCGAACAAGAGCGATTGCATGAGCGCGAAAGGTTTGAAACCGATTGGGCTCAAATACGAACTACTGTTGTGCTCCCCGCACTCGAAGAAGTCGCGGTAGTATTGAGGAAAGCGGGGTGGCAGTGCGAAGTGCGCGCTGGAGATAAAGACCCGGGTGTGCATTTCACGGTCTATCGAGCGGCGAAGGCTGGCGTGAGTGGAGGTGAAAAACCTTTCATGACCTACCAACCAGAAAAACAAAGCAACGCGGTATTGGTCAATGTCGCAACTAAAGCATTTGCTGCACCTGTGGGCAGCTTTGCCTTAGACAAAATCACTGAAGATTTTGTCCAAACTGAAGCGACTAAGTTCTTTGCGCGCGCTGCCTCGGAAATCAGTTAGCGTCCAGCCACCGTCAAACAGGATCATTGCTGTAACGATGAGCCTAAGAGGCGCCGGCCCTGGACCATGTCTTTGTCTTTCTTTCCGGTGCCGAGGACTACTGGATCGCGTAGAATCCAATTCTCGTGCGGTATTCGTTTAGTTTGTAAGTTTGGCTACCACTGCAACAAGCCGGCACGCTGGTCCCATCCTGAATAACTTACTTTGTTGCAGATGCCCGCCAGGTACATGACCCCAATGGCGTGAGGAGGCCACGAATGGCAGGAGAGACAGCGCACTTCAACCTGCGGAATAGAGAGCCCACGCCTGCGGTCCGACCTTTTGATGTGCCGCCAAGGCTCAAGGCCATGCTCGATGGCGCCCATGCGGCTCTTGCCGAGCCGTTCCGGGGTATCGCCAAGGGGAGTGACATCGTGCAGTCGCTTTTCGCGCCCGAACGGACCGGCGTCTCGCTTGCCTCCCTCTTGGAGGCCGCACGATCTTTTCTCGCGGCGCTTACGCCGGAACAACGCAAAGCCGCATGCTTTGGGATCGACGACGAGGCCTGGCGCAGTTGGTCAAACATTCACCCTTGGCTGATGCGCCATGGTGCGTGCTTGGCCGATCTTGACGGTAACCAGCGTGAACGCGCGCTCGGCTTGTTACGGGAAACGATGAGCATCACGGGGTATCGCACCGCGCGAGACATCATGCGGCTCAACGAGCACGTCCTCGAGATTACCCGCAAGACTGAGGAATACGGCGAGTGGTTCTATTGGATCAGCATCTTCGGGACGCCGTCGCCAGAGCAGCCCTGGGGATGGCAAATCGACGGCCATCATCTGAATGTCAACTGCTTCGTCCTCGGCGATCAGCTCGTTCTGACGCCCGGTTTCATGGGCTCCGAACCAGTGCTTGCGCGCTCGGGCAAATACGTGGGAACGCGCGTTTTCGCCGCCGAGGAGGAGCAGGGCTTTGCCCTGATGCGTTCGCTGTCGGCGGACGAACAAGCGCGTGCAACGATCGGAAAAGATCTCCCTGGTGAGCTGCTGACAGCCGCCTTTTGCGACAACCGGCGGATTGATCGCACCGGCATCCGCTATGCCGAGCTCTCGCCGGAGGGCCGCGACCGTCTCGAGGCGCTGCTCGCGACCTACACGGGCCGCATTCGGCCGGGCCACGCTGAAATCCGCTACTCCGAGGCGAAGCGCTATTTGACCGAAACGCATTTCGCCTGGATCGGGCCATGCGACGACGCAAACCCGTTTTATTACCGCATCCTGAGCCCAGTGATCCTCGTCGAGTTCGATCACATGCCGGGTATTGTCTATGACAACGACACGCCCTCCCGCGACCATATTCACACGGTGGTGCGCACACCAAACGGCAACGACTATGGCAAGGACCTGCTACGCCAGCATTATGCCCAGCACGATCACTCGCATCCCATGACGGCGCACCGCCAGAGCAAGCTTTCATGAACGGGCAATAAGGGAACCCAACAGAAAAGGGCGCGGAATTTCCGTTTGTGCGGCATCTGAGCATCAAAAAATTCATGGCCTGATGCACGCAGGACGCGATACATTAATTCGCAAAATGGTTGCTAAAACTAGACTAGGTTGGCGACTCTGAGTGACTTCAGCAACCACGGCAGCGTCGGGCCAACCCCAGGGATAAGGCCTAACCAGCATGTCCGTATTGACGCAACGCTTGCGCCCGGATGCTCGCGAGCTGCAAGCCTTTGCCGGCGGCATCGCGTCACTCGCGGATGATCACCTTTACGCGCTGCAAAATCCCTTCGCTCTCGACGGCCGGGTCAGCTCCTATCCGGTCAATGCGCGGGGCTTTTCGGTAGCGAACAGTTACCTGCTGACGGAGCCCGACGCCGCGTTACTGATCGACACTGGCTTCGGCAAGGACGAGGCGGTAATCCGGGCGCAGATTGAGTCGCTAACCGCACCGGGACTGCCATTGTCGATATTTCCGCTGCGGCTCAACGAGTTCATGTCGATCAACAACGTCGAAAGCTTCGCCGGACATTTTAAAGTTGAGACCTGCTACACCAGTAATATTGATGCGGCGCTGTGGTTCGATTTTGGCACGAAGACGGAAGGCCGCGACATCCTGAAATTAATGAAGGTCACAGCGGTAACCCGGGCGGACAGTATCCAGGTCGGCAATGGTGGCCGGGCGATCGATGTGACGCAGGCGCCGATCCGCCTGATCGCTACGCGCTGGCTCTACGACCGCGCGACCCGGACTTTGTTCTCATCCGATATGTTTACCCACGTTTGGCGCGACACCGAGGCCGGACCCTGGATTGTAACCGAGACCGACAGCGACTCTACGTCGATGCGCGACATTCGCTCGTTCATGTTAAACACGCGCTATTGGTGGTTGGAAGGCGCGCCGACTGGCGAGATCCGCCGCGGCATCGACGCGATATTTGACAAATACGAGGTCGAGACCATCGCGCCCGGCTACGGTTGCATTTTGCGCGGACGCAAAGTAGTGGCGCGGCATTACCAGATGCTCGATGAATTTCTCAAAGCTTGCGACAAAAGTGTCGCAGTGTCGCGCTATGTCCCTCGCGACGAGGAGCGCTAAGCTATGCCGCACAAACTGCCACGCGAGATCGCTCGCGGCGTGTTCTGGATCGGCGACTGCCTGGCGCAACGCCACAACGGCAAGATCTATCACGGCTACAACGCCGCCTTTTTGATCGCCGGTGAGTCCGCGTCGTGCTTGGTCGAAACTGGTCATCCAAAGGACTTTCCGGTCATCGAGCGGCACATCAATGAGCTGTTCGCGCGCGGTGTGGCGCCGTTGAAGTATCTATTCGTCACCCACCAGGAAACGCCGCACTGCGGTGGCCTCGGCCGCATCCTCAAGACCCATCCCGAGGCGATCCTGTGCGGTGATGTCAGCGACTATCACCTGGCGTTCCCGCAATACGAACACCGCATGCAGTGGATGAAGGAAGGTGACGAGATCGACCTCGGTGGTAGGACTCTAATGGCCGTCGAGCCGGTGATCCGCGACCTGCGCACCACCTGGTGGGGATTCGACACCCGCGAGCGCGTGCTATTCCCAGGCGACGGCTTTGCCTACAGCCACTACCACGAGGACGGCCACTGCGGCTTGGTCGCCGAAGAGGCGGTTTCGCTCGACCTGCCGGATGTGTCATCGACGTTCGCAGATCTCGCGTTGTTCTGGACCAAGTTCGCTGACATGAAAGTATATTGCGATCAGCTTGACCGTCTAATCGAACGGCTCGGCGTCAAGACCATCGCACCGACCCATGGCTTGCCGATTACCGACGTGACGGCCACGGTGCCCAAGGTTCAGGAAGGATTGAAGGCGGCAGCGTTGATGCCGGAGTCGGGGACGAACGAGAAGATGCCGCTGACCGGCGCGGCAGTGTCTATGGCTTGAGCGGCAAAGGCAATTTCACATTCAACCGCCGCACCGTAGCAGTGGTCCCAGCGGATAAAATCGCCTGGCGTTGCAAGCAGGTCACAGAACGCGCGGGGATCCGCCGGGGATGCGGTGCTCCCGACCCGGGCTTCACGCGCTAACATCGGTTCGAGAAAATGCTGGAGACCGTCATGATCTCGCGCTCCCAGCAGAACGGGTCCGTGTGGTTAATCAGGATGATGACGAGAACGAAGTAGACGAAGAGGTTGACGGCGAGGAAGAAGAACCATCGGTCATCAGAGAACCGGACGAATAGCAATGTCTCCCGAGACAGCGCCGTATGGCTCCTGGAAGTCACCAATCACCTCCGATCTCATCGCGGCGCAATCCATTTCGCTGTCCGAACCGCGCCTTAATGGCGAGCAGGTTTATTGGCTTGAAGGAAGGCCGCAGGAACTAGGACGCTACGTCGTTGTTCGGGGCAGTTCGCTGGGCGGTCAGGGCACGGACATGACCCCGAAACCGTACAACGCGCGCACGCGCGTCCACGAGTACGGTGGGGCTTCCTGGACGGTCGCCAACGGTGCCGTCTACTTCTCCAACTTCGCTGATGGATGCCTTTACTGCCAGAGGGACGGTACTTCGCACCCGGCACTGTTGACCCCAGAGCCAGCCGAGCGCGAGCGTCAGTGGAGATTTGCCGACGGCGTCATCGATGGCTTACGCAAGCGCTGGATCGGCGTGCGTGAAGACCACACGGCCAGCGGGGAGCCGATCAATACGATCGTTGCCGTCGATTTCCATCAGCCAGGCCGCGAGCCCGGGCGGGTGCTGGTCAGTGGGCATGATTTCTTCGCTTCGCCCCGTTTGTCGCCGGACGGCCGCTGGCTCATTTGGCTGGGGTGGGATCATCCCAACATGCCGTGGAATGGTACGACGCTGTATCTCTCCGAACTCGACGAAGCTGGCAACGTAACTGAACTGCTGGCCATCGCCGGCAATGTTTCGGAGTCAGTCTTTCAGCCCGAATGGTCGCCTGACGGTAGGGAAATCTTCTTCGTGTCCGATCGCAGCAACTGGTGGAATCTCTACCACTTCGATCTCGCGTCGCGGACATCTGAACCACTTGCGCCAACGGCGGCCGAGTTCGGCGTACCGTTGTGGCGTCTCGGTGCATCGACTTATGCGTGCGCTGGCCCAGATCGGATCGTCTGCACCTATTCCAGAGCTGGGCTCGGCCGACTTGCAGTACTTGACCTGAAAGACAAAGTGCTACGGCCGTTCGAGACGCCGTTCACAGAATTTAGCTCGGTGAGGGCTGACGGCAACGGCGCCGTATTTCGTGCCGGCGCGCCCAATCATCCGGCCAGCATCGTCATGCTCGATCTGACCTCAGGAGCGTATCGCGTCCTGAAAAAAGAAACCGATATTCTTGATCAATCAGAATTAGGCATTGCGAATTACCTATCGACAGTAAAATCCGTTGAGTTTTCGACCACCAACGGGAATAGCGCGTATGGTCTGTATTATCCACCGCACAATCCGGACTACGCCGGTCCTGCCAACGAACGGCCACCACTCCTGGTCAAATGCCATGGCGGTCCCACCGCCTCGGCCTCGAGCGTGCTCGATCTGACCACGCAATTCTGGACGAGTCGCGGGATCGCGGTGCTCGACGTCAACCACGGCGGCAGCACCGGTTTTGGCCGCGCTTTTCGTGATCGCCTGTACCTCAACTGGGGTATCGTAGATGTCGATGACTGTATCAATGGTGCCAAATTCCTCGTTGCAGACGGGCTAGTCGATGACAAACGCATGGTCATCAGGGGCGGCAGTGCTGGCGGCTACACCACGCTGGCGGCGTTGGTTTTTCGGGATTTCTTTCACGGCGGTGCGAGCTACTACGGAGTAAGTGATGTCACTACATTGGCGCGCGAAACTCACAAGTTTGAGTCGCGTTATCTTGACTGGCTGATTGGTCCCTATCCGCAGACCCAGGAGCGCTATCGTGAGCGCTCGCCGCTTTATCACGCGGATCAACTATCGAAACCAGTTATCTTCTTTCAGGGCGCCGAGGACGTCATCGTGCCATCGAATCAAGCGGAGGCCCTGGTTGAAGCGTTGCGCCGCAAGGGCAAACCAGTTGGTTATTTCCTGTTTTCAGACGAGCAACACGGCTTTCGCAAGGCGGCCACCATCCAGCGCTGCCTGGACGCGGAACTCCACTTCTATGCGGTCGAGGTATTCAAGATCAGCCTGACGTTCTAAAAATTGCAAAGCCATTCGTCGCATTTCGTTATGCTGGTGCTAGTTCTGCAGCGCATCCTCGCAAGCAGAAATCGCGTCGTCACAGCACATCGCGGCGCGCTCCAGCGCGTCGATATTGTCCTCCGCTCTTTGCCCTGTTTCGTCACTTTGGAGATCCTCGGGCATGTTGTCGAAATCGTCTTGTTCTTGGGTCGCCGCTCGAGAATGTCTTTGGCTTCCTCAATCAGGGTCCGAGCTCGCTGGATTAACTCGCGACGCGCGTCGTTCATGTCCGCCCCTTTGCCGCCGGTCGGCGTGTGTAGCGTCAGGCAACCCCTTGCTGTGTACTGGCGCATCCGCCAAATGCGAACTGAAAAAGTCGGCAGCACTATAATCAGGCGTGAGCGTTGCCGTTAATCAAGCCGAGGAGTTTGATATGGCAAACGGTCAAGTTGTCCTTGTAACTACCGAAGGGCTAAGCGGCGGTCTACCCATGCGCACAGTCTACTACGTCGCCGAAGAGGACCCGACCAAAGCGCAGGCTATCATTGCCAAAATCATGGCCCCCAATGAGAAAGTGGAGGCATACGGACGGCTCCCAGAAGCCGCCGTTGAAGCGTTAGGCTTAAAGCCAGGTGAATTCAGAAGTGCTTGACGAAGTCTATGTACAACAGAGTTTTAGGCGAGTGCTCCCAAGGACTATAATACGTCTTTCTGTAGCCCGCAGGCAGCGTGGCGGGAAAAATGATCGACGAGCGAGTTGAAGCCTTCTTGGCAGACGTCCTCGCGCTCGAGGGCGAAGACGTTAATGCAATCCGTGAAGGAGTGCGCGGCGCGCTTGCCGACTACGAGCAACTGTTCCGGTCACAGGAAGTCAATAGACGAATGAAGGAAAAGGCGGCTCACGCATACCACGCGCTATGCCGGGCTCGCGTGGTTCAGGAGATACGGCTGCACAAGGGAACGCCGACCGCAGAGCACTTAAAGCTAGTCCTCAGCGTTATCGACGGACCGCATTTCCCATGAAGCGATGAATGCTGGCGACACATGGCCGAACTATCCGATTCCGACTCGCTAGAGCTGCGCATTGCATTCCATGCTGGCCCAAAGCGGACATTAGTCTGAGCCACCCGATCTATTTCGTTTTGTGCCATACGTTGAGACCGCCCGGACGTGCTAGCCTTTAATCGATAGCGTGGTCTTTGGCCATGGCGGCACATGAGGCGGCGGGAGTTGCCATGTTGGTGGGTGTGCCACGGGAGATCAAAGACAACGAATATCGCGTCGGCATCGTGCCCTCGACTGTGCGTGAGCTCGCGGATAAGGGGCATCAAGTCGTAATCGAGACTCACGCGGGGGCGGGCGCAGGATTCCTAGACGCTGATTATCAAAGCGCTGGGGCCGAGATCGTACCCAATGGCGACGCCGTATTCGGCCGCGCCGAACTGATCGTGAAGGTAAAGGAGCCGCTCGCCGCGGAGCGCAAAAAACTGTCGCGCGGGCAAGTACTGTTCACCTATCTGCATCTGGCGCCGGATCGCGCGCAGACCGAGGAGTTGATGGCGAGGGGCGTGACTGCGATCGCCTACGAAACTGTGACGTCCCAACAAGGCACGCTGCCGCTTCTCATCCCAATGTCGGAAGTCGCCGGCCGAATGGCACCGCAGGTCGGCGCCCATTACCTGGAAAAACCGAATGGCGGCCGCGGCGTTTTGCTTGCCGGTGCGCCGGGCGTCGCCGCCGCAACCGTCGTCATCCTCGGCGGTGGTGTCGCAGGGACGAATGCGGCGCAGATCGCTTCCGGCATGGGAGCCGATGTTACAGTGCTTGATCGCAATCCGGAGGCGCTACGCCGGATTGCCGCGCAATTCGACGGTCGCGTGCGAACATTGTTTTCGACACGCGACGTGGTGGAGCAGCTCTGCCGACGAGCCGACCTCGTTATTGCTACCGTGCTGGTTCCAGGCGCGACCGCGCCAAAACTGATCTCAGCACAGATGGTTAAAGCCATGAAGCCCGGTACGGTCATCGTCGATGTCGCCATCGATCAAGGTGGCTGCGCCGAGACCTCGCGGCCGACCACCCATTCGCATCCGACCTTTGTGGTCGACAACGTGGTGCATTATTGCGTGACTAATATGCCCGGTGCGGTGCCGCGCACTTCGACCTTCGCTCTGACCAATGCAACAACATCATTTATCCTCGCGCTCGCCGACAAGGGATGGCGGCGGGCGCTCCACGATGACCCACATTTGCGTAATGGTCTCAACGTGCACGATGGCCAGATCACCTGTCGCGCCGTTGCCGACGCGCTTAAGCTGCCTTACACGCCCGCCGATCAGGCATTGCACGTTTCCACCAATGATGACTGATCGCCCAACGGCCGCGGGAACGGATGACCATCAGGTCCCCGGAAATACAAACCGCCGCCGAGAACAACATATACTGATCTCGGATGGATATTCGCGGCTAGGACCGGGCCAGCAACGCTCCTAGCTGAGCCGCGAGCGGATGATCCCATCAATTCAAAGTCAGAGCGTATGACAATAGCGTGTACATCCTCCGGTTCGACGAAATCAGCGACCAATGGGAACTGATCATGTTCTGCGCGGTGTCGGCGCAGGGGTATCATGACCTGGCTCGTTCAGCCCAGTCTCGTCAATGAGCCGTTTTCCGATCCAGGGCATTTATCGACTTCCGATTTTGAGGACCCATTGAGCAAGATCAAAGGCCAGCCGGCTCAGCCACGACGAGGCTTTGCGGATCGCGTCGGACGGGACTGGCGCTTGGACGTCGACGCGGATCGAGTGCGCACTTGCTCGGTGCGCGCTCGCTTGGGCGCAGTGTCGGATAGAGCAGACGACCTAATAATCCGACCAACAGCTTTAACTGTGGCCATAGCCGCTGTCAGCGTAAGCATCAACAGGCCCCCTCGCACAAGCATTCGAGCGATCACCATTTGGGCCTCCTGAGAGCTGCAGCGATTGAACCCATGGAGGAGACGCGCTTTTTCCTAGTGCATCAGGTTGACCGTGACGTTCTTCCTCTGCGTGTAGCTCTCCAGCATGCCTTCGAGGGAAAACTCGCGGCCAATACCGCTTTCCTTGTAGCCTCCGTAAGAGTGACCAGGACTCTGACCAAGCCCCTGGTTGACCTGAACCCAACCTGCCTCGATCGCATGTGCCGTGCGCAGAGCCCGGCCGATATCGTGTGACCAGACATAGGCGGCAAGCCCGTAATGGCTGTCATTAGCCATGCGAATCGCATCCGCTTCGTCAGTCCAAGGAATGGCAACAAGCACGGGTCCAAAGATCTCCTCACGCGCCAATCGCCAGTCATTCGCCACGTTCGCGAAAATAGTGGGGAATGCGTAATAGCCCTCGCTAAGCGGTCCCTCCTTGGGCGGGAGACCCCCGATCACGACGCGCGCTTCGGGCCGGTTAAGTCCTTCCTCGACGTAGCCGCATACTTTGTTGAACTGCTTCTCGTTGATGATAGTGCCAATGTCGCTTGCCTCGTCGAGCGGATCGCCAAGCTTGAGTGTTTTGACCTTCTGACCGAGTGCATCAAGAAAATTGTCGAAGATGTCGCGGTGGAGGAAAAGGCGCGAGCCCGCGGTACAGGACTGGCTCTGCCGCGTAAAGCGCATCGCGGAAATGATGCCGTCGACGACCCAATCTTCGTTTGCGTCGGGGAAAACGATTGAGGGGCTCTTGCCACCGAGCTCGAGCGAGACCGGCACAACCCGGTCAGAGGCAGCGCGCATGATGAGCTTGCCAACCTCCGTGGAACCCGTGAACGAGAGCTTGCTTACCAGCGGGTTGTTGGCGAGTGGGGCGCCGCATTCCTCGCCGAGCCCTGTCAGCACATTAAGCACGCCAGGTGGCAGGAGCTCGTGGCAGACTTCGGCCAACAGCAGGACTCCGAGCGGCGCATCCTCTGCTGCCTTTAGTACGAGAGTGTTGCCGGCGCAGAGCGCCGGGCCGATTTTGAGGGCCGCAAGGAGCACCGGCGCATTCCATGGGATGATGGCGCCGACAACGCCGAGCGGCTCGCGTCGCGTATAACTCAAGACCTGCTCGCCCAAGGGAATCGTCTCCCCCTTAAGTTCGCCCCCTAAGCCGCCGAAGTAGCGAATTATGTCGACCGTCGACTTGGCCTCGGTGCGTGCCTGGGTGCGCAGCGCGTTGCCGGTCTCGAGGGCGATGGTGCGCGCGAGCTCCTCGACCCGCGCTTCAAGTGCATCTGCTATCCGGGCGAGTAGCCGTCCGCGCTCGCGAGGAACCGTGCGCGACCAGGCGGGAAAGGCATCGGCCGCGGCTTTCACCGCGCGCGCGACATCTTCGGAGCGGCCCCGCGGCACCTCGGCGATTGGACGTCGGTGCGCTGGATCTTCAACTTCGAGCCACTCGCCCGAAACGCTGTCGACCCATTTGCCGCCGATCAACATGCGCTCTTTCTTAGGCGTGGTCTTGTCTTCACGTATTTTGGTGACAGCCGGCATTGTCATCTCCATCATTTCTTCTATGGCCGCGATCCCCCCTAGCGGCGCTACCAGCTTTGAAGGCCACGTCGTGCTCGCGTGTGTAGTCGATCGACCGTGTTGAATCTTCCTGCGAAGTGTCAGTCGACGTAGGTTGCCCGCCGTTGGGCTTCAACCTCAATGACAGTCTTGGGTTCTGCCGGCAATTGAAGAACCGTCGCTTGCTGGCCCTCATCCAGGAATGTCAGGAGCACGACCCGGCCGTCCGGAAATTCCAGCGCATCGTGATGGGTGGCGATCTTTTCTTTGTTTATTTGTCGAAAGATTGCCGTCTTGTGGTTGATCAGTTTACGCCACCAGCCCACCAGACCGGTGGCCGAAAACGTCACCTCTCCAGCAAAGGACAACTCCGTTCCCGGTCGAACGCAGACCACTACGCTCGCGTCCTCCGACGCCGAAAACCCCCGCGTGCCAGTACCAAAGTTGCGCGTTGTCAGCTTGTCGCCAACTTTTGCTGGTCGCGATTTGACGCTGTGAAGGCTGTAATCACACATCCGGGACCTCCCTTCGGAAAGCCCCTCAGCCTGTTGAAGCCTACGCTTTTCTCCATCCTCGCGCATCAGCTAAATGCAACCTGATGCTCGGGCGGTCGACGTATATGACGGTTCAAACGCACCTTTCCAAGGCACCCGCAGCAAGCAGGGATATTGCCTCCTCATCGCCCCTTTCTGCCGCTCGCGTGAGCATAGCTGCGATCGATTCCGTTTCTGTTGTTTTATGTCGCTCTTTGAAATCACATAATTTCTTTATCATCACTCCGTGCTCAGCGCGTATGCGCAAAGCGATCAGAAAGTCGTTTGCCTGCATATCTCTTATGAGGCTGTACCCTTCAATGAATCTGTCGTTGGTCATTAAATCGACAGCGCGAGCGACTAGGCAGGCGTTCTCAATGACGTCGACCTTGAACCTGATCCTCACCTTGCTGCCCAACGTCGATACATTCCCTTTGCAGGCTGATCGTATGTTCAGCAAAGCCGTCAAATTTGTCGCCGGTTTGGCTTGGGAAGGGGCGGCGTTCTCTCAAACGGCAAGAAGCGACGGCTCGCAGTGCAAACCGTCGCCTCCCTGTCAATTTCAAAGCTTTGATTAGACGGCTCACGATTGGCGGTCATGCACGCCAACAATGATCCCCTTGGCGTCCGATCTGCTTCCGTTTCCGGATCAGATGCGGAGGGAAGGCCATTTGAAGTCCGCCAGTCTGCCAGACCAACTTTCTTCATCTGGCCGCATCACTATTTTGGGCACTACTCTTAGAAGCTGTCGAGAGGTGATAGCGGTCCCTGTGGATAAAATCGCCTGGCGTTGCAAGCAGGCCACAGAAAGCGCTGGCGTATCGTGGACATTAGGCTGTCGCGGGTGTCGTTAGCCCAATCAGCTTGAGCCCCACGTCTTCAACTAGTCTATTTCCGCACACGCGAAGAGTTTGTGCCGCATCGCAGCGAGAGCTGCCGTCGCGCGCCCTAGAGGGAACCAAGGGCAGTGTTCCGACTTATGCGTTAAGAGTTACTGAGGGTACGGGATGACTCCCGGCGAAATTAGAGCGTGTTATCGACTTTACGCGGCTCATCGCAAGTCGCACGAAATTTGCACATTCCCCGGCACTATCCTTGCTACGAGTAACGCCGGAGATCTAGACGATCTCGCCGTTTTGTTGCGCCTGCACAGCGGCCTTGAAGGACTGGCGCGCGACATCGGCCATGGCGACCCAAATGATGACTTACGCCCCGCCCTCGCCGGGTCTGTCCATCACCTGCGAAAGACACTCGCATCGTTCGGTGCCCAGTTATTCGGTCGCGGCGCTCTGGTGGGGCGCTGAGGCAATTCGCGTGGCCGGGAAGTCAAGACCGAGGAAAGTGGAAGGAAAGTGCCATGGCGTGGTTTGGCGTGGGGAGCGGGAGCCGCCGAGCAGAACCGCAACGCGTACAGCGGTTCGTGCAAGCCGATCGTGTGGTTGTCGAGGTGTTCGCCGACCTGCATGAGGCGCGCCGTCTAAAAAGCAAATTCCCCGCGATGTCACGAGGTGCCTTGCAAGAGTTCGAGCATAAGGCTTGGAATCGCTTGATAGATTATTTGATCAAGTTGCCGCCGCTACCCAGCGACAATTGAATTAGGACGCCGCGCCGAAGAACGCGGAGCGTGTCGGCTTGTATACATCGTAACATGGGGGTCTGTTCCGTACTCTGCTGGCGTCGGTGGCAAAGCGCTGGAACCCAGTTGAGTTCCTCGATTGCACCGTCGCTACTCTGCATGACAAATGCACCCCTGCGCCCGGGACCGAGTGTCGAGCGCACATCTGACAATCCGACCTCTGTCCTCAGTGCAGCCGGAACTCGCCGTCGATCGCGCGGATCTCGGCAGGCTTGATCAAACGCGCATGCGCCACGGTGACTGAGTGCAACGGACCTTCCAAAGTCTCCAGCCAGAAACTAAGGAACTTGTTGAGCGCCGGAAATATCGGGCAGAGATCGTAATCCTGCCAGACATAGTTTTGCAGTAACCAGGGGTGATCCGGTCGCCGATAGAGAATGTTGGCTGTGGTCAGTCCATAGCCTTCAAGCTGCCGCCGAAAGTCTTGCGACACCATGGTCCCCTCCATCCCATTATCGGGGATGATTCGAGACTCTCTTCTCCATTGCAAGCCTCAAAATTAAACGAAGCTGTTTACTTTCAAGGCAACGGTACTGTCTTGCCACAGTGCCAACGCTTGTTGGCAACTGGCTCGACTGAGTGCTAAAACATTTTGGAGCGGCTCTTGCGGGTGAAAAATCATGACCCATGTCGCCGCCAAGCGGTCATCCGGAGGGGAAATTGATCACACGCTGGGCCTTTGGACGACCCAGTCGTGTGGAACGGTTACGCCTGGGTGAGTAGCTGCTACTGAGAGTGTGGCCCGCTCGAAACGGTCCGGTAACTTTTGCTCGGGCAAGCTAGTGACATTGGTTCAAGAGGAAGATGCCGATGACACTGGTACTCGTGATGGCTCTCAATATTTCAGTCGCGCTCGGGCTCGGCTTTGTATTGGGCCGGATTTACCAAATCCGCCGGTATGAGTTGGAACGACGCGTCGAGCCACCGCCCACCGCCTACATTCCGCCTCGTTAAGCTCCACAGCCAAGCTGCTCACCAAAGACGCGGCGCGACGGATCGCGGCGAATATCGCCAAGCTGCCCGAGCTGCTGAAGAAGGCATAGTCGAAGTTAGCTACGCCCGTTCAATGTGGATAGCGCGTTTGGGTCTTTTGATGCGGGCCCGGTGGGGGCTGGTATTGCGTATTCTGCTCGCAAAAGCCGCCAATCCCACGAACAGTCTCCAGGCATTGTTGAAATGTTGTGAACCCACAATTCGTGCCGCCGCCGCCCGTGTCGCCGCCACTGTAGGCCGCGCACCAGGGATAGTTTTGCGCCTCGGCGTGCGTCCCGATCCCGATGCCAACGCAAATTGCCAATAAGAATAGCAAGAGCCGCATAGCCGCCTCCTAGTGTGCGGTGGTCCTCAACTACAAATGCCAATTCTGAAGTTTTATTCCATGTTAGATGACGTGGCGCGGCGGATCGCCGCGAGCATCGCCAAGCTGCCGGAGCTATTGCGCGGAAGACCGCGTAACTCGGCAGGAAGCAAAAAACAGCCTTTGCTGCAAAGCAGCAGCGCAAAACATTCACTCTGGGTTCATTTTTGAAGGGCGAAAATTCGGCCAGTGAGCGGCCGGGGGCAGCGAGGTTACACAGTGAAGACGCCCCTAGTAATTGTCCTCATTGCGGTTGTGCTTGTGGCGGCCGTCAGCACCGTGGTGGTCGTGAAAAAAGCCTGCAAAAGCGGCGATCATGAATGGTGCGTTTCGACGTCCACGCTACGGCACCACATAAGGACTAACAGCTGAGTTTCGGCATCAGCCCGGTGCCGCCCATTTCTGAAATCGCACGGTTATTATTGATTTCGATCAAATTGCGGACGCGGCCGAGTGGCTACAGTTGCGGTGTTGGGGGGGCTTCTCGGATTCAGCCCCTATGCTAGGTCCTTTGCTTGGTTACTTTTTCTCTATGATTACCGTGCTCACCGCCGCCGCGGTGTTGCTGGCCGGCTTCGTCAACATCTCACCATCACGGAAAGGGAGTCAGCATCTCCGTCCGCCTGCAATCGGTCAGACAGTTATGGTGGAGACACAACGTCACTCACCGCCCGCCGCGAAAGAAGCATCGCCAGCAAAAGATGTCTTTTCGGTCGTTGCCACTGCAAAAGCGGACAACAAGAAAATCAAGCATTACAAGCCCAAAGTTCTCGCCCGTCAGCACAACAACTACGGCAATGGGCACGCTCTAGGTTATGCTGCACAATCTGGATACGGTCCAAGCAGTCTATTCTTCCGCTGATCCAGGCTCACGGGTGACCCGCCGCTTCAAGTAGGTTTTATCGTTACGAGGGTTTGCGTTTCAGCCTTGCGCCGCACGTTTTCGTGCGGCGGTCGCAGCGTCCAAATCTGTTGGCATGATTAGCGGCTTCTCAGAATGACCGCACCTGAGAGCAAAAGAGTTACCGCTAAAAACGGAGGGAGAACGAAACCTGGCAACCACGCGCGGACAATAAACTTGGCGAGATAGTCATTCGCACCCATTTGCCCTACAGCGGAGACGAAGGTCGTGATACCTTGAGCCGCAACCATATAAATGCGTTGACGGCTGAGTTGTTATCCTTCCGGGTGGCTCAGGCACACTTTCTGAACTGCAGCTAGCTTAGGAATATGGCAAGGACATTAAAATTTTTGTTGGAGAAGGGAACGTCGGAGGGAAAACGCCCGAAGAACTAACAAAAACCTTTCGAGATATCGACATTAGCCGTAACGAACGGGAGCTTCGGAGTTGGTTGAAAAGCCGCAAGAAAAATTCTGAGAGATAAACAACCAACGCGGGCGGCGAACTTCACAATCGTAGATCCGTTGTTCGTACACAACTAGATCGGACCGTTGACGGGCTCCGGTCCTGCGGTCCTGAACACCCAGGAGCGGGTCACCAACCAATCCGTGATGCTAACGTATTCAATTATCAATTCCACTGATCTGATTACAGCGACTTCCGCTTCTGGTCCTTAGCGAACATGCTGGCGACGCTCCGCGATGTCTGCTCTCGGAGGCAAAGCGGACAATGGCGGGACGAAGAGAACCCAAAGCGGACAGCGTCCCGCATCACAGGGCTACGATTACGACGTGGAACCTGGGTGCGGCCGCAATGACGCCGCGATAAATCCATTAAAACCGCAACAACGAATACCTTAAGTTGAGAAGCGCGCCACGAACCGTGGGGATGAAATGGCTGCGAATAAGGAAACTGGTGAAGGCCAGTCAGCCGGTGGTGCGGCCGGTTCTGATGATAAAGTCAACGAACAGTTACGTGTCGCTTTCAACGATCTTCTGCGTCTAAGCCCCCAGCAAAACTCTGGGGAAGATGTCCAAAGCCCTCTTTCACCGATTAGTCACCACCTTGACCACGCGACTTCGGAGCGAAAAGCGACTTATAATCGTCTCCTAGCAATAGGAAACCAGACGAACAAGCGGAGCTCGCGAGGGTTCACCCGCTACGTGCTTGCTATTTGTATTGGTGTTGCAGCCACCTTGGCTTGGCAATCTTACGGCGACGCAGCCAAACAGATGTTCGCGGCAGAGGCTCCAGAACTTGGATGGTCGCCGGAGACCAAGCAGATGATCGCGAATTGGGTGGAGCAACTTGGCTGGACGAAGCCGCCGGCCAGTCCCGCTGTTCGTTCATCCGCGACGGAGACGCTGCAAGCGGCGCCTGTTGCGCAAACTGCGCCAGCGGCGGTCGCGCCGAGCGTGCCCGTCGCTCCTTCCATCGACCCGGCGGAGGTGCATCAAATAGCGATGGACCTAACCGCGCTGCGGCAAACCGTGGCGCAGATCACCGCCGGGCAAGACCAGATAGCGCGCGAGGTCGATAGGCTACGGGCCGCCAACCAGGCAATTCTCGTTAAGATCCCAGAGCCTCCTCCGCCGCCACCCATTGCTGCTGCCCCAGCGGTAACAGGGCGACCTGCTCCCGGAGGGGCCCCACCTTCGGAAAATACGCAAAATACAGCCCCAACATCTGCCAGCCTCGCCCTGCGAGCTTCTTGCGGTCCGGATGTGCAAAGGCTTTGCCGTGGGATCTCCATCGAAAACGGTGACGTGATTAAATGCTTAAGCACTCATCCCATGGAATTGTCTCCAACATGCGCTGCGTATTTCAAGGAAACGCTGGTGCACAGCGCTGCCCAAACCAAGCCCAAACCGGTAACGCCGCCGTCGTCGCGCACACCAGTGCCGCCGTACATACCGCCTCACCCATAATCCGTTGCCAGCCCACCGTCGCGCCGTCGCATCTGTCACACCCTATAAGGGGGTGTGACATGTGACGTGACGGATGCGCCGAGTAATTGGCGATCGGCCGCCAAATTACTCAGCAAGGATGAGACGCAAAGGATTGCGGGCCTATATCGCGAGGCTTCCAGAGTTTCCGCTCAAACCGCAAATCAAGGCCAACGTTTAAGTTTGTCGCGTCCATTTGTGCGGGTACTGGGGGCACCGTCGTTTTTCCATGGAGCAAGGGCTTCGATTATGATCCCGACTCCGTCCAATACGCTCCCGATTTCGCCCTGCACGCGGCTAGTTTCGGACTTCAGGAATTCCTGCAGCTCTTGGAGTTTCGAGATCAGCTTTTCGAGTTCGTCAACGGAATTGGAAGTCAACTTTGAGATGGAGGACCGGATTCGTTCGGCATCAGTCCCTATTTTAGAATTCACGACCTGAGCGGGTTTTTTCTCGGCCAAATCTTTCACTTCTGAGATCATCGCTGTCTCCGAGAGCGATTCCTCTGTGACTTCCTGGAATGCTGAAGTGTCCATCGGCTTTCTCCTCACAGCCTGTCATTCACCATAACGAGGCGGAGGTTAACAACGTGTTAGCCACGTCGCGCAAAGGATCGCGGTCAATATCGCCAAGCTGCCGGAGCTGTTGGGTGCCTTATGTAGCAATGGTGGGCGGTGAGTAATGCGGTTTGTCAGGGGTGCGCTATGGATAAACACGAACTGAGTAAGATCGATTTCGAGTTTATTCGGATGTCCGCTTTTGGGGGTAAAGCGGACATTGTTCGCACGTGCGGCCATGTCCGCTAATGACCCAAACCGGACATCGACAAACCGCTCAACCGGCCCCACCTCGCCGTTTTTGGTGTGTTATATTGGCCTACGTCCTTCATGACCTTTGGGGACTGGCAAATGCTAGCCCGGCGAGTGCGGACGTCGATGGGCGCGGTGGTAGTAACCGTGCTGCTAATTGGCGTGGGCAGCTACGCATTCGTTCGGCATATGCGCGTGCAGCAGGCCGAACTTAAATCCGAGGACGATCGCAGAGCGGCCGAGGAAGATCGCAGAGCGGCCGAGGCGGAAGCCAACCGCAAGCTGGAGGAGGCAGGGAAACAACGGCAGGCAGCGGAGCAGGAGCGCCAAGCAAGAGCAGCGGCCGAGGCGG
>Ga0306925_10001248_pt1 | contig 20552 bp, 17 predicted proteins | sample flu12Cox44000176_FD_203755 | JGI IMG/M metagenome (GOLD analysis project Ga0306925, IMG submission 203755) | Lab enrichment of tropical soil microbial communities from Luquillo Experimental Forest, Puerto Rico - flux8day.12C.oxic.44.000.176 (v2)... | ecosystem: Environmental > Terrestrial >... | reverse complement strand
GCGTTCTTGCACCTGGCGGAACATGTTGCCGCGGATGGCGCCGTCCTGGGCGCCGTAGACGCGGTGGTCTTTCTCCTCCTGCATCGGGAAGTACGACCGGAGCACCTGCTTGAGCGGGTCCTTCTTGGCGGCCTTCTGGAACGTGTAGTCCGTCCCGTACTGGGACACCGGCTCGTGGTACAGCGGTTCCCAGGCCAGCTCTTGGATCTTCTGGTGTGCCTTAGCCACGCTCTGGCGACTCATCTGTCACCCCTTGCCCTTCCGCGCGGCGACGTCCGTCCGCGCGTCGTCTGCGGGGGGCTGCCCATCGGCCTTGCTCGCCGGTACCCGCGCCGGTCCTGGCCGGCTGACCGGGGCGCGCAGGTACGGCAGCCCGAAACCTCCCATAGGGGGAATGACAACTCCAGATCGGGGCCACGGCGCTCTCATCATGAGACAGCCGGCCCGGCCCGCGCTCAGCCGTCGCCGGGCTCGCCGAGCATCGCGGTGCGGATTTGGTCAAGCTGAAGCCACACGGCGGCCATGACCTGCCGGTTGCCCTCCGCGGCCGGCTCGATCCCGAGGGCGCGCAACAGCGCAGCGGCAGGCTCCCCCGGGTCCCCCGAATCGCCGAGAATGGGGTGCAGTCCCTGGTCGGCGAGATGGTGAAAGACCAGGTTGACGACGCTCCAGGGGTTGTACGTCTCGGCCTGCGGCTCGCTGGGTCCAGACATCGCCACCTCCTCGGCGCACGCACAAGGACGCTCAGGCATCCAACGCCCCACCGTGCACCTTGGCGGTCTCAACATGAGACACAGCACCGCTGGCATGGGGTTATCGTGTGAGACAGGCCACACCTGCAAGTAACGCCTCAACCCGGGCCCCGCGGGTTTGGTGGCCCCGCGAGGGCGGGAGGCAGGAGGCGCCATGTCATCTCGGTCTTGGCGCACGCCGGATCGTGGTCGGCTGGCCGAGACCAGGGAGCGGTTCCTGGTCAGTGATCCGGTGGAGCCGAACCAGGTGCGGGACCCGATCCTGGCGTCCTGGTGGCGCTCCCGGGAATGGAACGTGCCAGCGGACCGCATCGAGCTGTCCTACGTCCGCGATCCCGACCTTGACACCCCACTGACCCGCGCCGCCATGCCGGTGCTCCGGCACCTGCGCGAGAACGTGGAGGGGCAGCCGATCAGCGTCATCCTGACCGACCCGGCCGGGGTCGTGCTGACCCGGCTGACCGCCGACCACGACCTGGAACGCCACCTCGACGGGGTCAAGCTGGCGCCGGGCTTCAGCTACGCCGAGGAACTCGTCGGCACCAACGGCATCGGCACCGCGCTGGAGGGCGGCCAGCCCGCGCACGTGTTCGGCCACGAGCACTACGCGGAGAACCTGGAGGATCTCGCCTGCGCCGGAGTGCCCATCCACCACCCCATCACCGGCAAGACGGTCGGCGCGGTGGACCTGACCTGCTGGCGGAAGGACGCCGACCCGCTGCTCGTCGCCCTGGTGAAGACCACGGCGGACCAGATCACCCAGGCGCTGCTGACCGACTCCAGCGCCGAGGAACTCGAACTGCTGCAGGAGTACCTGCGCGCCTGCCGCCGGACCAACGGCATCGTGCTCGCGCTCAACAACGAAGTGGTCATGATGAACGACCGCGCTCGCCAGGTGCTGGACGCCGGCGACCAGGCGGTCCTGCTCGGGCAGGCGGGCGAGGCCCTGGGCACGGGCCGGGCCGGCGCGGTGGAGGTGGAACTGCCGACCGGGCTCACCGCGAGGATGTACTGCCGCCCCACCCGCAGCTCCCTTACTGGCGGGCTGCGCGCGGGCTCGGGCGGCGTGGTGCACGTGAAGCTGATCGAGCCGTCCCGGCGGCCGGCCACGGACTCCACGCACGCGGCGCTGATGCTGCTGCCCGGCGTCGTCGGCTCGGGCACGCTGTGGCTGCGCGGCTGTCAGCAGGTGCAGGAGGTCTACGAGACCGGGGAATGGCTGGTGGTCGAGGGCGAGCCGGGCGTGGGCAAGCTCACCCTGCTCCGCGCCGTGCATCAGCGGCGCGATCCGGCCGGGCGGTTCGGCGTGCTCGACGCCGCGGAAGCCACTTCCCAGGACTGGCTGGTGCGAGCCAGGCACACGCTCCTCGAGGGCGAAGGCGACCTGGTGATCAGGCACATCGACCGGCTCCACTCGAGACAGGCACATTTCCTGGCGAGCGTGCTCCAGGAGATGCGGGCGGCCGGGCAGCCGAAGACCCGGCGGGTCGTCGTCACCAGGACCTCGGGCAACGAGGCCAAAGCCAACCTGGCCGAGCTGCTCCGGTCGTTCCCGCGCACGGTCGCGCTGCCGCCGCTGCGGCACCACGTCGAAGACCTGCCCGACCTGGTGCAGTTCTTCATCGGCAAGCTCAGCCAGCACGGCCGGCTCATCTGCTCCCCCGAGGCGATGCAGCTGCTCGCCCGGTCCACCTGGCCGGGCAACGTCGAACAGCTCTGGCAGGTGATGCGGGGCATCGTGGCCCGCAAGCGGGTCGGCTCCATCGAGCCAAGCGACCTGCCGCCGGAGTGCTGGACGGTCAGCCGCCGGCGGCTGAGCCCGCTGGAGGCCCTGGAGCGCGACGCGATCGTGCAGAGCCTGCTGGACTCGGGCGGCAACAAGGCCAAGGCGGCCGAGGCGCTCGGCATGTCCCGGGCGACGATCTATCGCAAGATCCACGGATACGGCATCCTCATCCCCGCCCGCTGATTTCGTTCCGCCGGTAGGCCTACACCCGGAGGCGGACACACCCGCCCATGTGCTGACTATGGGCATGGGTCAAATCAGCTTTCCGGCCGATGCGGGCCCGCGCGCGGGAAACCTAGCATGACCGGTATGAGCACCTCTGTCCTGGACGAAACACCAACACGCAACACCCCCGCGACGGCCAGGCCCTATCTTTTTGGCGGCCTGGCCGCCCTTTCCGCCGGCGCCGCGGCGATCCATTTCGCGGTCGTCTTCGAGCACTTCCACGAATACGTGCTTTACGGCGTCTTCTTCCTGGTCATCGCCTGGGCCCAGGCGATCTGGGCCGGCGTGATGCTGTGGCGCCCATCGCGGCCTTGGCTGTGGCTGGGCATCGCCGGGAACGCGATCATCGTCGCGGTCTACTTTGCGTCCCGCACCGCGGGCTTGCCGTTCGGCCCGGACAAAGGCCATCCGGAGGCGTACGGCGCTCTGGACGTGGTGAGCATCATCCTGGAAGTTGCCCTGATCGCCGGGTGCGCGGCGCTGCTGTGGCGGCCGTCGCTCGCCGACCGGCCGGTGCGCCGCCGTACCGGTTTCGCGTACATCGCCAGCCTGGCGGCGTTCCCCGCGGTCGTGATCGCGATGACCACCGCGGTCATGACGCCGGGCTGGGCGGGCCCCGAGGGCCCCAACGGCATGGCGTCCGGGCCGGCCATGACCGCGTCGGCCACGGCGCCGGGCGCGCAGCCCGGCATGGGCGACATGGGCACCACCGACGGCCTGCCGGACATGCGCATGTACGGCTCGACCGCGCCCGCGACCGCGGCCCAGGTCGTCGCGGCCGCCAACCTGATCAAGGCGACCGACGCGAGCCTGGCCAGGTACCAGAACGTGCAGGCGGCGTTCGTGGCGGGATACACCTACGTGCTGAAGACCAACGGCGAGGAGCACTTGCTCTACCAGGGGCCCAACCCCGCCTATGCCGGGCTCGACCCGCAGCATCCGTCGTCGCTTGTCTACGCCATCAACGTGCCGCACCACGCGCCGATCCTGCTCGGCGCCATGTACATCGAGCCCGACCGGGTCAACGGCCCGCAGATCGGCGGCGGGCTGACCCGCTGGCACTCCCACCTGACCGTGTGCCAGAACGGCAAGCCGACCATCGCCGGGTTCGGCGTCCAGTTGCGCGGCACCTGCGACCCGGCGACCTGGCACGACCAGTACACCGGGCAGATGCTGCACGTATGGGTGACGCCCTACCTCGGCGGCCCGTTCTCCGACGACCTGAGCCGGGCCGCCACGAACGCGGCGGTCCGCGCCGTGCTCGGCCACCAGTAGGCCGTTAGCCGCGGCCGCACACCCATCGCCGCCGGGCCTGCCTTAGGCAGCAGCCCGGCGGCGATGGCTGTGTTTAGGTGTCCCTGGGGCCTATGGCGGCCAATGAGCCCCGGGCACGGCATGCCACTGGTGGCGCGGGCCGCCAGCCCACCGACGCTCGAAGGAGCATTGATGCGCAGCTCACTATTGCGGCGAACCCTTCCGGTGACTGCTGCCGCGCTGATGGCGGCGTTCGGCCTGTCATCGGCCCAGGCGGGCGCGACCGGTGCCGCCGGCCCCGGCGGCGGGCAGCCGCTGCGGGCCCGCATCACCGGTACCCCCATCCCCGGCACGAGCACCCTGCCCACCACGCCGCCGGCCGCCGCCACCGGCCTGCCGTCGAAGCAGGACCAGATCAAGGTGCTCACCGCGGTCCTGGCGAAGATGAAGAAGAACTACGCCCAGTTCTCCGGGTCCACCCCCGGCCCGATGGACATCTTCGACTACAACATCGGCGCGCTGTGGCGCCAGGGCATCGACGGGGCCGGTACCACCATCGCCGTGATGGAAGGCTGGCACTACCTGGACATCTACCGGCAGGTCGCCGGGTTCGACAAAGTATTCGGGTTGCCGGACCCGCCACAGATCCAGACGATCTACCCGGCGGGCCCGCTGCCGGCCAAGTGCCCGCGCGGGATGCTGCGGCTGCAGAGCTACGGCTCCTGCAACGCGTGGAAGAACGAACTGACCCTCGACGTGATAGCCGCCCACCTGATCGCGCCCTACGCGAAGATCATCATCTCCGCCACCCCAGCCAACACCGAGATAACCGGTGACCCGGCGGAAAACGTGGCGATGCCGGAGATCATGAAGGGCGTGGCATACGTCTCCAGCCACCACCTGGCCAACGTGATGTCGATCAGCGACGGGACCGGGGAGACGACCTACCCCGCCGGCCCGGCCCAGGTCACCTCGCAGAACGCGGCGGAACTGACCGCGGCGGCCAACGGGGTCCCGGTGCTGGTCTCCACCGGCGACTGCGGCGTCGTGCAGAACCTGGCCATTGCCAACGCGCAGTGCAGCAACACATCCCCGACACCGGACACGGCGGCCTGGGACGACTCGCCGTGGGTCACCGCGGTCGGCGGCAGCGTCCCGAACCTTGACCCCACGACCGGCCAGCGGCTCGGCCTGGATCCGCTCTGGCATGTCGGCGGCGCGATCGCCGAGGGCGCCGGCTACTCCTCGGTGTTCACCCGGCCCTCCTATCAGAACGGCGTGGCGTCCATCACCCACAGCCCGATGCGCTCGGTGCCGGACATCACGCTGAACTCCCAGCACGGTACGTCCGAGTCCGCGCCGCTGCTGGCCGGCGTCCTGGCGCTGGCCACCCAGCTGAACAAGGGCGACGTCGGGCCCATCAACCCGGCGCTCTACCAGGTGCTCGGGCCCCAGGGGACACGGGCCGGCCTCGCCGATGTCGTCAAGGGCAACAACTCGGTGACCACCCCGGACGGCAGCACCGTGCTCGTCCGCGGGTTCACCGCCGCCAAGGGCTTCGACGTGGCCAGCGGCTGGGGCACGATCAACGCGGCCAGGTTCGTGCCGAGCCTGGCCGCCGCTACCGCGGCGAGCCACCAGGAGCAGGCGGTGCGGGCTCAGGCCCTCGCCGCGCTGACCGGGCTGCAGCACAGCGTCAAGCTCTCCGCCACCCACATCGGCCCCGGCAGCAGCTCCTACCTGCTCGCGCCCGGCTTCCTGCCCGGGCACCCGGTCAGCCTCGCGATCGACGGCGACGCCGTCGCCACGCTCACCGCCAACACCCTGGGCGACGTCACCTACATGATCGACCCGTCGCTGCTCCAGCTGTCCCCGGGCCACCACACCGTGAGCCTCACGGGCATGCTCCTGACCGAAACGACCACATTCACCAGTAGTTAAGAGCTCCTCCGGGGAGTTACGAAATGGCGTGGAGGATGCCCATGTCGCCGTTCTGGAGCCAGCAGGGCTACCGTCCGCTGTGGCACTCCTGGGAGGCCAGGCCCGCCCGGTGCATCCGCTGACGGACGCGAACCCGGCGCCGGCCGCCGCGGCGGCCGGTCGGCTGGCCCGGGTGTCGCGTCACCGGGCACCCTGCCACCTACTGTGTTTGGCATTTCCCTGGAAAACCTTGGGCCCCTTAGGGGTTTTCCGTCCCCCGAGGGGTATCCGTCTCTGTCCCGGCCCTAGCGGGGTGCCCTAGTCTGGCCGCCCGAGGCGAGGATCGACGCGATCCCCGCCTCGCCCGGGATCAGGCATGGTCCGGGTGTGCATCTTCCCTCTGGAGGCCATAGTGGTCGCTACGCATCAGGGGCCTGAGGCTGGGCCATCGCTGGCATCCGTCCAGGTGCCCTGGCCAGCGGCTAGGTTATGGCTGGTACTCGGGGAAAGTCCGGTGTGCCGACAGGCACGATGACAGACAGCAGGAGCCTGCGGCGCGCGCCGCGGCCGGCTACGCGAGGTGCTGCCACGGCGGCCAAGGCCCTGGCGGTGGCCGCATCGGCCACCGTGGCCGCCGTGGCTCTCACGTTCGCGGTGGCTGGGCCGGCCGCGGCCGCCGGACAGGCCCCGCGCCAAGCGGCACCGGCGAAGGTCAGGTACTACATCGTTCCGCCGCCCGGCCACGGCTCCATGCCCACCCTGTACAGAATTGCCGCCGCCACGCTCGGCAACGGCAGCCTGTTCATGCAGATCTTCGACCTGAACAAGGGCCGGCTCCAGCCCAACGGCCAGCGGCTGGAGAATCCCCATTCGGTCGAGCCGGGCTGGATACTGCTGCTTCCCCCTGGCGCGTCGGGGCCCGGGGTGCACTTCGGCCCGTTGCCGGCCACGGCGAAAGCCACCTCCCGGGTGGTGAGCCGGCCCGCCGCGCGCAGCCATACCACGGCGGCCACGAGCCCGGCCGCAGCAGCGAGCGCGGGCTACGGGTCCGGCACGCTCGCGGAGACCGTGATCGGCGGTGCGCTGCTCGTCTTCGCCGCTGCCGGGCTCGGCCTGGTGGTGCGCAGGCGCCGCCGGGCGGGTAGCGGCGGCCGCCGGGCGGGCGGTGGCAGGCGCCGCCCGCCGACGCACGCCAGGGAAGACGGTCCCAGCGGCGACTGGGTCCGCAGCCTGGCCACGGATGCCCCGGGCGAGCCGGCGGGCTACTGGGGTGCGCCTCCCGGTGCTGGCCCGAGCGCGCCCGCGAACGATCCCGGCGGGCCGGGTACCACCACCGGCTACCAGGGCCGGCCCACCGGCGGCGCGCCCGCGAACGACCCAGGACGGCCGACTGCCACCATCCCCTACCAGGGCCAGCCCACCGGCGGCGACGGCCCCAGCTGGCCCTACCCCGACCACCCAAGCTGGCCCGCGAACGACCCAGGACGGCCGGTCGCCGGCCCCGGGCAACCGGCCAGCGATCCAGGACGGCCGGTTGGCGCCCCCGGACAGCCGGTCGGCGCCGCCGTCGGCTACGGCAGGACCGCCGGCGGCGGCAGCCCTGACTGGCCCTACCCCGACTACCCAAGCTGGCCCGCCAATAGCCCCCCAGGCCGCCCGCTCACCCCAGACCACCCGAGCTGGCCCGCGAGCAATCTCGGCAGGCCGCTCGCCGGCGATGACTACCCAAGCTGGCCGGCCTCTGACCCCGGTATTGGCTGGGCAGGCCCAGGCGGGCCGCCCGCCGGGGGCGAGGCCGGCCTGCCACAGCGGGAACGGCCGGGACCCGCCCCGGCGGTGCACCACAACCCAGTCCCGGGCCAGCCGGTCCCCGGCCAGGCGGTGGCGCAGGTGCCACCGGCGCGTGGCAGGCACGTCCGCGTTCCGGCCGGCCCCACGGGCGAGACACCGCAGCGCTGGTCGGCGCAGCTGGCCAGGAGCACCGGCCCGATCCCGCAGACCTACTACGACCTGGATTTCGGCGACGGCCGTCTCCAGGTCATGCTCACCGAGACGCCGGGCGCAGACCCCGGCTGGGCCGATCCTGGCGCCCACGGCGGCAACCTGCTTCAGCTGCCCGGGCCGGACACGGCCGGGCAGCCGGGCCCCGTGTCCTGGGACACCGGGAGCTACACCCGCACGGACTCGGTCCGGCTGGCGGAGCGGGTCCTGGCCGACGCCGACCAGCAGGCGGCCGCGATCCGGCAGGAGGCCACCTCTCAGGCCGTTGCCATCCGCCAAGCGGCGGCGCAGGAGGCCGCCGAAATCAAGCAGCGGGCCGCCGTCGAGGCAGCCCCGATGCGCGAAGCCGCCGAGCAGGAAGCCGCCGAGATCAAGCGGCAGGCCGCCGCCCAGGTCGCCGCGATCCGCGAAGCCGCCGAGCGGGAGATCGCCGAGCTACGGGCAACCGTCCTGGCCATGTCGGACGAGCTCAGCAGGGTAGCCACGTACGTCACGGAAAGCCTCACCAGCCCGGGTCAGCCTGCCGTGTCCCCGCCCCGGCAGGCTGGCCCGCACACCCTCTCCACCCCGGCCCCGGCCCCGGCGCCGGCCGAGCCGGACGCCAAGCCGTCGTCCGAGCCGGACGCCAAACCGCCGGCAAAGCCCGCGGCCAGGCCGGCCGGCAAGCCGGGCGCCAGGCGAGGAGCCAGGCCAGCTACTAAACCCGCTGGCAAGCCGGGTACCTCGGGCAAGCCCGGCACCAGCGCCAAGGGCCGCCAGATCAGCGCCATGCACAAGATGGTGGCCGCCTTCGTCGCCGTTTTCCTGGTCGGAGTCGTGGCCGGCTCCGCGCAGATAGCCAGGCACGGGGTGCCGTTCTTTATGTTCCGCAACACCGGGGCGGGAGCGGGAAACCCGAAGGATCTCAAGGAGAACCAAGGGCCGGGCCAGCCGGACGCGCCGGGCACACACCACACGACGCCCCGCGCGACGCCGAGCGCCACGGCGAAGGCACACGGGCACGGCGCGAAGGCACACGGGCACGGCGCGAAGGCCAGCGGGCACAAGTCCGGGGCCAAGAACTCACAAGCGAAGCCCCCGAGCAGCCAGCCCAAGGGCCAGCAGAGCCCCAAGCCGGCCAAGTCCAACTAGGCCGGCGCCCGGGTTCCCGGCACAGACTGCCGCTCGACCCGACGGAAGGAGAGCCAGATGGCCAGAACCGCCGCAGACCGCCGGCCCGCCAGCAGCCGAGCCACCGATTCCTGGCTGTCCGAAGAAATCGTATTCTCGGCCGGGACCATCAGGAAGCGGTCGCTCGCGCTGATCCTGCTGCGCTTGCCCGCCTTTATCCCGCTCTTCTTCACCCTTCGTGGCTGGCTGTCCCTGAACGCCCAGGACGTGCTGACCACCACCGAGGCCGACGTGCTAGGCACCGGCGGGGAGATCTGTTTCTTCATAGCCATCTCGATCACCCCGTTGATCACGCTGACCGGCCAGCACTGGATCGCGCCGCTCCGGCGCTGGTACGGCATCATGTTCGCGGTCATCGGCATCGCGGACACGATCACCGCGTCGATCACCGGCGACTTCGCCGGCGGCGTGATCGGGCGGGTCGCCGGGCACTCCTTCCTCGTCGTGGGGCTGTTCATCATCCTCCTGGCGCTGCCGCTGCTGGCCACGGCCAACACCCCCGCGCAGCGGAAGCTGGGGAGGTACTGGAAACGGCTGCAACGGATGACCTACGTCATCTGGGGCCTGGTCGTATTGCACCTGTTGCTGCTCGACGGGTTCACAACGTTCGGCCAAGCCGATGGTGACGGCGACCCGATCATGCACCAGCGCTTCTACCAGGCCGTCGCGATCAGCATCCCGCTGATCGTGCTCCGGCTGCCACCCGTCCGGCGCTGGGTCGGCGAACAGCGGGCCGCAGGCCGGCAATACGTCGTCTACTTCGTCATGCTGCCGCTGATCGTGCTGTTCCTGCTCGGCTTCATCTACATCATCAACGAGGAGATCTTCACCGGGACCAAGATCCTGACCATGCACCCGCTGAAAGACTGACTCGCCGCCCGAGCCACGCCCAAGACCAGGCGCCCGGTCCCCCCCGCTTCGGACCGGGCGCCTTCCCTTGCCTGCGCCCCCGTCACCCGGCCGGCATCGGGTCCGTTTCCAGGCTCTCCTCTCCTTCGAGCAGGGCCGGGGCACGTTCCAGTACGTCCGGGCGGACGGCGCCGAGGACGATCGCGTAGAGGACGCCCACGGCGATCAGACCCAGGGTCAGCCAGGGCAGGGTGTTGAACGGGCTGGGCTGGCCGGGCCGCAGGTCGCCCCAGATCGGGATGAGGAGCACGGCGGCGCCGACGATCGGGGTGACCAGCCACAGCCAGGCGTTCTTGTGGATGCCGTGGCGGCGGAACTTGACCCATTCCACGACCAGCGCCACGTTCGTGGCCAGGTACATGATGATCAGCCCGAGGATCCCGTAGGTGCCGAGGAAGCCGGACGCGGTGCCCGGGTCGGTGAACGCCGTGGAGACGACGCCGATCAGGATGCTCGGCGCAACGAACGCGATCGCGGCCGCCGCGGGCGTGCGGAACCTGGGGGTCACCGCGGCCAGAGTGTGCGTCCACAGCCCGCCACGGGCGCCCGCGAAGATCACCCGGGACGTTTGCGTGTTCGCCGCCACGTAGGAACTGGTCACGCTGGACAGGAAGACCCAGGTGATCAGCGGGGCGACGAACGGGACGAACGCATGGGCGGCGGTGTGGAACGGGTTGGGGTCGGCGGCCAGTGCCGCGGCACGCCCGGCGCCGAACGCGGTGACCAGGGCGTAGGACCCGATCACGTAGATGATGCCGCTGACCACGACCGCGCCGATGACCGCCAGGGGGACGTTGCGCCGCGGTTTGCGGGTCTCCTCGGCCAGCGGGGCCGCCGCCTCGAAGCCGCCGAACGCCAGGACCGCCAGGCTGAAGGCGAGCAGCACGTCCTTGGAGCCGCCCGGCCACTGGAACGGCGTCGCGGACAGGCCGTTGTGACCGCCCCTGGCCAGGATCGTCAGGCTGAGCGCGAGCAGCAGGACCACCTCGAACACATACAGCGCCACCGTGACCCGCACGCCGAACTTCAGGCCGACGATCACCGGCGCGACCACGAGCGCGCCGTAGATGATCGTGACGATCTGGGTGATGCCCCAGATGTGCGGGTCGCCGAGCACGTTCTGCACGATGTACTGGCCGACGAAGATGTAGATGCCGCCGAACGCGATGATGTAGCCGAGGATCGTGATCACGCCGATGGCGGTCGCGACCTTGGTGCCGATCGCCTTGGTGATGTAGGTGATGAACGAGCCGGCGCTGGGGTAGACCCCGGCGAACTGGGCCAGGCTGCTCGCCGTGGCGCCCATCCCGACCATCGAGATCAGGAAGATCAGCGGCGCGGACGCGCCCGCCAGGGCGACCATGACGCCCGTGGTGAAGAACAGGTTGAACGCCGGTGCCACCTGTGCCAGTCCCGGCATGATCACACCGAACAGCCCGAGCTGGCCGCGTTGCAGAGTCTCGGGGGAGAGGGTCTGGGGGGAGTTGGCCATCGCTAGCCCCTTCCGTGTCGCTTGGTGAATTCGAGGAAGGTCTGGTTGAACTCGGCCGGGTGTTCCCAGAGGCAGGCGTGGCCGCCCTTGGTGGTGGCCCATTCGGCACCGGGGACCAGGCCGGCGAGCTGCCGGGACAGCGAGACCGGGATGAGGATGTCCTCATCGCCGGCCAGCACCAGGGCCGGGACGCCGAGCTGGCCCAGCCGTGCGGTCGTGTCGTGCTGCTGGATCACCGCGAGCTGCGCAAGGTAGGCGTGGGTCGGCTGATCCATGTAGCGCATGGCGGTCTCGAACTCGGCGGCCTCTTCCGCGCGCTCGGTGAAGAACGGGACCGTGAACGCCCACAGCGTGACGTCCCGCATGATGAATGGGACGCCGGTGACCGGCGCCATCGCCTCCCACATGGCGAACATCCGGGAGCAGAACGGCCCGGGCGCCGCGTAGGTGCAGGCGAACGTGGCGGACCGCAGGTCGCCGCCGTAGGCCAGGGCGTACTCCTGGGCGATCATGCCGCCCATGGACACGCCCATCAGGTGGAAGTCGCCGATGCCGAGCGAATCCACCAGGGCCTTCGCGTCGTCGGCGAGCATCCGGCTGGAGTAGGGGCCGGCCGGCTTGGAGCTGGCCCCGATCCCCCGGTTGTCGAACCGGAGGACCCGGTAGCCGGCCCCGAGGAAGTCGTCCATCTGGAAGGCCCAGCTCTCCAGGTCGTCGGCCAGGCCGTTGATCAGGACGATGGTTTCGGGGCCATCACCCTCCAGCTTGTAGTTCACGTCGATGTCATTGACCCTGGTCATGGGCATTGCTTTCTCCTCCAGATCGGACCCGGATCCGGGCGTGCAGCTCGGAGAGCATTTCCTCGGTCAGTGAGAAGTGCCGGGCGGCCAGGCTGGCCGCCCGCTCGGGGTCACCCGCGATGACCGCCTCGGCCAGTTCGGGGTGCTGGTGTACGGCCCGCCGCCGTACCTCGGGGGTGTAGGGCTCGGCGTCGAAGCCGAAACTGACCTCCCGGCGTATCCGGGCACTCAGTCCGGCCAGCCGCTCGTTGTGCGCCGCACGCGCGATCGCCTGGTGCAGCGCCTGATCGGCGAGGCGCGAGGCGTCCCGGTCGGCGGCCTGGGCGTACCAGGCCACGGCCTCGCGTATTGCATGAATGTCGCTTTCCTTGCGCCGCACCGCCGCGGTACGCGCGATGAGCTGCTCGACAAGCTGCCGGAAATCAAGCAGTTCGGTGAGCTGCGCCCAGGCCGGCACCAGGGTACGGCGGATCATCTCGTCCGAGCCGGGGCCCTGGCCGGTCCGGACGAACGTGCCGCCGCCGCGGCCGCGCCTGGCGGTCACGTAGCCGGCCGCCTGGAGGCGCTGCAGCGCCTCGCGCACCGTGGTCCGGCTGACCTCGAGCATGGCGGCGAGTTCCCGCTCGGGTGGCAGCCGCTGGCCGGGAACGAACTCGCCGAGCGCGATGGCGGTGACGAACCGTTCCGCGATACGCTCGCCCGCGGTCTGCAGCGTGATCGGCGCAAGCAGCGTGCCGAATTCCCCGCCCTGCCCGGGCACCCCGGCGGCCGTCATGACCGGACCCGCTGGCGGCCGCGGGCACGATGGGGGCCCGGCAGGCCACCGTCGGCGAAGAACGACACGATGAACCGGGCCAGGGTCCGGGCGCCGCGCACGATGCTGGCCAGTTCGACCGCCTCGTCGGGGGCATGGATGTTGCGCGCCGTGGGCCCGTAGGCCAGGGCGGGACGGCCGAACTGGTTGAGGTAGAAGCGGGCGTCGGTGGTGCTGCCGAGCACCCGGTGCGCGGGCCGGTCGCCGTGCGCGCTTGCGTGCGCGCCCGCGACCGCGCTCACCAGCGGGTGGTCGTGCCGGAGCAGGTAGCCCTGGGCGCGGAAGCCCGTCTGGCGCAGCACCGGCGGGTGCCCGGCGAGCCACGGGTCGGCGGCGGCGGCGCGCAGCACCGCGGCGCGCACCTGGCCGAACGCCTCATTGGCGGTCCACCGCCGCGGGTAGCCGACGCGGACGCCGATGCGGGCCCGCGCCGGGACGCTGGAGGCCCAGTCGCCGGCCACGACCGTGCCCGCGTTGACGTTGTAGGGCCTGGCGACCGCCGCGAACGCCAAGTCACCGGTGTCCCTGGCGAGGTCTTCCTCCAGATCGGCCAGGGCCTTGAGGATGACGGGGACGCCGCGTACCGGGTTGACCGCGCGGTCCGCCGACTCTGCGTGCGCAGGAATGCCCGCCACCTCGATCTCGGCCCACAGGATGCCCACGCCGCCGAGCAGCAGGTCGAGCCCGGTCGGTTCGAGCAGCACCACGGCGTCGCCGAGCACCCCGGCGTCGCAGGCCGCCAAGGTCCCGTTGCCGGTGCACTCCTCCTCGATGACGGACAGGAAGCTCAGTTCGCCGGTGAGGGCCCCGGGCATGGCCCGGCGCAGCGCGGCCACCGCCAGCAGGCCCATAGCGAAGCCGCCCTTCATGTCGCCCGTGCCGCGCCCGCGCATCCAGCCATCGGAGGTGACCGGCGCGAACGGGTCGCCGGACCACACCGCGGCCTCGGCCGGGACCACATCGACATGCCCGTTGAACAGCAGCGACGGTGAGGCGCCCGGGTTGAGCCGGCCGAGGACGTTGTCCCGGCCGGCATAGGAGCACTGCGGCACGCCGGCCGCCGGGTGCGCCGCCGTCCGCTCCGGGACCGGCACCCGGCTCACCGCAAAGCCGAGCCTGTCCAGTTCCCCGGCCACGACGTGCTGCGCTCCCGCCTCGTTGTCCACCGTGCTGGGGGCGCGGACCAGCCGCTCAAGAAAGGCGAATGCGGAGTCCGCCTCGGCCTCGATGGCGCGGTCCACTGCGTCCAGGTGCTGCACCGGCCCCGGCATGACCCTCCTGCGGTCTAAAGGACTGATTTTTAGACCATTGTGCGGCGATGCGTGGACCGGGTCAAGAGGCGGCAAAGCGGGCCGGGGCCTGGAAACCCAGGCCTTAGTCACACCGCGGGGCCGGAGGCTTGGCGGGGTGCGGGCTCACGGCCCGGAGGCTGGGTGGGGCGCGGGCGGACGGGTGCCCGGGGGATGGGATGGTCCTGGGGGTGGCCGGCTTCCAGGGTGAGCTTGGTGCCGTGGTGGGTGATGTCCAGGGGGGCGCCGTCGGCTAGCTGGTATCGGGCCGTTTGGGGGGTTACCTCGACCCTCAGGCGCTGGGAGTGGAACAGGAGTGTGAAGGCGAGGCGGGTAAGGCCTTCGGGGAGGCGGGGAGCGAAGCTGGCCATGCCGTCGTGGTGGCGCAGGCCCGCGAAGCCGCAGACCAGCGCGAGCCAGGAGCCCGCGAGCGAGGCGATGTGCAGGCCGTCGCGGGTGTTGTGTTCCAGGTCCTCCAGGTCCATCAGGGCAGCCTCGCCCAGGTAGTCGAAGGCCAGGCTGAGGTGCCCGGTCTCGGCCGCGATGACCGCCTGCGTGCACGCGGACAGCGAGGAGTCCCGCACGGTGAGCGGTTCGTAGTAGGCGAAGTTCCGCGCCTTCTGCTCCGCGGTGAAGTCGGTGTCGCACAGTTGCATGGCGAGCACCAGGTCGGCCTGCTTGACGACCTGCTTGCGGTACAGGTCGAAGTAGGGGTAGTGAAGCAGCAGGGGGTAGTGGTCGGGCGGGGTGTTCGCGAAGTCCCAGACCTGATGCCTGGTGAACCCCTCCGCCTGCGGATGCACCTCCAGCGCCTCGTCGTACGGGATGTACATGGACTCGCCGGCGTCCCGCCAGCCGGCCGACTCCTCCGCGTCGATGCCCAGTTCGCGGGCCCGGTCCGGGTAGCTCTCCGCCGCCGTCGCGGCCGCCAGCAGGTTCTTGCGGGCCATCAGGTTGGTGTAGACGTTGTCGTCGGCGATGGCGCTGTACTCGTCCGGGCCGGTGACCCCGTCGATGTGGAACCGGCCCGCGGCATCGTGATGGCCGAGCGACCGCCACAGCCGCGCGGTGTGGGCCAGCAGTTCCAGCCCGGCGCCCCGGGCGAACTCCGTATCGCCGGTGGCGTCGACGTAAGTCATCACCGCGTCGGCGATGTCGGCGTTGATGTGGAACGCGGCGGTGCCGGCCGGCCAGTACCCCGAGCACTCCTCGCCGTGGATCGTCCGCCAGGGGAAGGCCGCGCCCGCCAGGCCCAGTTGGGCCGCCCGGTCCAGGGCGGCGGGCAGCGTGCCGTGCCGCCAGCGCAGCACGCTGGCGGCCGCGTCGGGTGCGGTGAGCGTGAGCACGGGCAGGACAAAGGTCTCGGTGTCCCAGAAGGCGTGCCCGTCGTAGCCAGGACCGGTCAGGCCCTTGGCCGGGATCGGGCGGTTCTCCCCGCGCGCGCCGGCCTGCAGTACGTGGAACAGCCCGAACCGTACCGCCTGCTGCACCTCGGCATCCCCGTCCAGCTCCACGTCGGCGCAGTCCCAGAAGTCGTCGAGGAAGCTGCGCTGCTCGGCCAGCAGGCCGTCCCAGCCTGCTTGCCGCGCCGCAGTCAGGGCGGCCCACACCTGATCCCGGACACCGGGCAGCGACCGCACCCCGGACCAGCCGTAGGCGACGAACTTGATCAGGCTCATCCGCTGCCCCGGTGCCACGACCGCCGCCGCGGTGACCGCCGCGCCGTCCGCGAAGGCCTGCGACTCCACGCGGACATCCGGCCCGTCGATCAGGTGGTCCATGGCGGCGCCGACGCGCAGCCCGCTGCGGGCGGTCCGGTGCACGAGGACCGCGCCCCGGTCTTGCGCGGCGTGGAACTCCTGCACCAGCGGATGGTCTATTCCCGTGCCGTGCCTGGGGTCGGCGGTATCGTCCGGCATCTGCTCGTTGGTCAGCAGTTCGGACTGCAGCGCGATCCGGGCCGGGCCGTCCAGGGGCTCCACCTCGTACCGGATGGCGGCGATCGCCCGCTGGGTGAACGACACCAGCCGGGCGGAGGACATCCGGATGGCCCTGCCCGCCGGGGAGACCCATTCCGCCTTGCGGCTGAGCACGCCCGTCTTGAAGTCGAGGACCCGCTCGTGCGAGCGCAGCGTGCCGTACCTGACGTCGAACGGCTCGTCATCGACGAACAGCCGGATCACCTTGCCGTTGGTGACGTTGATCACCGACTGCCCGGACTGTGGCAGGCCGTAGGCGGACTCCGCGGCGACCAGCGGCCAGCTCTCATAGACGCCGTTGAGGTAGCTTCCCGGCAGGCCGTGCGGCTCGCCCTCGTCCAGGTTGGCCCGCCAGCCGATGTGCCCGTTGGACAGCGCGAACACCGACTCGGTCTGCGCCAGCACGTCCAGGTCCAGCGCCTTCTCACGCAGGCTCCACGGTTCCACGTGGAACACCGGATGTTTGATCATGGGCGGTCCAGCAACTCGGCGAGGTCGGTCACCACCACGTCCGCGCCGTGCTCGGCCAGCGCGTCCGCCTGCCCGAGCCGGTCCACCCCGACCACGAACCCGAACCACCCGGCCCGGCCTGCCGCCACGCCGGCCAGCGCGTCCTCGAAGACCGCGGCCGCACCGGGCTCCAGCCCGAGGGCCCGTGCCCCGGCCAGGTAGGAGTCGGGGGCAGGCTTGCCCCGCAGGTGCTCCCGCTCGACCGTCAGGCCGTCGATGTGTGTCTCGAACAGGTCCTCGAGCCCCGCCGAGGCGAGCACATCACGGCAGTTGGCACTCGACGTCACGACCGCGCGGCGCAGGCCGGCGTCGCGAACGGCCCGCACGTAGCGCACCGAGCCCGGATACGCCTCCACGCCGTCCTCGTCGATCCGGCGCAGCAGGATCTCGTTCTTGCGGTTGGACAGGCCCTCGACGGTCTCCGCGTCCGGCGGGTCGTCCGGGCTGCCCTCGGGCAGTTCGATGCCACGGGACTGCAGGAAGGAGCGGGTCCCGTCGGCCCGTGGCTTTCCGTCCACGAAGTTCTCGTAGTCCGCGACGCGGTCGAACGGCACGAAGCGCTCGCCCGTCCTCCGGGAACGTTCGCGCAGGTAGCCGTCGAACATCTCCTGCCACGCGGCGTCGTGCACCTGTGCGGTCTTGGTGAGCACGCCGTCCAGGTCGAAGAGGCAACCGCGGATGCCGTCAGGGAGCCCGAGCACGTGATCAAGCCTAACCAGACCCGGCCAAGCCGGGACCCGGCCGCAACGCGCTCACCATCCGTAGATCCGGACCGGCAGTTCGCGCAACGGCAACTGATCCGGCCCCGGATAGATGACCACCAGCACGATGTCGTCGGGATCCCGGCCCTCGACCACCCTCAGTTCACCGTTGCTACGGGTGTCGCGATGGGCCCCGCGGCCGGTCAGGGCACGTTCACACCTGGCCAGGTCCTCCTCGCCGGCGGCGGTCCAGACGACGTACTGGACGCCCACGGACCCGAGCGGATGTGACGCGGTCTGGCCCATCGCACGCAGGATCAGGCCCGCGCCCGCGGGACTGTTAAGCAGCGCTGCCGTCGGGCTGCGGTCGGCGGTCTCAAGCGCCAGGACGTCGGTGTAGAACTCCACCGACCTGTCCAGATCGTGTACGAACATGACCACAGCGCCGAGCCGGGCTCCCTGTGCCATCTGCTGGTCCTCCTATCCGCGGACCCCACCGGGCGAAGCCTGTCAGCACCAGTCTGGCCTGTCGGCGCATCCGGCGGCGACCACACCTGCTTACGCCGGCGCCGGGCGTGGCCAGCGGCCCGGAATGCGGGCGTGCCGTACCCTGATGCCGCTACCAACGGCTCCGGCCAGGGTGGAGGAAGCCGGCCGATGACGGCGGAAGACACCGGACGGCCGCCGGAGGTCATCCGGCGCCGCGAAGTGCGGCACACCAGCGCCAGGTCCCTGCTTATGACCGTGCTCGGCGAGTTCGTGCTGCCCGCCGGCCGGCCGGTCTGGACGTGGATGCTGGTCGACACGCTGGCCGGGTTCGGGGTAACGGAGAAGTCGGCCCGCCAGGCGCTCGCCCGTGCCGCTGCCGAAGAGCTGCTGGTGTCCGAACGGGTGGGCCGGCGGACCCGCTGGGAACTGACGCCCTCGGCGCGGCGGCTGCTCAGTGAGGGTGCCAGGCGCATCTACCAGTTCGGGCGCAGCGAGCGCCCCTGGGATCGCCGCTGGCTGCTGCTGCTTGTTTCGGTGCCGGAGTCCAAGCGGGACCTGCGGCACCGGCTCAGGACCCGGCTGAGCTGGGCGGGATTCGGATCCCCCGAGGCTGGGGTGTGGATCTCACCGCATCTGGGCCGGGAGGACGAGGCACTGGATGTCGTCAAGGAACTCGGTCTCGCCGCGTGCGCGATGTCTTTCACTGCGGCCTTCGGCCGCATCGGCGGCCAGGACGAAATGGTGAGCCGCGCGTGGGACCTGACCGCGCTGGAAGAGCGTTACGAGGCGTTCCTTGCCGACTTCGGCACGCTGGAACCGGCGGGGCGGGCCGAGGCACTCCACGCCCAGACCAGGCTCGTGCATGAGTGGCGGCGCTTCCCGTTCCTCGACCCGCAGCTTCCCCGTGCCCTGCTCCCGGGCAATTGGAGCGGGGCCAAGGCAGCCGAGTTGTTCCACCGCAAGCACGACGAGTGGGGGACTGCGGCAAGCGAGCACTGGAACGAGATGAGCTTATTAGCTCGCGGTGTCTGACCGGCTGGTGCCGAGAGAAGGCCGTCCGGGAGGCCACCTGGGCACGGACAGAACTCCGTGCCCAGGTGGCCCCCCGGCCAACCCTGCTGAGCTGGGCGCTGGCGCTCGGCTCTCCGTTGGCGACGCTCGCATCGGGGTCCCTCTGCGCTCGACCTGCATTGGGGGGAAGGAGGGCGAGAGGGGATTCGGCGACCGCCGATTCCGAAAGCGGGTGGGGTGCGTGGTGATGCGCCCCACGGCTTCGCTGACATGCCGTGCCGACGGTTAGGCGGCGGTGCGGGTGGGGGACTGGGCCGGGGTGCGGGTGGGGGGTTGGGCCGGGGTGCGGGCGGCCCGGCGGGCCAGGGCCTCGGTGAAGGCGGTGCGGGTACGCAGGTAGGCGCGGGCCTCGGTGTGGTCGGCGCCCGTCTGCGGGCGCTTGAAGGTCCACCACAACGGGACCGCGATGAACGCGACGAGGAAGGGCAGGGTCAGCAGGATGTTGGCCCAGACTATGGCGGTCATGGTGTGTGCTCCTCCGGTCTGCTCCGGCAGGCGGTCTGCCGGATTTCGGCACACCTGAGGTAATCAAGCGCGGTTCTGCTGGCCGTTGGCAGAGCTTCTGCGGTTCCTCTGAACCTCCGACCAGGGCCCCTTCGGGCGCCCTGCTTGCCTCGACCCCGCCACCCCGCCCAAACGGCCAGTCGTTTGACGGGAGGGCACAGGCGATCTAACGTTAACATTTGTTTTTCTTAGAGCAGACCTCGCCCTCCCGGGCGTGGCGGCCGGGTACCGGTAGCCCGCAGGGCGCACGAGCGAAGTAGGAGCCGATGACTGCCGAGACCGTGGTGCCGCTGCGCACCGCACCCCGCATCGACCACCCACGGGCAGAACGCGCCGTGGCCGAACTACTCGCCGCCCTGGGATACCCGGTCGAGGGTGAGCACCGGGCGATGACCCCGCAACGCGTCGCGAACGCGTTCGCCGAGATGCTGACGCCGTCGACGTTCCTGCCCACCACCTTCGGCAACGACGAGGGCTACGACGAGCTCGTGGTGGCCAGGGAGGTGCCGTTCCGCTCGCTGTGCGAGCACCACCTGCTGCCGTTCTACGGCTACGCGCACGTGGGCTACCTGCCCGGGGGCCGGATCGTGGGCCTGTCCAAGCTGGCCCGGGTGGTGGAGCACTTCGCCGCCGGCCTGCAGGTACAGGAACGGCTCACCCAGCAGGTCGCGGACTGGCTGGCGGGCCACCTGGATGCGCGCGGCGTGGGCGTGGTGCTCGAGGCTGAGCATCTGTGCATGACCCTGCGCGGCGTCCGGGCCCGCGGGTCCCGCACGGTGACCAGCGCTCTGCGCGGGGAGTTGCGCACCGACGCCAGGACCCGCGGCGAGTTTCTGGCCCTCACCAGGCACGCACAGTGCTAGCCCCGGCCCCGCCACCCCCCCCA